>Ga0335075_10006473_pt1 | contig 18097 bp, 13 predicted proteins | sample Lox_Sample_24_FD_206723 | JGI IMG/M metagenome (GOLD analysis project Ga0335075, IMG submission 206723) | Soil microbial communities from Loxahatchee National Wildlife Refuge, Florida, United States - Lox_Sample_2.4 | ecosystem: Environmental > Terrestrial > Soil > Wetlands | place: USA...
TCGATCCGGTGGCGATCTCCAAACACGGCGACAGCCTGCTGTCGGCCGGCACGATCGAGATGATCAGAGACCGGCTGCTGCCGCTGGCTACGGTTGTCACGCCGAACCTGCTGGAAGCTGAGTTGCTCACGGGCAGGAAGATCGCCGGTCCGGCGGAGATGCTCGATGCCGCCAAGATGATCAATGCGATGGGCCCGCAGTGGGTGCTGGTGAAGGGCGGCCATCTGCCCGGCAGGCCAGTGGACCTGCTCTACGGCGGTGCCGAGGTGATCCGGTTCTCGGCCGAGCGGATCGCGACCGAGCACACCCACGGCACGGGCTGCACGTACGCATCGGCCATAGCGTCCAGGCTGGCGCTCGGCGACGAGCTACCTGCCGCGGTCAAGGCGGCCAAGGATTACGTGACCGGCGCGATTTCCGCCGGGTTCCCGCTCGGGTCAGGCATCGGGCCGGTCGATCACGGCTGGCAGCTGCGGACGGCCGCGCTGGCGCGCCGCTAACGGCTCTCGGCTTCACGGCATCTCGCACTCCCTGCTAGTTTCCCGGCCACAAAACTGGCATACCGGGCGCGTGATGCCGGGAAACTAGCAGGGAGCGCGGCGGCGCAGCCGCGTCACTAGCGTTCGGCCGGGGACAGCGAAAAGCCCCGGCTCAGCACCGGGGCTTCGGGCAAGACCTAGCGGGTGACCTTGCCCGCTTTGATGCAGGAGGTGCAGACGTTCAGCCGACGCGGCGTCTTGCCGACCATCACGCGCCTGCTCTGAATGTTCGGGTTAAAGCGACGCGGGGTGCGACGGTGCGAGAACGACACGTTATTGCCGAAGCCCGGCCCCTTGCCGCACACATCGCAGACGGAAGCCACGGGATTGCTCCAGTTCGGGAGAAGTTCAGACGGGTTCCCGGCAGGCACATGCCTGACCAGTCCAGGAAGGATATCCGACGAAGCGGGTGGCACGCGACTCGGACCCTGCTGCCGCCTCCCGCGGCCTATCCTGGCGACGTGGCCAACACGACAAGGCTAGGGCCCGTGGGGCCGGTGCCCGTGCGGCTGGTGCCCGTGCGGCTGGCCCTCGTGCAGCTATTGCTTGCGCGGCTGGCTTCTGGGCGGCGATCCACGGTCACTGAATACTGCACTGTCACGGAATGCTGGTGTCGGCATGGCCGTCCTCGCTGACCCGCTCCGGCTTGTTGTCGGCGACAAGGCGGCCAAGCGGCTGGCCTCGGTCTTTGACCTGCACACCGTCGGCGACCTGCTCGGCTACTATCCGCGCCGGTACGACAAGCGCGGCGAGCTCACGGACCTGTCCGGGCTCCGGGACGGCGATTTCGTGACGGTACAGGCCGAGGTGGCCTCGTCATCGGTCAGGAAGATGCACAACCGGCCTGGCTCGATCTTCGAGGCAGTCGTGACGGACGGCCACGGCAAGCTAACGCTGACCTTCTTCGGCCACGGCCGGCAGGACTTTCGCGAGCGTCAGCTCAGCCCTGGTGTCCGGGGCCTGTTCTCCGGCCAGGTATCCAGTTTTCGCGGCAAGCGCCAGCTCACTCATCCGGAGTTCGAACTGCTCGGCACCGGCAGCTCAGGCGCGCGCGCCGAGGAGTATGCCAACGAGCTGATCCCGGTTTACCGGGCCAGTGCCCAGCTCCAGTCCTGGCGGATCGCCGACGCCATTCGCGTGGTGCTCGACGTGCTCGACGTGCCTGACGATCCGCTTCCGTCCGACGTTCGCCGTCGCCACGGCTTGTGCGGCTATGCCGACGCGCTGCGCGGCATCCACCGGCCGGTCGACGAGGCAGACGTTGCGAGGGCACGGCAGCGGCTGAAGTGGGACGAGGCATTCACCCTGCAGGTGCTGCTCGCCCAGCGGCGGCTCGCCGCTACCAGTTACAGCGCCATCCCGCGGCCGGTGGTAGACGGCGGGCTGCTGGCCGAATTCGATGACATGATCCCGTTCGAGCTGACCGCCGGGCAACGGCAAGCCGGCGGCGTCATCGCAACGGACCTGGCGGGCGATCATCCGATGCACCGCCTGCTGCAGGGGGAGGTCGGCTCCGGCAAGACGATCATCGCGCTGCGGGCGATGCTGCAGGTGGTTGATGCGGCCGGGCAGGCCGCGCTGCTGGCGCCTACCGAAGTGCTCGCGCAGCAGCATTTCCGGTCGATCTCCAGCCTGCTCGGACCGCTAGGCATGGCCGGCCAGCTAGGCGGCGCCGACCACGCGACCAGGCTGACGCTGATCACCGGGTCGCTGTCAGCTGCGGCCCGGCGCAAGGCACTGCTTGAGGCTGCCTCCGGCGAAGCGGGCATCATCATCGGCACGCATGCCCTGCTCGAGGACCGGGTTCAGTTCGCCGACCTCGGCATGGTCGTGATCGACGAACAGCATCGCTTCGGGGTAGAACAGCGCGACGCACTGCGCGACAAAGCCGGCGACGGCCGGCCGCACATGCTGGTGATGACCGCAACGCCGATCCCGCGCACGGTCGCTATGACGGTCTTCGGCGATCTGGATGTGTCAACGCTGACCGAGTTGCCGGCCGGCCGGTCACCGATCAGCACGCACGTCGTGCCAGCGGCCGAGCGACCGCACTATCTGAGCAGGACGTGGGAGCGGATCAGGGAGGAAGTTGGCCGCGGCCGCCAGGCCTATGTGGTCTGCCCGCGAATCGGCGGCGACGAAGCGGGCCTGACCGGAGACGAGGTGGCCGACTCGGGGCCGACTGCTTCAGGCTCGAGCGGGGGCCGGGCGGCCGGGAGCAGCCGGGACGGGCTGTTTGACGAGCCTGAGCCCGGACCGTCCCGGCCGCCGATCGCGGTGCTGGACCTGGCGGCCGAGCTCAGCGCCGGCCCGCTGGCGGGGCTTCGGCTGGCGATCCTGCACGGCCGCCTGCCGCCGGATGAGAAGGACAAGGTGATGCTGGCGTTCGCCGACGGGCTAGTGGACGTGCTGATCACCACGACCGTCATCGAGGTCGGCGTCGACGTACCCAACGCGGTGGTGATGGTCATCATGGACGCGGACCGGTTCGGTGTCTCGCAGCTGCACCAGTTGCGCGGGCGGGTCGGACGCGGCGCTAACCCGGGCCTGTGCCTGCTGGTCACCGAGGCACCGGACGCCGCGCCGGCCCGCGAGCGACTCGACGCGGTCGCGGCCACGGCGGACGGCTTCGCGCTTTCCCGGATCGACCTCGAGCAGCGGCGAGAGGGCGATGTTCTCGGCACGGCACAGGCCGGCCGGAGGTCCAGCCTGAAGATACTGCAGCTGCTCCGTGACGAGGACCTGATCGGCCAGGCGCGCGAGGAGGCGATCACTATCGTCGACGCCGACCCGGCGCTGGCTGACCAGCCAGCCTTGGCCGCGGCCGTGCACGCATTGGTTGACGCGGAGGAAACCACGTTCCTGGAAAAAGCATGATCAGGCCAGGATCCAGACGCGGGCGGTCGGTTAGCCCGTGACCAGGATCATCGCTGGCCAGGCTGGCGGCCGTCGGCTCGCGACGGCGCCTGGCCGGAGCACCCGACCGACCAGCGACCGCACCAGGGAAGGGTTGTTCGCGACGGTGACCGCTATCCTCGGCGAACTGGCCGGGGCAGCGGTGCTTGACCTGTACGCGGGCTCGGGCGCGGTCGGGCTCGAGGCACTCTCCCGCGGCGCTGCCGATGTTCTGCTGGTCGAGGCCGATAGCCGGGCCGCGCGCGTGATCACGCAGAACATCGCCATCGTCGGCTTGCCGGGAGCCCGGCTCGTTACCGACAAGGTCGACCGGCTGCTTGCCCGCGGGCGGGAGGACGGCACGCCGCCGCGGGACTTCGTGTTCGCCGATCCGCCATACGCGGTCACCAGCGACGAGCTCACGCGGATGCTGACGGTACTGGCCGGCGGTGACTGGCTGGCACCTGGCGCGCTCGTGGTGCTGGAGCGGGCAACCCGGTCCGGACCGCCTACCTGGCCAGCCGGGTACGAAACTGACCGATCCAGGCGATACGGTGAGGCAACGCTCTGGTACGGTCTCGCCGCAGGCGCACAGCCTGCTGCGATATCCCGACGGGAGAGTGAACCCGAGTGCGGCGAGTAGTCTGCCCAGGCTCTTTCGACCCGGTGACCAACGGGCACCTCGACATCATCTCGCGCGCCGCGCAACTGTACGACGAGGTTGTGGTCGCGGTCGTGCGGAACCCGAACAAAACCTCGATGTTCACCGCCGCGGAGCGGGTCGAGCTCATCAGGGAAGCGACCAAACAGCACGACAACGTGCGGGTAGATAGGTTCGAGGGCCTGATCGTCGACTTCTGCCGTGACAACGACATCTCGGCGATCGTCAAAGGCCTGCGCGCCGTGAGCGACTTCGACTACGAGATGCAGATGGCTCAGATGAACTACAGCCAGGCCGGGGTCGAGACGCTGTTCATGACCACGAACCCGCTCTACGCGTTCCTCTCGTCCAGCCTGGTCAAGGAGTTCGCCAGGTACGGCGGGGACGTGAGCGGGCTAGTCCCGGGGGCGGTGCTCGAGCGCCTGAACAGCCGCCTCGCCGAGTCCTGACCAGCAGGCGGCATCGGCTGCCAAGTTGGGCTACTACCCGGGCGGCCGGTAATATTGACAGATACCTTGCCGCTACTGCAACCTGCCATGCCGCCAAGCTCACCCGACAGCCATGCCACATTTTCCGACCAAGCACTCCAAGGGCCCGGATCTGCGTAACCCGCTGGTTTTCGATACCAGGGATCTCGCGCCCGGTGCTGCGCGTACCCTGACCCGCAGGGTTCCGGCGCCTGAGCACCTGGGCGTGGAGATGGCCAGGGTTCCGGCCGGTGCCGAGCTTGACCTCGACATCCAGCTTGAGGGTGTCGCCGAGGGAGTGCTGGTGACGGCAACGGTGACCGGGCCGCTCGCGGGCGAGTGCGCGCGCTGCCTCGAGCCGTTCAGCTCGGAGTTCAAGGTACGGTTTCAGGAGCTCTTCGTGCTGGCCACAGACGCCGAGCGGACCGACGAGGCGGAGGCGGACGACAGCTACGTGCTGGATGGTAGCGGGCTGCTCGACCTCGAGCCCGCGGTGCGCGACGCGATTGTGCTCGAGCTTCCGCTCTCGCCGCTGTGCGAGGACGGCTGCCAGGGCCTCTGCGTCGAATGCGGCGTCCGGCTGGCTGATGCTGAGCCAGGTCACGGGCACGAGCAGCGCGGCACAATGTGGGCGGCGCTGAAGGACTTTCGGGCGGAACAGCCAGCCGGCGACCAGCCGGCCGGCGATCCGGCCGAGCAAGAAGTACCGGACGGGAATGCCGGACCGGCTAGGACGAAACACCGGACGGATGCCGTGCCGGGTCAGCTGAAGGAGCAGTGACGTGGCAGTACCCAAGCGCAAGATGTCCCGCAGCAACACCAGGTCGCGGCGGGCACAGTGGAAGGCGACGGCGCCGCAGCTCATGGCCTGCCCGAACTGCCGTGAGCCGAAGCTTCCGCACACCGCCTGCCCGACATGCGGCACCTACAACAGGCGTCAGGTCACGACACCTTCCTGACAAGCGGTTACGACGCGGGCGCGAGCGGAGCTGGCGCTGCGGAAACACGAAGCGCTGCGGGAGGAGCGCTGCGGGAAGGGACGGGCTGGTGACTGACTCACCTGCTGATAAGGCGGCCGTAACTGACCGGCCGTCCGGTCCGGTCAGCCAGAATGACGGGTTGCTCCGGGCGCTGCAGGTGTCAATCCGGGCTGAGTTGCTCGAACGGGCACTCATGCACCGGTCTTTCGCCTACGAGAACGGCGGGCTGCCGACCAACGAGCGGCTCGAGTTCCTCGGCGACTCGGTGCTCGGCCTGATCGTGACGGATACGCTCTTCCGCTCCTACCCGGACCTGCCTGAGGGCCAGCTTGCCAAGCTGCGCGCCGCGGTGGTCAACATGCGGGCGCTCGCTGGCGTCGCTCGCGGCTTGGACCTGGGCGCCTACGTGCGGCTCGGCAAAGGCGAGGAAGGCACCGGTGGCCGGGATAAGTCCTCGATCCTCGCAGACACCCTCGAGGCCGTGATTGGTGCTGTCTACCTGGATCGTGGTTTGCACGCCGCGGACGCGCTGGTACACCGGCTGTTTGACCCGGTTATCGCGAGGTCGGCGCGCCTCGGCGCGGGGCTGGACTGGAAGACCTCCCTGCAGGAGCTGACAGCGGCTGAGATCCTCGGGGTACCCGAGTACCACGTCGAGGAGAGCGGCCCAGACCACCAGAAGTCCTTCCGGGCGTTCGTGCGAATTGGCGCGAAGACGTACGGCGAGGGCGAGGGCCGCTCCAAGAAGGAAGCGGAGCAGCAGGCGGCCGAGGCAGCCTGGAACGCTATCAGCGACGGCTTGTCCGGCTCCTCGCAGGCCGAGCCTTCGCAGACCGGTCACGGTGCCGGCTACCAGCAAGGCGGGAACGCCCGCTCAGCCGGCCCGTCCGGTAAGCCAGGCCAGTCACAGCGGGGCTAGCGAGTGCCAGAGCTGCCCGAGGTCGAGGTTGTCCGGCGCGGGCTCGAACAGTTCGTGGTCGGCCGCCGGATCGAGACCGTTGAGGTCCTGCACTCGCGTGCGGTGCGACGGCACGTGGGCGGCGCCGCGGACTTCGTCGCGCGACTGACCGGCCGGACGATCGATGGCGCCCGGCGCCGGGGCAAGTACCTGTGGTTGCCGGTCGGCGATGACGCGCTGCTCGCTCATCTCGGTATGAGCGGTCAGCTGCTGGTCGGGCCGGCGGATGCGCCGTTGTCGCCGCATGTCCGGGTCCGGTTCAGTTTCGATGACGGCGGGTCTGACTTGCGCTTTACCGACCAGCGCACGTTCGGGCACCTGCTGGTAGCGGCGGACGGCGCGCAACTGCCGTCGGTCATCGCTCATATCGCGCCGGATCCGCTTGAGGAAGCCTTTGACCTGGCACGGCTGACCGGCCGGATGCGGGCCAGGAAGACCGGCGTCAAGCGAGCCTTGCTCGACCAGTCGCTGGTAAGCGGTATCGGCAATATCTACGCGGATGAATCGCTGTGGCGGGTCAAGCTGCACTGGGCGCGCGCCACTGACCGGCTGCGGCCCGGCCAGATTGCTGATCTGATGGCGGCCGTCGCCGATGTCTTCAACGAGGCGCTGAAAGACGGCGGCACCAGCTTCGACAGTCTTTACGTCGACGTGAACGGGGAGAGCGGGTACTTCGGCCGGTCACTGAATGTCTACGGCCGGGCTGGCGAGCCGTGCCCGCGCTGCGGTGCGCTGATCCGCCGCGACCCGTTCATGAACCGCTCGTCTTACACGTGCCCGGTCTGCCAGCCGCGGCCGCGCAACGGCCGGTGGTGAGCACCGTGACGGAGATGACCGTGGTGCGGCTGACGGCCTGGGTCGAAGGCCGGGTGCAGGGTGTTGGTTTCCGCTGGTGGGTCCGGTCCCGGGCGCTTGAGCTTGGCCTGGTCGGATTCGCCGAGAACCTGGCGGACGGGCGGGTGAAGGTAGTCGCCGAAGGCGCCAGCGGTTGTTGCCAGGACCTGCTGTCGTTGCTGGACGACAGTGCGGGCAGCACAGACTCGGCGCGCGACGGCGCGGACGGGGGTGGCTACGGTGCGGGCGATGTCGGCCTCGTCTGGCCCAGCCGCGCACGTCGGCCCGGCCGCGTCAGGCGGGTGGTCCACCGCTGGGCGGACGCGACGGGTGATATGTCCGGTTTCCTAGAGCGTTGATCACGCGATCGGGCTTCTGCCGGCAGCTTTTCACCCGGAACAGCGCTCTGGCGCTCCCTTATCTGCCGTTATAACCCATTCTCAACTCACGTTCCGGGTGAAAAGTGGGCAGTGAAGGGAGTTGGCGGGCAGCCTGGGTGCTAGGTCGGGGCCGGGCGCGAGCGCTGATCGGAAGGGCTGTTCCGGGTGCTATGTCGGGCGATAAAGACCTGGTGCCTTGCCGGTTCCGCTGACCATCGGAACCTCTGGATTAGGGCCGTGACCTGGGGGATCGTCTAACTTGACCGAACACACTTGACGGTGGGACCATAGCAGTGTTAACCAGCGCGTAGCTATGCCCGGTGTGTGCTGTCCGGCGTCTGCGTGCATGCCCACTCTGGTCACTCAGTGTGGAGGACCCTACACAATGGCAAAGGCTCTACTCGGCCACGTCGGCGGTCCGGATCCGCGCATGGTCTCAGAGATGCGCCGGTTGCAGCAACGAGTACGGGACCTGGAGGCTGAGCTTGCTCGGCTCCAGGACGAGAATGATGTGCTCGTTGCTTCCGTCGGCCACGACCTGCTGATCCCGGTTCGCGAGCCTGCGCTCACCTGACAGAGCGCAAGGGGCCAAAACCGACGGCGAGGGACGCTGCTGAGGCGTCCCTCTTCGGCTGTCTGGAGAGTACTCGCCGTGACGGCGCTACTCGAGCCTCGCAGGCCGTGACTGTTTAGCCGCTAACTCGCCGCAAACTGGACCTGTCGAGCGTTGACTGCGCGAGGTCACGGCTGCCTCGGGGTAGTGTGCCAAGGATGGTGGCCGCCCGGCATAGCGTCGGTCACGCCCGTGCGGCCAACGGCTGGGGAGGAGTCGGCAGGTGTACCTGAAGACCCTGACCCTGCGTGGATTCAAGTCGTTCGCGTCCGCGACCTCGATGCGGTTCGAGCCGGGCATCACCTGCATCGTGGGTCCGAACGGCTCGGGCAAGTCGAACGTGGTCGACGCCTTCTCCTGGGTGATGGGCGAGCAGGGCGTCAAGCCGCTACGCGGCGGCAAGATGGAAGACGTCGTCTTCGCTGGCACCGCGGGCCGGCCAGCACTCGGCCGCGCCGAAGTGACCCTGACTATCGACAACAGCGATGGCGCGTTGCCGATCGAGTACTCGGAAGTGACCATTAGCCGGCTCCTGTTCAGGTCCGGCCAGAGTGAGTACGCGATCAACGGCAATCAGTGCCGGCTGCTGGACATCGCCGAGTTGCTGTCCGATACCGGCCTCGGCCGGGAGATGCACGTGATCGTGGGCCAAGGGCAGCTCGACGAGGTACTCAACGCCGGCCCGGACGCGCGCCGCGCGCTGATCGAAGAAGCGGCCGGCGTGCTGAAGCATCGCCGTCGCAAGGAAAAGGCGGTCCGCAAGCTCGACGCCATGCAGGCGAACCTCACCAGGCTCGTTGACCTGACCGGCGAGCTTGGCCGCAGGCTCAAGCCGCTGGGCAGGCAGGCGGAGATCGCTCGCAAGGCGGCGGTGATCCAGGCTGACCTGCGCGACGCCCGGTTGCGCCTGCTGGCCGACGACTACACCTCAGCGGCGGCCGAACTGACGCAAGACCAGACCGACGAGGCGGCTGCCACGGAACTGCGGGTGCGGCTGGAGACCGCCCTCAGCCAGGCCAGGGAAGCCGAGACGGCCCTCGAGCTAGCTGAGCAGCAACATGCGCCGCGGCTGGCTGCGGCGCAGGAGGCGTTCTTCGCGCTGTCCGGCCTCGCCGAGCGAGTGCGCGGCGTGGCGACTCTGGCATCGGAGCGGCAGCGGAACCTGTCTGCGCCCGAACCGCAGCGGGCCGGGCGCAACCCTGAGGATCTCGAGGCTGAAGCGGCCGATCTGCGCACTCAGGAGCGGGAACTGGCCGAGCGGCTGTCTGCTGCCCGTCAGCAGCTGGCCATCGCGGTAACGGACCGGACCAGAGCCGAGAATGCGCTCGCTGAGAACGAGCGGCGGCTGGCCGCAGATGCCAAGGCCGCCGCGCAGCGGGCTGAATTGCTTGCCCGGCTACGAGGCCAGGCCGAGGCCGCTGCCAGCCGGGCTGCGGCGGCACAGGACGAAGCCGGGCGGCTGGCCGAAGCGCTTGCCCAGGCCAAGGCCAGGGCGGAACAAGCGCAGGTCGAGTACGCCGCGCTGCAAGACCTGGTGTCGGGCCGGGAGCAAGGCCGGGCTGACCTGATGGCCTCCCGCGAGCAGGCAGCGGCGGCGCTCAAGGCCGCGACGGTGACGGTGAGCGAGTTCCGCGCAGCCGAGCATGCCGCCAGCGATCAGCGCGCGGCTCAGCGGGCCAGGTCCGAGGCGCTGGCCGAGGCGGTCATCAGCGGAGCCGACGCGTCCGGCGTGCTGCTGGCCAAGCCGGGAGCGTTTAGCGGCGTACTCGGGCCGCTCGCGCAGCTGCTGACAGTTGCCGACGGTTCCCAGGAAGCAATCGCCGCCGCGCTCGGAGCGGCGGCGGGTTCAGTGGTCGTGGCTGGACTGGACGCTGCCGTCGGCATCATGACCGCGCTACGCAGTCAGGACGCCGGACGGGCCGGGCTGGTGATCGCGGCGGATGCCGATGAGCCGAATCAGGTCCAGCGGCTGCATCCAGACATCAGCAGGCTGTCGGCCGAAAGCGGCGTCGAGGACGTTTCCGCCGCTATTGATCTTGTTAGCGGGTCGGCCGCACTCAGTGGCGCGCTCGCCGAGCTACTGGGCGGTGTGGTCGTCGTGCCCAGCCTGGCGGACGGACTGAAAGTGCTGCGGGCCGATTCGCGGCTCAGGGTTGTCACCTCCGACGGCGACATGCTCGGCACGCACTGGGCCCGTGGCGGGTCTGCCGCCGAGCGGAGCCTGCTCAGTCTGCGGGCGGCCGCCAATGAGGCCGGGTCGCTGCTGCGCACGGCCGAAGCGAGGTGCCAGCGGGCCGAGCGGCAGCTCGCAGCGGCGCTGGAGGAAGAGGAGCAGGCACGGCAGGTGCTGGCCGAGGCTGCCGCGGCGCTGCAGCAGGCGGACGCGGCGGCGGCGGAAACGTCGGGAAAACTCGGCTCGCTTGCCGGGCGGGCAAGAGCGGCCAGGGACGAGGTCGGCCGGCTCACGGCCGCCATCGCCGCAGCGGAGAAGTCACGCCAGCACAGCCTGGCGCAGGCCGCGGAAGCGCAGGCACGGCTATCCGAGCAGATACAACAAACGCCGCAGTCACAGCTGGCAGCGGAAGAGGCCGCACAGGCCAGGGCTGGCGAGCACAGTGTTGGCGAGCACAGTGTTGGCGAGCACAGTGTTGGTGAGCACAGGGTCAGCCACCACAGTGTTGGTGAGCACGGGGTCAGCCAGGATGGGGCCGAGCCTGTTTCCCGCGCTGATGCCGAGCCTGCCAGCAGGCAAGAACTCGCCGATGCTGCGGTGGCCGCGCGGGCCGCGGAGATGGAAGCCAGGCTCGAGGTTCGTACCGTCGAAGAACGGCAGCGGGCAATCTCCGGACGGGCTGACTCGCTCTCGGCAGCTGCCGTGGCCGAGCGCCAAGCGGCAGCTCGCGCGCTGGCCAGGGCGGAGCGGCGGGCGGCAGGAGCGCTGGTCGCGGGAGCCGTCGCCGAGGGTGCCAGGATCACGCTCGCCCGGATTCAGCAGTCGAGCGCGGCCGCTGACGCCGACCGACAGCAGGCGGAGGAAGCGCACAAAGGCCGGGACAGCGAACTCAAGGCAGTTCGGGCCCGGATAAGGGACGCGTCGGAGGAGCTCGAGAAGGTCGTTGAGAGCGCGCACGGTGCGCAGATCGCTCGCGCTACCAAACAGCTGCAGCTCGAGCAGATCGCCGCACGCGCGCTAGAGGAGTTCGCAATCGAGGCGGACGTGCTGGTCACTGACTACGGACCGGATGTCATGGTGCCCGGCGCGGACGAGGGCAAGCTCGCGACCGCCTACGACCGCGAAGAGCAGGAGCGGCGGGCACAGCACGCGCAGCGGCAACTCGACCAGCTCGGCAAGGTAAACCCGCTGGCGCTTGAGGAATTCGCGGCGCTGGAAGAGCGGCACGCTTTCCTGGTGGCGCAGCTGGAGGATCTAAAGAAGACCCGGCGGGATCTCCTCACGGTGATCAGGGAAGTCGACGAGCGGGTCCAGCAAGTGTTCAGCTCTGCCTATGCCGACGTCGCGGAGGAGTTCTCCGCGATCATCAACAGGCTGTTTCCAGGCGGCGACGGCAGGCTGGTGCTGACCGATCCGGACGACATGCTCGCGACGGGAATCGACATCGAGGCCCGGCCGCCGGGCAAGAAGGTCAAACGGCTGTCGCTGCTCTCTGGCGGCGAGCGCTCGCTCACGGCCATCGCCTTCCTGGTGGCGATTTTCAAGGCCAGGCCGTCGCCGTTCTACGTCCTGGACGAAGTCGAGGCGGCCCTGGACGACACCAACTTGCAGCGGCTGCTGGAGATCCTCGCCGAGTTGCGGGACGTTTCTCAGCTGATCATCGTGACGCATCAGAAGCGGACCATGGAGGTCGCTGACACGCTCTACGGGATCAGCATGCGCGGCGACGGCGTGTCGAGCGTGATCAGTCAGCGGCTGCGCGAGCGCGAGTCCGCCGAGACCGCCTGACCGCCCGACAGCTTGAGGGCCCTGACCGGGTCGTTACCCGCGCTGCCGCACGTCAGCCAGCGGCTCACGGGCTCGGCCGGCCAGTGTGCCTGGTTACCGGCAATGGTCTGTCAGACTGGTTGCGCCATGGTTGAAGATCTCATTATCGCTGTCATCGCCGCCGTCGTCGTGGGCGGCGGCACCGCGGGCCTGGTCCCTTACTTCAGGTCGCGCCGTCGGGCGCTGCCTGGCGATCAATCCGGACGCGGCGGGGCCGGCCAGCTCAGCCAGGGCGGAACCGAGCCCGGACCGACTGCGACGGGCACGCTCGCGCCGCCCGAGCCAGGGGCCACCGTGGCGCCGCCGGACGTTACCGCGCCACCAGAGCAGCCACCGAGCCGTGTTGTCGAGAAGCCGCCGCCGTCGGCCGGGCGGCTCGCCCGGCTGCGTGGCAGGCTTGCCCGATCGCATTCGGCCATCGGCTCGGTACTGCTGAACCTGATCTCCTCAGGCAGGCTGGACGAGCAGTCCTGGGAGCAGATCGAAGACACCCTGATCACCTCGGACATGGGCGTCGGTCCGGCCAGGGAACTGGTCGAGGAGCTCAAGACCGAGGTCAAGGTCGCAGGCACGACTGACCCGGCTGCCGTCCGCGAGATGCTGCGAGCCGACCTGATCTCCATGATCAACCCGGACATGGACCGCACGCTGCACCTGGCCAGGCACGGCGACCGGCCGTCGGTAGTCCTCGTGGTCGGAGTCAACGGCACCGGTAAGACCACGACCTGCGGCAAGCTAGGCAGGCTGCTGGTCGGAGACGGCAAGACCGTCGTGCTGGGCGCGGCGGATACGTTCCGTGCCGCTGCCGCTGACCAGCTGCAAACCTGGGGCGACCGGGTGGGTGCACAGGTTGTGCGGTCGGACCGGGAGGGCGCTGATCCGGCCAGCGTCGCCTTCGAAGCCGTCAATGTCGGCATCCAGCAGGGCGCGGACAGCGTCATCGTGGACACGGCCGGTCGCCTGCACACCAAGACCGGGCTGATGGACGAGCTCGGCAAGATCAAGCGGGTGATCGAGAAGCACGGCTCGGTCGACGAGGTGCTGCTCGTCCTCGACGCGACGACCGGTCAGAACGGCCTGCGCCAGGCCCGCGTCTTCGCCGAGGTTGTCGACATCACCGGGATCATCCTCACCAAGCTCGACGGCACGGCGAGGGGCGGGATCGTCATCCAGGTCCAGCGGGAACTCGGCGTTCCGGTCAAGCTGGTCGGCCTCGGCGAAGGGTCCGACGATCTTGCATTCTTCGATCCGGCGGTTTTCGTAGACGCGATCCTGGGCGACTAGGGCCGCACAAGCTGGGCCCGGTGTCGGCCGGCGCGGTTGGCGGGCTAGGGGCAAGTGGCGCGCGGAGTGTCCGGTCCGTAACAACGGCGAGTCTCCGCCATAGCGCGACAGCTACACGAGAACACGTTAAGTTTGGCATTGCTTGCGGCGTTAGCGGCGGGTAGTCCGGTTCCGTGCAATTGCATGGCTGAGGCTAAGAATGGACGACTTGCTCCGACGTCATAGAGCAGCCCGTTTACCGTGCCGCAGAGCAACGGCGAACATTGTGTTCGGCACATTGCAACTGCTGCGCGGTGCGGCCGCACTGCGGCCGGGGCCCCGGTGAACTGGTTGAACTGGTAGCCGCAGGCCGAGGTCAGCCTTGGGAAACGAGCAGACGGTGACTCCCATGACGCACCGCCCAGATCTTCCGCCCGCAGGACCAGGACCAGAGGCTCGGCCTGGCAGCACCGGAACCGCGAGCGCGATCGAGCGCGCTGCGGAGCGCCGCTCATTACCATGGTGGCGACTGCGCACCTGGCGCAAGGACGTGGAGGCGCTGACGCGGCTTCGTGACGGCCTGCGCGAGATGGAACTGGACTCGGCACTGGGGGCGGAGCCCGAAGTCGTGAGCGCCGGAACCCTGACCCCAGAAACGGTTAGCCCCGAGACAGCTAGCCCCGAAACAGCTAACGCTGCAACCCCGGGCACGCTGACGTCAGCGCCCGGCGTCCTGGCGGCACCGCTGGGCTTGCGGGCGCCAGGCTCAGGGGCTGCGGATCTGGCTGCTGCGGACCAGACGGTTCCGGGTCTGACAGCTCCGGAGGTCGGGTCAGCGGCGCTATTGGCACAGCCCGACGGCGTGGCGGACGCAGCCGCGCCTGGTCCGGCGTCCGACCTCGGCGGCGGAGCCGGGACGTCAGGCTCTGGAACCTTGGTCAGCGCGCATCCCGATCCGGCGATCGCCTCGATCCGCGACACCTTTGCCCACGTGGCAACTGCAGGCGATGAGGCCGTCGGCTACTTCTACGCGTGGCTGTTCCTGCGCCGGCCGCAGCTACGCGACCTGTTCCCGCCGGCCATGGATGAGCAGCGCGACCGGCTGTTTGCCTCGCTTGCCCGCATCGTGGAAAGCCTGAGCACGCCAGATGAGATGGCCAGCTATCTGTCACAGCTGGGCCGGGATCACCGTAAGTACGGGGTGGACCCCGGCATGTACGACGCGGTCGGCGAGGCGCTGATCGCGACCCTCAGGGCGTTCGCTGAATCTGCTTTCACGCCCGCGGCGGAAGAAGCCTGGGCGCAGACCTATGCCGCGGCAGCGGCCCTGATGATCCGCGCTGCCGAAGATGACGCCGCGGTCGCGCCAGCGTCGTGGACCGCCGAGGTCGTTCAGGTTGACAACCGCGGCCGGGATATCGCGATGCTGACGCTGGCACCCGACCGGGTGCTGCCGTACCAGGCAGGCCAGCACCTGACGCTGCAGACGCCACGATGGCCGCACGTGTGGCGGCCGTATTCGATCGCCTGCCACCCGCGTGCTGACGGGCTGATAACCCTGCACGTGAAGGCAGTGCCAGGCGGCTGGGTCAGCACCGCGCTGGTGCACCACACCGAGCCAGGCGACGAGCTGACGCTCGGCCCCGCTCTCGGCACCATGACGCTCCAGCACGCGGCGGACAGGGACCTGTTGTGCATAGCGGGCGGAACCGGGCTCGCCCCCATCAAGGCCATCATCGAGCAGGTCGTGCGGGCCCCGGCAGCGCGGCAACGCCAGGTCTTCTTGTTCTACGGAGCTCGCAAGCGGAACGAGCTTTATGACATCAAGGACCTTTGGCGGCTGACCGACGCCTACCACGGTCTGCAGCTCACCCCGGTGACTTCCGATGATCCGGCCTTCACCGGCATGCAAGGTAACGTCAGCCGGGTAGCGGCGCGTTACCTGCCGCACCGCGACTGCGAAGCGTACGTGGCTGGGCCCGCGGCCATGGTGCGGGAAGCGATCCGGGTGCTCACCAGGACCGGCATGCCTCGTGAGCGCATCCACTACGACGACGCGTTGCTGGCCGCCCGTCAGCGGGTCGGCAGCGGGACGTGATGTGCCGTCCCGGCCTGCCCGCCAGCCTGAGCCGGCCAGCCTTCGTCGGTGCAGGCCCCGTCGTCACAGCCCGGGTCGTCCGAGTGGCGGTAGAAGTTAGGCGAGGCATCGAAATTCAGGTAGTACCGATGGAACACCGCCGTGGTGGATCCGGCAGCGGGCGGCACGATCCAGGACCAGTCGGCCGGGCAGGCCCGTCCGCTGCGCTCCTCGATTTCCAGGTGCTTCAGGAAGCGGGCTGACTCGGTGTGGTGGTCGGTGATAGTCACTCCGGCCATGGTGAACGAGTGCATGACGGCGAGGTTCAGTTCGGTGACGGCGCGGTCTTTCCACAATGTGCGGTCGTCGTTGCTGTTCAGGCCCATCCGGCTCGCGATCGCTGGCAGCTGGTTGTAGCGCGCGGCATCGCCCAGGTCGCGCGACCCGATCTCGGTGCACATGTACCAGCCGTTGAATGGCGCTGCCGGATAACAGATGCCGCCCGCCTCCAGGCGCATATCGCTGATGACCGGAACCGCGTACCAGCGCAGCCCGAGTTCTGCGAACCAGCCGTAGTCCGGGTGCTGCAGCGGCACCTCGAGAACGGCATCCGGGGGCACCTCATGCCAGGTCGGCCCGGCTCCAGCCGGCTTGACGATCAGCGGCAGCACATCGAAGTGTCCCCGCGGGCCTCGGCTTCGCCAGCCCAGCTCGTGTGCCAGCTGGGTGATCTTAAAACTGGCTGGGTCACCAACAGGCCCCGTCTCGCCGTCGGCGTAGCCGGCATACCTGACCAGCTGCGCGTTGAGTATGCGCGGCCCGGGCTGGCCCGGTGAATCCGGAGCGAACACGGTGATGAGCGGCCTGATCCGGCCGCCGTTTGTCGCGGCACGCAGGTGATCCAGTGACTCGGCCGCGATCTGCACCGCGGTGGACACCTCGCGGCGATCCCTGACACGCAGGCTGCGCCAGTACAGCCGCCCGATGCAGCGCGCGCTGTTGCGCCAGGCGACCCTGGCGGCGAACGTCAGCTCCGCGGTGGTGTGCCGGTAGGTGCCGCCTGACTTGATCTCCCGGCGAACTTGCCGCATGCGCTCGCCCAGCGATCCGGCCTCGGGATTCTCCGCGTGAAACAGGGCAAGGAATCTCTCCGCCCTGGCGAGTAAGTCAGGGCCGGGTGGCGGCTCGCTGTCGTCGGTCTCACCGGATGCGGGCCGCAGTTCGGCGATTCCGGGCACCTGGCCCGTTCCGCCAGACAAGGAAAGGTCCGACGCGCGCCTCGCTGAGCCTGCCCGTCCCGAGCCCGCCCGTCCCGAGCCCGCCCGCCCCGAGCCCGCCCGCCCCGAGCTTTCCCTCCCTGAGCCCGATGGCCCTGCGCCTGGCGACTCTGGTGCGGTGCCTGAGGAGCCGCCAGCAGCGCTGACACCGGCCAGTTCCGGCGCCAGCGGCTGCCTGCCGAATCGGCCCCAGCGTCGCTGAGATCGCGGCCAGCGAGCTTCTAACAGGTAACGTCGCTGGCTCGCCCCCACCTGACCTCCGCGTGGCAGCTTGTCAGAACATCTCAACATCAATGACGTTACGTTCCATTCTTAACGCCAACAAGATGCAATTCCCTCTTGCACTTCCCTGGCCCCGCGGACTAGCTGACAGAAGCCGAGCTTCGCCGTGGAAGGCTTCCTGGCCGCTACCCGATAACCTTGGTCTAGCAAACGGGTCTTCTAGGAGGACGGCAGCCCTACGTGTTCGAGACACTTTCCGATCGGCTCAACCAGGTCTTCTCCTCGCTGCGCGGGCGGGGGCGCCTGTCGCCGGCTGACATTGACGCCACCTGCCGGGAGATCAGGATCGCGCTGCTCGAGGCCGACGTCGCGCTGCCCGTCGTCCGCGAGTTCATGGCCAACGTCCGGGAACGGGCAAACGGAGCCGAGGTCTCCGAGGCACTGAACCCGGCCCAGCAGATCATCAAGATCGTTAATGAGGAACTGGTCGCGATCCTGGGCGGCGAGGCGCGGCGCCTGCGGTTCGCCAAGGTTCCGCCGACCGTGATCATGCTGGCTGGCCTGCAGGGCTCAGGTAAGACCACGCTGGCCGCGAAGCTAGCGGTCTGGCTGAAGTCTCAGCACAACACACCGCTGCTGGTCGCCGCCGACCTGCAACGCCCTAATGCGGTTGAGCAGTTGCAAGTGCTCGGCGAACGGGCTGGAGTCCCGGTTTTCGCGCCGTTCCCTGGCAGTGGAATCGGTGATCCCATTCAGGCTGCCAACCTGGGGATATCCGAGGCCGAGCACAAGCTCTACAACGTCGTCATCATCGACACAGCCGGCCGGCTGGGCATCGACGAGGAAATGATGCGGCAGGCCGCCGACATCAGGGACGCGGTCGATCCTGACGAGATCCTCTTCGTCGTCGACGCGATGATCGGCCAGGACG
>Ga0335075_10006474_pt1 | contig 18097 bp, 18 predicted proteins | sample Lox_Sample_24_FD_206723 | JGI IMG/M metagenome (GOLD analysis project Ga0335075, IMG submission 206723) | Soil microbial communities from Loxahatchee National Wildlife Refuge, Florida, United States - Lox_Sample_2.4 | ecosystem: Environmental > Terrestrial > Soil > Wetlands | place: USA...
GAGTTCCGCCAATGGACGAACCGCAATGAGACGCTGCGCAGATTATGCGCAATTACTTAAGTCGCTGTGTTTAGCTGGAAGGATGCCAAGAAAGGCAAAGCCAAAAAGCTTGAACGACTCAAAGGATTCGTCAAGTTCTGTTTGAAGCGAAAATGGCTGACCGAGAACATCGCCGACGATTTGAAGGCGCCGCCGAACGCTTCGGAACTGAATCCAAAATCGCCCTTTGAGGACAAGGAACTTAAACGGATCTACGCTGCCTGCGACAAGATTCTTCCGCAACCCAATCCAGGACCGGGATTCCGAACCTGGGATGGACAAGATGCGAAGGACTTCATCAACGTTTCGATCTACACAGGTCTGAGGATCTCCGATGTCTGCCTCTTTGACGTTTCCAAACGGCTCAAGGGGAACGATGTCTTTCTGCGCATGCACAAGACCGGAAAGCCGCTCCATACGTGGATACCTAATTGGCTCGTAGCCCGTCTCCGAGCGCGAGCGTTAACTCACGGTGCGTTGATATTCCGGTGTGGAGAGACAGGGAATGCCAAACAAATGTGTGACATTTGGCGCAACAAGCGGTTAAAGCTGGTATTCAAGCTCGCCGGGCCGTTCGAAACGAAACCGGGTCCCCACCGATTCCGCCACACGTTCGCCCGCATATTGCTCGAAAGGGGCGTACCTGTGGCAGATGTCGCCGAACTGATCGGCGACACCGAGGAAGTGGTTCGGGAATACTACGCGCAATGGGTTCCGGGTCGGCAGAAGAGACTTAGAAGAATTCTCCAAGACGCTTTCGCGGACAGACCTGAGAGTGCGCCATTCGGAGAGGATGATCAGGCCGGAGAAGCCTTGGCGTTGTAGCGCTATCAAGCTTCCCAACAACATCAGCGCGTCACAACGCTTTAAACCGCACAGAGCAGCCGATTGTGAATCCGCTTGGCGACCGAGTCGGGCACGCTGTACGTGGTGTGGGATTGCTTTCGGCCTAAGCGGACTTTCATCACTCCCGGCTCATCCTTAATCATCAAACGAATAGTTTGCAGTTTCGTGTGGTGCTCACTGTCGGCATGGTGGATCGGCCGGCGCACAGGGGAGCTTAAGGGTGGGCGCCAACGATGAACCTCCGGACTGGGCTGCAGCGGCGCGCTTCGGCGGCAGGCGCGCCGCTGCTGGCTCGAATGCCCAGAGGAGTCTAAAGAGAGGCAACGTGAAACTACTTTATCGTGGATCACCGTCACGAAATCCGAGTAGCCGGCAATGCCAGCGTTGCCTGCCTGGACTGAATCGCGCGAGTCTCCGCGGACTTACCGAGGCACGCGTCCAGCCTGGGGGGTATTTACCAGGCAGTAATATTTTGCTCCGAAAATCATGCGTCCGAGCTGCGATTCAGCGGTGTTCAGAGCCGAAAATGCCACTACACCGGTGCAAAGGCGCGATATTCCTGGCGAAGGTTCTTCAAAGGTCAGCATCGCCGACGACAGACCCGCGCCGCCGCTGACTGGCTTTTAACTGTCATGTTTTGAAGAGCATATACCGATTTCGGGACGGGCGCAGACGATACTCCCGCAATGCACGTGGTCGCTCCGTCGATGCCTTACTGCTTTACTGATGATATATGATTCTGAACCTCGCTCCCACAACACACTACGCGGATGAGATTGGAGCGGCGGCTAATTCTCGTCCTTGCCCCTTCGTTCTCAGATTGCGTGTGCGACTGTATTGCCTTGGCGAACACCCTATCACCCGTTTGAACGCGGTACTAAAAGCGCTCTCCGATTCGTAGCCGAGGGAAGGAGCGATTTCAGCGATTGAGTCCTTCGTGTTCGTCAACCGATCTTTAGCGAGCACCATGCGCCATTCGGTCAAGTACTCCATGGGAGATTGGCCAACTATTTCCCTGAAGGTTACAGCAAAACTTGTTCTCGACATGCCAGACTGACGTCCTAGTGCTTCAACCGTCCAGGGGTGTCCTGGGTTCTTGTGAATCGCGGTGATCGCCGAGCTGATCCGCTTGTCGCCCAACGCGGCTAGCCAGCCAACTGTGTTCGCCGAACTTTGCTTGAGGTGGATCCGAATAGCCTGAACCAGGACGAGAGTGGAGAGCTGTTGCGCCACAAGGGAGGCGCCGGGCTGGGGCAATGTCAATTCGTGTCTGAGGCGTTCGATCGTCCATCGCAAGACGGCGCGGTCCTCTGCGGAATGAACGAGAAAAACGGGTGGAAGGATACCCAACAAAAGGCTGGCGTAGTCACTATCGGTGGTGAATAGGCCGGAGATGCCGAACATCTCTCCTCCGCCGTTCAAGGTTATGACACCCTGCTCCAACACGTTCTGAAAGATGGTGAAACCATCCAGTGGGGACAGAGAAAGATCGCTTCCAGCACGGAAAGCTTGTCCATTCGGAAAGAGAAAACACTCGCCTTCTTGGACACGAATGGGATTAGGAACGCCCTCTACCGCAAGCCAGCCTCCACCGCGGACCACAGCATAGAACCGAACCCCATCAAATTTGGGGAAGTCGACACACCAAGCCCCACTTGCATCGAGCGCGCCGGAGACATGATGCCGCGTCTTAATGATCGATAGCACGTCAGAGAGTGGGTCCATGGCCATCCGTACGATTGCAAAGATAATGCCGTGCGTTCCTTATCCATCATATGCCAGCAAGGCTCTTACACCTTCCGCGCCCGGCATAGAACTTAGGGTTGAACGCTTGGGACGTTCCAACCGCCCCCCAGGGATCTGTATATCGTTACTGTGTCGCCCACAAGCATCGACGAGCTCGTCGCCAACTGATCCTGAATCGAATAGAGCTGCCGCTCAGCATCCAGGACCGGGAGGAAATTTGTCAGTCCGGCCTTATACTGCACTTCGGCAAGTTCCAGCGCAGCTTGCTGATCTTTATCGGAAGCATCAAGCGCCTCATGCCTATCCTGCTCTCGACAGTAGTTCTCAATGGCGTTCTGTGTCTCTTCCAGAGCATTAAGTATTGTGTTGCGGTAGGAGTTCGCTAACTCAACTGCCCTGCTCTTTTGCAAGGCAACGTTAGCGCGGATACGTCCACCCTGAAAAACCGGCACTTGGATGGTTGGGCCAATGGAATAGATGCTTGAAGCTCCAAACGTCAGGAACCGTACCTGCGTGTTCTGCCGGTCTGCACTGCCTGTAAGCGAGAATCGGGGGAAGTAGTCTGCTTTGGCTTGGCCTATACGCGCCATCTGGGCTTGCAGCTGCGCATCGGCGGAGCGGATGTCCGGCCGCCTCTTCAGGAGCTCCGACGGCAGACCAACTGGAATGACGGGTGGAGTTGCGGGCAATGGCTTCGACGCCAACAACTCGCTCGTGAGTGCATCCGGCTCTTGCCCTGTAAGCACACTCAGCCGATGGATATCGGCGCGCATGGTGTATTCGAGCGGCGGGACTGCGGCCTCGACGCTATCGAGCTGCGCTTCCGCTTGCTTTACATCGAAGTCGGTCCCGAGGCCGGCCGCTGTGCGGCTTCGAGTGAGTTCGACGATGTTCTGCTCGATCTCGATGTTCTTGCGGGCGATATCGATCCGAAGCTGCGTTCCCCGCAAATCCGCGTAGTATCTGCCGACGTCGCCGAGGAGCGAAACCAATACATCGTGACGGTTCTCGTCTGCCGCAAGCGCGTCGAATTTGGCCGCTCGCACCTCATTGCGAATACGTCCAAATACGTCCAGCTCCCAGGAGAAATTGACGCCTCCTTCAAAGTTGTTCAATTCGACAGGAACGATCTCGTAGCTGGTTGGACTTTGAGCGGCCAGCTGCCGAGTGCGATTTCGGCTGGCTTCTACGCTCGCATCTATCTGGGGCAGCCCATCTGCACGCGCGACATACACGTTCGACCGGGCTTGCTGCACGCGAGAGATCGCGGCGCGCAGATTGACGTTTTCTTTCGCAGCTCGAACGATAAGCGTTTCAAGCTCCCGATCGTGAAACTGCCGCCACCATTCCGCGTCGACAGGGGCGCCGACTATGCCATGTTCGGCGGAGGTAGTAAACGATTCGGTTTTGATTGAAGCTTGCTGGGACAATAGGGCTGCAGCGTGGAGAAGAAGGAGCGTAGTGCAGATTTGTCTTTTCACCGGGCACTCCCTGGTTGCTGCGTCGTCGCTTTTTGCGGAGGCGTGCGCCCTTCGATGTATACATCCATCTGTTGGCCGACATAGACCCTGTCGGTTGGATTATCGAAACGAAAGATCACTTCGAGCACGCGGGTATCGACGCGTTCGGTGGGGTCGCCTGTGAGCGACATTTTTGGTATGACGCAGGGTTCAAAGCGAACGAAGCTGATTGGGAAGCGCATAGAACTGTTGCCTCGCACCGAGGCAATCCCACGAACGCCGGGGCGAACACGCCAGGCGTCTGCCTCGCTTACGTCTGCACGAATATGGAGATCTTTGCCGCCGCCGAAGATCATCAGAGGATCACTGAGGTTCGCGCATTGAGCGTATTGCCCCAGCCGGACATGGTTCTGAAGCACCACACCGTCCATGGGAGCACGGGTGACCAGTCTTTCGAGCGCAACTTTACTCTCGTTCACCGCAGCGTCATCCTGCTCTACTGTAGTGCGCGCGATGGCAAGATCGGGTGCCCATGTGCCAGCTTTCAGCAGAGCCAGGTTGCGCTCCTGCACAGCAAGTCGCGCCTTGGCGCCCTCTAATGCGACGCGGCGGCGATCGAGGTCCTCAACGCTCACTGCCCTCCGGTCCGTAACACTGTTGATGAGGCGGAATTGGATCTCAGCATCGGCAACGTCGGCATTCGCCGCGTCAACAAGCGCCTGCGCGGGAGGGATCTCTTCCGGGCGGGGTATCTTTTCCAGTCTGGTGAGAGTTGCCTTTGCGGAGTCGAGTGTGGCTTCGCGTGTTTTCAGCTGAGCGCGCGTGTCTCGGTCGTCCACGGAAAACAGCGCATCCCCGGCATGAACCCGATCGCCCGCTTTGACGTAAAGGTGGGTGACCATTCCCGAGACCGCACAGCCTAAAGAAATGTTCTCGGATTCGGGTTCGACAAGACCGACTGCGGCGACGCTCCCCGGTGACCATTGCTCTGCCGGGCTTATGGGCGGGGTCGTGGCGTGTACCGTTTTGTGAACCGAGATCACATACACGCATGCGAATACCAACATTGCACCTGCAATGATCGGAATGTAGGGCAGTCTCTTCATGAGTCCTCCGTTTTCTGCTGGGCGAATCGAAGTCCGAATGCTGCGTGTGCGGCGATCTCAGACCCCGATCTGACTCGATTTAGACATGGCTCGCCTCCTCTGACTGCCGTTGCATCGCAATTGCGTGAGCCTTGCTTTCCCCCTTCTCAACGGACTGGATGCGGCCGTCCTCCATGTGGGCTATCGAGTCCGCGAATTCAAACACGCGGGAATCGTGAGTTACCACTATCACGGCGCGGTCGGGCCGCACTGCGAATGCCGAGAGCAGTTCCATGACCCGCATACCGCTCTTCGCGTCGAGGGCAGAGGTCGGCTCGTCGCAGACGATCAGACGAGGCTCGTGAATTAGAGCTCTCGCGAGTGCGACACGCTGCTGTTGGCCGCCGGAGAGATCTCTAGGCATAGCGTCCACACGATTCGCCATGCCGAGTTCGTCCAGAAGATAACGTCCGCGCTCCACACCCTCTCTCCAACTGGACCCCTTTGCGAAAAGAGGAACTGCGACGTTCTCTGCAGCCGTTAGGGAGGGCAGTAAATTGAACTGCTGAAAGACGAACCCGAGGTTGGACCTGCGGAACAAAATCTGCTGTTCAGGTCTGAGTGATGCCACGTTTGTGCCAAATAGTTCGATTCCTCCAGCCGTGGAATCGAGTAGACCGGCAATGACGGAGATGAGCGTCGTCTTTCCGCAGCCCGATGGGCCCACCAGCATGGCAAGTTCGCCCATCCTTACAGAGAGATCAATACCGCGAACCACCTGAATACGCGTTTCACCTTCGCCAAACCATTTCTCTACCGCGGAACAGCTTACAGCGATCTGTTGATCGATTTCTTGCTTGTTCATCTCTAACCTCGGAAAACGATCGCAGGCTCAAGAACGAGCACTTTGCGGATGCTGATTAGACTGGCCAGGACGATGATCACAAGCACAACGACAGAAGTTGCCCCCATCGCTTGCCAAGGCACTTCGATGCCACGGGTGGCATCTTGACGGTCAAAAGCTCGAAAGAACATCGACACCAATCCCATTCCCATCGCATATCCCATAGCAGCTACGGCGAGCGCCTGAACGAGAATCATCCCGACAAGTCGACGGTTCGTGACACCGATTGCTTTCAGGGCGCCGAACTGCTTCAGATTTTCGATGGTGAAGAGGTAGAACGTCTGTCCAGCCACCACGGTACCGACGACGATGGCAATGGCCGCAGTTAGACCAAAGCTTACGGGGATTCCGGTGTGACGCACATAGAAGAGAATCGTTGCCATTCCGAACTGATCGGACGTCATTGCCTTCAGTCCGGTGGCTGCCTGAATGCTCCGAGTAACGTCTGCTGCGCTGACGGCTGGGTTTCGTTTCGCGAGCACGAAAGAGAGCATTCGACGCTGACGGCCCACATAGTTCAGCGCCTGAGAATATCTCGTATACATCACGGGAAACGTCTGGTACAGAGCGGACGCCTCTACGATTCCGACAACGCGGGCTCGATGATCGTTGAGTTCCAGTGTGCGGCCGAGCTCAAGGGACTGATTGGGGAAGTAGGTTTTATATCCAACACGATCGATAATGATGGCATCGGGCTCTCGTAGCCTGTCTACCGATCCCAAGATCATCTTATCGGTGGTCGGCGAACCAGCCAGCGTAGCGTCGTCCACACCCAGCAGGAGCGTGACCCTGAAGTTCCCTTCCGGCGTCTTCGCTACCGCCTGGCCCTTATAGAGAGGAGCCGCCCAGAGCACGCCGGGGACGCTTCTGACCCGGTACAGGTCGTAGTCATTAAGCGGATATATCTCGTCGATGTACTGCGTAGCTGGGTCCATGACCCAGAGGTCCGCGTCTGTAATATCCAGGATCTGGCTTCGCGTTCGATTCAGAATGCCGGCGAAGATCGAGACCTGCTGAGTGATGAGGAAAGAAGAAAACGCTACGGCGAAGATCAAGGCAAGATATTTCGCTCTGTCGCCGGAAAGCATACGGAGTGCAACCAGACTCAAAGAATCCAGTCCGCGCCGTCTTGTCGTTCGTGTCTGCCCAGCCATTTCCATATGAGAACCTCGAATTGAGAAGCAGAAGTGAGTGGACGTCGAGGGTTCTATGCCTTTTCCCTGTTCTTCCCGCCCAGTTATGAGTCTGAGTTCTAGTGGTGCTCGAATTCCTTCACAAGGTTTTTCAACGCGAATCCGATGTAGACCGGGTAGCTCCCTCTCAACGCATCACTCGCGTCGTATCGGCGGGGATACCACGCCACGGTCGCCGCTTCAGCAGCGCCGTAGTCTGAGACAAGAGTTGGGAGGGAAGGCACGGCTCGCCCACTGGCAGTGCGCAATCAATGTCTGAGAGATGGCATGATACGTGCGAGGTAGGACGCCAGTGCAAGCGCATGGATGATAGCTCGTGTCTTCGTGAAGCATTTCGCCAACTGCATAGCGTCCGGTCGTCCCGATCAGATTCATTCCAAGTCTCGATGCAAACCGCTCGCTGTAGCCGCTAAAGCCTTCACCCCATTCCGGCACATAACCATGCGCGGGGTGCTCGCCGGGGCCAATGAACCCATCCGGTGGGTAACCTACCTTGAGAGGACGTACTTGGTCTATACCCGCAGAGACTATGGGCGCGATTAGCGTAGCGGGCGAAAACAGATCGTGGAGGAAGGCTCTAGCTCGCACCTGCGCCGATGGGAATACATAAGTGTTGCTTCTACTTTCGTTCGGCACAGTATTCTGCGGCCCATAAGGGCGGTCGCTAGTCGACACGCCGTCTCTCGGTGCCGGCGCATCGATCGTCACACCCGACGGTGAGCCTTGCTGCATGGTTTGCCCATGCAGCTGGAAAGAGGGCAAAGCGGCGATCATCAGAAACGCCAAGGTGGCGCCGCTTCTTACCCACCTACCGATGGCGTGGAGTAGGGGCGGCACAACCGCAAAACGGTTTCGTTCCCCTAAGGTGAATTTCATAGTTAGATCGATCGCTGGACTCCCGCTCTGTATGTCCGTGGCTCTGCAGCCGATAAGCATGGCGTCTCCTTTTCAACAGTTATCTAAGGACCAGCTAAGCGGAGGCTTCCTGAAGACGGCGCCGGAAACTTGCCTTCGAAGTGGTCCGTGACGAGGCTTTCGATATCCAGAGTAGGAGCTGTGGTGAGAATGATCCATGCTGTGAAGTACGCACCATCTTCGCGATCGTTCGAAAACGAGGTAGCTAAGCGGAGGTTGTAGGCTCGATCTCTGAGCACGCTCAGTTGAGGTGTGTGACAACGATCTTGCTGGCCGACACACCCTGTTTCTGAATGTCGAGCGCGGTCTGAATCGCATCGAGCCCTTCGCCGGTCACTTGGGGCTCTGGAGCAGCAATGTACTCTCCTTCGCAGAGTGCCCCGGGCAAAAACTCCTCGTAGATGAGCTTGCTGACTTCGTTATGTAGAATCGAAGTCGCAAAGACCGCCTTGGTGCGAATTCTCCACAACCGCGACTTCAAGAACAGTGAGATCACGTGTGCGGTCACTCTGGGCATCTTCCGGACAAAGTGGAAAAGTATGTTCGTCCCCCGTTTCATTGTCTGAAACGACATCGGAAACGAGGTCATAGAGACGAACTTCTTTCCTTCACAGCTGCGAAGGACTCGCAGGCAAGCGTCCGCAGCTCCTTCTCCAATCGCAAGTGCACCCGCAACCGTCTTGCCGTGCAGGCATTCGGTTACATCATCAATCGCCGTGAGACTCGCGTAGTTGAATACGTGAGATGCACCGAGCCTTCGCAGGTATTCGAAGTTCCTTGGCGACGAGGTAGCGATCACATCATAGCCGGCGGCAACCGCGAGCTGAATGGCATTCATGCCCACGCTTGTCGACCCTCCCCATATCACGACCGACTCAGACTTGGCTCGTCTTGGGGTCGAGGGTGGGTCAAGTCCAAGTTGGTCGCGCTGGAAGAGTCCGCATGCGGCCGTGGATATTCCCAGCGGGAGCACACAGGCACTCTCGTAAGACAAATCCGGAGGAATCGGAGCCGCCATCTGCGTGAGTACAACGGTGTACTGCTGGAAGGCCCCCTCTGCCCCACGATTCCTCGATTTCTCGGTGCCGGCGGCGTGAGCAAGGACTCTATCGCCCACCTTAAAGCGAGAAACACCATGGCCCACCTCCACGACTTCACCAGCGAGATCCGACCCCAGAATGAACGGATATTTGATCCACGGAAAGAAGATGTTTCCCGCGCACTGGAGTATCCAATCGAGCGGGTTTATGGCAACGGCATGATTCTTGACAACGATCTCATTGTCTCTGGGTTGGGTATAGGGAGCGGGCGCAATCTGTAATGCTCCGTGATTCGGTGGCTGCCAGGCGGCTCGGTTAACGGGCAATTTGGATCCCTCTCATTGGTGGCGATTGCTCGGGCTTCGTTCGAACGCGAGCAATCTCTTCTATGCCGCAGGACATGTCAGGTTGAGGATGACCACGATGCAGCATAATCCGCAGCTTAGCTATGAAGACGAAGATGATCCATAACGCCGCGTACGAATAATCAGCGTAATCGTTCAAATGCCCTTGGATGGTTTCTAAAAGGTTAAGCAGGGCAGCGGCTAGGCCGCACTGGCGTCATCAGACGTCCCGAAGCCGGACGCTACCTCCGCAGTACGGTGCCATATGGCAGGATCCGAGATGCCGCGATCGTCGCGGCGGGAGTGTAACTCGGCCAAGATTTCGACAAGGGCCAGGATCGCGAACGCACGAACACCGCATTTGTAGCGTTGAAAAGGGGCAAGCCCACACAACTTCTCACGCGGTCGCTCATGAATGGTTCGACTGGATCCATGCACTTCTGAAGCAGTTTGTCTGGTTTGAGGACGCGGGTCCTCTCACCCCAGAGGAAGAGCCGGGACGCTTCCTTGCAGATGGTTCCGGAATTCATTCGGCGCCTCGGCAGATAGTCTTCCGGCTAGGGATCTATAGGATGCTCTGCAGCCGATCAACCCGAGGCGAAGGACATCCTGCCAGCACGGTCAAGAGGGAGTTGCTCCGTCGCGCCACCCTGCACAGAAACCGTGAAGGCTCGCACCAGCTTCGTTACGGGCGAGGCGCGATGGGAGAGGAAGACAACTCGCTGGGAATCGGGCGTCAAGGCGACGACGATCGCGTCATCGACGAAACTGCTGGCCTCGTGGGTAAGTTGTCGTGGCCTACCGCCCGCGGCCGGGATGACGAAGACATCGCGCAGGCCGCCGCGGCGTAGAGTGTAAGCGATCCAATAGCCGTCGGGAGAAAAGAGCGGAGTACTGACAGCGCCGGGCATGGATCAACAGCCTTGCCGGTCCGCCCTGAAGGGCACGACCCAGAGATCGTCGTACGCCACGAAAGCGATTTCTGTTTTGCTGGCGCTCGGATACCGCATCAGTGCAGTTCCGTAGGCGCTCCACGATGACGCGAAGGCAACACCGAGGACCCACAATACTTTGACCATCAGCTTCCCTCAAGTTTGGAATTCGCCACATCTCAGGTTGTTCTCAAGAGATGTGCAGCATGTATCTGAGAGCACATAGGCACCCTACGACGGCGCGGCTTTGCGGTCAATGTCGCACTTGAAGATTCCCTGCTCCGCCGCCACCAAGGGCTGCACGGTTACAGAGATGAGAGCTGTGAAACAGGTCCGCATGACGTCATTAAGAATCGCAATCCCATTCTGTCCCAAACACACCGCCGCAGAGACGACTTGATTCGCGGCAGGTGCAAGGAAGCATCGCTGATTGGATTGTGGGGGCGTGTGGTATCACCATCTGCATTGATGGTTCCATGATCGCTGCGCTCCTCGCTGACGATTAGGATTTGAGCGCCGCAGCAACGGTGTCCTTCCATGACGTGGTCGCTCGGCCGATCAGTTTGGAAAGCTGATGACCGTCCTCAAACAGTGCTCCGCGGCTGGCAACGGCGGACGACCGGGCAAACGATTTTGCGTACAACTCGGGCAGCCCGCCGGCAACCAGCGCCGCCCGGTACTCATCCTCGGGCAAATCACGGTAGACCACACCCGTCCCAGACTGACGCGAGATTTCAGCGGCGAGTTCCGACATGGTAAAGGCATCATCCCCAGCCAACTCATAGATTCCTCCCGATTGGTCCTCTCGCGCTGAAAGCACGGCAGCGGCAGCTTCGGCATAATCGGCCCGTGCCGCCGACGAAATGCGGCCCTTGCCCGTGCTGCCCAGGATTGCTCCATTCTTAAGTACCGCTTGAATCGAGAAGGTGTAGTTCTCGGTATACCAGCCGTTGCGAAGCAGAACGAACGAGACGCCACTCGTCTTGAGGAGCGCCTCGGTTTGGCGATGCTCGTCGGCAACGGCAAGCTGCGAAGTGTCCGCTCGAAGCACGCTTGTATAAGCGATGAGCTCGACCTCTGCTGCTTTGGCAGCGTCGATCACGGCTTTGTGCTGTGGTACCCGGTTCCCGAGATCGCTGCTCGCGATCAGCAGGAGCTTGTCGACTCCAAAAAGTGCGGGCCCGAGAGTCTCAGGCCGGGTATAGTCCGCTTCTCGGATAATCACGCCTTCTGCTGCGAGATCGCTCGCTTTTGCAGGAGTGCGAACGAGCGCGATAATTTCGGTTGCCGGGACAGTTCTAAGGAGTGCGTTGACGACGAGCCGCCCCAGGCGGCCGGTAGCTCCGGTTACTGCGTACACTGATCTCTCCCCATTTATATTGGTTTGACCGCCCTGCATGCTGAGCATGGTTACTTTTGTGTGTTCCCTGATTTTCGTAACTGCAATCACTTCGATTGAGTACGATTCGTGCGTGTAGGGAAATGTCTTCGAAGTCGTGCAGTCTACTTGCTGTGCGCCCGTCACCTGTCAAGTATTCAGATTTATAAGGAGGAAGTAACGATTGAGACTTCTTTGGTAGCCTCCTATACCCTCAAGGTATGCCCGGTTTCAATTCCAAGAGCCATGTCACGTCAGCTTGAATGCAAACGAATGGGCGTCCGGAGTCCATGTGAAGAATCGTTCATGCCTACTCAATCAGCATCCATAAAAAGGAATAGGTAATAGAGGAGTGACGCCGGTCTTACTCTCTTAGTGAGCTGAGATAAAGATGAGTCATTTAAGCACTTGCGATTGCCTCGGTTGGAGGAAGCCCCTGGCAAACAGCGTACGCAAGGCCAGGTACTGGACAAACGCAACTCGAAGTCTCGGTAGTTGTCTATCCGCAACCTTAAGAATAGTCCGAGCAGCTTGCCGGTTAGCCATACCCTGTGGGTATAGGAACCGACCGAATGAGTATGTCTCGGTACAAGCCCGCAGCTCATCGAATCTTCGTAGGCGCTGGTGCTATTCGCACGATAGAACAGCCAATTCACCGGAACAGAAAGGACGCGAGCTTGACCGCCATATAGCGAGTCTAAACGAGTACAACCGTCAAAATGCAGATTGAATCGGGGTGCTCGACTCTGAAGTTGCGCTCCCTACGTTGGCGTTCGACCACGGTCGTCAATGGCGCTGCGCGAGAGGCGGATTCCAAGCATCTGCATTCTGGACCGCTTGAGTCGCAAACGTGCAGTCGCTCCATTCGTTCTCGCAACCACTCCATTTGCCTGTTGAAGAGCGTGCAGAATCTGTCCTCTTAGTTTCTTCGAGCATTGCGTGAAAGCTTTTGCGAATAGGCAGCTCGTGGATCACAACACCGGCGTCTCGACTGTTACTAACGTCCTGCCTTAGCTCGGCGAGCGCCACATCCAACCGGAGGTTAGCAGGCCCGAGGTACGAAGCCTTATCTAACCCTGAGTATCTGTATCTTTCGTCGATGCGTGAACTAGTTCTTGCACCATCTCTATGTACCTTCGACCCTCGGCAGTTCTGTTCCGGGGATAAAGCAGAGTCCCTCGCACCTCAACGGCAAAGTCCATCAGATTGCAGGTCGTCAGCGTCTTCGAAGTCGTGACCAGGGTTCTGGGCAGAATTGTGTTCGCGACCCCGGCACGAACAAACGCCAAGAGCGTCGTGACATCATCGGCTTCCAACATGATGCGCGGCTTGATGCGAGCACGGCGGAGAGCATCATCGAGAAGAATCCGGGTATCGCAAGTTCTTGGAGCCAGCACAAGAGGCTGTCGGCAGAAACGCTCGATGGAAGTTTTACTGGCCGCCTTCATAGATGCCGAAGACAAACCGACCAGATCGGTCGTGAAAATTTCTTCGCGGATGAACAGCGATGATTCTGGCAATTCGAGTCCAAAGCATATGTCGAATCTGCCCTCCTCTAATCCCTTCACGAGTTCTCTTGGCACTGCGCGAGTGACCGTTACCAGGACGTCAGGATAGCGCTGGTGGAAGAGCAGCAAATACTCATGCACAAGACGATGGGAGACGGTGAAGCTCGCACCCAAACGCAGCCTGTTCGTTCTCCCCTCCCTCAAGGTAGAAAGTGCATCCTGAGCCTGCTGAAAAGTAGCGATGATCTGCCGCGCGTAGGGCAGAAATGTCATTCCCGCTTCAGAAAGCGACAGCCCCTTCGGTGAGCGTAGGAAGAGGTCCGCTCCCAACTCCCGCTCAACCGCCTTCAGTTGTTGGGTAAGCCTGGGCTGGGAAGTCCCGAGTTCGATCGCCGCTTCACTCAAGGAGTGGGTCCGACTGAGTATCTCGAGCATGTGAGCTTGGTTCAGGTTCATTTATCGCTCCATTCGTTATTCTTATAGCGCTATATCGTAGCTCCGAGCAAGGACAAGAGCCATCTGTTACTCCAGCGACGCCGCGGGAGAGGCGCGGTTGAGACTGAGAAGGGGTTCAGATGAACACGAGTAAAGACAGCGAGCCGCAAGGCACACCCACACGCCGCCGGATGATCGGTAGCGCCGCAAGCGCCATCGCGTTTTTGGGTGTGCAGGGTTCACTTGCGGCTCAAACAAAAGGGCCGCAAAGCAACACAGACCAGCACAAAGGAGCAACAGATATGCAGTCTACAGGCGATTACACCATTCCTCAGAAGCAGGTGAAAAGGGTTGCGCTCGAAGAACACTTTGTTATCAATCAACCTGATCATATCGATCGCTGGCTCGCCTTGATTCCGAATATCCCGCGAGCGGCACGCGAAAAGATTCTTCCGGTTCTTGCCGATACTGGCGATCGACGCTTAGAGGCGATGTCGAAGGCAAACATCGATGTCGCCGTCCTGTCGAACGTTGGGACAGTGCAAGGGGTTCTCGATTCCGCACCGGCCATGAGACTCGCACATCAGGCGAATGACGCACTCGCTGCTGTGGTGGCGAAGAATCCCACGCGTTACGCAGGCTTCGCCACCGTGCCGCTCCAGGACCCCAAGGCGGGGGCGGAGGAGTTGGAACGTGCCGTCACCCAACTCGGAATGAAGGGCACGCTCATCATCGGCCACACTAACGGGCTGTATCTCGATGATGAGCGTTTCCTTCCTTTCTGGGAGCGGGCAGAAGCACTGCAAGCGCCCGTATACCTGCACGCAGCTGACGCCATGATCACACCTGCTACATACGCAGGCCGGCCGGAGTTGATTGGTGCAACCTGGAGCTGGACCGCGGAGACCGCAGCCCATGCGTTGCGGCTGATCTTCGGTGGAGTGTTCAAGCGGTTCCCGAATACAAAGCTGCTGCTCGGACACATGGGAGAGGCCCTGCCATATCTCTTGTGGAGAATCGATCAACGCTCGCAGGCATTTGGAGGAGGAGATACGAAGCCGTCTGAGATCATCCGCAAGAACATTGCCGTGACGACGGCCGGCGTTTTCTCAGATGAGCCACTGAACTGCGCAATCAAAGCACTCGGCGAGGGCTCAATCATGTTTTCCGTGGATCACCCTTTCGAAGAGATGGGGAAGGCCTCCGCGTGGTTCGATCAGGCCACAATCTCGGAGTCCACGCGTGCAAAGATCTCACGAGACAATGCCGTGCGTCTTCTGAAACTGTGAACTCTGCGAAGAGTAGTGCGGAAACTTGCATACTCTTCGTCATGCGATCACCAATAAGCGAAGTGGGCGGCGTCACGAACCCGTACCATATGGCGCGCCCTGCCAAGCGTAGTCAGCTCGAGTATTCAAGCCGCCTCACGAGCCGTCTTGCGCATAGGGATCAGTGAACGTGGTCGTGGCCTGTGCAGCCACACGCCCAACCAGGATGCTGTGATCAGTCGTAGGCGATTTCCGGTGACAGTGAGGGCATCTTTCCTTTCTTCCACTTGCGGCAGTAGTCGATCATTGTGGTGAAATATACGCCGGGCTTGTTTCTGACATACTCAATGATGCCCTCGAGCAGTTGCAGACGATGACCGCGGCCGATCACCTGCGGGTGCATCGTAATGCTGAAGAGGCCCTTGCCGACTCGGTTATAGAGGAAGTCGAACTCATCTTTCCAGATCTTGAGCAGAGTATCCGGAGTCTGAGCAGCCGGAAACAAGCCAGCTTTACTCAGCACGAACTCCACATGAGGGAAGTCGTCCAGATGCCAGGCCACAGGCAATTCCACAAGATTGACTGGAGTCCCGAATTTATATGGTTCGTCCAGATTGAATGAATCGCCGACGCGGCACCAGTAAGGCTCGAAGTCACTTGCCATTTCACTGCTGTCGTACTCGAATCCGAATTCCAGAAGCAGCGGTACCGAGCACGGCGTGTTGTCCGAAGCAGGCGAGCGATAACCTGCCGGCCGGATATTGGCGACCTCCTTTAACGCCTTCAGCCCCTGCTCAAGAATCCAGCGCTCCCGTTCCGGCGAAACCGTGGCAGGGATTTCGTGAATCCAGCCATGATGCCCAATTTCGTGCCCAGCAGCGGCAATGTCTTGTACAGATTCTTGAAAGGCATAGGCCGTGTGCCCGGGAATGAAGAAGGTGCCGGGGATCTTGTAGTGCGCTAGCGTGGATAGAATGCGCCGGGCGCCGATCACGCCGAACTCTCCGCGCGAAATCATGCTTGTCTTCGCACCAAATGTACCGATCCAGAGCGAAAGGGCGTCGTAATCGAAGGTGAGCGCGACCCCCACCTCTTTCTCGTCGGGCATATGTTTCTCCTGGTTCAAAATTTGTATCTCTCCTTCCGCCGAATGAATGATCACGGAATCCATCCGGCCTCCTTGATACCGTATGCGCTACTCTGGAAAAATGGAAGTACGCACTTTTAAGTGGTGCGCTTACGAAAAGGTAAGCATGACAGCGAGAGAAACAATCACGAAAGATGTGAGTAACCGGCTTGTATGTGCTGATCGATTGACAGACGCCCTGCGCTGTATCGACGGTCGCTGGAAGATGCCTATCCTTGCTCACCTATCCGCGGAAGAGGTTATGAGATTCTCCGATCTGGAACGTGCGATTCCGCGAGCATCGCAGAAGATGCTGACGCAACACCTGCGCGAACTGGAGCGAGACGGAATCGTCACACGGACGATCTACTCAGAAGTACCGCCGAGGGTTGAGTATCGTTTTGACTGATTTGGGGAGAGGATTGAGGCCAGTCTTTCTGGCTCTCGCCGATTGGGCGGACGCACGACATCCTGAGCAGGAAATGCAGTCGGCAGGAGAACCAGAACGGGTCTCATAAAGTAACTTCGTCAACTCGCTTGACTCATGGGCCCGCGTTGTTGTTGGGTCCCATCGGTGCTCATTCGGCTGTAACGGCATTTATGAGACCGGTTGTAGTGTGGAGCATCAATGAGCACATCATCCGCAGACACATCATCCTCCAAATCGTAGACTGATCCGCTCCCGAGTTGCCCTCATGCTCCGTGAGCGATACGCCCTGTACCAGCAGCCGATCCAATTCAACGTGGCGTAGGGCTTCCACTAACGATTTTTCAGCGCTCGCAATATTTTTGAATCTTGTTTTGCGCGCACATATCTATCAGTGATAGATAGTTCGCAATGAGCAGAGGAGAAAATGACCAGCAACATCAGAACTGCCCTGGTATTGGGCGCAACCGGAGGCATTGGAGGCGAAACCGCACGCGCACTCGGCCGGCATGGATGGAAGATTCGTGCACTGGCTCGGAGCGGACGCCCTGCAGACTCAAAGAGCTCGTGGGAGTGGATCAAGGGTGATGCTCTCGACCGGGATTCGATTGTGGCAGCGGCGCAGGGATCATTCCGCGCAGCGGGCATCTTATCCCGATTGATGAACCCGAAGAGTTGGCGACGCGCATCGAGAACTTTGCTTTGTCCCTGAGCAAGTGAAAAGCAAGGAGTCGCTTCGCGAAGATGCAACCCCATGATCAGGCTGACAATTGCCTTTAGAAGCCTCGACCGCGCCTGTCAGTTGACGCGTACAGCCCAAAATCACTCGACCACCATGATAGTGTGCGCCCTGCCTGTCACACTTCGGCAAACGGGCATACCGCTAGTCGATAGCGCAGCGGGGGCCCGAGGTTCTGAATTCCGGCAAGGGATTGGTTAACCGTCAAGGGTCACCCGTGAGTGATGCAGATCATTTCACTTAGGCCATCGCTGATTAAATCCCAACAATGGCCCTCGAAGGTGTCGGCGCGAAGCGTGAATCAGCAAGCACCAGAGCGCATGCAAGAGTATCCAATGCCCCGCCGTACTGCAGCCTCGCCTCGCCGGTTTGGTCCTCGTTTTTGCACGCCGCTCCCGCTGTGTTGTTTCCAGGAGGCGCCGGGGTATTAATCAGGATTTCAATATCCTCATTGCGAGGAGTTGACTTATCACTCCCGGATTCTCTCACCCAGAAGCCGGCTCACTTCCCGGGGCCGGCGCAAAAGAAGTTCTCCGCACTGTTCGTATCGCCTCTCCCCTTGTATCTCGCGCTCTGCGGGTACGGGCACAGCAGCCGGGTCATCATCGCCGCGCCCTCGGCTTGATCTCTCGCGGTTTTGGTCGCAATCAGCGTGCTCGGCGCGATCCCTTTCTCCACCCAATCCTCCAGTGCAATCCGCACGTTGTGTTCC
>Ga0335075_10006475_pt1 | contig 18097 bp, 15 predicted proteins | sample Lox_Sample_24_FD_206723 | JGI IMG/M metagenome (GOLD analysis project Ga0335075, IMG submission 206723) | Soil microbial communities from Loxahatchee National Wildlife Refuge, Florida, United States - Lox_Sample_2.4 | ecosystem: Environmental > Terrestrial > Soil > Wetlands | place: USA...
GGATGCCCAGGCCATTCTCAAAGAAATGCAACAGCTCAGCCGCGAGGTCCTATTCCAAACCCTACCGCACCCTTCGCGTCGCAAACAATTGGGCAAGAATGTTTTGGGACTTATGTAAGGGCCATTCCCCTATCAGGGTGAGCAATAACGAAATCCCGAATCTGCGGAATTGCGCTCCTTAGGGCCTTCCAAAAGTCTGCATTACAACTCAATTGATGGAGATGCGATATGATATCGCCCGTTTTTTCAGGTGCGGCAAGAGAAAGCGCCAGTAACGGATCTGGCAATAAATCCATCTTCACAATAATTGAATCAGCCCACGCGACGACTTCCTCGCCGTTAATAATGCCATAGTCAAAGAGCACGCTCATTCTCCTGGCATCATTTTCGATACTCACGATTTTTTGGTTGGAATACGTCACATCAAACAGAAATTCAACTCTTTTCATCGAGTCCTGCCGGTCGCCGTTGCGTCCTTTTGACCCATAATCAGCCGACTTGACAAATCAAAATCCTGCGCCACATTGACGCTTTCTATCGCATAATTTGCAATGCCTGCGCCAAAATCCAGTTTTTTCGATAAGGTACTTGGCCGGATTAACCGGCTGGACACTGAGGGGCTTCAGACGGTCGTCCAAAGGCTGGCCCGCGAGCGGAATTTCCTTGAAACGCTTTTCAATACTATTGAGGACGGTGTGCTGGTCGTGGATGAGAAAGGGCGAGTGCTCTATTTTAACCAGGCGGTCACCCGGCTCATCGGGCTCGATTCCGATGGAGAAGGCAAGCCGATTACAGATTTCCTGCCGGAATTAAACTGGGAAAGCATCTCGAAAGCCGATGCGGCGGGCGAACGCGTGGCGCGCCACGAATTTGAGGTCCAATATCCGCGCCCGCGGTTTTTGCGACTTTACGCCGCGCCGCTGGATGGAACGGCGATCGGCAGTTCCGGCGTCGCGCTGATTTTGCATGACGCGACGGAAGCGCGGCAAAAAACCTTTGAGGCCATCGAAAGCGAACGTCTCCAGGCACTGACCCTGCTTGCGGCCAGCGTTGCGCATGAAATCGGGAATCCATTAAACGCGCTGCACATCCATTTGCAGCTTATGGAGCGTGGGCTAAAGAAGCTTAAGAACGACGGCCATGACAAGAAGGGGATGTTTCGATCCGATTCGGCGTGGCGTGAGATTCCTCCGAAACTGGAACAATATCTGGAAGTCTGCAAAGGAGAAATCGCGCGGCTCGACTACATCATTACGCAGTTTCTGCAAGCCATCCGGCCGACGTCGCTGCAATTGAAACTGGCTTCGCTCAACGACGTTGTGGACGAAACGTTGGAATTGCTGCGGCCGGAACTGGAGAATAGAGGACTGGCGGTCAAGAACCGTCCGGCGCGCCAATTGGCCGCCATACCGATTGATGCGACGCAAATGCAGCAGGTCCTGGTGAACCTGATTAAAAACGCCATGCAGGCGATGTCGCGGGGCGGCACGCTGACGTTGCAAACCGGCGAAGCGTCCGACGGCGTCTGGGTCAGCGTGGCCGACACCGGCGGAGGCATTCCGCAGGAGCAAATTACGCGGATCTTCGAGCCATTTTATACCACAAAGAAAAAAGGTTCCGGGCTGGGCTTAATGATCGTGCAACGAATCGTACGGGCGCACTGCGGCAAAATCGAAGTGGAAAGCCGCGTGGGCAGAGGGACCACATTTCGGATTTGGCTGCCATCGCACGAACGCAGGCCCAGGCTGTTGCCCGAACCCGAACTCGCACAACACGCCTGACAGCCCGTTAAAAAACCGGGCTGCTAAATATGCTGGAACAAAAACGAACCTTATTGATTGTCGATGACGAAAAATCGACGCGGGACGGCTTGCGGGCCGCCCTGGAAGAGCGCTATGACGTGTATGTGGCTGACGGCGCAAAATCAGCCATGGAATTGCTGGAAACCGAAGATTTCGACGTTCTGCTTACGGATTTTAAGCTGCCCGGGGAGGATGGCTTAAAACTCATCGCCCGCGCCAAATCGCTGGCCAGGCCGCCCATTTGTATTTTGATGACTGCCTACGGCTCGGAAGAATTGGCCGTGGACGCGATGAAACGCGGCGCGGACGATTACATCGCCAAGGGCCGGCTTCAAATAGACGAATTGGAAATGCGAATCGCCCGGGCCCTGCGCCACCAAAACCTGGAAACTGAAAATGTCAGCCTGCGGCAACAGTTGGCAACCCAGTTTGGAATGGAAAATATCGTGGGCAATTCCCCCGCGATGAAAGAAATTTTTGACGTGGTGCAGCAGGTGGCGCCCACGCGGGCGACGATTTTGCTGACGGGCGAAAGCGGGACCGGGAAGGAAGTATTTGCAAAAGCCATTCATCAACTGAGCCCGCGCGCGAAACAGCCGTTTGTAGCCGTCCATTGCGCGGCGCTGTCGCCGACGCTGCTCGAGAGCGAACTGTTCGGGCATGAAAAGGGCGCCTTCACCGGGGCGCACGAGCGGCGGATTGGACGTTTCGAACAGGCACAGGGAGGGACGTTGTTTTTGGACGAAATCGGCGAAATTGACGCCGTTATACAGGTAAAACTGTTAAGATTCCTGGGAGAACGGACTTTCGAGCGGGTGGGTTCCAGCAAAACCCTCACCGCGGACGTGCGCCTGGTCGCTGCAACCAATAAAAACCTGGAAGAGCTTGTCAAAGCAGGGACATTCCGCGAGGATTTGTTCTTTCGACTGCGGGTCGTGGAAATTGCGCTGCCGCCGTTACGCGAGCGGACCGGCGACATACCGTTGCTGGCGCAGAGATTTTTGAGGGAGTTTGCGGCGGAGAATGAAAAAGCCGTGAACGAGTTCACGGCGGACGCGCTCGAACTGTTGATGCGTTATTCCTGGCCGGGTAACGTGCGGGAACTCCGAACGGCCATTGAACACGCGGTGGTCCTATGCCGCGGCGGAAAAATATCGGCCCGGGACCTGCCGCCGTCCATCCGCTCGGGCGGAGTTGCGGTAACCCATCCGGGACAAGCTTTGCCGCCAAACGATTTAACGGTCAAGGAAGCAGAAAAGCAGTTGATCGTACGGGCTCTGAAGGAAACCAACGGCAACCGGACCCTGGCGGCGGAAAAAATCGGCATGAGCCGCCGCACGTTCCACCGGAAGTTGCACGTTTATCATCTTGAAGGGTTTTAATTGATTTGTCACAGCACCAGATATGAATTTGCAGGAATTAATACACTACATCGAAGTCGGCGCGGGCAAGCGTTACCTGGGGTTCCTGATACCCGTGGTCCTGGTCCTGGCGGTGGCCGTTTTGTACGATTTTCGCGCGTGGAAGAATTTGTCGGCCCCCGAGGCCATGGACGCCGCGCAATTGGCGCGCAACATTGCCACCGGCCATGGCTACACCACCCTGTTCATCCGGCCCTTAAGCCTTTACATCGTCCAGGCAGATAACCAGGGCAAAATGAATGTACCCTCATTTGACGGAGTCCCCGATTACGCGCGCATCAAAACGCCCCACCCGGATTTGGCCAATCCGCCGGTTTATCCCATTGTCCTGGCCGGCCTGATGAAAATTGCGCCGTTTAATTATGCAGTAAACTTCAAAAGCGGTTTTTGGGCAATCAATGGATATTTCGCGCGATATCAGCCTGACTTTATCATCACCATTTTCAACCAATTGCTTTTCCTGGTTGCGGCGGTGGTGACGTATTTCATCGCGGCAAAACTTTTTGATGCCGGCGTCGCCGGACTCACGGTCATTCTACTGCTGGGCTGCCAGTTACTTTGGAACTTCAGCGCCTCGGGTTTGTCCACCATGTTGCTGATCCTGATTTTCCTCGCCCTGTTTTGGTGTGTCCTGAAAATCGAGGAAGAGGCGCATGAGCCGGATACTGTCCGGCTATTATCCTGGTCTGTCTTCGCCGGCCTGTTAACGGGGGTCGGCGCGCTGACGCGTTATGCTTTCGGCTGGACGATTATCCCCGTGGCGCTGTTCCTGGTTTTGTTCAGCGGACCGAAGAAATTGCTCAACATGGCGGCGGCGCTGGCAGCGTTCGCCGTTGTCCTTGGACCATGGATTGCGCGGAACGCGGCCATCAGCGGCACGCCATTCGGGACCGCGGGTTATGCCCTTTTTGACGGGACAGATATTTCGCCCCAAATCCCCCTGGAACGTTCGCTGCATCCGGACATGTTGGAGGCGCTTTGGCAGCCGTCGATGTATTGGCACAAGTTTGCCACCAACGCGCTCCCGCTTTTCGAGGGTGGTTTGTTAAAGATCGCCGGTACCTGGCCAAGCCTTCTGTTTTTTTCCGGCCTGATGCTGGCGTTTAACCGCCCAGCGCCGCGCCGGACGCGTTATTTCCTTCTCATGTGCCTGGGCACATTTATTGCGGTCCAGGCCCTTGGAAAAACCTGGCTTTCCGATGTCTCGCCGGAAGTCAATTCTGAGAATCTCCTGGTGCTGACCGCTCCCCTGCTCATCATTTTCGGCGCGGCGTTTTTTTCCATTTTGCTGGATCAAATGAAATTTCCTGCGAGGGAATTGCGCTATATTGCCGCCGGCATCTTTGTTCTGTTGTCCTCTTTGCCGTTGATTTCGGCGCTTTGGTTTAAGAGTTTCCCCGCCTCGTTCCCGCCCTATTATCCGCCAGATATTGAACGCGTCGCCGGCTGGATGAAGGAAAACGAATTGATCATGAGCGACATCCCGTGGGCCGTGGCTTGGTACGGAAACCACCAATCCGTATGGTTGACCGATAACGCCCAGAACTCATTTTTCGAGTTGAACGACTATATGAAGCCGGTCAGCGCCCTTTATCTCTCGAGGCTCACTACGAACAGCCGCCTGGTGACTGACTGCATCTTCACCGGGACGAACAGTTGGGGCAACTTCGTCATGAACGCTGTGGCGAATCAAAAGCTTCCAAAAGACTTTCCCTTGCGCCGCGCGCCCAGTGGCTCCGCGACCATTGAATCAGGAATGTTCCTGACCGATGTTGACCGCTGGAAACTTCAATAGGTTCTTCTTTTCTTTCTTAAGAGGAAGCGCGTCGCAAACGGTCGCTAATGCCGGACCACTCCGGCGCATCCGGCGGCGCTTCGACGACGATCGTCCCGGCGCCCGCGTCGTCGCAATGGTGCAATTCCGCGTAAATCGCGCGCGCAAACGCTTCGGCGTCGTGAGGAATGACACAAACACGGGCAAATGGCTCCGGCGACGGGATTCGCGCATGAGCTATCACGTGACATTCGTTCAACTTGAATTTTAAGGCCTGGATTTTTGCTTTTAAATCCGCGTCATCATTCCAGGTCAAAATGGCCAATTTCGCCTTTGGGGCATAATGCTTCTTTAACTGGCCCGGACTTTTGAGGATTCCGGCGCCGGCATGCAGCCCAGCCTCGGCCATCGGAAACCCGGCTGCCGCGAGCGACTCCCGATGGATCATTCCCGGACGCAAAATGCGCGGCGGCGAAACGGTCAAATCCAGGACAGACGATTCAATGCCGACGGCCGATTGGCCGCCATCCACGATGGCGGCAATCTTGCCGTCAAGCTGTTTGCGAACATGCCCTGCATTGGTCGGTGAAACCTGGTTGGACAAATTTGCGCTGGGAGCCGCCAGCGGAAAATCGCATTCGCGAATGACCGCTTGAATGAGCGGATGAGACGGCCAGCGAACTCCCACGGTCCCGCCACCCGCCGAAATAATATCCGGAATGATTGGCGCGCGCGGCAAAACGAGTGTGAGCGGCCCGGGCCAAAATGCCTTTGCCAGCCCATTCGCGAGCGCGGGAAAATCAGCAACACAGCGCTTTGCCATTACAAGGCTTGCCACGTGGACGATTACCGGATTATGCGCCGGACGGCCTTTAATCTGAAATATCTTCGAGACGGCCCCGGCGTCGAGGGCATTGGCGGCCAAACCGTACACGGTCTCGGTCGGCAGAGCGACAGTCTCGCCCGCGCGCAGCAAATCCGCAGCGCGGCGGACAGCCTTTTGAAACAGCTCCGGCGTGTGGGCCGGGAGGAATTCGGTGTGCATGTCTGGTCGAAAAAGGCAAGGGACCGCGCAACGCGCCCTGCCCGGCCTTATTCATAGCGCAAGGCGTCAATCGGGTCGAGCCGGGACGCTTTGCGCGCGGGATAGAAACCGAAGAAGACCCCGACTGCGGCGCTGACCAGAAATGCGGCGACAATCCACAACATCGGCGTTTGCACGGGCCAGTTTTTTTCCGCTGAAATGAATTCGGAACTTCCGATGCCCAGGCCGATGCCAATGAGACCGCCGAGCGCGCTCAACGCGACGGCCTCAATCAAAAACTGCAGCATAATATCCGACCCGCGCGCCCCCACCGACATACGAATGCCAATTTCGCGTGTCCTCTCGGTGACACTGACGAGCATGATATTCATAATGCCGATGCCGCCCACGACGAGCGAGACACAGGCAATGGCCGCAAGCAAATACGTCATCGTCGTGGCGGTGGCCGTCGCGGCGTCGGCAATTTCCTGCTGGTTGCGAACGGTAAAATCGTCGTCCTGAAAATCATGCGTATGATGGCGCTGGCGCAGCAAACCCACGATCTGGTCCTGGACCGGTTCCAAAAGCGCGGGCGATGCAGTTTCGATGTCCATGGCGCGCAACGAGGCTGCTCCCAGCACCCGTTTCATCGCGCTGGTATAGGGCATAATGATGACGTCATCCTGATCAGACCCCGTAAGAGACAAGCCTTTGGGCCAGAGAACGCCGCAAATAGTAAACGGCACATTTCTAATCCGGATAATTTGCCCGAGCGGATCCTCATCGCCAAATATTTGTCTGGCGACGGTTTTGCCAATCACACAAATTTTGCTCATCGAGCGCACGTCTCGCGGGCCGAAGGGCGCTCCTTCGATGAGCGGCCATTGCCGCAAATCAAAGTAGTCGGACGATTCGCCCCTGACCGTGGTGTACCAATCCTCGTCGCGCGCGGCCACCTGTTCGTAGCCCCAGACTTCGGGACTGATCGCCGTAATGCCCGGCACTTCCGTTTCGATGGCCTCGGCGTCCTCGAGCGTGAGCGTGCCTGCGCTGCCGAAGCCGCTATGATACCCGCCGCGAGTGACGTTGCCGGCCCAAACCAAAATGATGTTTTGTCCCAGGCTGGCGATTTGGGCCTGCACCTGGGCCTTGGCCCCGTTGCCGATGCCCACCATCGCAATGACGGCGGCCACGCCAATAATCATGCCCAGCATCGTCAAGAGCGTGCGCATTTTGTTCCGGCGCAACGCCCGCAAGGCGATTTCGAATATGGCAAGAATTCTCATCTCTTAAGGTCTACGCCAATTTCACGGCCTGCTGCGCCTGGCGCAACTGGCTCAATTCCTGTTCAGCGATCAACCGGTCGCCGACCATTTCGTCGGTTACAATTTTTCCATCGCGCAGCACGACCATGCGTTTGGTGTAGCGGGCAATATCCAATTCATGGGTCACCATGACGATCGTGATTCCCTGGTCATTGAGTCTTTGAAAAACGCCCATGATCTCGATGCTGGTTTGAGTGTCGAGATTGCCGGTTGGTTCGTCCGCCAGCAACAATGACGGGCGGTTGACGAGCGCCCGGGCGATGGCCACGCGCTGCTGCTGGCCGCCCGAAAGCTGGTTGGGATGATGGCCGGCGCGCTTGGCCAGCCCAACCAACTCGAGCGATTTCATGGCCCGTTCGCGCTGTTCGCGGGAGGAAAGGCGCTTGTGATTATAGAGCATTGGCATCTCCACGTTTTCCAGCGCCGACGTGCGCGACAACAAATTGAATCCCTGAAATACAAACCCGATTTTTTCGTTGCGGATCACCGCAAGCGCGTCACGATCGAGCGTCGAGACGTCTATTCCGTCCAGCCAATAATGTCCGCCCGTGGAACGATCCAGGCAGCCGATCATGTTCATCAACGTGGACTTGCCTGAGCCGCTGGAGCCCATGATGGCAACGAATTCGCCGCGGCCAACCTCCAACGAGACCCCTTGCACCGCGTGCACATCCACTTCCCCGGTGTGATAGATTTTGTGGATGCTGTCGAACTTGATGACGGGATTGTCCTGCACGGCGATTTGAATGAAAATCAGAAGTGGCGAAGATTTCCGAACGGGTTTGAGGACGGATTTGAACCCGACGAACCAATCATGAAAGAACTTGTGACGATCTGGTCCCCTTCTTTTAAGCCCGAGACCACTTCAGTATAAATTCCGTCGGTGATGCCGGTCCGGATTTGAATCGGTTTCAATTTCACGTCGCGACCCTGGCCCGAGAGCACATAGACCGTGTGGACCGATGCCTGATGCGCCGCCGCCTTTTTCCCATGGCCGCCGTGTCCGCCAAGGCCACCCGAAATGCTCCCGCTGAAATTTGGGACAAATTCCGGGCCGGCCAAGTAGTTCGTGTCATCATCGGGATGAAACCGCAGCGCCGCATTGGAGATTTTCAGCGCGTCGTGGCGTTGGGCGATGACGATATACACTGTCGCGGTCATGCTCGGGCGCAGTTTGTAATCATTGTTAGTTACGTCAATGACACAGTCATAGGTGACCACGTTGTTGACGATCGTGGCCGCGTAGCGCACCTGCCTGACCGTTCCGTGAAAGACGCGGTCGGGATAGGCCTCGACCGTAAAATCAACGTCCTGCCCGTCTTTGACCCCGCCCATGTCCGCCTCGGCCACGTTGGAATCAATCTGCATCTGTTTGAGGTTATTGGCGATCTGGAACAGCTCAGGAGTGTTAAAACTGGCGGCCACCGTCTGTCCCACTTCAATGTTGTTCACAATGACAACGCCGTCTACGGGCGAATAAATTTTACAATATCCCAGGTTGACCGCCGCCATATCGACCGCCGCTTTATCCAAGGCCACCGTCGCCTCGGCTTCGTGAAGCGTCGCCACAGCGGTGTCATAGTCCGAGCCCGATACCAGGCTGTTCGAGTACAATTCGCTCTCGCGCTTCGTCTCGGCCTGCTGCAATTCGAGATTCGCTTTGGCGTTGGCAAGGTTCGCTTCAGCCTGTTCCTCCTGCGCCTTGTATGTGGACGGGTCCAGTTCCGCAATCAGTTGGCCGGCTTTCACCAATGAATTGTAATCCACGTAAATTTTGCTGATGGTCCCGGACACCTGGCATCCCACCAGGACATTCGTCAATGGGTTCAGCGTGCCCGTAGCTGTGACTTCCTGGGTAATATCGCCCCGCTCCACCGGCACCGTCTGGTACAGCGGCGCGGCGTCCCGACTCCGGTTAAAGTACCAAATGCCGGCGCCGATAACAGCCGCGCCGACAATAACAATCGTAATCCATTTGCCCAAACTGCTTTGCGTTTCAACCATAAAACTTTAACTCAAACAATAATGATAAATTTTTTAGACAGTTTGCGCATCATCGAAGTTACGAAATTAATAGTGCAAATGCGCAAAGTATGCGCAGCGGCAGGCGGAATGCGTGTGATACGACGTCCGACGACCCTGGTTGCGCCGCTAAACGCGGCGCGGACGGCGCAGCGCGCCGTCCACTACCAAAAAATTTTCCCGTTTCGTCCCCGGCGTTTCGATTGTAAAATTTCCCGTGCTTCAAAAATGGATTGAACAACTCAACGCCGGGCGCCCGCTGGAAGACGACGACGCCCGGCAGGCGGTGGACCTGCTTTCCGATGAAAGCGTTTCGGCGGTAATGAAGGCGGATTTCCTCGCCGCGCTCGGCGCCAAAGGCGAAACGCCCGCGGAAATCGCCGCGTTTGCGCGCGCGCTCCGCGACAAGGCCATCGAGCCGCCGCTGGACCAGGAAGTTCGCTCGCGGGAAATCCTCGACGTCGTCGGCACCGGCGGCGACCGCCTGGGCACATTCAACATTTCAACCGCGGCAGCCTTGATTTGCGCCGCCACAGGAGTGACCGTGGCCAAACATGGAAACCGCGCCATCACGTCCCAGGCCGGCAGCGCAGACGTTCTCCAGGCGCTGGCCATTCAGATTCATTTGACGCCGGATGAAGCGGTGCGTTCAATGCGCGAACGCAATTTCGCCTTCTTCTTCGCGCCCGATTACCATCCCGCGTTCAAACACATCGCGCCTGCGCGCGCCCTGTGCGCCCAACGCGGCGTCCGCACCATCTTCAACCTGCTTGGACCGTTGCTGAACCCCGCGCGCCCGACAGCCATGCTCATGGGCGTGCCCCGGCCTGAACTCTGCGAGCCCATGGCCCGCGTTCTCCAAACCCTCGGCGTGCGCCGCGCGATGGTCGTTTGCGGCAAAATTTCCGGGATCGGCTTTCTCGATGAACTTTCAACGCTCGGTGAGAACACCATCGCAGAATTTTACCAGGAACGCGGATTCAACCTTTCGAACCTTTCGCCCGCGGAATTTCCGTTCCAGACGGCGTTGCTCGCCGATTTGCTGGGCGGCGATAAAGTCGCAAACGCCAAGATTGTGCGCGATATTTTTTCGGGAGCGGAACGCGGCGCCAAGCGCGATGCTGTGTTGTTCAACGCCGCCGCAGCGCTGTTCGTGGCCGGCAAAACCAGGTCGCTGATGGAAGGATGGGACCTTGCGATCGAAACGGTTGATAGCGGATTAGCGACGGCGAAGCTGGCGGAACTGGCTGAACATCAAACATCGAACGTCGAACGCTGAACATCGAATGCCAGAGGGGAACTCGCGCGCCAGGGGCGCGTGCCTGGCGGCTATGGCGGGACAAACCGGCAGGTCTCCCCTACCAGGATGTGAGGTGACACTTTTTTTGGGCATAGGCGGGGAAACTGGAAACGAGGCTGGGGCGAGGTGAAAATGTGCGTTTTTGTTGGTGAAATTGAGAAAACTGTCACAGGAGACGGAAACGGGGGATTCTTGGGTGTTTTAGCCGGATGCATAGACGTCCCGACGCTTGAACGACCTCGAACAATTCTCCCTCACCCCTGCCCTCTCCCGCTGGGAGAGGGAGAATCATCGGCCGATGGTAGTAGGAGATGCTTAGCATCGAATGCACGCAATGGTTCGTGAAAAGCGCATCCGGCGTAATGCCTGCGAAGATGTCCCAACGGCTGACCACGCTCGTTGCGCCGCTGCACGCGGCGCTACACGGCGCAGCGCGCCGTGTTCCACCACACGCGGCGCTGCTACAGTGAGTGCAGGACGGCCGGCGCCATTCCGCAGTCCGCATTCTGCAATCGGCAATTGGATCACGTTTGCTCTTCTGCTTCCTGCTCTTCTGCCTCAGATTCCTCCGAAACGGGCGTCTCTTCCTGGGACGCATAGTGCAAGCCAAGGTTATGCTGGGCGGTTTTATCGCCCTGGCGCGCGGCGCGGATGAACCATTTCACGGCTTCCTGCGAATTTTGCGGGACGCCGCGTCCGGTTTGATAGCACAGGCCCAGGTTGCATTGCGCGGGCGCGCATTCCTGTTCCGCCGCGGCCAGGTACCATTTGACCGCTTCCTCGAAATTCTGCGGCACGACCTGCCCCTGCTCGTAAAAGACGCCCAGATTAAACTGCGCCGCCGGATAACCGCGCCGGGCGGATTCCCGGTACCATTTTAAAGCCTCGGCATAGTTTTGCGGGACGCCCTGGCCCGTCTCATAGAGCACGCCCAGGTTAAACTGCGCCGCCGGGTCGCCCTGCTCGGCGGCCTCACGCAGCCATTTGGCCGCCTCGCCAAATTCCTGCGGCACACCCGCGCCATTTAAAAAGCAAACGCCCAAATAGCATTGCGCCACAGCGTCATTTTGTTCGGCCGCACGCCGGAACCATTTCACTGCTTCGCTATAATCCTGCGCGACGCCCTGCCCATTTTGGTAACAGACGCCCACATAACACTGCGCCTGCGGGTCGCCTTCTTCGGCGGCCTGGCGCATTTCCTCGATTGTTTCCCATGAACGACGATTCGAAATCATGAATGCCTCATCTAAAGGTAAATTATGCGCGCACGAATTCAAGCAGGAAGAAGGGAATTTAGTGTCTTCCATCTTCCACGCTTGTCTGCTACAAAACGCTTATGGCAACACCATTAAAAATCGGTTTTCTGGGCGCGGGCAAAATGGCCACGGCGCTCGCCAAAGGCTTCATCGGCGCGAAACTGGCCGGACCAAAGGACATCCGGGCCGCCGATCCCTACGAAAGCGCCCGAGACCATTTCACCGAAGAAACCGGCGCAAAGGCCACGGCATCCAACGCCGATGCCGCTGAATTCGCGAACGTTCTGATTTTGGCCACCAAACCGGACCAGGTCGCCGCCGCGCTGGCCGAAGCCCGTGATCCGCTCAAGCTTAAAAAAGATTATCTGCTTCTTTCCATAGCCGCCGGCGTGACCATTTCGCGATTGGAAAGCACCCTTCCCGACGGCGCGCGTGTCATCCGGGCAATGCCCAATACACCGGCGCTCATCGGCGAATCCGCGTCCGCGTTTGCGCCCGGAACGTGCGCGACGGCGGCCGACGCCGACCTCGCGAAAAAACTTCTTTCCGCCGTCGGCATTGCATTCCAGGTCAAAGAAAGCCTGCTGGACGCCGTCACCGGCTTGAGCGGCAGCGGACCGGCCTATGTGTATCAGTTTATTGAGGCGCTCAGCGACGGCGGTGTCGCTTCCGGTTTGCCTCGTGACATTGCGACACAATTGTCGGCCCAAACTGTTTTAGGGGCGGCCCGCATGGTTTTGGAAACCGGGGTTCATCCGGGCGCGCTCAAAGACCAGGTCGCCAGTCCGGGAGGAACGACGATTGAAGGTTTGCATGAACTGGAAAAGGGCAAGATGCGAGGAACGGTCATGAGCGCCGTGAGGGCGGCGACGGAAAAATCGAAGAAATTGGGACAGGGTTGAATGAAAAGCCAGGCGGCACAGTTGGCATATGCTCTCCTGGCAGCCGGCCTGGTCGTTCTGATTCTTGTCATTATTGCGGCGTGGCCCTTAATCGAATTTGCCGTTTATGACTCCTACTATTCGACAGAGCAAATGCATGCCGGAAAAAAATACATGGATTCTTTGACGGACAAAGACATCCAGGCTTGGATACAGCGGGCACAAACAGACCTTGAAAAGGATAATCCAACGGATTTCACAGGGCGAGACGCCCCACCAGATCTGCAAAAGTTGGGAATGACAGGAATCGAGGAAAATTCAAATTACATTGATTACATGTGGTTGGGCGGTATGAACTACACAGCACTGGATATTCAACGGACGAGCAATGGGGATTTTCAGGTCACTGCAGTGTATACTCCCTATACCAACAGGGTAATCTGGCCCAGGCAGGAATGACTATTCCACTTTTTCTACGTCACTTTTTGTTCGAACGATTCTCCCTCACCCCTGCCCTCTCCCGCAAGGAGAGGGAGAATTGTCGGCCGATGGTTTGACGGATTTTACGGCGAGAGCGGCCAGACGGTTAGAGCGCGAGTGGCTGCTACACACATTTTTTGTCTATAGGCGCGGAAACGAGAAACGAAGCCAGTTTTTGAGATGAAAAGCGTGTTTTTGCAGGGGAATTCGAACATTTTGCCGGTGCGGACCTGGAACGAACCCGTCTTCGTCACGCTTCCGCCTTCGCCTAGCTACGCCATAGGCATGCGTACCTACCATGAGCCTGCGGGTTGCGCCGGTGGCAGCGCCACTTGCCAAGCACGCGGCGCTACACGGCGCAGCGCGCCGTGTTCCACCGCGCCGTGACTGATGAATTGAAATTTACTCCAATTCTGTATATTGAGACCGTGCAAATGCTCGATCCAACCAAACGTTTTTCCAACCGAGTCGAAAACTACGTCCGGTATCGGCCCGGTTATCCTTCGGAAATCATTGCCCTGCTCCGCGATGAGTGCGGTTTGACGCCTGGTTCCGTCGTCGCTGACATCGGCTCGGGCACGGGCAAGCTGGCCGAACTTTTCTTGAAGGCCGGTTGCCGCGTCTTTGGCGTGGAACCAAATAAGGAAATGCGCGAGGCGGGCGAGCGCATGGATTTTCCAAATTTTACCAGTGTCAACGCCTCGGCGGAAGAGACCACGTTGCGGGCGCGCAGCGTTGATTTCATCACTGCCGGGCAGGCATTTCATTGGTTTGACCTGGAACGTTCCCGCGCCGAATTTTCGCGCATCCTCAAACCAGATGGCTGGGTCGTGATAGTCTGGAACGATCGCCACGACGATACCACGCCCTTTCTCATCGCTTACGAGGAATTGCTGCACAAGTTCGGGACCGATTACGCCCAGGCGCATCATCGCCGCGCAGACAAGCCCGAAGTCATTCACGCGTTTTTTGGGAACGAGCCGCGCTTCAAATGTTTCTCCTACGCCCAGCGCTTTGATTTTGAAGGAATTAAAGGACGGCTTTTGTCGTCGTCGTACGCGCCGGTTGCAGGGCAACCGGGACACGACGAAATGATCGCGGAATTAAAACGGATGTTCGAGCAATACAAAAAGAACGGAATGGTTGCGTTTGAGTATGATACGCATCTGTATTATGGACGGTTGGCGTAAGTTTTTAAGTTCACCAAAACATCGAACATCGAACATCGAACGTCGAATGCTGAAACGTGAGCGCTGTAGCGCTCGCCTGGCGGACGGGCACGTCCGCCCTACCGAGTTCGAACGTTGTACCTCTGGACTACAACCTAAATATTGAATCCACCTTTTTCCGCACCGCTTCGTCCATCTTAATCAGCGGTGGCCAGGTCCGCCGGAACCCTTCGCCTGGCAATTTCTTTGTCGCATCGATGCCGAGCTTGCTGCCCATGGCGATTTCGCTGGTCGCATGGTCCAGCACGTCTGCCGGGCCTTTTGTAAAAATGGAATCCCGTTGCGGGTCCGTATTGGCGCAAAGCCGGAACAGCACGTCGCTGGTGTTGTGCACATCCACGTCGTCGTCCACTACGACGATATACTTGGTAAACATCATCTGGCCCATGCCCCAAAGCCCGTGCATGATTTTGTACGCCTGCATCGGGTAGGTCTTTTTGATGCTCACAAAAACGAGGTTATGGAAAACCCCCTCCGCCGGCAGCGCGACGTCCACAATCTCGGGAAAATTCATTTTGAAAATGGGCAGGAACAACTTCACGCTGGCGCTGCCGATGTAAAAATCCTCCATCGGCGGAATGCCCACAATCGTGGCCGGATACACGGCGTCCTTGCGATGCGTAATCGCCGTCACGTGAAAAACCGGGTACGGCTCAGGCAAGGTGTAATATCCGGTATGATCGCCGAACGGCCCTTCTTCCCGCAACGGTTCCGTCGGGTCCACATAACCTTCTATCACAAAATCCGCGTTCGCGGGCACTTCCAAATCGTTCGTCTCGCACTTGACCAGCGGGATGGATTTCTTCCGCAAATAACCCGCCAGCAAAAATTCGTCCAGGCCGTCGGGCAACGGCGCGGTGGCGCAAAAGGCAAACACAGGGTCGCCGCCGATAAATATGCTCACCGGCATTCGCGTCCCCGTCTCATAATAACGCCGCCCGTGCCTGGCCCCTACTTTCTGCAACTGCCAGTGCATTCCCGTGGTGCGGTCATCGTAAATCTGGATGCGATACATGCCCACGTTCCGTTCGCCCGTATCGGGGTCCATGGTCACCACGCATGGCAATGTGATGAAACGGCCGCCGTCGAGCGGCCAGCATTTGAGGATTGGGAGGTTTAGTAACGTTGAAGCGTTGAAGGGTTGAAGCGTTGAAGCGGTTGGCGCTTTTGCGCTTTGCTGTTCTGCCGCTTCAACGGTCCAACGCTTCAACGCTTCAACGCTGGGAGCAGCCGGCCAGGGGTCTTTGCGGCTGGGGGGTGCGTCAAATTTTTGAATCACTTCCTTGCATGGGCCGTCGCTGACCATCTTCGGCTTTGCGTGGCGCAAATCCAGGGCGGTGGTCAGGAGTTTGATGGCTTCGCGAAAACCGGTTGGCGGTTTGGCCTTCATGAGCGAGCCGAGCTCGGCGGCCACGGCGTCCACGGACTCAGTGCCCATGCTCATGGCCATGCGGCGCCATGAACCCATCGTGTTGATCGCCAGCGGAAATGGCGAAACCTGTCCGGCCACGGTTGGCTTCTCAAAGAGCAGCGCCTTGCCGCCGCCCGGCGACTTCATTTCGCGATTGGCGATCTCGGTGATTTCCAATTCGGTGGCGACCGGTTGGGAAATTTTTTTCAACTCGCCCGCGCGCTCCAGCGCGCTCACAAACTCGCGGAATGAATCAAAAGCCATTCATTCAATTAAAGAGGAAAAAGGAAAAAGGAAAAAGGAATTTCGAGGACTGAACAACAAGGACGCTAAGACGCGAAGGAATCAAAAATGACGAAGGCAGGAAAGCAGGAAAGATGAGATTCGTATTGGGATATGGTTATGGTTTGATGATTGCTCAAAAAATCGGCTACATCGGCTACATCGTTGAATGCCAATGGTTTAGTCGGCAACATTTTGGCAACACGAAAAGCAACAAAAAGCTACATTAACGTTATCGAACCTGGACTTTACACATGCGCTTGCCGTCCTGGAGTGCGGTGGCAAGTCTGCGCGACACCGCTTTCAGAGCGCTGTTGCAAGCCAGCTTCGTAATTGATCCAGCCTCGAAGGTCTGCGCTCCGGTTTAAGCGCAAGGAGGTCGAATCACTCCGATGCGTCATTTGTCGTTCGAAAGTCAAACGACCTCCGAAAGCGGTGTCGCGCAGACTTGCCACCGCACTCCAGGACGCGTAGCGACGAATCACGATGTACCACGTTCCAACATGCGGCGTTCGATGTTCGATGTTTACAACCACCGACCCGCATCTATACTTGCCGTCTATTTTTTATGAATCAAACGCCTATCAAAGTCGCAGTGACCGGCGCAGCCGGGCACATCGGTTATTCCATGGTCTTTCGCATCGCATCGGGAGCCATGTTCGGACCGCATCAGCCGGTCATTTTGAATCTCATTGAAATCGAGCCGGCGCTGCCGGCGCTGGGCGGCGTGGTCATGGAATTGGATGATTGCGCGTTTCCACTGCTCAAAGGCGTTGTAGCGACCGCGAATTTGGACGAAGGCTTTCGCGGCGTGAATTGGGCGTTGCTCGTGGGCAGCGTGCCGCGCAAGGCGGGCATGGAACGCAAAGACCTGCTGGGCATCAACGGAAAAATTTTCATCGGCCAGGGCCAGGCAATCCAAAAAAACGCGGCCAGCGACGTGCGCGTGCATGTGGTCGGCAATCCCTGCAATACCAATTGTTTGATCGCCATGAACAATGCGCCGGATGTGCCGCGCGACCGCTTCTTTGCGATGACTCGCCTGGACGAAAATCGGGCAAAGGCGCAGCTTGCAAAAAAAGCGGGCGTGGACGTGACAGCCGTCAGCAACGTCGCAATCTGGGGCAATCATTCGGCGACACAATATCCGGACTTCACCAACGCGAAAATCAGCGGCAAACCCGCCACGGAAGTCATCCGGGATGAGGCCTGGCTGAAGGGCGAATTCATTTCGACAGTCCAACAGCGCGGGGCGGCGATTATCAAGGCGCGCGGGGCATCGAGCGCCGCCAGCGCTGCCAGCGCGGTGATCGATAGCGTGCGCTCGATCGCAGAGCCCACGGCGCCAGGCGACTGGCATAGCGTCTGCCTGTGTTCCGATGGCAGCTACGGAGTAGAGAAGGGATTGATTAGCTCGTTCCCGGTGCGCAGCGACGGAAAAAAACTGGAAATCGTCCAGGGCGTGGCAGTAAGCGATTTCAGCCGGACGAAAATTGACGCAACGGTAAATGAATTGAAGGAAGAACGGTCGCTGGTAATGGATCTTTTACCGAAGTGAGCGAGTGCGCATGAGCGCCGTGAGTGCCAGGGCACAGAGTAAATCAATTTCATCGTCATCCTCACCCTCAAAATGGAGGGCCATTGAGGGCCGTCGAAAGCCGTCTTCCTTTTCAAGAATACATTGGGAGCATGAACCGGCGCAATCGATCGCCATGCCAAACCATCGGCGGATAAATCTCCCTCTCCTTGCGGGAGTGGGCCGTGGTGAGAATTCGCCCAAGGAAAACTTCGCGCATTGAACCCCTGAACCGGGATAATTGTTCGCCGTGTCAAACCATCGGACGATGATTCTCCCTCTCCCAGCGGGAGAGGGCTGGGGTGAGGGAGAAT
>Ga0335075_10006477_pt1 | contig 18091 bp, 9 predicted proteins | sample Lox_Sample_24_FD_206723 | JGI IMG/M metagenome (GOLD analysis project Ga0335075, IMG submission 206723) | Soil microbial communities from Loxahatchee National Wildlife Refuge, Florida, United States - Lox_Sample_2.4 | ecosystem: Environmental > Terrestrial > Soil > Wetlands | place: USA: Florida...
CAGCCCGTTCAGTGCGCGGCCGATCGACAATCCGCAAATGGTCGCGCCCTTTGAACTAATGCCGGGCGAGGCCGCCACGCTGATCGTCTCCTACTATTCGCAAGGCTCATCGAGAATCCAGATGTCGGTGGAGACGCCGCAGAGTTTCGATGCCCAGGCGCTCGTGAGCAATGCGAAGAGCTACGCCTTCTACGGCATGATGCTCGTCATGATCGCGCTGGCGACCGTGGCTCTCATTGTGCTTCGCCAGCCGGTATTTGCCGCCTATGCAGGGTACCTTCTGTCCGTGCTCATGTACGTCGCGCATGCCGACGGGGCGGCGTTTCAATACGTCTGGCCGGATTTTCCTCGCTTCAACACGATGGCATCCGTGGTGGCGGGCTCGGGCGTCATGATTTTCGCCGGATTGTTCGCGATCACCTTCCTGCAAACCGCGCGATATCATCCGATCATGCATCGCGTGTTGCAGGCGGTCGTGATTGCAGTGCTTGCGGTCGATGTCGTGCTCTGGGCGACCGACCCGCAGCTCCTGAAGCGGCTCTTGGTCGTGATGATCTCGGTGACTACGCTGAGCTATCTGACAGCCGGCATCGTCGCGGCGTGGACGCGTTTTCGCGAGGTCCGTTTCTACGTGTTTGCCTGGCTTGCGGGCCTCATTCCTGCGGTCCTTTTCACCGGGCGATATGGCTTCGGGTTCGAACCGACATTCATTACCACCTACGACGCCATCCGCCTCGCGCTCCTTTTCGACGCGCTGATGATGGGTCTGGCCATTTTCGACAACTATAATCATCTGCGCCAGACAGCCATGGAGGAAACCGTTGCTCATGCCCAGCGCAATGCGACGCTTGGCCAGCGGCTTGCTCTGCTGGAGCAGCGCTACGCGCAGGTGACCGCGCAGGCGCTGCGACGCGAGGAAAGCGTGAAGGATACAGTTCACGACCTGCGTCAGCCGATGCACGCCTTGCGCTTGTCGCTTCGCCAGATGTTCAACGCCGAGGCGGGCAAGTCGACAGACATCGGCCAGCTCGAATCGGCGCTCGGCTACATGGAACGGCTCGTCGCCGAACGACTGGCAGATCAGCCGGCGACGAATCCCGTGATTTCTTCGACGGCTGGAAGCCAGAACGGCGCATCGGATGTGGAAGCGACGGAAACCGCCGCAGGCAACCCAGAACCGGGTCTCCACAACGTTCTGCGCGGCATTGCGGACATGTTCGCCTCCGAGGCGGAGGACAAGGGACTTGAACTGAGGCTGGTGCTTGCCGCACCGGACGCAAAGGTGGCGGCTTATCCTCTGATGCGTGTCGCCGCCAATCTCGTCTCCAATGCGATCAAATACACGAAGCAGGGTCGGATCGTGATCGGCCTTCGCCGCCACAACGTCGGACACCGGGTCGAGGTTCATGACTCCGGACCGGGATTGAGTGGCGCCGCCTTCGAGCAGGCGCTCGCGCGCAATGAACGGCTGGAGCGTGATCGTGAGGCTGCCGCGGGGACTGGGCTCGGCCTTGCCGTTGCCAAGGAAATCGTTGACGCCAATGGCTGGCGGCTCACCTCATGCGCGGCCCGCCGGACTGGCGCCAGCATCCGCGTCGAGTTGCCAGCCTGATCCTGTCGGGTGTGCGTTAGCGCGAGCCGCGCCGCTACGGCGACGCTGCCTGCTGGCCTTCGACCAATGCCGTCGCGCGGTCGCCTGCCGGTTACAAAATGAAATCGGTTGCGGTCATGCTGGACAGCGTGGTTGCGGTCAACCGGATCGAGAAGTCCGCGGCGAGGCTTCCACCAACGTTGACCTCGACGATCACGTCGGCGCCACCGACGTCGTTGATGCGCACTTGCCCTGCCTTGGTGAAAGCCCTGTCGTGGATATAGCTCATCCTTGGGCCGAACAGCGCCGAGACGTCGATCCGGTCATTGCCGCTATCGTCGAAATCCTTGATGACATCGGCCTTGGCGTGGTTCGCTGACGAATGCGTTTTTGCGAGGAACGCGAAGGTGTCATTGTGCAGCCCGCCGGTCATGGTATCTCGGCCGAGCCCGCCGATCAGGATATCATGACCGCCCATGCCATTCAGCATGTTGGCTCCGCCGTTGCCGGTGATGGTGTTGGCAAGCGCGTTGCCGATGCCGCTGCTTGACGCGCTTCCGAGCAGTGTCAGCTTCTCGATGGCGCCGTAACCGCCGAGGTTGCGTGAAATCGACGATGTGATCGTGTCGATTCCGCTGCTGTCGACAACGGTGTCTGTTCCGTTGCTCAGCACATAGGTGTCGTTGCCGCCGCCGCCTTTGAGGGTGTCTTTGCTTCCACGGCCATCGAGCACATTGTTGCCGGTATTGCCCGTGATGGTGTTGACGAGCGCGTTGCCGATGCCGGTGATGCCGGCGCCTCCGATCAGCGTCAGCTTTTCAATGTTCGCGCCGAGCACGTAGCTGACGCTGGCATTAACCGTGTCCGTGCCCTGGCCGGCCACCTCGATCACCACATCGCCGGCCAAATCGACAAAAAATGTGTCGTCACCGATGCCACCGGACATCCGGTCGGCGCCTGTGCCGCCGTTGAGCGTGTCGCCGCCGCCGCCGCCCATGAGCACATTGACCCCGCCGCCACCGATCAGCGTGTCGCCACCGTTGCCGCCGTTGACGTGCTCCACGCCGGCGATCGAGGCGAAGCCTGATGCGGTCAGGGCCTGCAGGTTCACCGCAACGCTTGCGGATGAACCCGAATAGTCCAGCGTGTCGTTGCCGCCACCCAGGTCTATGGAAACCGTCTCGATACTCTCCATGCTGCCACCGATCGCTGTGAGACCGGAACCATCAAAGAGAACATTGGCGACATCGGCGCCGGCTGTGGCGCGCACCTCGACAGTGTCGTCGCCGGCTCCACCGTCGATCGTATCCGTGTCACCGACCTGCGTTACGATCGTGTCGTTGCCGCTGCCGCCGTTGAGCGTGTCGTTGCCGATGCCGCCATCGAGCACATCGTCGCCGTCGCCGCCGTAAATCGTGTCGCTTCCGCCCAGGCCGTTGAGCATGTCGGCGAAGCGGGTTCCGACCAGCGTGTTGAGAGAGCCGTTGCCGTCTTCGGTCTTGCCCGTCGTGCTGAAGTCGAGGAAGACGCCCTGAAGGTCATTGAAATCGATGGCGTCGTTCTTGTAGAGCGCAAACACGCGCCCGTCCGGCATGCCGATGATGTCGTTCGGCACCGTGTAGGCGCCGCCGCCTGCTCCCGGGCCTTCCTTGATCACGAAGTCATTGCCGTCCGGAATGCCGGCGGCGTCGAAGTGGCGCCCCAATACATTATCTTCGAAGTTGCCCGAAGGGTCTTTCTTCGACGAGAAGCTGATAAAGAAGCCGCCGTCGGGTGTCGAGGCGACCTGCGGCCGTCTTTGCTCGTGGGCGGTCGTCGTGTTGACCAGGAAATCGTTGCCGCCATTCACCGTCATGTCGGCCGTGCCGTCGGCATTGAACACGCGGGCGCGGATTCCCTGCATGTCGCCGTCGCCCATGCCGCCGTCCGAGCCGGTGTTTGTCACCCACACGGCGACGAAGCGGCCATCGGACAGCGTGGCGAGGTCGAGTTCGTATTGATCGCCCACGGTCGAGCCCGGGGTGCTGAGCGTGAACAGGCTGCCGCCCTCGACCGCCGGCGTGCCGTCGGCATTGAAGATCCGGGCGACCACATCGTCGGCTCCGCCCATGTCGCTGTGCCAGCCGACGACGTATCTGCCGTCTGCAAGAGCCGTCGTTGACGGGTTACCGCTGTGGTTGTTGATGGGGCTGACGGCCTGCTGCAGGCTCGCGGGCCCGTCATTGGTGAAGACCCGCATCGAAATGTCGTGAAAACCGAAGGGCGCCGTCGGTGATTGCCATGAAACGGCGAACCCGCCGTCGGATAGTGCGACGACTTGCGGAAGGATATCCTGGTGTCGCGCCTGGTCGTTGACGACGAAATCGTTGGTTGAGCCGTTGTACAGAGCGGCCGTCCCGTCAGCGTTGAAAACGCGAGCGCGGATCGTCAGGTTGCCGCCCGAGCCGCCGTCGCCATTTTCGTTCGAATGCCAGGTGACGACGAAGCGGCCATCGGTCAGTGTGGTGATCGTGGCGCCGTCTGTTCCATTCTCCGTCGTCGAGTTGACGAGGAAGCTGTCGCCCGCCGGGGAGCCATCCGGATTCAGGATGCGGGCCCTGATGGCGCCAAAGAAATCGCCAAAATGCCCGTCGCCTTCGCCTTGACTGGCAGCCCACGTAATGACGATGCGGCCGTCCGGCAGCACGGTGGCGGCCTGCTCGGAGAGATATCTCCCGCCGAAATCCCCCTGGCTGGCTGCCGCCGTGAATTCGCTATCCCAGAAATTGACAGGCATGGCTGATCCCCCGCGCGCGAAGGCCGAACGTGTCATCGCGACGCCCGGTGCGGACCGTAGCGGGCTGCGTTTGCCGTGCCACTACCTGGACGGGTAGGGGGTTCCGGACGCTTGCCATAAATTGTTTTTGCGGCGAGGCTGTGCGTCTGCGGGGCGGGAACGGTCATGCCGGCGGGTGACGGGCAGATTCTCACGGCTCTCTATGACGGCATCGTGGACGGTCGCGAACTCGGCCGCGCCCTCGAGCTCCTTGCCGCGCGCTTCGACTGTCCTTCGGCGTCCTTGGTATCTTTCGACGCGGCGCTGCCGCGGTCCGACATCGTTTCGCCGATCGGCATTCTGGGCCAGCCGGAAAACACGAGTTCCTACCGGGCCGAGTTCAGCGTCTTCGATCCAGCGCCGCGGGCTTTCGCCAACCTGCACTCAGGAGGTGCGTCGACCACCAATGCAATGCTCGACTTCACTCGGGCAGACACTCGGATTTTCCTCAACGAGTATTTTCGTAAAATCGGGCTGGAGGAGTGTCTGGGCGGCAACCTGTCCTCGCGCAACGGACACTTCGCCCTCATCGGCATCCAGCGCGGCCCTGATCGCGCGCCGTTCGAGGATGCGGAAGTCAGGGCGCTGGAAATGTTTCTCCCGCATCTGACGCGCGCGCTGCAGCTTCGCCGCGCGTTTACCGAGGCCGAAATCAAAGTCCATGCTCTGATGCGGACCATCGACAGGCTCGCCGCCGGAATCGTAATCCTCGGGCACGACGGGCGTGACATCCACGTGAACGCAGCCGCACGCGACATCGCCGCGCAAGCCAACGGCCTTCTGCTGGACCGCGCTGGCGTGCTGCAGGCAATGGATCGCGGGGCGCAGCAAGAGCTGGTTCGGCATTGCGCTGGCGTCCGTGCCGGGGGCGCTGGCGGCGTCGTTCGGGTGCCGCGCAGGGATGGCGGCCGGCCCTACGCGGTACTCGTGGCGCCGCTACCGGCGCCGCAAACGCTTCTCGGGTCCATTTCGCCTGATCCTTGCGTCTTGTTTCTTATTCACGATCCTGGCGCCCATGCGGTCTCCTCGCCGGAGGCAATCTGCGCGATTTTTGGGCTCCCCATGGGGGCGGCCCGACTGATCGCGGCGCTCGCGCAGGGCGAGGACACGAAATCCTACGCGGAGCGTCATGGGATCACCATGGACGCGGTCAAGTTTCACCTCAAGACAGCTTTCGAGCGAACCGGTTTACGCAGCCAGGCGCAGTTGATGCAGGCAGTCGCCCGCGCGCTCTCCGATCTCGTCGGACGCAGACCAGAATCCTAGGCCTTTTTGCGCCCCCCCGCGCCGGCGACATCTGGTTTGTCGCGCGCGGCGCTCACCGCAAAGGTCAGCGCCGTGGAGGGGTAGGTACGCGACCACGCTTCGGCGACCAGTGCCAGCGCTACGTCGATGCCGGGTGCCAGCTTGATGCCGAACGTCTCGCGGCTCCAGAACGCGGCGGGCAGCGAGGCCGGAGGTCTGCTACACCGTCTCTGCCATCGGCCTGGATCTCGCCGATGAGCACCGGCTTGGTTATGTGGTGGTTAGGCATCTTGGTCGAATAGCCGCCCGATAGGTTCGGCACAGACACGCCGATGATGGCGTCGATGACGGCATCCAGGTCGGTCGTGCCGGCCTTCTCGACTGCCTGATGCGCGCGATGATCGATGTTGTTCTGCCTCCGCGTAAGCCGCCACAAGTCGCGCGAGACGAGCTTAAAGCCGGCTGATGGCTTGGAGGATCAGATCACCGACTTCGGCCGCTTGGTCGTGGGTGACCATCAATGGCGAGAGGCTTCACCTATCGCATTGTGATGATTATCTTTCCACGAACCTTGCGTTCGACAATCATGGATAGGCCGTCCGAAATCTGATGGAGCGGAAGCTGCACATCTATTTTCGGAGAAAGAAAGCCGTCAGCCACTTGTCTCAGGATCCATTCGGTATTGCGGTTGTGAGCGGCTTTTTCCCGCTGCGCCCATGCACTCCAGTGGATCCCCATGATGTCGATCGATTTCAGCATCACCAGATTCAATGGAAGCTGCGGTATCTCGCCGGCTGCGAAGCCAACCACCAGATAGCGGCCACCCCAGGCTGTCGCTCGTACGAGCTGTTCAGTCAGGGATCCGCCAGTGATATCAAGCACGACATCGGCGCCATTGCCTCCTGTAAGCTCGCGCACCGCGAGCTTCACATCGGGAGCATCAGGGTTCACGAACAGGTTGACGCCTTGAGCACGCAAGGCGGAAGGGTCGCCATTGGTGCAGGCAAGGATATTTGCGCCAAGCAATTGGCCAAGCTCGACAGCAGCGCTTCCCACGCCACCGCTCGTGCCGGTAAGCAAAAGGGTCTCACCTTCTCGCAGGCCGGCGCGATCCCTGAGAGCATAAAGGACGGTTCCATAGGTAACGATGAGTGCAGCCGCCTGTTGCGGCGACACTCCGTCGGGTACCCGTATGAGGCTCGATTCCTTCAGGGCGACCCTCTCTCTCGCCGCACCGTATCCCACATAGGCGCAAACGAGATCGCCAACCTGAAAATCGGTCACAGCTGAGCCAACCTGAATGATCCGTCCTGCGCATTCGCCGCTGGGAGAGAACGGCCGAGGTGGCTTAACCTGATAGCGGTCGCGTATGATCAGTGTATCGCTGAAATTCAGCGCGGCCGCGGCCACATCGACGACAACCTCATCAGGCTGAGGCACCGGCTCTTCGATATCGCGGATTTCAAGGCTGTCGGCCGGACCAGGCACCATGGAGAGAGCTGCAAGCACAATTTGTTCCTTGATTTTCGGCTGAATCTGGCTTCGCAGCGGTCGTGGACGAATGACACGTCACGCAGGAGTATTTCGTCTCTTGCCTTCCATCAGGTCGAGCACCGCACGAGCGGCATCAAGGACATTGGTGCCGGGGCCGAATACAGCCGCCACGCCATGATCGAGCAGGTATTTGTAGTCCTGTCGAGGCACCACGCCGCCAACCACGACTATGATGTCTTCCGCGCCCTTTGCTTTCAGCGCCTCGACAAGCTGGGGGGCGAGCGTCTTGTGGCCTGCGGCCAGTGACGACATGCCGACGACGTGGACCTTCGATTTCACTGCGAGTTCGGCCGCCTCGTCCGGCGTCTGGAACAGCGGACCGGCCGTCACCTCGAAGCCGATGTCCCCGAATGCGGAGGCGATGACCTTAGCGCCACGATCGTGGCCATCCTGGCCCAGCTTCGCGACCATGATCTTCGGTGAGCCCTTGAGACTGTCCTTTACCTGCTCGATGCGATCGACGAGAGTCTCGTACTCCGGATCACCCTCATAGGCGGGGCCGTAGACCCTGCGGACCACTTTCGGCACGGCCGCGTGGTCGCCGAAGGCTTCACGCAACGCGTCCGATATCTCGCCGAGGGTCGCGCGGACTCGCGCCGCCTCCACTGCCGCCTGCAGGATGTTGCCCTCGCCGGTCTTCGCAACCCTGCGCAGCGCGTCGATCGCTTCATGCCACCGTTTCGGGTCGCGCTGGCGGCGCACTTTCTCGATGCGCGCGATCTGCGTCTCGCGCACCGCCGCATTGTCGATGTCGAGGATCTGCAGCTCGTCCTCCTGCTCAAGGCGATATTTGTTCACCCCGACGATCACCTCGTCACCGCGATCGATGGCAGCCTGCTTGCGAGTCGCAGCTTCCTCGATCAGCCGCTTGGGCAGGCCTTCGTTGACGGCCTTCGTCATTCCCCCCATTGCTTCTATTTCCTCAAGAAGCGCCCAGGCCTTTTCAGCCAGCTCGTTGGTGAGGCTTTCGACATAGTAGGAGCCGGCCAGCGGATCGACGACCCTGGTGACACCGGTTTCGTGCTGGAGGATCAACTGCGTGTTTCGCGCGATGCGCGCCGAAAACTCCGTCGGCAGCGCGATCGCCTCGTCGAGTGCATTCGTGTGCAGCGACTGAGTGCCCCCAAGCGCGGCCGATAATGCCTCATACGCGGTTCGGATCACGTTGTTGTACGGATCCTGTTCCTGCAACGACACGCCCGACGTCTGACAATGCGTGCGCAACATGAGCGAGGACGGCTTCTTCGGCTCGAACTCTTCCATGATGCGCGTCCACAACAGGCGTGCAGCCCGCAGCTTGGCGGCTTCCATGAAGAAGTTCATGCCGATCGCGAAAAAGAACGAGAGGCGTCCCGCGAAGGCATCGACGTCGAGCCCCTTCTTCAGCGCCGCGCGGACGTACTCGCGGCCGTCGGCAAGCGTGAAGGCGAGCTCCTGCACGAGCGTCGCACCCGCCTCCTGCATGTGGTAGCCGGAGATTGAGATCGAGTTGAACTTTGGCATCTCCCGCGCCGTATACTCGATGATATCGGCGATGATCCGCATCGAGGGCTCGGGCGGGTAAATGTAGGTATTGCGGACCATGAACTCCTTCAGAATGTCGTTCTGAATGGTCCCCGAGAGCTGCGCGCCTGGTACTCCCTGCTCCTCGCCCGCAACGATGAAGTTCGCGAGGATCGGGATCACCGCGCCATTCATGGTCATCGACACGGATATTTCGCCCAGCGGGATGCCGTCGAACAGGATTTTCATGTCCTCGACGGAGTCGATCGCCACGCCCGCCTTGCCGACATCGCCAACGACGCGCGGATGATCGCTATCGTAGCCGCGATGCGTGGCGAGATCGAAGGCGACTGACACGCCCTGCTGCCCGGCGGCGAGCGCCTTGCGATAGAAGGCGTTCGATGCCTCGGCGGTCGAGAAACCAGCATATTGCCGGATTGTCCATGGCCGTCCGGTGTACATCGTCGCGCGCGGGCCGCGCACAAAGGGTTTCACGCCGGGCAGGTTGTCGAGATGGCTGATGCCTTTGAGATCATCGGCGGTGTAGAGCGGCTTGACCGGAATACCTTCAGGCGTGTTCCAGATCAGCGTGTCGGGATCGCGCCGTATCTCCTGAGCGGCCAAAGATTTCCAATCCATGCCAGTAAACCCGTATCCTTAAGCATTCCCGCGACCTCCTGCCCTGTCCCCACAGCCATCGCCCAAGAACCCTCAACGAAGATCCTCGGGCCTTGACCAGCGGCGGGAAAATTATGCGCCAGCGAGAATGGCGCTTGCGAGCAAGGTTCTATCGTTTTACTATTATCGAACTTTCATGACAAGCCCGCATGATCGCAAGCGTCTCGTGATACCGCATCGTCGAGATCGATCCCAAATTGCTCAACACATCGCCGATGCCGAATGGAAAACGTGTCCAGGGAGGAACTGAACAATATGACTGAACCAATCGTACTTTATGAAGTCGACGGCAACGTAAGCATCGTCACGATGAACCGGCCGGACAAGCTGAACGCGCTCAATCCGGATTTGAAACAGGCACTTTTCGACACACTCCATCGGGCGGACCAGGATCCCGACACACGGGTCGTGCTGCTGCGCGCTGCCGGGCGCTCATTCTGTGTCGGTTACGACATTGGTAACCCGAAAGATCCGGAGAAAGAAAAAACACGCTACGACGCGCTGCGCTGGCATGAGTCGCTGCGCGCTTCGATCACATTCGAGCTCAAGCCCTGGGACATGAAGAAGCCGGTTGTAGCGCAGGTGCAGGGCCACGCGCTGGGCGGCGGGTGCGAACTGGCCATGCTCTGCGACGTCACGGTCGCGGGCGAAAGCGCACTGTTCGGAGAACCTGAGATTCGCTTCTCCAACGCTGGGCCGGCAATTGTGATGCCCTGGTTCATCGGCTTGAAGAAAGCACGCGAACTCCTCTATCTCGGAGACATGATCGACGCCAAGTCGGCGCTCGATCTCGGTATGATCAACAAGATCGTGCCGGATGCGGAGCTCGGAGCTGCGGCGCTCAAGTTCGCGAAGCGCATGTCCCTGATTTCGGCAGACGCACTCTACAACACGAAGCTCTCGATCAATCGCGGTGCAGAAGCAATGGGCTTCCGGAACGCGGTCAATGTCGGGGTCGACGTCGTGTCGATGCTGTATGCCGCGAGGACGCCGGAAGGTGATCAGTTCAAGGAGATCACCGGCGAGAAGGGGCTTGGCGCAGCTCTGAAATGGCGCGGAGACCAGTTCAAGGCGTAATGGCTTTGAGCGCGAACCTATCGCTTTGAGCGACATCGTACTGGGGCGTGCACACGCCAAAAACGGCTTCGCATCGATCGGTGAATTCGCACCTTACAGGCCAGTCGCGGCCGATACCGGTTTTGCGCCAACGATGCGCGATAGACGGAGGATGGCTGCGGCTGGCAAGCGGAGGAATCTCCGCGAGCAGATTAAAGGGGAGCTGTTGCCAGCCGAGCATCCGGCCGCTGGCCTCGCCTGAAAGACAGAAATGCGGTGCCGGCCTGGCAAAGACGAGTTCCCTGAGGCTCGCCGCATATCGGGGTATCTATGAACCTGAATCCGCCGGACGGTGAACAGGGTAGCAGCCGTGCCCAAGTGAAAGGCGCGCCCACCGTCTCCTTGGCGCTGCTGGTCGTAATCACCGCCATTCCAGCGATCACGATCAACATCTACCTCCCGTCCATGCCGGGACTGGTAAAGCACTTCCAGACGGATATTCCGACCATCCAGTATGCGTTGTCGCTGTACCTGCTTGGCCTCGCTACAGGTCAGCTCGCCTATGGACCAATATCCGACAGGCTTGGTCGCCGCCCGGTACTTCTGGTCGGCATCGCGCTCTACTGTCTGGGCTCGCTTCTTTGCGCACTGGCCCAGGGCATCGACATGTTTCTCGTCGGCCGGGTGTTGCAGGCGACCGGCGGTGCGGCTGGCATGGTGCTCGGGCGCGCGATGGTTCGCGACGTTCATGACAATGCCCGCGTCGCATCGGTGCTCGGTTACACGGTGATGATCACCACGGTTGCCACGGCAGTAGCGCCGATCGTCGGTGGCACGCTCGACGAATTGTTCGATTGGCGAGCGCCCTTTCTATTTCTGACTGCAATCGGTCTCGCAGTGCTCCTCTCTTGCTTCATTTGGGCAAAAGAAACCGCGACGCTGTCCCGCTCACCCTCCGGTCGCATGTGGTCGGGTTACACGCAGGTTTTGAAGCGCCTGTCGTTCTGGCGCTTCATGCTCTTTTCGTCGCTGATCATCGCCTCCTATTTTACGTTCATTGCAGGCGCTCCGATCGTGGTCATCGAGTTGTGGAAGTTCAGCCCGACCAGTTTCGGAGCCTACTGGATGATCGGCTCGCTCTCCTACTTCATCGGCAGCTACATGGCGGGCCGGTTTTCCGAAAAGCTCGGCACGGACGGCATGCTTCGCATCGGTACGCCGATCATTCTCGTGGGAGCCGCCGCGCTGATGACGATGCTGGCCATCGGACCGCACCATCCGCTCGCTCTGTTCGTCCCCATCGGCATCGTGTTCATCGGCTCCGGCGTGATGCAGCCCAGCATCATGTCGAGCGCGATAAACGTCGATCCCGGGAACATCGGCTCGGCATCCGGCCTTCTCGGCTGCGCGCAGATTTTGTTCGGAGTCCTGGCGATTTCGTTGCTCGGACTTTTCCCGACAGACGAGCAGATCTATTTCGGCATGGTCTGCTCTGGCACCCTCCTGGTCGGGGTGCTCTTCGGCATCGTTCTGAAGCGCTGATCCGTCCTCGACGGACAGCTTAACGCGACACGGTCGGTCTCTGTCGGGTCGCCAGATGGGCTGCCACAATCCCCAGGGCCGTGATGCCGGCAATACCGAAGATGAGATAGCGGGCCGAGGCAAGCAGGTCATCGCCGCCCAAAGCCATGAAGCTGCCTGCTAGGGACGACGTCACGGCAAAAGCGATCGTCTGGGTGGTCGCAAGTCCTGCCGCGGCCTTACGTCCCTCCCTGGGATCCGGGGAACTGCTCATCGCGGCAACGCTCAGGAAGGGATAGGCAATCCCCGTCCCCACGCCGGCGATGAAAAGTACGACGAACCACAAAACGATCGATGGCATCGCGGGATCGTGTGACTGAAGCATACCGTAGGCCGCCAGTCCGGCCGCCAGGAGAACAGGCCCGGCGCGCATGGCTAGACGCCGCTTGGCCGGATCCTCCACCGCCACGATGAGCATCTGGACGTACACCCAGCCTGCGGACAGGGCTGCTCCGAGTATCCCTGCCAGAAGTGGCGTCAATTCGCCCAGATTCTGGGCGAAGAGAGGAATAAAGTTTTCAATCATGACGCCGGCACACACGAACGCTGCGGTCAGATAGATCCACTTCAGCGGACTGGTTCGCTCATATGTCGCGGCTGGCAGCAAGGTCGTGGTCACGCGCTGTTCGACGAACACGAACAAAACGAGCAGGAGCAAACCCCCGGCGATGGTGGTCAGCGTCAGCAACCGGGTATCAGCAAAGGAACTGAGGCTGATCGACATCGCGGCCAGGACGAGGACGGCCAGCGACGCGATTGGAATCGGCCGGCGTTGACCGTCATGAGCCGTCTCGCTTCGTCGGGGTAGAGCCCGGCGCGCGACGAAGATGAGAAGGGCGGCGGCGGCCGCAACGGCGGCATAAGCCCAACGCCACGCGTCGAACTCGGCAAACAGGCCTCCCGTGAGGGGTCCTAGCAGCGTTCCCATCCCCCACATCGAGGCTGTGATCCCCGTGGCGCGGGCCCACAGACGTTCCGGCATCACGGTTCGGATTACGGCGTACCCCAGTCCCGCAAGGAAGCCGCCACCCAATCCCTGTGCCACGCGCGCGAAGATCAACAGATCGATCGACGCGCTGAGCGCGTTGGCCGTCGCACCGATCCCAAAGACGGCGAAAGCCAATATATAGCAGATCCGGGCGCCATAAAGGTCGAGGCTGCGGTCGACGAACGTGGTGCCAATCATAGCGGCAAGAACGAAGCCGATGATCACCCACGCATAGTAGCGCGCGCCGCCAATGTCCTCGACGATCGTCGGCATCAAGGCCGCTGTGAAATACATGTTCATCGCGTAGAGGAGCGTGCCGCCGGCAAGTACGAGCACGATGGACAAGCGACCGCCGGCGAAAAGCTCCGACCATCTGGTCGATGATCCGCCGCGGTCAATCGGATCCATGAGGTTCCACGCGATGTCCCAATCGTCTGATCACGCGACGCCGACCTGGCTGGCTCGCACGACCGGCGGCGTTCTGATCCGCAACACCAGCAAGCCGATCAGCAGCATGTTTAGGATGTTCCAACCAATGCCGTTCAGGAAGGCAACGAAATAGGACCCGGTCAGGTCATAGATCCAACCGGAGAGAAGTCCTCCGAACGCCATCCCGAATATCGTTGCCGTGGTGATGAAGCCGATGGTCGCACCGGCAGAGCGCGCGGGAAGATACTCCCGGACGATCAGCGGATAGGACGGCAGAATCCCTCCCTGCGCGAGCCCGAATACGATGCTCACGACTTGCAGCGAGGCCAGCCCGTCGGCGGGGATATAGAGAGCAAGCGCCAGCATCTGCAGCAGAGAGCCGACGAGGAGGATGCTGATAGGTCCCACGATATCGATGATCGCCCCACAGAGGAGACGCGAAACGATGCCCCCGAGAAGCATCATGGAAAGAAGCTCGCTTCCCTGGCTCACCGTGAAGCCGAGATCCTGGCATAGCGCTACGAGATGAATCTGCGGAATCGCCATGGCTATGCAGCAGCTGACTCCGGCCACAGCGAGTATCCATTTGATTGCTGCCGGCGACAGGCCAGACTGCTTCGCTTTTTGAGCCGAGCGGCGGTCGGCTTCATCGAGAACATCCGAGGAAACGCGGCGGCGCACCAGAAACGACAGTGGCACCACTGCCAGCAATGCGGCACCGATAAGCATATGCACGTCGCGCCAACTGCCGTCGTGCAGTACGTCGGCGATGACCGTTGTCCAGAAAGCGCCGGACAGATACCCGGCGGAGGAAACGAGGGCGACCGCCAGGCCCCGTCGCCTGCGGAACCAGTGAGAAATATCAGCGGTGAGAGGCGCGACGCCGACAGCCGCACCGAGACCGACGAAGAGCTGAGTCAGCAGGAACAGCCCGAAGTGATGCGCCATTCCGCCAACCACATAGCCGAGGCTCGCGAAGAAGGAGCCGACCAGCAGGACGTTGGACACTCCGTATTTGTCGCTCAAGCGACCAAGCGTAGGCCCGCCCACCAGATAGCCAATCATGATGGCGATGTAGGGGTAGGAGGCCTCCGTGCGCGTCAGAGCAAACTCGTTTTGGAGCGCAGGCATCAGCGTCACCGAAGTCCACAGACTTGCGTTGGTGACCATACCGATCAGCACTGAATAGACGGCGCGCCGCCAGGAGTACCAACTGTCCGTCTCCGTCGATATGGAGGCAGTGGCATCGCGCTGAGCCATTTGAATCATTCTCCCGTTCGGTCTGCTCACGCCGGCGTCACCCACTGCGACGGCCGGCATAGACAGACTGAGCCGCCGAAAAACACCGGGCGCGAGCGTGGCATCGGATGGCCTGCTGGCGGCGGCTTGCGGTCGCGTATCGTCCTTCGCGGCAGCAGGCGGATCGCCGGCAAAAACCGCGTGCAAGGCCGCCTCGTGAGGCGACCTCAAATCTTGGATCGGTCGAGGATTCGGGACAGCCACGCGACCAGCAGTCGTCGCGGCGGCCCCGAGATCAAGCTACCCCTTAGGCACCACAAGCGTGTCGACGATCAGCGCAGAGTCGGGCGTGACCATGATCGGATTGAGATCGATCGCTGAGATCTTGTCGCCAAACTCGCGGACAAACGCATCCAGCTTCTCGATCAACGCTACGACGGCATCGATGTTACAGGCCGGCTTGCCGCGAACACCAAGCAGCAACGGATAGCCCTTCAGGCTCTCCAGCATCTCCTTGGCTTCGCCCGCCGCCAAACCGACCGGTCTGACGCAAACGTCGTCGAAGAGCTCTGCCCAGATTCCTCCCGTTCCCACGATCAGGAACGGTCCAAGCTGCTCATGGTTGGTGAAGCCGGCAAAGAGCTCGACATCGAATGGGGCCATCGGCTGGACGATCACGCCGCCAGGGGCGACCGCGCTCAGTTTCTTGAACCCTTCAGTGACGGCGTTGGCGTCCTTGATCCCGACCAACACGCCGCCAACCTCTGTCTTATGAAGGAGACTCGGATCGGCTGCTTTCATCACGACGGGGTAACCAAGTTCCGAGGCCGCTTTCACTGCGGTGTCTGCCGATGGCGCATGGCGGGACTCGACCACAGGCAAACCAGCGGCCGTGAGCAGATCGGATGTCGGCATGCCCGATGAAGGTGCGCTGATCGCGTTGAAGAGCGTCCGGGTCTTGGCCACGTCGAAGGCCGGAGCAGGAGCCGGCTTATGCGCAGCTTTCCCATCAGCGACCAGATGGCTCAACGCCTCCAGCCCTTCAGAGAGGCCGGACAGGACAAGGATGTTGCCCTTCAGGCCACTTTCGGCGATCTCTGCCGGTACCGTTCCATCGACGGTATCCAGCATCACCACGACCTTGTCGTGTTCGGCTGCCAGCGCCTTGTGCGGCTTGAGACGATCTTCCAGAGCTCCGCGATCGGTACTGGTCGGATACTGCGAAAACCCGCTGGCACTCAGGATGATGTCGATATTCGGATCCGAAGCGATTTCTCGCAGCAGCGCCGGATGGTTCTTTTCCAGATCATCCATACCCCAGTAGTCCAGAGGGTTCGTCGTCGCCAGAAAATCCGGCAACCGGTTCCTCAGGGCACGAACGGTATCCGGTGCGAACGGCACATGCGTCAGATCGGTCTTGTCGGTCTGATCGAGGATCAGCTCGATCTGGCCGCCGGACGCCGTGATGCTCGCCATGCGGTTGGATTTTGGGCGCCTGTCCAGTTGCATCGCCAGAAGCGTCTCGAGCAGCGCTTCCATTGAACTTGCACGATGCACGCCATGGCGCTCAAACCGCGCGTCGTAGAGGCGATCTGGCGCCGCCAGCGCACCGGAATGCGCCGTCGCTGCCTGGGCACCTGCCTCGCTTGTTCCAGACTTCAGAACAACCACCGGCTTGCCAGCAGCCTTGGCTCGGTCGCATTCGGCGAAGAAGCGCGCGGGATCGCGGATGGTCTCCAGGAACGCACCGATGACCTTCACGCCTGGATCATCGACGAAGTACCGAAGCAGGTCGGCACTGTCGACGACGGCTTCGTTACCGGCGGAGACGATCTGGCTCCAGCGCACGCCACGATTGTTGTCCGTCAGGGCGGTTGTCACGGAACCACTCTGGGAGATCAGCGCCACGACGCCGGCGTCGTACTTGGCAACCTTCCCCATGTACAGTGCATTGCCCGATGTGAAGTCGATCAGACCCTGGCAGTTGGGGCCGACCAGAGCAAAATCGGCATCGAGGGATATTTGCCGCATCCTCTGCTGACGTTCACGTCCCGCCTCACCGGCTTCCGCGAAGCCGATAGCCAGCACGACGGCGCCGCCGATACCCAGGCTCACGGCCTCCTCGACGACCGGAAGGACGCGATCCCTGTTCAAGCCGATCAGAATCGCATCCGGAACTTCAGGAAGCTCGGTCAAAGACGGAAAGCATGGTACGCCGGCGACTTCGTTGTATCTGGGATTGACGGCGTAAACCTTTCCGCCGAAGCCCATCTCGGGGAAGCTGAGGATCGAGTTTTTCAACCACTGATGAGACGGGCTCGCACCGACGACGGCGACGGATTTTGGCCGGAAGAGCCGTCGCATCGACTTGCTATCGATGTACTTTTTTGCGGACATGACTATAGACCCCTCCTTGTCGGGAACTGTCGGAAAATCGGAAATCTGCTCAGCGCCTGGAACGCGCTGCATAGGTCCTCAGGCAGCGGCCTCGGCAGTGTGGGAGCCTTGGACTCGCGCCGTAATCGGCACGGCGATACATCGGGTGAGATCCAGCGCCATATCGAGGTCGCGGCCGGCCGAGGCGGCGCCAAGGTGGTGGCCAGGGACTTCTATCTGAAGGTCGGTCTCGACACCTTGCCCCCGCGCAATGGCGACAATCCGGGTCACATCGCCCATGTAGACCGACTCATGGGCCTTTAATGTCACGCGCATTTCGTTTGGCTTCACCTCGTCGGCAAATCTGAAAGCCTGTGCTGGCACGGCGACTGCAAGATCGTCGTAAACGTCGCCACCAGCGGTGATGTCGATCTCTGTGCCGAAGACGGGAACGTTGACGCGGACCAAGCCCTCGCCGACCGACCGCACCAACTTGCCAGCCACCAGGTTGTGCCCGCCAAAGAACGTGGCCACAAAGCTCGAGCTGGGCCGCCGATAGAGCCGCTCCGGCGTATCGATCGCCTCGACCCTACCATCCAGCATCACGGCGATACGATCCGACAAGGTGAGAGCTTCTTCCCGATCATGGGTGACGTAGACAACGGTGGTCTTGGCCTCGGCATGGATACGCCGAAGTTCACCAGCCATTCGAATGCGCAGCTCGCGGTCGAGCGCACCGAGCGGCTCATCCATCAACAGGAGTTCGGGGCGGAACGCCAATGCTCTCGCCAGCGCGACGCGCTGCTGCTGTCCGCCGGAAAGCTCGCGCGGCAGCCGTCCTCCCATTTTGGCCAATCCGACAAGCTCCAGCATTTCGTCCACGCGCCGGACACGCTCAGGCTTGGCCCAGCCCCGCATCTTCAGCCCGTAAGCGATGTTGTCGCCGGCTGACATATGCGGGAATAGCGCATAGTTCTGAAACACCATTCCGATATTGCGTTCCGCCGGCGTCATTCTCGAAACGTCGCGGCCGCTC
>Ga0335075_10006478_pt1 | contig 18090 bp, 16 predicted proteins | sample Lox_Sample_24_FD_206723 | JGI IMG/M metagenome (GOLD analysis project Ga0335075, IMG submission 206723) | Soil microbial communities from Loxahatchee National Wildlife Refuge, Florida, United States - Lox_Sample_2.4 | ecosystem: Environmental > Terrestrial > Soil > Wetlands | place: USA...
CGGCGCGGGCGCGGCGGGGGCTGTCGCTGGAGGGGCGAGCGTGACGGGCGGCCAGGGCGGGCTGCATATGCTGTGCGCGCTCGACGAACGCCGGCGGTTGAGCTGTCGTGATGCCACCACCCGCACCGATGACCGATAACGCGATCGAGGGGCGTCCGCAGGGGCCGTTCGCGTCCCTGCGCCGGCGCGTGTACCTCACCTACCGCTACTTCGGGCTGCGCACGCTGCTGTTCCGCGCGCTCACGCTGCCGCTGCGCTTCACGCCGCTGCAGCGGCGCATGCGCCTGCGCACGCACGCGCGCGACCAGGAACTGCGAAACGCGGTGGAGTGGTATCGCGAGCACGGCCGTCCCGTGGACGTGGTGATCCCCAGCTACCGCGACGCCGAGCAGGTGAGCAAGCTCGTGCGCAGCATCCGCAGGACGGTGCGCGCGGGCATGGCGCGCGTGATCGTGTGCGACGACGCCAGCGGCGGCGAGCACGTGGCGGCGCTGCGGGCGATCGAGGGCGTCGATCTGGTGGTCGAGGGCGAGCGCAACGCGGGCTTCGCCGCCAACGCCAACCGCGGGCTGCGCGCCAGCGACCCCGGGCGCGACGTGGTGCTGCTGAACTCCGACGTGGAGGCCTTGCCGAGGTGGCTGGAGTGCCTGCAGTACGCCACCCACCGTCATCCCTACGCGGGCGTCGTGGGCGCGCAGCTGCAGTACCCCGACGGTCGCATCCAGTTCGGCGGCGTGGTGCGCAACCGCGACCGGCCCGAGTGGTTCGACCACCGCTACCGCTTCAAGCCGAGCGACTGGGGCCCGGCGGGTCGCGCGGGCGCGTCGCTGGCGGTGACGGGCGCGTGCATGTACGTGCGCCGCGAGGTGATCGAGCGCGTGGGCCTGCTGGACGAGCGCTACGGCATGGCCTATGAGGACGTGGACTGGTGCCTGCGTGCGTGGCAGGCGGGCTTCGGCGTGCTGTACTTCCCGGCCGCGCGTCTGGTGCACCACGAGTCGCTGACGCGCGGCAGCGAGCAGGGCGAGCGCGAGCGCGACTCCCAGCGGGCGTTCTGGGAGCGCTGGTCGGGCTTCTTCGACGAGCGCTCGGTCGCCGTGGCGTCGGCGGACGCGGCGGCTCCCGCCGGCCCGGCGCCCGCGGGCGGCGAGCCGGCGCGCCCGCGCGAGCGCCTGCGCATCGTGTACGTGACCGAGGGCACCGGCGTGGGCGGCGGGCACCGCGACGTCTTCGAGCACCTCAACCGCCTGTGCGAGCGCGGCCACGAGGTGTCGCTGTACTCGCTGGACGGTCCCCCCGGCTGGTTCCCGCTGCGCGTGCCGGTGCGCAGCTTCGCCGACTACGACGAGCTCGCCGGCGCGCTCTCGCAGCTGGACGCGATCAAGGTGGCGACGTGGTGGATGACCGCCGACGCGGTGTGGCGCGGCAGCGTGCTGCGTGGGCTGCCGGTGTACTTCGTGCAGGACATCGAGACCTCCTACTACCCCGACCACGAGCACGCCCGCCACGCGGTGCTCGACTCCTATCGCCCCGAGTTCCGCTACATGACGATCTCCTCGTGGAACCGGGAGCGGCTGCGCGAGATGGGCCTGGACGCCGAGCTGATCCCGCCGGGCATCGACCTCGACGTGTTCCGCCCGCGCCCGCAGGTGCGCCGCCGCGAGGACATGGTGCTGGCGCTGGGGCGCGCCAACCCGCTCAAGAACCTTCCCCTCACGCTCGCCGCCTGGCAGCAGCTCGGCGGCGGCGCACGGGCTGCGCGCCCGGAGCTGTGCCTGTTCGGCGTGGAGCCGGAGCTCGTCCAGCCCGGCGGCATCGCGGCCGCGGACGGGGTGCGCTACGTGCAGTCCCCCGACGACGAGCGCGTCAACGAGCTCTTCTGCGAAGCGACCGTGTTCGTGCAGAGCTCCGTGCACGAGGGCTTCGCGCTGCCGCCGCTGGAGGCGATGGCGACGGGCGCGGCGGTGGTGTGCACGGACGCGCACGGCAACCGCGACTTCTGCCGCGACGGCGTCAACTGCCTGATGCCGGAGCCGCGGCCGGCCGCGGTGGGGGGCGCGATCGCACGCCTGCTGGCCGACGCGCAGCTGCGCGCCGAGCTGGGGCGGGCGGGCATCGCGACGGCGCAGCAATACGCGTGGGAGCTGCGCATCGACGCGCTCGAGCGGTTCCTGCGGCAGGTCGCGGCGAGCCGGCGCATGGCGGTGGCGGGGGAGCTCAGCGAGTCCGTTCGCGGGACGTTCAGCCGCTCGGGGCGTTGAGCGTCGGCATCAGCCCTCGCTGAATGCGCCGCGCTGCGTCACGTCCCATGCGCGGCTCGAAGACCTCGTGATGGACGTGGCCGAAGTGGCGCAGCCGGGCGATGGCCCTCGGGCGACAGCTGCGGCGTACCCACGGGCGCGTGCAGAGCACCGCGTCATCTGGGGCGGGCGTGAATGGACGCTCCGTACACGCGCAGTGTGTAGTCCGCCTCTCGAGGTCCTCTGTGGTTCGACGGCACAGCAAGCGTGCTTTGCGACCTCAGCTGCCGGGCGCCACGATCTGGTAGAGGTCGTAGCCTTCGTAGCTGCCGATCAGGCTGAGCTCCTTCTCCATCAGCCAGCTGGCCACGCGCCGGTTCCACGTCGTCGATTCGGGTCCGACGATGATCATCGCGACGCCGTAGCGTTCGAGCACGTGGACGTTGGCCGGGGGGCTGGCCTCGAGCACTCCCTGCTCGGCTAGGCGCTTGACGTAGAGCCCCTCGACCATCGTGACGACGTTCGGTGCGAGCTCCGGGAAGCCGCCGTAGGTGCCGCAGTAGTTGACTAGCTCCGGCGAGCAGGCGATGCTCTTTCCCGTCGGTAGCACGCGCTTGGCCAGCTCGCTGATCAGCATCGGCGCGCTCGCCGGGCTCGTGAAGCCCGCCGGCTGGTGCAGGTTCTCGTAGCTTTCGCGGTCGAGCGTGGAGAGGAAGACGAGGCTCGCCACGCAGCCGGCCACCACGGCGGCTGCGAGCGGGACGGCAGCACGACCCCGGTCTTCGACGGCGCGATCGAGCGTGATCGCGGCGAACAGCCCGACGATCGTTAGGGGCGGAACCCAGAACTTGAAGACGTCCGGGCTGCCGGTGTAGTAGCCAATCAGCGGGATGCCCAGGCCGATCGCGGTGATCGCGGCGGGAAAGGCCGAATGAGGCCAGGAGCGCCTGAACACGAACGGCGCCAGCAGGACGGTCACTCCGCATGACAGGACCAGCATCGACAGGAAGTCGCCGGCGTTGCCCGACAGCCCGAACAGGCGGAAGGCGAACCCGCTCGGGTGGGCGACGAACAGGATGCGCGTGAAGCCCCCGAGCGCGAGCGCTATCGGCACCGCCACGGCGCCGGCGCCCAGGTAGCCGGCGGCGAGCAGGCGGCTGCTCGCCGCGGCGCGGCCGATGAGCAGCACGCAGCCGGCGGCAGCCGCGAGCGCGAGGCCGCTGAGGCCGAAGGCGGTGATGTTCGTGATGCTCAACGCGCCGAGCAGGACACCGCCGATCGCGGCGAGCTGCAGCGCTGCCAGCCTCGTCGTGGGAGGCCGCCGCGAGGCGGCGACGATCAGGATCGCGATCGCGATCAGCAGCGGCAGGCCGAGCGGCCACTCGCGCTGAAAGAGGTAGCTGCCGTTCGGCGGATTGATGCGGACCACTCCCTCGCAGCTTCCGGGCTCGCAGCCCGGCACCCAGTTCCACCACCTCAGCGTCGTGGCGACGCCCACGTAGAAGGGCACCCCGCCGAACAGCGGGGCTGCGACGGCGCTGGCCGCCTGGCCGACCACGCCGGCGCCGAGGAACGAGGCGAGCTGGCGCGCCAGGACCATCAGCCAGATCAGCGCCAGCAGCGAAACCGCGTTGGAGGCTGCGTCGAGCGGAAAGCGGCTGATCAGGGCGAACGCCGACACCGCCGCGTCGTAGCCGTAGTGGTAGATCAAGGGCTTGGTGGGCACCGAGAAGTCCGGCGGCGGAAAGGCGTGGAACAGGATCGCGTTCTGCATCGCGAAGCTACCTTCCTCGCCCACGCGGTCCCATACGTCCGGGAACTGGGTGGTGGGCCCAAAGAACACGGCGAACACCCCAACCATCGCGAGACGCGGAACCCATTTCGCGTAGCGTCCTCGGGGCACCGTGCCGCTGTCGAGACCCCGCAGCAGGCGCGGGGCGCAGGCGCCGAGCAGGAAGCCGCCGGTGCCGATCGCGGCCAGCGCCACGAACAGGCCCTGCGTGAAGCGCGCGTAAAGGGAGGAGACGAGTAGTGCCGCGACGAACGTGGGCGCGAGCACGCAGGCCAACGCGAGCGAGCGCCACGGCACGCCGAGGCGCCCCAGCGCGCGCTGGGCCGGATGCACCAGCAACAGCACCCCGACCAGCGGCACCAGGATCCACAGGAACGCGGACGGCGTGGGCAGGTCGGCGAACTCCTTGCTCCCGGGCGTGCTGGTGTGCCCCCACCAGCCGTTCCAGATCAGCGAGCGCAACAGCAGCGCCGCGGCCACCGCCGCGGCGCCCAGGAGCGCGAGGCGCAGCAGGACCAGCGCGGCCGTCCTGGCGTCGGCAGGCCTGCGCCCGCCGCCCGCCACGGCCGGCGGCGCCGGCCTGCGCAGGCGCTCGGGGGTGTGCGCGTCGAGGCCGAGCCTCGGTGCGCCCGTCGCGGGGCTGTCGGGCTCGGAGCTCACTACGGTGCGTCGACTCGCGGGCGGGCATGGAAGATTCCGTGCCTGAAGACGATGAAGTTCGTGCTGATCACGGCCGCCACCGTCGCCAGGTACACGAGCTCCGTGGGCAGGCCGAGCGCAGACGGCAGCAGCGAGGTCGATGCGGCGGTGACTCCGTACTGGCACGCGGTAGCGAGCAGATAACGGCCGAGCTGATGGTGCAGCGGCAGTGCGAACTCGTCGTGATGACTCCACACGAACAGCCGCTGCAGCGTGAAGTGAACGACCAGAGCGCCGCCCAGCCCGATCGCGAGCGCCGCCTGGAAGGGCAGGCCCGCGACGCTCGCCAGGATCGTGGTGAAGCCCACGTACAGCACCGCGACGGTGCCGCCGGCGATTGCGAAGCGCATGCCCTGGCCACGCAGCCCGGAGCCCGGAGATCGGAGCGTGCGCCAGGCCTGCGTGCCGCGCTGGAGGGCGGGGACGTGCTGAGGGCGTCTCACGGCGTCATCGTAGGGCTGGCGCACACGCACGCGCTTGACTCAACAGGCGCCCACGATGGCTCAGCGAGTCCCAGCTCGAGCCAGCTGACGGTAGAGACGGTCGCACAGCTCGGTGACGGCTCGAGCCTCGGTCATCGTGGCCGGATGAGCGGGCCCCGATTGCTCTTCGCCTCGCCAGCAGCCGACCACCGCGCGCAGCTCCTCGTTCAGGCTCAGGTTTTCCGCGCCGAAGCTGAGCTCCTGCTCGCTCTCGCGCTGGCTTGGCGCCCCCGGCTCGCTCCAGGCCCATCGTCTTCCCAGCCTCAGCGACATCGGGCCGTAGTTGCCTCCTCGGCCCTCGATCAGCGCGTAGCCGTCCTCCCCGATCAGCTCCACCCGGAAGGTGTTGATCCAGCGGATGTGCGAGGTGCGCACGGTGGCGAGCAGCTGCCGGCCGCGGAAGCTGGCCACGACGTCCTCCTCGATGCCGGTCTGCCAGAACCCGCGCGTGGCCTGGATGTCGGTGCACTCCACTTCCGGGGCGAGCAGCAGCAGCAGGTCGAGCAGGTGCACGCCGGGGTCCAGCAGCACGCCGCCGCCGGCTCGCTGCGGGTCCAGCTTCCAGCCCTCGTGCGAGCCTGGATGGCCGCCGTGTCCGAGCAGCAGATCGAGGTTGCGCAGCTGGCCGAGTCCCCCCGAGCTAGCGAGCTCCAGGACTGCGCTGACCGCGGGGAGGAAGCGGTAGTTGTAGCCCACGAAGCTGGGCAGCGACAGCGTGTCGGCGAGCTGCTGTAGGCGTTGGGCCTCCTGTCCGGTGATGCCCAAGGGCTTCTCCACGAGCACCGGTCGTCCCGCCTCCAGCACGGTCGTTGCGAGCTCGCTCGCCCGGTCATGCGGCACGGCGATGATAGCCGCGTCGTAGAGGCCGGGCGGCACGGCGGCGAGGTCGCGGTAGTGCGGCGCTCCGCTCTGCGCCGAAGGGTCCTGCCCTGCGGGGTCGATCGTGCCCGCCAGGCGCGCTACAGCCAGGCCGTTCAGGGCGGCGGCGCGCTGGCGCCCGATCAGCCCATAGCCCACGACGAGCACGCGCAGGGGTGTGCGCCCCTCGGGCGCGCGCGACTCAGCCATCGCATCGCACGGAGATCGGATCGTCCGGCACCTGCTGAAGCACCGACTGCTACCGCTCGTCCCCGCGCAGCTCGCGCCGGGCCTCGCGGATGTTGGAGTCGATCGAGTCGATCAGCGCCTCCCGCGAGCCGCGTGAACATCGCCAGCCGCGCGCTTCCAGCTTCTCGCTGCGAAAGCGCACGATCGGCACGTCTCCCTTCCAACCGCGGTCGCCTCCCGTGTACTGGTACTCGACGCCCTCCAGCCCCATTCGCTCCACCACGAGATCCGCGATTTCGGTAACCGTCACATAGTCGCCGGTACCTGCGTTGTACACGTCGAAGCCGGACCCGCCGCTGTCTGCGAGCAACAGCATCGCCGCCACCACGTCCCACACGTGAATATAGGACTTGCTTTGCGTGCCGTCGCCAAGGATGCGCAGACGGGTGGGGTCGTTGAGCAGGTGGCGGACGAAGTCGTACGTGACTCCGTGAGTCTGCTCCGATCCAACCACGTTGGCGAAGCGAAAGGCGACGGCGTCGATCTCGAACATGTGCGAGTAGGAGGCGAGCAGCGCCTCGCAGGCGAGCTTGCTCGCGCCATAGGTGGACACCGGTATCAGCGGCCCGAAACGCTCGTCGACCTCTTCGTCCCCGCGTTCGCCATAGACGCCGGAGCCCGAAGCGTATGTGATCCTGCCCACCCCGTTTACCCTCATTGCGTCAATCACGTTGCTGGTGAGGTAAGTGCCCTGCCAGAAGTCGATCGTGGGTTCACTCACCGCGCGAGATATGTCAGGGTTTGCAGCGAAGTGGTAGACGTGATCGCATCCGCGCATGGCGCTCGTCACGTCGTCGATCGCCTGGAGATCGCCGATCTTCAGGGTCAGCCGCTCGTCGTCGAGCAGATCGCCCAGCCGATCGGTGTCTCCGGAGGAGAGGTTGTCGAAGACAACCACCTCGTCGTCGGGGCGTCTCATCAGCTCGTGCACCAGGTGGCTACCGATGAACCCGGCTCCGCCGGCGATGAACGACCGCGTCATCGGCCAGATCCTATTCAGCGGGGGGCTCGTAGGCGACGCCCACGATCTGCTTCCCCCACCTCGATCTGGGCAGGCTGATCGCCAACAGGGGATTGAACGCCATCATCGCCAGCCGCGCGGAGAATGTCAGACTGCCGTCGCTGGCGAGCACGTCATCGATCACTCTGTCTCCCCGGCGCAGCACGAACCAGCGATAGAGGTTGAAGAAGGGAAAACCGGCGCCGTTGGCGGCGGCGGTCACCAGGCCGGCTTCGCTGAAGGTCTGCGAGAGCAGCTGCGGTGTGTAGTGGCGACGGTGTCCGATATGCCGATCGAAGGCCGAGATCTCGCCGCCGGGCACTGTTACGACCAGTCGTGCGCCGGGCTGCAGGTAGCCGCGGGCGTTGCGGAGCAGCATGACGGGTTCGTCGACGTGCTCGAGCACCTCAGAGCACACCGCGTGCGTGGCCCACGCCGCAAAGCGCGCGTCAGGCGTGGAATCCGTGATCAGGTCGGCTTGCACGAATTGGGCGCTCGGAACCTTCCTGCGCGCCAGATCCACGCCCTGCGCGCTCATCTCGAGCCCAAGCAGCTCGGCCTGCGGCCATCTGCACCCGGCATCGTGGAGCAGGTCGCCGGGCCCACAGCCGAGGTCCACGAGCCGCTGCGGAGGCTCCTGCCGGCCCAGCAGCTGCAGCGCAAGCCGACGCCGGTAGATCTGGGCCGGGCTGTGCTCGGCCGCAGCAGCGTAGTCGACCCAATGGGTCTCCCAGTCGTCGTAGTCGATCTGCTGTGGTGTCATGGTGGCTAACGATCGCGGGCGACGGCTTCGTCGCCGGCAAGCTTGCGCAGGAACTCGTCGGCTTCCTTGAGGGCTTGCGGCGAGCCGATCTCGAAGAAGCGCTTGGTTGCTTCATAGCCGAACAGCTCCCTGCGGACGGCGAGGCGACGATAGAGCATCGCCAGGTCGCCCAGCTCCTCGGTGCCGAGCGCGAGTGCCTGCTCGCTCAGTCCACCGAGCCCGTAGTCGATCCAATGCAGGTCCGGCGTCGGGGCGTGCTTGTCGTATTGCGTTACCAGGCCGTCGCTGAAGGCCGCGTTCGAGGAGTCCCAGCGGCCTTCGTTGAGCATCACTGCCATCATCGCGGGGAGCCCGCTCTCTTGCCAGCGGCGCCACGCCTCGCCGTAGTCGAGCCGCAGGTAGGTGTCGCCGTAGAGCACCATGAAGGGGCTCCCGAGCAGTGGCAGGGCGCGTCTGATCGCCCCGAGCGTGCCGGCGGGCTCGGGCCCGTCGTAGCTGTAGCGGATGCTGATCCCGAAGCGCTCGCGGCCGACTGTTCGCTCGATCATCTCCCCGAGGTAGCCCACCGACAGCACCGCGCGGCTGAAGCCGTGCGAGCTCAGCAGGCGCAGCTGATGGACCAGGAACGGCTCGCCGGCGACCGTCAGCAGGGGCTTGGGGACGTCGCGGACCAGCTCGCCGAGCCGTCGGCCGAGGCCGCCGGCGAGGATGCACACCGGTGGCAGCTCATCGCCGTGACTCATGCCGGCTCCTTCGTCCTTGCTGCTCCATCTCGAGGCCGTGCTGGGACTCGACGATGAACTTGGGGCGCTGGCGCACCTCGTCGTAGGTCCGGCCGACATACTCGCCCATCACCCCCAGCGACAGCAGCTGGATGCCGCTGAAGAACGCGACCACGATCACGATCGTGGGATTGCCCACCGGGAAGCTGACGCCGCTGAGCTTCAGTCCCAGGTACGCGACCGCCAGCACGAACGCGAGCCCGGAAAGCGATATCCCCAGGATCGAGATCAGCTGCATGGGATAGCGCGAGAAGCCCACGATCCCGTTGAGCCCGATCAGCAGCGAGCCCCAGAAGCGGTTGTACTTGCTGGTGCCGGCGATGCGCGGCGCACGGTCGAAGAGCACGCTGGTCTGTCGGAAGCCGACGAGGCCCACGAGCCCGCGCAGGAAGCCATGGGACTCCTTCAGCGCCACCACGTTGTCGACCACGCGCGCGCTCATCAGGCGGAAGTCACCGGTGTTGGGGGGGATGTCAACCTCGGCGATGCGCCTGATCACGCGGTAGCCTATCGTTGCCACCACGCGTTTGGCCAGCGTCTCCTCGCCGCGGGTGCGCCGCTGCGCGTACACCACGTCGTAGCCCTCGCGCCAGCGTGCGACCATCTCCACGATCAGCTCCGGTGGGTCCTGCAGGTCGCAGTCGATCACCACCACCGCGTCGCCGGATGCCGCCTCCATCCCGGCGAGGATCGCCATCGGCTGGCCGAAGCGCCGCGAGAAGCGCAGCATCTTCACGCGCGGGTCCGCCCGCCGCAGGGCGAGGATGCGCTCCTCGGTGCGGTCGGTGGAGGGATCGACGCTGAAGATCAGCTCCCACTCCAGGTCCAGGCCGGCCATCACTGCGCTGAGGCGCGCGTAAGTGGCGTCTACGTTTTCCTCCTCGTTGTAGGCGGGGATGACGATCGACAGCAGCTGCCGGCTGGCGGCTTCTGCCCGCGTGATCGTCGGAGTCGCCTCCGGAGCGCCCATCACGTGGTTCGAGCAGCCGAGGAGGAGAACATCATGTCGTCGATGCGGCGAATAGTCGCCAGGTCGCGCGAGGCAGCCAGCCGGCTGCGAAAGTCGGGGTCGCGCCAGGGGTCCCACTGCGCGGAGATCAGCTTGCCGGTGAACGGCGGGTCGCCGTCGCCCTCCAGCAGCGTGCGTACCAGCTGCGCCGCCTCCTCGGCGGGGACGCCGCCTTCGTTGAGCTCTTGCAGCGTACGCTCGTAGTAGCCGGCGCCGACCAGCTCGGGCCCGGCTGCGAGCGTGCTCTCATGTATGGAGGTGGCGACGAAGCCCGGCGCCACACAGTTGATGCGCACGCCCATCTCGGCTAGGTCGGCGGCGAGATTCTCCGACAGGCGTGCCACCGCGGCCTTCGACGCGGCGTACGCGTCGAAGCGTCGCAGCGGCGCGGTCGCCCCTCCGCCGCTGAAGGTGGCAATCGCGCCGCGACTTGCGCGCAGAGCCGGCAGGCACGCTTTGATGGCGTTGAGGGTGCCGAGCAGGTTGACCTCGAGCGTGCGCCGAAAGCTCGCCGCCGAGTAGCTGTCGATCGGGCCGATCGGGTCGATCACGGCTGCCGCGCACACGAGGCCGTTCAGCTCCCCGAGCGTAGTCGCCGCGCGCTCCCAGGTGCGCTCGTCGGCGACGTCCAGCGAGAGCACCCGGTGCCCTTCGCCGGGGAGGGCGGCGCAGGCCTCCTCCAGCGCGCTCTGCCCGCGCGCCAGCATCGTCACGCGCCAGCCGTGCTGTGCCAACTCCATGCATACTGCCCGGCCGATGCCCTTGGAGCCGCCCGTGACCAGTGCGCTTGGCGAGCTCACCGCCGGCACCTGAGGGGCATCGTCGACGGCCTTCACGCGTACTCGCTGGAGTAGGCGCCGTTGAACTCGAAGTCGAAGGGCAACTCCGTCGCCTCCGCGGCCGCCATCGCTTGCCTGGTGTCTTCGGGGCGGCTGGCGTAGACGAGCAGGAAGCCGCCCCCACCAGCGCCCACGAGCTTGCCTCCCAGCACCCCGCTGCGCCGCGCCAGCGTGTACAGCGTGTCGATGCGCTCGTTGCTCATGCCGGTCGAGCGCTGGCGCTTGTGCTCCCAATGCTCGTGCATCAGTTCGGCGTACCCCTCGAGATCGCCTTCGACCAGGAGCTGGCGGCTGCGCAGCCCGAGCTCCTTGACCGTGTGCAGATTCTCGGTGATCTGCTGCTCGCCCAGCTTGGAGCGCTCGTCCTGGTCGGCCAGTAGCTTCGAGGCCGAGCGGGATTCGCCGGTGTAGAACAGCAGCATCTGGTCGCGCAGGCGCCTCAGCACGCCGGGGTCGAGCTCGAGCGACTCGACATCGACGCTGCCGTCGGGATTGAAGGAATAGGCGCATATGCCTCCATGCGCGGCCACGTACGGATCCTGCTTGCCCACCGGCTCACCGAGCACGTCGATCTCGATCTCGCAGGCGGCCTCTGCCAGGGCGCCCTCGGCGATGGCGGTTTTGCGCGCATGTGCCAGTCCCTTGATGAGGCAGACCGTGTACGCGCCCGAGGAGCCGAGACCGGTGCCCGCCGGCACGTCCGCCACCGACGCGATCTCGAGGGGATCGCCGCGCCAGTGGCGCAGCAGCGTCTCGCGCAGGATCGGGTGGCGGATCTCGCGCGGGTCGTCGACCTCCTCGAGCGCGTTGTACTTCATGCGGTAGCGCCTCTGGAAGACCGTGTGGGTGAGCATGTACACATACTTGTCGATCGCGCCGGCCACTAGGAAGCCGCCATGTTCCGCGTAGTAGGACGGGAGATCGGTGCCGCCGCCGCCGAGCGAGATGCGCAGCGGCGCGCGGCTGAAGATCATGCTCATCGGCGCTCCCCTGCAGTCGCATCATGCCGGCTGCCCGAAACGGCGGCGCCACGGCGGCGCGCACGGCTGGCCGCGGCACGGACGTCGGCCGGGGCAGCCCTCCCGCTGCCTGCGTCGGGAGCGGTCATGTGCTAGAGCGTAAAGCCCGCAGCTGCCGCGTCGCCGTGGAACATTTGCACCGTCTCAAGCGAGAACTGCTCGAGGTTCTTGCCGAGGCAGTCCAGCTTCTTCAGCAGGTCGTGGGTCATCGTGATGATGTGACAGCCGACCTGATCTGCTTGAACGAGGTTGAGCACCTCGCGCGGCGAGGCCCAGATCAGCTCGGAGCGGGGGGCCGCCACCATGAGGTCGACCGAGCGAGCCATGATCGGCACGGGATCGACGCCCGCATCGGCGATGCGCCCCGCGAACACCGAGATGTACGACGGCGCTCCGTCTTTGACCGCTGCGGTGATCAGCTCCACCTGCGCCGTGGTGAAGAGCGCCGTGACGTTCACCCTGACCCCGTCCTCGGAGAGTTCGCGGATGAGCGAGGCTGTCGACTCGCCGTCGGTGGTCGTTACCGGGATCTTCACGAACACGTTCTCGCCCCACGAGGCGATCAGCCGTGCCTGCCGGCGCATCTCCTCGCGGTCGTCCGCGAACACCTCGAAGGAGATCGGATGCTTCGTGATCCGCTCGAGCAGTCTCTGGGCGAACTCCACATAGTCAGTCAGCCCGGCCTTCCACATGAGCGTTGGGTTGGTCGTGAAGCCCTCGATCCGCGGATCGGCGGCGAGCGCGAGGATGCTGTCGAGGTCCGCGCCGTCGGCGAAGATGCGCGTGGAGATCTGATCTAGCACCGGTTCACCATATCGACGGACGCAGTCGCGCCAATCTCCGTACGGGGTTGGGTCCCTCTGCGAAGAGCTTAATAGCGATCCTCCGTGAGAAGTTGCGCGACTGCATCGGGCAGATCGTTGGCGCGCAGGGACGGAGTCGCGTCCTTGGAGCGCTTGTGTGCGCTACCCGGATACTCGATCAGGCCCGCACGGCAGCCTGCGCTGGTGCCGGCGAGCATGTCGGCGTCGGTGTCGCCCAGCATCCAGGAGCGCTCGCGGTCGAGACGCAGCGCGCGAGCCGCGTCCAGCAGCATCCCGGGTGCGGGCTTGCGGCATGTGCACGGCCCCGACAGCTCCGAGACCACCCCGTGCGGGTGGTGCGGGCACAGACGCGTGGCGTCGAGCATCACGTCCTCACGCGCGAGCAGCTCCAGCACCCGCTCGTGGATGGCGCGCAGCGCGGCGAGCGATATCTTGCCCTTCGCGGCTGCGGGCTGGTTGGTCACGCACACGAGCGCGTAGCCTGCGTCCGCCAGTAGGCGCAGAGCCTGCGAGACGCCCGGCAGCAGGCGCACGTCCTCGACGCGCAGCGGTGACTCGAGCCGCTCGGTCTCGGGGTCGGGCATGCCCTCGTTGATCACGCCATCGCGGTCCACGAAGGCGGCACGAGAGCACTTGCGGGGGTTTGGGAGGTCGAGAGCGAACGGCCCGCGGCCAGGCGTGTCTCGCCAGCTGCCAATCACGGCCGCGTCTGTGCGGCCAGCAGCGACTCCCAATGGCCTGGCTGCACAGCCAGCTGCGGGTGGGAGACCAGCGCGTGCCACACCACAGCCTGGAGCGACTCCACGAGCGGGGTGCGCAGCTCCGCCTGCGGATCGACCAGGATCGCCACGTCTGCAAGCTCGGCGAGGGTCCCTCCCGGTGCCCCTGCGACGCCATATATGGCCGCTCCGACCTTGCACGCAGCTTCCATTGCCCCCACCAGGTTGGTGGAGACGTTGTGCTCGCGTGAGCCGCCGCCGACGGAGAACACCAGCAGCGCGTCGCCGGCTCCCATTCGGGACACCTCCAGCCAGGCACTGAACGAGGTCTCCCAGCCGTCGTCGTTGGTTCGCGCCGTCAGCTCGGAGACGTTGTCGGTGGGTGCGTAGCTCTCGATCCTGCAGAGCTTGCGGAAGTCGTTGACGGCGTGCGAGGCGTGCCCGGCGCCGCCGCCGACCCCGATCACGAACAGCCGTCCGCCGCGCTCGCGCACATCCACGAGTCCCGCCACCACCGCGTCCACCTGGTGCGGGTCGATCTCCCGCGCCAATTCCGCGGCGGCCGCGAAGTAGGTCGCACTGTGTTCGGTGGCAGCCATGGTCGGCACAGTCTTGCAGGACTTCCCGTCAGGCAGGTTTAGGCGGCGCGAAGCCGAGGAAGCTGAGCAGGATTGCCGCTGGGCGCAGGTCCGGGGCCTCGAGGTGGATGGTTGCGGCGAAGCGCAGTTCCACGCGCCGAGGCGAGCGCGAGGCCGCCACGGGTACGCGCAGTTCGAATGGACCCGCGGCCACCGCCCGCGAGGCGATCACGCGACCGTCCACGAGCGCGAGCACGTGCTTGCCCGCTCCCTGTGGGACCTCGCCGCGCACCACCAGATCCGCCGCCGATCCGCCCGCCAGGCGCACGAATGAGTCTCCGCTGGCCCAGCCGTCCTCGTATAGACCCGAGTATTCGAGCGCGCTGTTGTCCAGGGACGAGGGGAAGCTCGTGAGGGCCGCGGGCGGTGCCAGCTTCGCATACTGCTGGGGAGTCACCAGCGAGATGTCGCGTAGGTATGAGGTGAGGTAGCGGATGTCGGTTGGGATCGAGCGCCCGTACAGACCCTGCAGTCCGCTGGCAGAGCTCTTGGCGAGGTGTCCGTTCACCCCCATGTCGATCAGCAGGTAGGGGATGCCGTTGATCATCTGGGGGACTAGCGGCGCCGAGAACACGCGCGCCGAGCCACGTCCGAGCATGGGAAACGCCACGCGCTTGGCGCCAACCACGGCGGCGGGCGGCAGTTGGTTGCTGCCGTTGTGTATCAGCGACTCTGTCATCGAGAGCGCCATGCGGCTGTCGGGGGTCCAGCCAAGCACGCGAAAGAGCGCGTAGCGGCCGAAGCCGACGATGCTCTGGGTCGGATAGAACGGGTCCGTCTGCAGCTCGTTGATGGCGACGTTCTGGCGCTTGAACGGCAAGTAGAAGCTTTCGCCGAGCTTCGAGCTGGTGAACGCGAGCAGGTCCTTTGGTGCGGAACAGGGCATCACGGCCAAAGCCGGTGGCACGCCTGGGAACGCATAGGCGTTGAGGGGTTCCTCCGCTGGCCCCGGCACCGCCAAGGTGCAATGGTCGGAGGCGAGGTCTTCGTTGGCGTCCACGGCTTCTTCGAAGGGGTCTCGGCCGCCGGTGCTGTTCAAGAGCGCAAACGCGCGGGGTCTCCAGATGGCGGATCGCAGGGTCCGTCCGGCCGCCCCCTCCGCGGCGCTGCTTTTCGCTTCCTTGTAGCGCTGGAGCAGGTTCAAGAACTCATTCCTACTCTGGAAGAACAGCGCCCGGTCTTCGGAGCTGGCGGCCTCGAGCTTGATCAGCACGGGGTTGGTTGTGACTGACACGATCGATTCCGCCCGCGCGGTGCTTGCGCGGAACAGAGGAATCAAGCTGGGGGAGGACAGGTTGGGCACGTCGCCGGGGTCTCGGCTCGCGGTGACGTACGCATGCTGTGTCGACAGCTGAGCTGCCAGCGCAAGACCGAGCCCGACGATGCAGGCGGTCGCGGCAATGAGTCGCCCGGATGAGCGGCGGCCTGCGAGGAGCGCCGCCAGCCCCGCTGCCACTAGCGCCGCCAAGAACGGCTGCACGTACATGGTCAGCTTGAAGACGCCGAAGTCGCCGGTCTTGCTCGCGAGCACTATCGCAAGCAATCCCTCAACCAGCAGCACCGCGGCCGCTGCCGAGCCCCTGCGCAGGCAGACCAGGCTCACGACTACCAACACTGCGATCGTCAACATGGACAGCACGATCGTCAGGTTCAGGAATGGCGCTTCGGAACCGGGTGGCAGCGTCTGCAGGCCGAAGATCCCCGGTAGCGCGCTGGGCACGAGCGCGTATCCGAACAGCGGTGGATGGGAGCTGACGCTCAGTCCATGGTCGGACTGGGATTTGAGGAAGCTGAGCTCAGTGAAGAAGTAGCTGTTAAGGACGATTACGACGAGGGCGATCACCGGCAGCCATAGGCGCACCACCGTCGAGAGCGCGAGTTGCCTGCGCGCGGCGAGTACGCCGAGGTATATGACGTAGGCCAGGCCCATCATCGGCACCAGTTCCGCATAACTGAACACGAGGCCCGCGGCTAGCACGAAGATCGGCACGATGTCGCGCAGATGCGGTCCCTCTCCACCATGCAGCTCGGGTCTCATCAGCAGCGCGAACAGGGCGGCAACCAGCCCGAGTCCGAGAACCTGGGCGAGCAGTTGCTGAAGCACGCCGAAGGTGGCCATCGGCGAGATCAACAACAGGGCGACGGCTATGGGAGCTGCCCACCAACGACGCGTGAACTGCAGCGCCAATGCACCCACCGCGCTCGCCCCGCACAGGTTGAAGGCGACGATCACCGGCATGAACATCTGGTAGGTCGGTCGTCCGAAGATGCTCGAGGCGAATGCAAGCAGGGTGTCGCTGCCGGGACGCGCACCTTCTTTGTGGAGTTCGGCCAGGACCGTCGCATAGTCCCGCCCGTGCAGGAGGCCCTTTACGTCAACGGGTGCCAGCAGCCCATGATGCAGCAGGTCTTGGGCAGAAAGCACGTAGTTGGCCATGTCGTCATTGCCGTTCGCGAGCCATCCGAAGCCGAATGAGAAGATCGGGCCCGAGATCAGCAGCAAGCCACCTACGCAGATCGCCGCTACAACCAGCGCGCCGACATGCACCGCGGGCCGGCGCAGTCCCACGATCGTCACCGACGCCGCCAGCAGAAAGATCGCTATCGGAGCGCCGCAATGTTCGACCGCCATTCCCGCCTCGCTGAAGGGGAACACGAACAGCAGCGTCACGCACATGCCCACTGCCGGCGCCGTGAGCACGATCCGCAGGTCGGAGGTGTTGGCGCGAACCAGCGCGAGCAGTGCCAGGCCCACGAGCGACCAGCCACCGAACATGACGAGCACGAACAGGAACGCCGTCATGGTTCAGCGGGCAGGAATCTGGGATGCGGCCGCCACGGCGCGCCAGCTTAGTGATCGGCGGCGATTGCCGAGGCGGGAGCGCCGGTCGGCCTCCCGCGCACCGTGGAGCAGCTCGTCGGAGCCCTCGGCGATCGCATGGGAGATGGTCTCCCACGCCATTGCCGCAGCCTACGAACCGGCGCGTAGTTATTGACGCGCCGGCGATGCGTTTGAGGGCAATGGAAGTCGCCATCTGCCTGCTGTCTAATCGCGCCGTCCGCTGGGAGAACGGCGCGGTGATTGGCCGGACGCTGCTGAACGTTCGGCGTACGCTCGAACGCGACGGCCGACCGACGCCGATCGAGCGGTCTCGAGCTAGTCGGGCTCTACGCGCCGAGGCGCCCAGGGCTCGCACTAGACTCGGTCGATGATGGAGCTGTACGGCCAGCAAGCCGAGCTGAGGCTGCTCAGCGGGGCGCTGGCGCATCTCGAGCTGCCGACGATGATCGACGTCGGAGCCGAGCGGGGCGCGCTGGCGGACGCGATGCTGGCGGCCGGGCTCGAGCGTCTGCACGCATTCGACCCCGCCCCCGAGAACGCCGAGGCGCTGCGCGCGCGCTTCGGCGGCGACGCGCGGGTCGGCGTGCACGAGTGTGCGATCGGCGAGGGCGACGGCCAAGCCTCGCTGCACATATCGAGCCGTCCCGATGGGAGCCCGCTGCCGTTTGGGCACACGCTGCTGGAGCGCGAGGACACGGATGAGATCGCGTGGCGGGACACGGTCACGGTGCCGCTGCGCTCGCTCGGGTCGCTGATCCAGAGCGGCGATCTGCCGGCCCGCGTTGGCATCCTCAAGGTGGACGCCGAGGGGCACGATCTGGCGGTGATTCGCGGCATGGGCACGCTCGCGGCCGAGCTGGTGATGGTCGAGCACTGGAAGGAGCTTCCGCACGGTCTAGGTCGCTGTCCTTGGGCGGCGCAGGACATGCTCGCGGAGCTGCGTCCGCGCGGCTTTGCCCACTTCGCCTTCGTCGTTCACCGCGGCGAGCTAGTCACGCTCAAGTGGGACGACGCCGAGGTCGAGCCCGGGGCGATGGGCAACCTGATCTTCGTGCACGACTCGGTGCTCGCGCCGCTGGCGCCGGTGCTGCTCGCCCTGGCGGGGCAGCTCGCCGAGCAGGCGGTCGCCGTGGCTCAGGGCTACATGCGCGCAGCCGAGGAGCGACTTGCGGTGCTCGGGGTCGTCGAGCGTGCTGCCGAGGAGCGGCGCGTCGCGCTCGAGCGCACCACCGCGAGGATGCACGAGCAGGGCCGCGAGCTGAGGTCCATGCGAGAGGGCTCGGGCGGCGACCCCGCCGACGCCTGAGCCTCCTCGCCGGCCGATCGACGCCCGCC
>Ga0335075_10006480_pt1 | contig 18084 bp, 7 predicted proteins | sample Lox_Sample_24_FD_206723 | JGI IMG/M metagenome (GOLD analysis project Ga0335075, IMG submission 206723) | Soil microbial communities from Loxahatchee National Wildlife Refuge, Florida, United States - Lox_Sample_2.4 | ecosystem: Environmental > Terrestrial > Soil > Wetlands | place: USA: Florida...
AGGAGGAAAGGGAAACGGAGGCTCCGAGTGAAAAGCATGATTTGATTGGCCAGTTTGGGATTGGCTTCTACTCAGCCTTCATGGTGGCGGACCGCGTCGATGTGTTTTCGAGGCGGGCCGGTGAAGGGCGGGCCTATCATTGGCATTCGGATGGCCAGGGCAGTTTTTCCATCGCGCCGCTTGCCGAGGCTGAGGCGCCAGCTCGCGGAACACGGGTTGTTCTGCATCTCAATGAAGCGTCGAAGGACTATCTTGAAGCCTCAAGGATCGAGCGGATCGCGCGCGAGCATTCAAGCGCGCTCACAGTGCCTGTCGATCTCATCCGTGAGAAAGACGGCGAGCCGGCCCGAATTTCCGATGGGGCGGCGCTATGGACCAAGCCGAGATCGGCCATTTCCGAACAGGACTATAAAGAATTCTATCAGTCCCTGGCGGGTCTTTTCGACGAGCCGGCCTTGACCGCACATTGGCATGTGGAAGGGCGCCAGGACTATACCGTGCTGGCCTTTGTGCCTGGTTCACGCCCGTTCGATCTTTTCGACCCTGCCCGGACCGGCCGGGCGAAGCTCTACGTCCGCCATGTGCTCATCACCGATGCAGCGGAGGTTCTTCCCCGCTTTCTGCGGTTCGTCCGCCTTGTCGTCGATTCGGCCGACCTTCCGCTCAATGTCTCGCGCGAGATGATCCAGGAGAGCGCAGGATTCGCGGCCATCAAGAAGGCTGCGACCAACCGCCTGCTACAGGAGCTCACCAAGCTTTCGGAAAATGACAAGGAAAAATACGCCAAGGTCTGGAGTGATTTCGGCCAAGTACTCAAGGAAGGACTCTATGAGGACCCCGAAAGACGCGACGCCCTGTTCGGTCTCGTGCGTTTTTCGACCTCGCGCCATCCCGAGGGCGTTCGGAACCTGAAGGAATATGTTGCCGATCTGCAAACCAATCAGACGTCCATCTTCTACCTCTTGGGTGAGGATTTGACGCAGCTCAAAGCGAGCCCGCAGCTTGAAGGATTTCAGGCCCGGGGCATCGAAGTCCTGCTGCTCCCCGATCCCGTCGACGCCTTCTGGACCATGACGGCCGTCGGTTTTGACGGCAAGCCGTTCAAATCCGTCACCCAGGGTGCGGCCGACCTGAAAGCCATCCCTCTGAAGGAAAAACCCGATAGGGAAGACGCTGTGGTCGAGGCGCCGGCGGCGGGTTTGGCGACCCTTTACGCGCTTATGAAGCAGGTTTTGGGCGAAGAGGTCGAGGAGGTTCGCGCCACAGACCGGCTGGCGGCGAGCCCGGCATGTCTCGTCGCTTCCGAGCGGGGGCCGGACCGGCGGCTCGAACGCATGCTGGCGGCGAGCGGCCAACCCGGTATTTCCGGCAAGCCGGTGCTTGAAATCAACCCTACCCATCCTTTGATTCGGGCCCTTCTGGAACAGATCAGCGCACCCGACAAGCGGACATTTGAGGATGTGGTCCGGCTTCTTTTCGATGAGGCCAAAGTGATGGAGGGCGACAAGCCGGCCGCGGCTTTTGCCGAGCGTCTCACGCGAATCCTGATCCAGGCTCTCGGTTCTTCAACTCGATGACGGCGGCCAGACCGGATCGGGCGGTGCTTGAGTTTGACGATGTTCAGCCTCGCGAGCCAGCCTTCAAAAGACTAGCATCGGCCTTTCGCGATGCCGGGATCGAATCCGCCACGCTCGATGCAAGGCTCTTGCTTTGCGCGGCGCTGAAGATCGACCATGCGAGCCTTCTGCGGAATCCGCTTCTTCCGCTTGGAGCTGGTGCCGCCGTTCTGTCCGCCTTGGCGGCGCGCCGGCTCGCCGGGGAGCCGGTCTCGCGCATCCTGGGCTTTCGGGAGTTCTGGGACGCGCGGTTCAAAATCACGCCGGCGGTTCTCGATCCACGGCCCGAGAGCGAAACGCTGATCGAGGCCGCACTCGAACATGCGACGGACAGGTCGGCGAATTGGCGCATCCTCGATCTCGGAACAGGCTCGGGCATGCTGCTGGCCTCGCTCCTGCTGGGCCTTCCCCATGCTTTCGGGGTCGGTGTGGACATTTCGCCGGCCGCCTGCCAGCTTGCCAAAGCCAATCTCGCGACTTTCGGGCTTTTATCGCGCAGCCACGTCATATGCGGAGATTGGGGGGCCAGTCTCAAAGGAGAGTTCGATCTCATCCTGACGAACCCTCCCTATGTTGCGACCGGCTCGATTGCGCAACTCGCCCCCGAGGTCCGCGATTACGATCCCCACCTCGCCCTCGACGGGGGAGAAGACGGTCTGGCGGCCTATCGGGCGCTCATCCCAGGGTTGAATGAACGCTTGGCGCCAGGCGGCCTGATCGCGATCGAGCTGGGCGAAGGGCAATATGCGAGCGTCCAAAAGCTGCTCGCGGGGCATTTTGCAGAATCAGCCCGAGCCAAGCTTGATCTTGATGGAAAGCGCCGCGTCATGGTGCTGCGCAAGGCCCCGCCCGCCATCCAGCTGGCGGCCATCACCTAGGGCTGACTATGAGACATTGGGAATGATTTGACGGGTGTGATAATTAGATCACGTCAAGCAAGACTGGAGATAAATTTTATAAAGGGGCTTGCGTTTAGCGTGAAAGCGATTAGGTTCCCGGCAGGTTGCTATTCGCTCATGCTGCACAGGCTCGTTTAGTACAGTCTCGTTTAGTGTTGAGAACCACCGTCCGCGCAAGGCTCCTTCTCTAGAATGAGGCGCCGACCGGTGTCGAGCTCCACTTCGGACTGTGATCTGACTTCCGGCTCGGCTGGGGTCAGCTGTTCCCAGACTCTGAGACCTCTTAAGACAAGACCTCTTAAGACTAGGGTCGAGGATCGGTTGCCGCGGATGTTTCCGTGAGCAGCCTCGTCACCGGCTGGAGAAGCCGATATCTGCTCGCGCCTTCGGAGTTCGAGATAAAGAGGTTCGACCAGAGCGGTGACACGCGCGTCCGAAGGGCCGCGCAGAGCAATCGCGGCAGGGCTTAGCCCGGCGCGAGGACGATGCCACCTCTAAGGATCATCGATGAGACCAGCACAGAACAGCAAAAGAATGCGCGGCCGCCCGAACAATAACCGCAAAGGGCCAAATCCCCTCACACGGTCCTTTGAATCAAGCGGTCCTGACGTGAAAATCCGAGGAACGGCCCACCATATCAGCGAGAAATACCTGCAGCTCGCGCGTGATGCTCAAGCGGCCGGGGACCCGGTCATGGCAGAGAGCTATCTCCAGCATGCCGAACATTATTTCAGGCTGATAGCCGCCGCCCAGCAGGCTCAGCAGCAGGGACAAAGCCCTTATTCGCGCCCGGGAGGAGAAGCTTTCATAGATGAGACTGAGGAAGACAGCGATTTCGGCGTTCTCCCAGACCGTTTTGCCTCCCCGTCCGAGCGTATTTTCCCGTCTCCACAAGCCAATCCGACAAGCTCGTCGCTGCCGTCTTCTGCCCAGCCGGTCATCGAGCGGCCTTATCTTGAGAATGGGGAAAGGCAAATGGCCGAGCGCCAGCCGCTGCCTCGATCCGAACGGGGTGGGCGTCCGGAACGCCCTTTTCAACACCGGAGTTTTCGTGATCGCGAGGGGGCGAATTATTCGGAGCGGCCCTACGCCGAACAGCGCACCTTCGCCGAGCGCAATGGACGCGGCCGCGAAGATGAAGGACGCGGCCGGGGCCGGGGGGCACGCGATTATCGAGGCGAGTCGCCGATCCGTGTCGAGCAAGGCCATGAGGCCAAACTCGCGGATGAGGGGTTCGAGTCGAACGGCCTGCCGGCCTTTCTGACGGCGTCGGTGCGCGTCCAGCCCCCTGAAGCGCATGAAACGGAGCCCGCCATCGAGACGCTGTCTCCCTTGCATAACACTTCCTCAAATGGGCAGGATGCAGCCAATGGCTATCACCAGCGCCCTCGCCGCCGTCGCCGAAGCAAAGCGGAATTAGGGTTTGAGGAAGCGCAAATCGCCGAAGTCGGCAACGCGGGCGAACCAGTCCAGGACTGAGGCCACTTTTACGTGGATTCGCCTTTCCTTGGGCGAAACTACTACATACGGGGGGATGATCTTGATACGACGCCCCCCTTCTTGGTCGTCTCCTGCCTATTCCCTTAACGGACCCAGGCGACTATCGGGCGCTCGGCCGCCCCCGGGTATTGCTGCGCGTACAAATCTTGTGCGTCACCCCCGAATGTGAAGACGGACGTTTTTGCCCCTTTGCCCTTCCCCTTGATCGAAACGCACCTACATTCTCACTTAATCGGCAGCTCAGAAGTTCTTTGAGGAGCCGTGGAAGGGTTTTCCTCAATATTGGCTCACGACCTCTCAGGCGGTTTTTCTCGATTCGAATGGTTCTCTGCCGCGGTTCCCTTTTGCGGAAAGCGGGAGAGTGCGCTTTGCCGGCATGGCCTTCCGGAAATGCGGCTCTATTGTGAAAAGATTGCTTGAGAAAAAGAGCGGCCGGCTCGGAAACAGCCTGCAAAGGGAAGCCTGCAAAGGGAAGCTTGCAATGAATATCGAGAAATACACGGAACGGGCGCGTGGCTTTTTGCAAAGCGCGCAATCGGTTGCCGTCCGCGACGGTCATCAGCAATTCACCCCCGAGCATGTCTTGAAGGCTCTACTCAATGATGAAGAGGGTTTGAGTGCCGGCCTCATCGATCGGGCGGGCGGCCGCTCACGTGAGGCGCTGCGCGAGACGGAGCTCGCACTCGAGAAACTGCCGAAAGTGCAGGGCTCGGGGGCCGGCCAGCTCTATCTTGCACCGGTGACCGCAAGGCTCTTCGACAATGCGGAAAAAATCGCTCAGAAAGCGGGCGATTCCTACGTGACGGTCGAGCGGCTTTTGCTGGCACTCGCGCTTGAAAAGGGAACCGAGGCGGCACGGATTCTTGAACGCGCGGGTGTCACGCCTCAAACGCTCAATGCCGCGATCGAGGCTTTGCGTAAGGGTCGCACGGCCGACAACCCCACTGCGGAAAATTCCTATGACGCGTTGAAGAAATATGCGCGCGACCTGACCGAGGCGGCCCGCAACGGAAAGCTCGATCCCGTGATTGGCCGCGATGAGGAAATCCGCCGCACTATCCAGGTCCTGTCGCGGCGCACGAAGAACAACCCCGTTCTGATCGGCGAGCCGGGGGTGGGCAAGACCGCCATCGTCGAGGGGCTTGCGCTCCGCATCGTCAACGGCGATGTGCCGGAAAGCCTGCGCGACAAGAAGCTGCTCGCGCTCGACATGGGCGCGCTCATCGCCGGGGCCAAATATCGTGGCGAGTTCGAAGAGCGGCTGAAGGCCGTCCTGAACGAGGTGACCTCGGCTTCCGGCGGCATCATTCTCTTCATCGACGAGATGCATACGCTCGTTGGGGCCGGCAAAGCCGACGGCGCAATGGATGCCTCAAACCTTCTGAAACCGGCGCTCGCGCGGGGTGAATTGCATTGCGTCGGCGCGACGACGCTTGATGAATATCGCAAGCATGTCGAGAAGGATGCGGCGCTCGCCCGAAGATTCCAACCGGTCTTCGTCAATGAGCCGAGCGTTCCCGATACGATCTCGATCCTGCGTGGCCTCAAGGAAAAATACGAGCTCCATCATGGAGTCCGCATCACCGATTCGGCGATCGTTGCAGCCGCGACCCTGTCGCATCGCTATATCGCCGATCGCTTCTTGCCCGACAAGGCCATCGATCTCGTCGATGAAGCGGCTTCCCGGCTCCGCATGCAGGTCGATTCAAAGCCCGAGGAACTCGATGAGCTCGACCGGCGGATCGTCCAGCTTAAAATCGAGCAGGAGGCGCTGAAGAAGGAAACCGACGCGACTTCCAAGGAACGGCTCGAAAGGCTTTCGAGCGAGCTTGCCGAGCTTGAGGAGAAATCCGCTTCATTGACCACCCGCTGGCATGCGGAAAAGGATAAGCTCGGACTCCAGCAAAAGTTCAAGGAGCAGCTTGAGAATGCCCGCAACGATCTCGTCCAGGCGCAGCGCAAGGGCGAATATCAACGGGCCGGCGAACTCGCCTACGGGGTCATCCCGGATCTCGAAAAGAAGCTCGCTGCGGCGGAGACGGAACGCGCCAATGCGCTCGTCGATGAGGCGGTGACGGCGGATCACGTCGCCCAGGTCGTCTCTCGCTGGACGGGCATACCGGTCGACAAAATGCTCGAGGGCGAACGCGGCAAGCTTCTCAAGATGGAAGAGACACTGGCGAGTCGGGTTGTTGGCCAGATAGAAGCGGTGAATGCTGTGTCGACCGCCGTGCGGCGCGCGCGGGCCGGCTTGCAGGATCCGAACCGCCCGATCGGATCCTTCATGTTCCTCGGGCCGACCGGGGTCGGCAAGACCGAGCTCACCAAAGCGCTTGCTGCGTTTCTCTTCGACGACGAGTCGGCGCTGATCCGCATCGATATGTCGGAATATATGGAGAGACATTCGGTCGCAAGGCTGATCGGCGCGCCGCCCGGCTATGTCGGTTATGAGGAGGGCGGCGCACTGACCGAAGCCGTCCGCCGCAGGCCCTATCAGGTCGTTCTCTTCGACGAGATCGAGAAGGCGCATCCGGATGTCTTCAACGTGCTTCTGCAGATCCTCGATGACGGAAGGCTCACCGATGGGCAGGGCCGCACCGTCGATTTCCGTAATGTGCTGATCGTCATGACTTCGAACCTCGGCGCCGAATTCCTCGTCATGCAAAAGGAGGGCGAGGATTCCAGCGCGGTTCACGCCGAAATCATGCAGGTAGTGCGGGCGCACTTCCGCCCCGAATTCTTGAACCGGATCGACGAAATCATCCTGTTCCACCGGCTCGCCCGCGAGGATATGGGGGCGATCGTCGACATCCAGTTCAAGCGGCTCGCCAGGCTCCTGGAGGATCGCAAGATCACCCTCGACCTGAAACCCAAGGCGCGCGCCTGGCTCGTCGAGAAAGGCTATGACCCGGCTTATGGCGCGCGGCCCTTGAAGCGGGTCATCCAAAAGAATGTGCAGGATCCCTTGGCCGAGAAAATCCTCGCCGGCGAAATCCATGACGGAGAGACGGTCGTGATCGGCGCCGATGCGAACGGGTTGGCGATCGGGGAACGGACGCCATAGAGCGGGATGAGCAAAAGTGTGAAGCGGTTTTGCGCTCGCATCCCGCTCTAAATCGAGAACCGATCGATTCGATCCAAAATCATCGTGATCTAAGGCGCGGCTTGAGGCTTTTGGCAGGCTTTACCTATGATGAAAGCGCTTTCGGAGTGTTGACTTACGGGCTTTTGGGCTTTTCATAATGGCATGACAAACAGCTGGGTCTACATTGCACAACGCCGCAGTCTCATCGTTGTTTCCTTTCGCGGCACCAAAACGGTGCAAGATTGGAACACAAATTTACATGGCCTAGCGGACCATATGATCCAGAACCTCACCGCAAGCTCGATGAGATCGCTGCAAAGCACGTCCAGAGCCGCTCACGGCGGCGAGATAGTTTCGCCAAACTACCGTGCCGGAGCATTTTCGCCGCGGCTCTGTCGCGTTTAGAGGACCGTTATATATCAACGGCGACCGAGCGTTCCTTATTCACTTGAAGCAGAAAAGGCTCGCGTAGCGCCTTGCTACATGTTTCCACACAGGCCAGAAAAAGACGTTCGCGAAGAGGCGAAACGTATCAAAAAACCTGATTTTCGAACCATAACAGGCTATAGTAGGCAGTCTTGATTCCATCCTTTCGCGAGAGACAATCCGCAGTGCCCATGGCCAAAAACGCGTCCGCGCCTGAGTTTCCCTTATCCAACGACAAAGATGGCTCTTATGGAGCTGATTCGATCAAGGTGCTGCGCGGCCTTGAGGCTGTGCGCAAGCGCCCCGGCATGTATATCGGAGACACCGACGATGGCTCGGGCCTCCATCATATGGTCTATGAGGTCGTCGATAATGCAATCGACGAGGCGCTGGCCGGCTTCGCTACGCGCGTCGAGGTGACGCTCAATCCTGATGGATCGGTCACGGTGACGGATGACGGGCGCGGCATTCCGACCGGCATCCATAGTGAGGAAGGCATCTCGGCCGCGGAGGTCATCATGACTCAACTCCATGCCGGCGGCAAATTCGATCAGAATTCCTACAAAGTCTCAGGCGGCCTGCATGGCGTCGGCGTGTCGGTGGTCAATGCGCTTTCCAGCTGGCTCGATCTGCGCATCTGGCGAGACGGCGAGGAGCATCGGATCCGTTTCGAGAATGGCAACGCCGTCTCGCCGCTCACGATCACCGGGCCGGCGCCGCAGGTCAACGGCAAGCAAAAGCGCGGCACGGAGGTGACTTTCCTGCCTTCGCCGCAGATCTTCAGCCTCGTGGATTTCGACTATCAAACGATCGAGCACCGGCTGCGTGAGCTTGCTTTCCTGAATTCAGGTGCGCGCATCGAACTCGCCGATCTACGCGGCGCCGAGGTGAAGCGGGAGGAGCTTTTCTACGAAGGCGGGCTCGAAGCCTTCGTGCGTTATCTCGACCGGACCAAGACGCCGCTTCTCTCGGTCCCGATCCTGATCAAGGGAGAGCGTGACAAGATTTCGGTTGAGGCTGCGCTCTGGTGGAATGATTCCTACCACGAGCATGTGCTGGCTTTCACCAATAACATTCCGCAGCGCGATGGCGGCACCCATCTCGCGGGCCTGCGCGCCGCGCTGACCCGCCAGGTCACCGGCTACGCCGAAAGAAACAGCCTCGCCAAGAAGGAAAAAGTGGATCTCAATGGCGACGATTGCCGCGAAGGACTGACCTGTGTTTTGTCGGTGAAAGTGCCCGATCCAAAATTCTCCTCGCAGACCAAGGACAAGCTTGTTTCCTCCGAGGTGCGCCCGGCGGTCGAAGGCCTCGTCAATGAAATGCTGGGAGCCTGGTTCGAGGAGCATCCACAGGAGGCCCGCGCCGTGGTGGGCAAGGTCGTCGAGGCCGCTCAGGCGCGCGAGGCGGCGCGCAAGGCACGCGAGCTCACCCGTCGCAAGGGGGCGCTCGATGTCGCCAATCTGCCGGGCAAGCTGGCCGACTGCCAGGAGCGCGACCCGGCCAAGGCAGAGCTCTTTCTGGTCGAGGGCGATTCGGCGGGCGGCTCCGCCAAGCAGGGCCGCAACCGTGAATATCAGGCCGTGCTGCCGCTGCGCGGCAAAATCCTCAATGTGGAGCGGGCTCGGTTCGACAAAATGCTGTCGAGCCAGGAAATCGGAACGTTGATCACGGCGCTCGGAACGGGCATCGGGCGTGATGATTTCAATGTCGACAAGCTGCGCTACCACAAGATCATCATCATGACCGATGCGGATGTCGACGGCTCGCATATCCGTACCCTGCTCCTCACCTTCTTCTTCCGCCAGATGCGCGAATTGATCGAGCGCGGCCATCTCTACATCGCCCAGCCACCGCTCTACAAAGTCAAGCGCGGCAGCTCCGAGCAATATTTGAAGGATGAGCATGCGCGGGAGGACTATCTGATCCACAGCGGTCTTGAAGGCGCCGTTCTGCGGCTCGCCACCGGCGAGGAGCGCGCAGGTGCGGATCTGCGCGCTCTCGTCGAGGAGGCGCGCGGCGTACGCCACATGCTGACGAGCCTCCATTCGCGCTATGACCGCCGGATCGTGGAACAAGCGGCCATCATTGGCGCGCTGAAGCCCGTCTCACCCGAGGACGAAGCGGCAGCTCACGCCTTTGCCGTGGCGATCGCTGGCCGGCTCGACGATTTAGCCGAGGACATAGAGCGCGGCTGGCAGGGCGCGGTCGAAAATGGCGGCTATCTCTTCACCCGCGTGCTGCGCGGCGTGCAACAGGCGGTGCGCCTCGATGCCGGTCTCTTGGCCTCGATCGAGGCCCGAAGGCTCAACGAACATGCCGGCTCGCTCGGCGAGGTTTTTGCCAGGCCGGCGCTGTTCCTGCGCAGGGGCGATCAGGCCCCGGTCGCGGGGCCCGTCAGCCTGCTCGACACGGTGATGGCGGCTGGCCAAAAGGGCATCACCCAGATGCAGCGCTATAAGGGGCTTGGCGAGATGAATCCAGAGCAGCTCTGGGAGACGACCCTCGACCGCGAGGCGCGCACCCTCCTGCAGGTCAAGATCAAGGAAGGCGAGGACGCCGAGGATCTGTTCGTTAAGTTGATGGGTGATATCGTCGAGCCGCGCCGCGAGTTCATCCAAGAGAATGCACTCACCGTCGCCAACCTCGATGTTTAAACGGGCGTTGACTCATTATAACGGGAGAACTGGCGGTAGGGGAGAACTGGAGCCATTTCGTTAAATCTAATTGCTCCATCAACTGCCGCTCCGATCGGATCCCGTAGAAGACTTGGAGCAGCAGCGCTCTAGATCACGACGACTTTGGATCGAATCGATCCAAAATCGTCGTGATCTAGATGAAACGCTATGATGGGTCAGCGATTTAACGAGGCATTCTCATGATCCCGCGCTACAGCGATCACGCCGCCAATGAACGAACTTTTCTCGCTTGGGTGCGAACCGCCATCGCGTTGATGGCTTTCGGCTTCGTAATCGAGCGGTTCGACTTATTCCTGAGATATGTCGCCGCGTCATTGGCTGGGCAACAAAAGTTCGCTCCTCATGGCGGCGCATTTGCCGATGTCGCGGGCCTGGCTTTCATCGTGCTCGGGATCACTATTATCGTGATCGCCGGCTGGCGCTTTGTTCAAACCGCGAAGGACATTGATAGCGACAATGAGGTTGCAGGCCCCGGTGTGCGCTTTGATCTGGCGTTGAGCGGCATGCTTGGCCTTCTCGGCGCTGCGCTGTTCCTCTACCTGTCGCACGCCGTGTTGCCGCTGATATAGGAGTGTGATCCAGGGTAAAGTGAACCTGGCGCAGAGCGTTGGGCATGTTCGATTTTAGCGCCAAACGCAAGTATAAGATGCGCGCTGTCGGGTTAGGGGCCGAAGGGTCCGGAGTGCAATCGTTCTAAAAGTCCCCTGGGCCGCAACCACACGAAGCCGTGGTACCTCTCTTCAAGTGCGCGAATCCCGGAGGCATGCCATGCGGCTTGCCACCCTCCACCTTCCGTACTCGGCAATCCAAAGCTGACAATCGGAATCGTCACTCTGTGCTTATTTGGATATATGGAACAGGACGATAGAAGACGATCATGATTGAGTCTCCATCCCTGTAGGAACGGCGGCCTGGGCAAAGCGGCTGTTGCCCCGTCCGCCTATTTTCTCATTTGCGGAATAGGCCTGTATTGCAACGTAACGACAATCCCGGAGGGCGCGCCAGCGCTGGATAGTGACATGGGTCAAGAGATCGCGCATGGCCAGGATCCCGCTCTCAGTGGCCCCCCGGCAGCCGAAGGCGATGCGGGTCCGCGAAGAGCTGCCTTCGCCAGCTTGGCGCTCGGTTCGCTGGGCGTCGTGTTCGGCGATATAGGCACGAGCCCGCTTTATGCGCTGCGGGAGTCCTTGGTCCACATCAAGACGGCAGGGGTGACCGAGACGGGAGTAATCGGGACCGTATCCTTGCTCGTATGGGCGCTCTTCTTCACCGTCACCGCCAAATATGTGCTGTTTCTCATGCACGCGGACAATCGTGGCGAAGGCGGCATATTATCCTTGATGGCGCTTGCCCAAACTGCGGTCGGCGGGTCCATCTCCTCCGTCTTTTTCTTGGGCGTCGCAGGAGCCGCCTTGTTTTCCGGTGACGCGATCATCACGCCGGCGATCTCGGTTCTGTCCGCTATTGAAGGCCTCGATCTCGTCACGCCGATTTTCTCACCCTATGTCCTGCCGCTCACCATCGCGATCCTTTTGTCCCTGTTTTGGACGCAAAGACATGGCACCGCCCGGGTCGCCGCCTTTTTCGGGCCTATCATGGCATTGTTCTTCCTCGTGATTGCGGCTTTGGGGGCGATCCATATTGGCGATGCACCGCGTATTCTCCAGGCTTTCAATCCGCTCTTTGGTCTGCACTTCCTGTTCGGCCACGGACTGTTGGGTTTCGTGGTGCTCGGCTCCGTCTTTCTCGCCGTGACAGGAGCGGAAGCCCTTTATGCGGACATGGGCCATTTCGGCCGGGGGCCGATTCAAGCCGTCTGGGTTCTTTTCGTGCTGCCGGCGCTGAGCTTGAATTATCTTGGCCAGGGCGCCATTGTTCTCGCCGATCCCTCGACCGTGACCAATCCGTTCTTCCTGCTCGCGCCACATTGGGCCCTGTTGCCTCTCGTTATTCTGGCCACCGTGGCAACAATCATTGCGAGCCAGGCGGTCATCACCGGAGCTTTCTCGCTCGTCCGGCAAGCGATCCAGCTCGGGCTTCTGCCACGCATGCTCATCTTACACACATCGGAGACCCAGGAAGGCCAGATCTTTCTGCCGCACATCAATCGTCTTCTCCTGATCGGCGTGCTGGTGCTCGTAATTGCGTTCCGCAGTTCAAGCGCGCTTGCCTCGGCCTATGGCATTGCCGTGACCGGCACGATGGTGGCCACGACGGCGCTCGCCTTTGTCGTCGTTTGGAGATGCTGGCACTTGCCGGTCTGGTTTGCCGGCCTTTTCGTCTCCGGCTTTCTTGCCATCGATCTTGCCTTCCTTGTCGCCAATCTCCTGAAGATCGTTGACGGCGGCTGGGTGCCTTTGGCTCTCGGCGGCGGCTCGATGGCCATCATGTGGACCTGGGCACGCGGCACGAGGCTTTTCACCCAGAAGTTGCGCCGCGACTCGATCCCAACGCCCGATCTCCTCCACCTGCTCGAAAAATCAAAGCCGATGCGGGTGGCTGGAACCGCTATCTTCCTGACAAGCTCGCCAGAGATCGCCCCTTCCGCCTTGATGCACAATCTCAAGCACAACAAGGTCCTTCATGAGCGGGTCTGGCTTCTATCGGTGGTGACCGAGGGAACGCCTCGGGTGCCGGCCAACAAACGTTATGAGATCGAGAAACTCTCCGACGATTTCACCCGCGTGATCCTGCACTACGGCTATATGGAAAGCCCGCGGGTTCCGGCGGCGCTCGCCTCGCTTCGTAAGGCTGGTCTCAAATTCGATATCATGACGACCTCTTTTTTCCTCGGCCGCTGGACAATCAAGCCGGCCGCCAACTCGGCCATGCCGGCCTGGCAAGACCGGCTCTTCATCGCCTTGTCGCGGCAGGCCACCAACGCGACCGACTTCTTTGCCATTCCATCCGACCGGGTCGTCGAGCTCGGGGCCCAGATCACAGTTTGAGCGGGGCTGGAAATCAATCCTGATGATTTGTGCTTCTTCACGCCGGCGCGCCTTCCGGCGCGGCAAGCAAAGCGGCCTGATGCTGTGTCACCAGTGCATCGATCACCTCGTCCAGGGCTTCTCCGGTCATGACCTTGTCGAGCTTATAGAGGGTGAGGTTGATCCGGTGGTCGGTCAGCCGGCCTTGCGGAAAATTATAGGTACGGATGCGTTCGGAGCGGTCGCCCGAGCCGACCTTGGCTCGCCGGTCGGCGGCGCGCTCCGCAGCAAGCTTTTCACGCTCGGCTTCATAGATGCGGGAGCGCAATAGCATCATGGCGCGGGCGCGGTTCTTGTGCTGCGAGCGCTCGTCCTGCACGAAGACGATCGTGCCGGTCGGCAGATGGGTGATGCGGACGGCGGATTCGGTCTTGTTGACGTGCTGGCCGCCGGCCCCTTGGGCGCGCATCGTGTCGATCTTCAAATCTGCTTCATTGATCTCGACATCGACGTCCTCTGCCTCGGGCAGGACCGCGACGGTCGCCGCCGAGGTATGGATTCGACCCTGTGTCTCGGTTTCCGGAACGCGCTGCACGCGATGCGTGCCGGATTCGAATTTGAGCCTGGCGAAGACGCCCCGCCCGGCAATCTCGGCGATAATTTCCTTGTAGCCGCCGGAGCTTCCTTCGCTCGCCGAAAGGATCTCCACCCGCCAGCCCTTGAGCTCTGCATAGCGCTGATACATGCGAAAGAGATCGCCGGCAAAGAGCGCCGCCTCGTCGCCGCCGGTGCCCGCTCGAATTTCAAGAATGGCGTTTTTCTCATCCGCTGCATCCTTGGGTAGAAGTGCTAGACGCAGCTCCCCGCCAAGCGTCACAAGCTTAGCCCGGACCGCGCGCAATTCCTCTTCGGCCAGCGAGCGCAACTCGGGATCGGTTGCCTCGTTATCGACCAACGCTTCAAGAGAAGCGGCTTCCTGGACCTGGCCTTGATAATCGTTGATGGCGGCCACGACGGGCTCGATGCTGGAGAGTTCCCGCGACAAGGCGACATAGGCGGAGGGTTCGGGCGATGCGGCCAGCCGCGCCACAAGCTCCGCATGACGGCGCAAGATGAGGTCGAACTGGTCCCTCGGCAATTGCGATAGCACGTGATCCGGCCCGTTGATTCGTGAAACGTTCGAGAACGAAATGGGGAACCCATGAAGCCGGAACAGCCCGACTCCTGCCAGTGAACGGCAGCCATACAAAGCATGAAGGCGCGCGCGGGCAAAATTCAAGGGGTGTGAAACGTCGTTGGACAAATTCCTCAGATGTTCAGCCGCCGTCATGCGACTGGGCCAAGACTCGGAAACAAAGGAACCGTTTCACCCCCCTATGGTTAAGAATTCGTCAAGCATCCTGCCTAGTTCAATACAGAAGTCCGTGTATAATGACTAAAGATTATTGAATATGTTTATGTAACTTTTAGTATGTACAACCGTAGCCGTGGCCCATTCCGAGACTGCTATCGAGGGCTTCAGGCAGCGGGAGTTCAGATATGGGTGATGTCACCTCGATTCATGCGGTGCGGCGCGGACCAGCGGCCAGGCGCATGGAAACCGAGATGGAAAGGCGGCTCGGGCAAGCTCGTTTCAAGCTCATCGAAACCGGCACGCGCAACCGTCTCATTCACACGCCCCGTAAAAGAACCCGCGCTATTCCCCTCCATGGCAATGGATCTGACGCCCTCTTCAAGACCCTTGTGCGCGACCACAAGGCGCTGCCTTTCCTCCCCACGCCGGAAATCAAGGAGATCCAGAGGGAAGCAGCTCGGCTGAAAGCTCCCCGGCTGGTGACAGGGAAAACCGGCTTTCGCAATGGCATACAGACGGCTCTGCCGATCGAGCTTTTGCACAAGAGGCTTTCCACCATCTTCCGCGATGCCAAAACGGCCGAGGAAGAGCGCGGCGTCAATATTCTCTTTCTCGCACTCGGCTTTCTGCGCTGGTACGAAGACGAAACATCCGAAGTTCTACGTGAAGCCCCTCTGATTCTCCTGCCCATTGCCCTGCTTCGCGATGGTCGGCACGCCACCTTCGCCGTCAAGCTGCGTGAGGACGATCTTACCGCGAACCAGGCGCTTCAGGAGCGCCTGCGTGACGATTTCGGCCTCATGCTCCCGGGACTTCCGGAGGGAGACGACTGGCTGCCATCCGATTATTTCGATGCGGTCTGCAAGGCGATTGCACCGAAAGGGCGCTGGTCGATCGATGCTAATGCGATGCAATTCGAATTCTATTCCTTCTCCAAGCTGTTGATGGTGCGTGACCTCGATCCGGCCAACTGGCCGAACAATGAGCTTTCGAACCACCCATTGCTGCGCGGATTGCTCATCGAAGGATTTGCTGCCGAACCGCCGGTCCTGCCGGAAACCGCCAATCTCGACGAGCTTCCGAGCCCGCTCGACCTTGTCCAGGTCGTTGATGCGGATTCCTCCCAAACGCGCGTGATCGAGACCGTCCGTGCCGGCCGCAATCTCGTCGTTCAGGGTCCACCCGGAACCGGCAAATCGCAGACGATCACCAATATCATCGCCGCTGCCGTGCACGACGGCCGCACGGTCCTTTTCGTCGCGGAAAAGATGGCCGCCCTCAACGTCGTCCACGAGCGCCTGCGCGCCACCGGACTGGATGAGATCTGCATCGAGCTGCATAGCCAATCAGCGAACAAGAGGCTCGTGGCCGAGAGGCTCGAAGCCACTCTGCAATCGCCACTCCGCACGGCCGAAAATCAGGAGACGGCGAAGGACCTGGCCGAAGTGCGGGACAGCTTGAACCGGATAACGAGGGGTCTTCACACCGAGATCGGGCGCACCGCGATAACTCCGCATCAGGCGCTGACCATTCAGATCGCCGCAGCAGCGAAAGGCTTCACGCCGGATGCGCAGCTCGTCGAGGAAGCACGCAATTGGACGGCGGTCGATTTTCTCGAAAAAGCCCGCCTGACCCAGCGTCTTGCCGACCTCACTGAAAGCTTCGGACCGCTCAACCATCATCCTTATTTCGGTGTCGGGAGCACCAGCCTTCAGCCCAGTGATTTTCTTCGCCAGCTGCCGCGCCTAAAGGCGCTCGCCGACAAGGCCGCGGACCTCGCGACCCATGCGGCCATGCTCGCCAATTATTTCGGCCTGAACTCTGATCCCACCTTCGCCGGGGTCAAATCCCTGGCGGCGATATTCAAGACCGCAGCGCGCTTACCGCGCGGCACTGAGAATCTTGCCGCCGCTATCGCGCAATCAGCCGCGCCACACCGGATCATTGAGCTCGCAGCGCTGGGCGTCGAATGGCAGTCGCAGCAGGCCCCTTATCTTCACATCTTTCAGCCAGCGGCCTGGACGACCTCAGTCCGACGACTGCACGCGCCACTCGCCAAGGGAGCCGCATTCTGGCTCTATCGCGCCTCTAAGGCCTATCGAGAGGCCAGCGACTCCCTCGCGGGACTCCTGCGCGTGCCCTTGCCAAGGCAGCCGGCCGAAAGGCTTGCCCTGGTGGATGCGCTTCTCGCGAGCCAAGCCCTGCATGCTAGGCTCATGGCCGAGACCGGTTCAATGGCCAATGTCCTGGAGGACGTCTGGCGCAACAAAAAGGCCGCGTTTCACTTGATTCTCGAGACTGCGGAGATCGTTGAAACGCTCACCAGCTTCGATCCGCATCTCAATCTGCAGCGCATTTTTGGATTTGCCCACGATGGATCCGCCGCGGCACGTGCCGAGCGGCTCGAAGCGAGCCTCGATGAGGTCATCGGTGGCTTTACCGAGGCAGTGCGCTTTCTTGATCTCGATCTTCCGGGGATTTTTGAGACTCATGCGATCGCCAGGATCGATCTCAACAGGCTGAGCGAGCGGGCGGCCCTTTGGGCCCGCAGCAAGGACCGCTTCGAGGATTGGGCGCGTCTGGCCAAGGCGGATCGGGAAGCACGGGCCTTCGGGCGGGAGCGGATGGCTTGTGCCTTGGCGCGGGCCGATCTCGACCCCAAGTTCGCGCGGCTTGAAATCGAGACGGCTTTCGCCGAGGCTTGCTGGAAGAATGCGATCGCTGCGGATGCGGGGCTTGCCAACCTCGATGGTGACCGCCGGGCCGCGCTTGTCGCCCGTTTCCAGAGTCTCGAGGCGCAAGCGCGCAAGGCTGCGATCGACCGCGTCCGGGCGCGTCATTCGGCCAACATCCCACGCGGCGCCCAGGGCGGCATGGGGGTGATCCGGGCGGAGATTTGCCGCAAGCGCGGCCACATGCCGTTGCGCAAACTCATGAAGGTGGCGGGCAGCACCATCCAGAAGATCAAGCCAGTCTTTCTGATGAGCCCAATCTCGGTCGCTCAGTTCCTGCCGCCGGGCGCGATCGATTTCGATCTCCTCGTCATCGATGAAGCCAGCCAGTTGCGGCCTGAGGATGCACTAGGCCTCATTGCCCGCTGCCGGCAGATCGTCGTGGTGGGCGACAAGAAGCAATTGCCGCCGACCCGCTTCTTCGACCGGATGATCTCCTCGGACACCGAGACGGAGGACGGCGAGGGCGAAGGGGAGGAGGACGATCTGGCGGCGCGTCCGGCGAACGGCACAACGCCCGTGACCGATCTTGAAAGCATACTTTCGCTTTGCGAGGCGCGCGGCCTTGAAACCCAGATGCTGCGCTGGCACTACCGCTCACGTCATCCCTCGCTGATCGAGGTCTCCAACGCCGAATTTTATCATCGCCTAATCATGCCGCCGGCGCCGGTTCTCGAACGTAACGAGATGGGCCTGAAGCTCACCCGGGTGCGGGGCGCCTATGATCGCGGCGGCAAGCGCACCAATCGGATCGAGGCTCAGGCGATCGCCGAGGCCGTCAGTCTTCATGCCCGCCTGGACCCGGACCGGTCGCTCGGCATCATCACTTTCTCGACTGCCCAGCGC
>Ga0335075_10006481_pt1 | contig 18081 bp, 13 predicted proteins | sample Lox_Sample_24_FD_206723 | JGI IMG/M metagenome (GOLD analysis project Ga0335075, IMG submission 206723) | Soil microbial communities from Loxahatchee National Wildlife Refuge, Florida, United States - Lox_Sample_2.4 | ecosystem: Environmental > Terrestrial > Soil > Wetlands | place: USA...
AACCGCTCGGGTGCGCCACCGCGCTCGTTCAACGCGCGGTGGCGCGCGTCCGTTCGACCGCGAGGCGCGGTCGAACCGCACGCGAGGGCGCGTGCGCTCCCCATTTACCTAACCCGTTCGCGTGCATAAAAAGTGAGGTGCGCCCGGTTCGAAGTTTAAATTCCTTTCGTTATAAGTCACACGTTTGTAACACTTTTCTGGTTGCTGCATGCCCCTTTTATCCGATAAATAGTGTGATACATGGCAAAGTTTCAGGTTTCAGTCTCATTTATCAATGCCTGGCGGGAACGCATCGCCGGGCTGGTTGTCGCCCAGTTGGCGCAAGGCATTACTCCGGAAAAAATTTCCTTGAGCATTGCGCTGGGAATCAGCCTCGGCGTCTTTCCCGTTTTGGGCACAACGACCGTTCTTTGCGCCATCGCGGCTGTGCGCCTCAAATTGAATCAACCGATTATTCAATTGGTGAACTGGCTGGTTTATCCATTGCAACTGGCGTTGTTATTGGTTTTCGTACACATTGGCGAATGGATCACGCACGCGCCGCCGGTGAATTTTTCCGTTCCTGAATTGATTCAAACTTTTCATGAATCACCGTTGAAATTCCTGCAGGAATTTGGGGTGTGCCAGTTGCAGGGACTTGTCGCGTGGCTCTTCATCGCCCCGATTGTCACGGCCATCGTATTTTTCGCGCTCATTCACCCACTGAAGAGGCTCGCGCCAAAAGCGACGTCGGATGCCTTAAAATGAGGAAACCCCTGCTTCGCTTTTGAGAATATAAACGTAGAAAAATGTCATTCTGGCGTACCGAGCCGAAGCCCGCTGATTAGACGTCGTACAGCCTTCGACCTCGCTTTCAGCGGGCGAAGGCTGGTGCCAGCGGCAGGAATTGAACCTGCGACCAAAGGCTTATGAGTCCTCTGCTCTACCCCTGAGCTACGCTGGCAATAAACCCAATAAAATCAACGACTTTGTGGGGTGTGGAAGCCGAATAAATTCTTTCTTGCAACCCGCACCTGTAACCCAACAGGCTTTGTGCTATGTTTTTCGCATGAAAACGAAGTAAAACATACTGAAACCGGCCGAGCAGCCGGTGTTTCACAAAGTCGCAGAGAATCTGTATCGGCTCGAATCATCGGACGGATATTATGCCCTCATCAAGAAAGCGGGCAAGCAATTTCGTCGTTCGCTCAAAACCAAAGACCGAAAATTGGCTGAGCGTCGGTTGAAAGAATTAAAGGCGCAAATTCGTTCTCACTGTTGCAAAAGACGATGCAAAATTAACCTTCAAAGAAGTTGCGGACGCCTGGAATGACGCTACCAAGCATTCAATCGAAGAGAGTTCCGAAACCCGGCGCAAAACATGTATCCAAAATCTAGCCGATTATTTCAAAGATTCGAGCGTTCGCAGTATCACGGCACGGGACTGCGAACAGTGGGCGGCAAAGCGTGGAACAGAAGCGGCGGCCCAAACTTTTGCGCATGAACTTGGCGTAATGAAATCCTCGTTCAAATACGCTTTGAAACATGGTTTCATTCTTTCAAATCCGGCTGCGGAAATTAAACGAAAGAAAATCTCGAACTGCAAAATTCAAACTCCATCGCGCGATCAATTTCAGCAAATCGCGACACAAATGCGATTTTCCGATGGGCGCGAGGATAGCCAGGAAAAAGCAAAAGACGGCGCGGACCTCGTGGAATTTTTAGCTTATTCCGGTTCGCGCGTCGGTGAAGCTCAGTTCGCTATCTGGAAGGATGCGCGTTTTGACACCGGCGAAATTTGGATTCATGGCAAAAAATCGGAAGCGAGCGACCGGCTTATTCCCATGTCAAAGGCGTTGCGTCTTTTTTTGGAGCGTCTCAAAAAAGAAACTAATCCAAAACTTTCAGATTCAATTATCAAAGTAAAGAGCGCAAAACGAAGTTTAGCGCGGGCTTGTAAAAAATTGGTACTTCCCATTTTTACCCACCATGATTTTCGCCACTATTTCGCCACGACCTGTATTGAGGAAGGCGTTGACATTCCAACTGTTTCCCGTTGGCTTGGTCATGCTGACGGCGGCGCTCTGGCGATGAAACGTTACGGACACCTAAGACGCGAGCACAGTCTGGCGATGATGCAACGTGTCAGTTTTGAACCCAAGCTGCCGGACAATATTATTCCGTTGCCAAAAAATGGAGAAATTGTTCCAGCCCAAATTGACGGCGCTGAATTGAAGAAGGCCATTGCCAAGGCTAAAGCAAAATATCGTTATCCCTGGTGGGCCTCGGAAAGCCATCACGAGGTATTTGGGGGCAGTTGAATGAGGCCGTCCAAATTGTGCCGAAAGAAAAATTGTTGGATGCGGCGAAGCAGGCTATGGCCCGCGAAGTTTTTGAAAGCGAGTTAACCGACCCGCAATCGCTCATAGAAGAATTTAAGGAACGCATTTCGCCGTCCGCGTTTGATGCCATCGTGGCGAAAATCCAGAAAACTACGGACACGGCGCAGGAAAAAATTTCATAGTTGTTCTTTCGGCTGAACAGTCTGGACGGTGAAAGATGGTATAAGAGTCGCCATGAAGACTCCAGATAGCAGCAATGGTTCAGCGCGAGAGAGGAAAGGACTGAAACGCGCTGACGCGGCGTATTATTTGAGCGTTTCACTGCCGACGCTTGACCGGCTGACACAACGCGGGTTATTGCATCCCTCACGCGCATTGAGGCATCCGATTTATTCACGGGATGATCTCGACCGCTTTTTGCGGGAAACCGCCGCCTGATTAACTTTCAACCTGCAAGAGGCGCAATAATTCCACCCTGGGAATCAGCAGCTTGCCCCGTAGTAGCGCCCGACAGGCTTTCAGTTTGCCTTGCTGAATCGGCCAGCACACACTCGCCCAAGGCGCCACGATTGGTTGACCGAACGCTTAACCCTGAACCCTAATAAACAATAAATCGTTGTCCATCAGGGTTCATAAGAACTGACATAATCCGTTTTAACCGGCTTGTCCAGCCTTCATTTGATGCCTCCGCTTGGCGTAATCCCGCAGGGATTAATTAAACAGTGTTTAGCCATTTTTAAACGGGATTTGCGCCATGCCATGTCAGCCTTTGTTTCGGCTTGTTTCATTTAGGAAACTTATGGCAATGCCGATAACTTTGCAATCGAACTCTGGCTGCGACTGTCAGCGATGCACGGCGTGGCGGGCCTTTTAGGGATCAGCTTGCGCCGGTGGCTTGGCTGTTCCTACTGCAACAGCAATACCCGGTAAAACCGTTGCGCCGCAGTGGTGACGTTGTCAGCGCCGGACGCGGTAGCATTTGTCGCCGTGACTGGGGCGTTGAGGTTCGTCCAATTTGTTGAAAGCAGGTTTGTGCTGTATTGCACCTGATAGGTGTCATTGCTTACCGCGCTCCACGTCAAAGCGAACGTTTCATTTGTCTCGACCGTTGAGAGAATGACCGGCGCAGGGACAGGCGCCGCGAGCTTCATCACAAAAACGGTTCCATAACCATATGTTCCCCCGGATTCTGTCGTTCCATAGATATTGCCATCCGTGCCCTGGATTAAAGTCCCCCACGCTGTATCGGCATTGGTGAACGAATAAAGCGTCGTGAACGTTCCATTCGTCGTGACCCTAAAAATTGTTCCATCGTGATCCGCTCCCCCGCTGGAAGTGACACCGTAAAAGTTTCCGTCGTTGGCCAACAACAGCCCCGCAACAATGTTCCCGCCTTGCGCATCATTCAAACTCACCAGGGAAGTAAAATTACCTGACGGCGAAATTCTGAAAATTGTTCCCGGCCCTGAGCCTTCATACGAATTTGTGCCGCCTCCGTAGGTCGTCCCGTACAGATTGCCGTCCGGGCCGAAAACCAACTGCGAGTGCGGATTACTGCCGTTGGTCTCGTTAAACGACCACATGCTCTGAAACATCCCGTTTGTTGTCACCTTAAAGATCGTTCCATAGCCATTGGCACCGTTGTCGTTAGTTGTTCCTCCCGTCGAGGTGGTTCCGTACAAGGCCCCATCCGGCCCCTGCACCAATCCGCCCTCCGGCTCCGAGCCATCTGTGGCGTTAAACGAACAAAGAGTCGTTATCGTCCCGTTCAACTGCAATTGATAAGCTGTTCCATAATAGCCAAAGGTCGCCGAATCCTCCGTGACACCATAGAAATTGCCATCCTGCCCTTGGATCAGAGGTCCTGCCGGCGAATCTCCTGCCGGCGGCAAAAACGAACAAAAATTCGAGATCGCCCCAGCCGACGTAAATTGGAAGGCGGTGCCCAGGCCGTATTCCCCACCAAGGGCAATGCCGTAAAAATTTCCATCGTTGCCCACAATCAACGGAGCCTGCGGATCGGCGCCGGTGGTGCGATCAAAATCGTAAGCCTCGGTTACTGCGCCCGACGGCGTCATTTCAAAAATTGTTCCAAAGCCGTTCGTTCCCCCCTGGTATGTCACTCCATAAAAATTTCCATTCGTCCCTTCGACCAGTCCCGCGCGCGGCTCATAACCCGGATTGCCCGCGGCGTTGTTGAAGGAGTATAATATGGTGACATTGGCCTCTTGTGCCTTGACGGGGAGCAAACTTAAAACTCCAAACAAGAGAAAATATCGGGTCAACAAATGGATTTTCATGGCGCAATAATATTCGTGAACACATTCTGAGCCCTCCCTTTTTAACGTCCCAGATGCCCTTTGCAAAGGCTTTTACTTTAAAAATTCTGCCTAGTCAAGCCCTTTGTATCTAAATTATACAGATGACACATTCAATTCCCTGAATGTCTGTCTGGATATGGTCTCCATTAGAGACTATCCGCGCAGGTGGGATGAACAAATGTAGCAAAGCTAATTTGAGAGCATTGTCGTCTCAGGGAGCGCTGAACCGGTAAAGACGGGACGGATAATTCGCCGACTGCGGATCACTGAAAGACGACGCGCCGCTGCCCGACAGTCTGTTGGTGGACAGCGGCAACCAGACCGGATTGGCCAGATTGGTGTCATCAAACGCCTCCTCCCCGATGGTGGTGACGCTGCCGGGGATAGTGACAGTCGTCAGGTCGCACTCGGCAAACGCGCCCGTTCCGATGCTGGTGACACTATGGGGGATGGTGACACTGCACTACATCATCAATTCAACGGCAACAAGGACGAAAGGCTGGCAGATGGATTGTTGGAATTGGGCAAATGCCAATGAACCGTTTGAACTTCACGGAGTCCTACCACGACATTTGCCATTCTGTCAGGCACTTTCAGCCGCTTGCCATTATAAATTTCATTCTCGGCCATTTCACAATGAAACCATTGCCACATTTGAACCGCAATCATTAGCGGTCAATTGAGACTGCCGATTTGCATCGCATTTTTGTGTTGGCAATAATACGTGATTATGAGTGTCGAAGCTGCTCCGAGGAGCATTGCGGCATCCAATTTATTCGAAGGGACGAACTCGACCGCCATTTGCGTGAAACCGCCGCCTGATTAACATTCAACCTGCAAGAGGCGCAGCAATTCCACCCTGGGAATCAATGGTCTCGTTTTTCACGATTTACAGGAGGAGGAAGCGAACCAACAGAGCTTTGCCTTGCGGAAAATTCACGGTCGGTTCATGACCTCTACTGCCTGAACAGCAGCAGCCGTACGGCTTTCAACCCCCATCTTGTCGAAAATGCATTCGGTGTGCTTGTGTACCGTGCTGACGCTCAACCCCAAAATCACTGCGATTTCTTCACTCGTTTTTCCCTGCGCTATCCAAAGCAAAACTTCGGCCCGGCGTGCGCTCAACCCGAAATGTTTCTGAAGAAGCTCCGCCGAGGGCCGGATGCGTCTTTCCTCCAGCAACAATAGACGGTGATTGGTCGTCGGGCCGGAGAGCAGATGGACAGTCAGGCACCGCCCATCGCGTTCCGCGATAAACGGCGCGCGCGGCGAGGGAATGTGGGCGGTTTTTGTGCCTGGCAATTCCTGTTGTCTCATCCAGCGGCGCAGTTCCAGAGGCAAACAATCGCCACCACCCCGGTCACCACTAAAGTACCAGGCCAAATAGCTGCGAGCCGTCTCGGTGCAAAGGGTTACAGTGCCGTCCATTTTGACTGCGACAATGGCCTGGCCCGTGGCAGCCAGCGCGTCGGATGCCAATGCAGCCTGCTCCCGCAATGCGGCCATCTGCATGGCATGGACATAGGCACGGCCAACGTGCGTGCGAACAAGATCCAGCTTTAGACGATCCGCTTCAGAAAAATCGCACCGGTCACGGGCGAAGCAAATCGAGGTTACGTCCGCCAACGTCGGTTCGAACACCTGGAAGCCGATGTTATATTCTACCCTATATTGAGCCAGTCCCTCAGAATACAGCCGACTGTTACGGTATTGGCGCGATGAAATGAAATCGCTGATTTTGATGGCGTCCATAGTTTGAGTCCGCGCAATGTGCTGGATGCACGGATGGTCCTGATAAATGACCTCGACCGCTTCCGGCGCAAATGTGAACCCCGGGTCTTCCGGATAGCTGGAATGGAATTTCGGGTAATCGCGACTTTGTGGGCTGAACTGAACCAGCCAGATTACGGATGAAGGGACGAGTTTGGACATGATGTCTGGGAGCCGTTCCTTAAGGCGGTTCAATTCGTCCTGTTGGTAAAGTTCGGCAATACACTCCAGAACACGGCGATAGTCCAAGCTGCTTAGGTGTTTCATTTCTTCCTGGCACGCAAGGGTTAAAACGAAACGGATGGGCAATTCTGCCTATTGGCAACTATAAACTTTTGTGGCTTATAATCAAGGAAATTTAGCTTAATTGCAGCAACCTCGCAACCCATTAGTTAGGAGAAGCTTATGAAAAACCGCGTTCGAAATGTATTTACCGCGCTGGCTATGGCTGCGCTTTTGGCCCTTAACCTCCAGTCCTCCATCGCCCGCGCCCAAGGCACCGCCTTCACCTATCAGGGCCGCGTCACGGACAATGGCACGAACTTCAACGGTACCGGCCAGTTCAAGTTCGCGCTCGCCACGGGCATCAATGTAGCCAGCCAGGCCACCGCCACCGCCAATCCTCCCAGCGGCGGATTTATCACAGTCATCAATGTCGTTTCCGGCGGCAACGGTTACACCACCACCCCTGCCGTGACCATCAGCGGCGGCGGCGGTTCGGGAGCGACAGCCACCGCATCCATCAGCGGTGGCGCGGTGACTTCCATCACGGTCTCTTACCCCGGTTCGGGCTACACCAGCACGCCTACGGTGACGGTAGCAGCGCCGCCGCCGGACATTGACTATACGACCTACTGGAGCAATGACGGCACCAGCGAGGACGGCAGTGAACCCTCCTCCGCCGTGAGCGTGAGCGTGAGCCAGGGATTGTTCACGGTCATTTTAGGCAATACGGCGCTGGCGAACATGACCGCCATTCCCGCTTCCATTTTCAACACGCAAACCAACCTGCAACTGATGATTTGGTTCAATGACGGGGTAAACGGTTTTGCCCTGCTCAATCCCCCGCAAAGCCTGACGCCGATTCCTCAGGCGACGTTTGCCAACAACGCGAGCAATTTGCTGGGCGCGGTGTCAGCCACGCAGTTGAGCGGGCCGGTGCCGAGCGGGGACTTGACCTCGGTTCCAGCGGCGAGCCTAACCGGACCGGTGCAGAACAGCCAACTGGCGAACAGTTCCATTACGGTGAATGCCGGGACCGGCTTGAGCGGCGGCGGCGCGGTGGCATTGGGCGGTTCGACAACGCTGAATAATGCCGGGGTCACGGCGTTGACTGGCGGCGATGGCGTGACGGTCTCGGCTTCAAGTGGAGCGGTGACGCTGGGCCTGGGCGGCACGCTGGACCTGCCCGCGCTGCCGGTCACGATCAACTCCGCCGGAAATTTATTGATGTATGCCGATAACAACGGGAATTTCTTCAATGGCCCGTATGCGGGGAATCTGACGACGGGCAACGACGGCGGTTTCTACAACACGGCCAACGGCTATGAGGCACTTCGCTACAACACGAGCGGTTACGACAACACGGCCAACGGCACTTATGCGCTTTACTACAACATGAACGGTCTCAACAACACGGCCAACGGCGCTTATGCGCTTTACTGCAACACGAGCGGTTTCTACAACACGGCCAACGGCGCATTGGCGCTTTACTACAACACGAGCGGTTACGACAACACGGCCAACGGCTATGGAGCGCTTGAAGGTAGCGGTGGTTCGTACAATACGGCCGTTGGGTATGAAGCGATGGTTGCGGCAAATATATATTCGTATAATACTGCTGTCGGGGCGTGGGCGCTGAGTCACAACACTGGATATAATAATACCGCGGTGGGCTACCAGGCGCTCTCCGTTAACACCTCCGGCTGGGCAAACGAAGCCTTTGGTTATTGGGCGCTTTCGAATAACGTCTCCGGTGTTCAAAATATCGCCATTGGCGATTATGCCCTCGTCACCAGCACCAACGGCTCCCAAAACACGGCCATGGGCAGTGGTGCGATGCAATATAATGTCAACGGAAGCGCCGATACGGCGGTGGGTTTTCATGCCCTTTGGCAACTCGGCAATACCAGCGGCAAGGACGGCGGCACCAATAACATTGCCATTGGTTATCTGGCCGCAGCCAATTTTACGGGCAATGAAAGTTCGAACATAGACATCGGCAACTACGGAACGACCGGCGATAACAATATCATTCGCATCGGCTCAACGCAGACGGCCACGTATTTGGTCGGCAATGTTTATACGCCTTCGGGCACCGTGGAATCAAGCTGCGACCGCAACCTGAAGGAGAATTTCATCGCTATCAATCCGCAGACAGTCCTGGACAGGGTCGCGTCATTGCCATTGAGCGAATGGAATTACAAGACGGACAAAAATGTGGAACACATCGGCCCGGTGGCGCAGGATTTTCATGCGGCGTTTGGCCTGAACGGCAGCGATGACAAGCATATTTCCGTGGTGGATGAAGGCGGTGTAGCGCTGGCGGCCATTCAGGGCTTGAATCAGAAATTGGAAGAGCAGGGCAAGGAGAAAGACGCCGAGATCGTCGCGCTGAAAAAACAAAATGATTTATTAGCGCAACGCCTGAATGATCTGGCGCAAACTGTTAAAACGCTCGCGCAAAAAAATTGAGGCTCTTATGAAAAAATTAGTCTTTTCCTGTCTTTTGGTTTTTGCCGCTTCCATGTCGGCGCTGGCGCAATTCTATTCCATCAACTGGTATAAAATCGCCGCCGGCGGAGGCATCAGCGCCAATGGCCAGTATTCATTGACTGGAACCATCGGCCAGCCGGATGCCTCCACGCCGATGACCGGCGGCAATTATTCCCTCACTGGCGGGTTCTGGGCGTTCATCTCGGTGGTGCAAACGCCGGGCGCGCCGATGCTTTACATCAGCCAGTCGGGCAACACGGTTACGGTCTATTGGCAAAACGTCTCCGGGTGGACCTTGCAGCAAAACAGCAGCCTCACTGCGCCGGCAAACTGGACGCTAAACAGCAGTTGGACGACTTCCAACGGCACGAATTATGTGAACATCACCCCGTCAGCCGGAAATGAGTTTTTCCGATTGGCCAATCCTTAGAGCCATCAGCAAACCGGAGACGACGGCCGGCGGCGAAAAATAAAATGTTCGATGTTTGGATTACCGAACCCTGTCGCTCACGGCGCTCATGGCACTCGCAACACTCATGGCGCTGATTTTCGATTTTCGTCCGTTTCGGAAAACTTATTCACCGCTTGACCTTTTGCCTTGCAATGGATTTAATTCGACCTTGTTAGGCAAAATTCATGCTTGCGCAATTAAAAAGCCTGTTTTCCAACGACATTGGAATAGACTTGGGGACGGCAAACTCACTTGTCTACGTGCGGGACCGCGGAATCGTCCTGCGCGAACCTTCTGTAGTGGCTATTCAATCCGGCACAACAAACGTGCTGGCCGTGGGTGACGAAGCCAAACGCATGTTGGGACGCACCCCGGGCAATATTGTCGCCATCCGCCCGATGAAAGACGGCGTTATCGCCGACTTCGAAATCACCGAGGCCATGCTGCGGCATTTTATCCAAAAAGTTCACCACAGAAAACTCATTGCCCCACGCGTAGTCGTGGCTGTGCCTTCGGGCATTACTGAAGTTGAAAAACGGGCTGTCAAAGATTCCGCCACTCACGCCGGAGCGCGCGAAGTGTATTTGATTGAACAACCGATGGCCTCGGCCATCGGCGTAGGCCTGCCGGTACATGAACCGGCCGGCAACATGATCGTGGATATCGGCGGCGGAACTTGCGAAATCGCAATTATCTCCCTCGCCGGCATTGTCTTCAGCCGCAGCCTGAGGGTAGGCGGAGACGAATTTGACGAAACGATCACCGCGCACATGAAACGCGCCTATAACATGATGATAGGTGAACGCACTGCGGAAGAAATCAAGATTCGCATCGGTTCGGCCTTTCCTCTGGAACAGGAATTGACGATGGACGTCAAAGGCCGTGATTTAAGCACGGGCCTTCCCAAGACATTGACCATCCGTTCCGAGGAAATTCGCGAAACGTTGCAAGAACCGCTCTCGAGCATTTTGGAATCCATCCGCCTGACACTCGAACGCTGCCCGCCTGAACTGGCTGCCGACCTCGTGGATCGGGGCCTGGTCATGGCCGGCGGCGGCTCGTTGTTGCGCGGCATTGACCGGCTCGTCGCCGAAGAAACCGGTTTGCCGGTCCATTTGGCTGACGATCCCATGAGCGCCGTTGCCGAAGGCACCGGACGCGTCTTGCAGGAAATCGAATTCCTCAAGCGCGTGGCGACAAACGCAAAATACTGATTGATTTCCCAACGGGCTTCGCCTGCATGCAGGCGGCTGATTTTTCAGCCGCGGAAGTTGCAGGATGTTCAAACAGAAAAATTATATCGCTTTGGGAACCGTGGCGCTGGCGGCGGTTCTCATTCTTAGCCTCCCCTCCAGCGCCGCCTCCCGGCTTAAGCTGGCCCTGGGCAGCCTCTTTTTGCCTCTCTTTGGCCTCGCAGGCGCCACACAGCAATTGCCCTCCGACCTCGCGGACAGCGTTTTGCCTCGCCGGGAACTCCTTCGCGAGATTGACAATCTCCGGCGCGAAAATACCCAACTCCAGGCCGAAAAGCTCCAGGCAAATGCCCTCGCGATGGAAAACGACCAGCTTCGCAGCCTTGTCGGCTGGGAAAAACAACAACCATGGAAAATGAGGCTGGCGCACGTCGTCACGCGCGACCCGGCTAATTGGTGGCGGACCATTGAAATTGACCTGGGCAGCCGCGACGGCATGACCGCCAATCTCCCGGTCATGACTACAGACGGCCTCGTCGGCCGCATTGCTTCCGTCGGCTATACCCGGTCCGAGGTCGTTCTGGTGGGCGACCCTAAATGCAAGGTTTCCGCCATGGTTGACGACCCGGGGCACGATATTGGCGTCCTCAGCGCCAGCGGGCCGCTGGATAGCTCCCTTGCAGACTTGACGTATCTGCCCGGAACCGCAGCCTTGAAATCGGGCCAGCAGGTTATCACCAGCGGCATCGGCGGGGTTTTTCCGAAAGGGATTCCTCTGGGCCAGATTGTGGATTCGCGGCAGGTGGACTTTGGCCTCTACACCGAAGCCCGCGTGAAGCTAAGCGCCAACCTCGGTTCTCTTGAAGTCGTCTGTGTTCTGACACCATGAAAGCCCTGAACTCCATACTCGTGCTGGTCGCCGCGTTCATCGCCGTTTTCGGCGAAGCCGTGATTACCGCTCCCCGCCACTGGCTCGGCGCGCAAATTGACCTGTTGCCCGCGCTCATGATTTACGCCGCCCTCAGCACAAACATCGTCGTTGTTTCGCTGCTGGCTGTTTTCGGAGGGCTATGGTTTGACTCGCTTTCGGCCAATCCCCTGGGCCTCACGATTTTTCCCCTGTTTATCGTTGGTTTTCCGGTTTTTTTGCAGCGGGACCTGATTTTGCGCGAATTGCCGTTTGCGCAGGTCGTTTTGGGCGGCATTGCCAGTGCTGTTGTTCCCCTGTTGGCAGTTCTGCTATTATTGACTGCTGGGCAAAAGCCGCTGCTGGGTTGGGGCTCATTGTGGCAATGGATTGTCATGACCGCCGGCGGCGCCGTCGCCACGCCTGTTTTCTTTACACTATTTCAATGGTGTGATGACGCGCTGGGCTACAAGCCCAGAACTGAATCCAGTTTCCGCCCCGACCGCGAAATTTTGCGCGACCGAAGACGATTTTAGATTTTTACAATGCTGATTTTCGACGAACTGAAAAAGAATGATCCGCAGCTCCGCTTTGTGGCGGCGGCGCTGGCAGCGGGCTTTTTCATTTTGTTGACCGGCCTTTGGTGGGTCCAAATCGTCTCCGCGGGCGAATACAAAAGCCATTTGGAAACGCAGTCTTATCGCACTATTCGAATCCCCGCCATGCGCGGCAGAATCCTGGATTGCGAGGGCCGCGTGCTGGCCGAAAATAGCCCGCGCTATAACCTGAGCCTCTATTTCGACGACCTGAGCGGCGAATTTCAGAACGAGTACGCCACGCTTCGCCGCCAGGCCCAACCCGCTGCTGTGAAAAATCCCTGGCCGTTTTGGGAGTTTTGGAAACGGTCCGCTGGCTCAATTCAAAAACGTCCGTCATTGACAAAAGACCAAATCTCGGCGCTCAAATGGCAGGCGCGTTGGGACGTTGCCTATTACGCCGTCGCGAAGATGTCCCAGACCATCGGACGGCCCCTGACGCTTGATTGGAAAAGCTTTAAGCGCGCCTACGAATCCAGCCTGTATGTCCCCTACCCCATCGCGGAGAGCCTCAATCCGGAGGAAGTCGCCCGTTTCGAAGAGAATTCCGCCAGCGCAATCGGCGTGGACCTGGACGTCGAAACCACCCGAGTTTATCCCCTGGGCAAGACCGCGGCCCACGTCCTGGGTTACGTGACCAAGGACGACAGTTCCACAGAGGACGAAGATGCGTTTTTCAATTATCGCATGCCCGACTATAAGGGCGTCATCGGGGTTGAAGGCGCCTACGACAAACCGCTTCACGGTCATGCCGGCGAGGAATTTGTCATGGTCAACAACTACGGCTATCGCCAGACCGAAAACATCGGAAGCGAACCCGAAGCCGGCAGTAATATTGTGCTGACAATTGATTTGGACCTTCAGCGTGTCGCCGAACAATCCATCCTTCAACATCACGGCGTGAACGCCACTGCGGCGGTTATTGTGATGAACGCCCGCACCGGCGACGTCCTGGCATTAGATTCGGCCCCGGCGGTTGATCCGAATTATTTCACGAAAAATTTGCCGCCGGACCAAATGCAAGAGGAAGCGGCCCTGATGGTGGATACCAACCTGACTCCACAAATCAATCGCGTCACCTATGCGGCTTTCGCGCCCGGCTCCATTTTCAAACCCATCGTGGGACTCGCCGCGCTCGAAAACGGCATGAACCCCAACGCGGTTTATGATGTGCAGCCCAACCCGGACGATCCGGGGCACGGCTGTATCTATGTCGGCAAACGCAAAGTCAGGGACACCGCTCCGCCCGGCGAATACAATTTCAAACGCGCCATCGAGCGCTCCAGCAATTCCTATTTCATTCATACCGGCCTGGACCTGGGCATCGATAAAATTGTCGCCATGGCCGATAAATTTCGCCTGGGCAAACGCACCGGCGTCTTTCCCCAGGGCCAGGAGTCCAGGGGGATATTTCCGACATCACGAGAAGTAGACAGTCCCGATTGGCATGACGGTGACACCGCCAATATCTCTATCGGCCAGGGCCAAATGGCTGTGACGCCCATGCAAATGGCTGTCGCCTACGCCGCCCTCGCCAATGGCGGCGCGGTTTTGCAGCCACGGCTGGTCGCGCGCATCGAACCCCAGGACCCAAACAGCGGCGGCGCGACAATCAATTATCCGCCCGGCATCGTCCTCTCCCGGTTGAACGTCAGCCAGCGAAATATCGCAATCGTCCATGACGCGATGCTCGGTGAAACCGAAGACGTCGAAGGCACGGGACACCTGGCCGATGTTCCCGGCCTGCAGATTTGCGGCAAAACAGGCACGGCCCAGATCAAAAACGAAAAAGGCGAACTGCTCGGCTATAACTGGTGGTTCGCATCCTTCGCGCCCTATGAAAATCCAAAATATGTGGTGATTGTCACGGTCCAAAAATTCCACGCCAGCGGTTCCGGCGGCATCGATTGCGCCCCGATTGCCCACGACGTTTATGCTGAACTGGTGAAAATGGACCCAACGATCGTCAATGGCGCCGGAGAGGTGACAAGAAACTGATATGAATCGTCCTCGTCCTCGTCCTCGTCCTCGATTAGCAACATCGAGAACGGGGATGATGGCGCATTTCGCTATTCGCGCTTCAGTTTTCGTTCGCATGCATTGGGATCACGAACCTGTGCAATCGCTCGACCTCGCCAATACCGGAGAACGATTCCCCCTCTCCCAGCGGGAGAGGGCCGGGGTGAGGGAGAATCGTTCGAACAAGAATGTCATGCGATTAGAAAACATCGAACATCAAACATCGAACGTCGAACGAAAGCTGCGAAGCCTCCCTTCGATGTTCAGCGTTCGATGTTCGATGTTTCACCGGTTCATTGAAACGATTTCGAGGACGAGGACGAGAACGAGAACGAGGACGATTCGAATAAAATGGTAGACCCCTCCATCAACGAACACGCTCCGACGCTCGACCGGCTCCAATTGGCCGGTTTGGCCGGCCTCATGCTTATCGGCACGTTGTTCGTGGCCAGCGCGACCCTCGCCAATCCGGACATCGCCGCGCTGTCGTGGTATCACCAGATGTGGGTCAAGCAAATCATCTGGTACGCCGTGGGCGCCGGCGCCGGCGTGGCAGTCTGTTTCCTGGAATATCACATCATCGCCCGCTGGGCCACGGTCATCTATTGGGCTGCCATTTTCCTGCTGGTGCTGGTATTGATCCCGCACATAGGCTCCGTGCACTACGGCGCGCGGCGATGGATCGATCTGCCGGCATTCCAGCTTCAGCCCAGCGAATTGGCCAAACTCGCTTTTATCCTGGCGATGGCGAATTTCCTGAGCCGTCCGTCCGAAGAACTGAGGTGGCCGTCCGTATTCTGGAAAGCCATCGGAATGATGCTGCTGCCCTGCGCCCTGATTCTGAAGGAACCGGACCTGGGCTCGGCCATGGTTTTGGTGCCCACGGGCTTTGCCATGATGTATGTGAGCGGCATCCCAAAACGGTATTTGCTGCAATTCATTGGCGCCGTCGGCTCGCTGGCTGTCCTGGTCGTGATCGACGTTGTCTATGCCCCGCCTGCGCTGCGTTTTCCGATGCACGACTATCAGCGCACCCGGTTGCTGGTCTATTTCGGACGCGATTACACTGCTTCTGCTCCGTCGAATGCCTCCGCGGCGGAGTTGACAAAGGATCACGAACAACAGCTTGGCGACGAATACAACGTGCGCCAGGCCTTGATCTCCGTGGGCTCAGGCGGGCTGCTGGGCAAAGGCTGGCGCCACGGAACCCAGGACATCCTCGGCTACATGCCGCGGATGGGGGCGCACAACGACTTCATTTTCTCCACCATTGCCGAGGAGGAGGGATTTGTTGGCAGCGTGATTGTTCTCACGCTGTACGCGGTGGTTCTCTTTACGGGATTGAGAATCGCCGGCCAGGCGCGCGACCGCCTGGGCAGACTCGTGGCCGTGGGCGTCGTGACGCTCATCTTCAGCCACGTGTTTATCAATATCGGCATGAACATTCGCATCATGCCCGTGACGGGTGTGCCACTGCCGCTGCTTTCTTACGGCGGATCCTCAGTGCTCGGCTCGTTGATCGCCGCGGGTTTGATGCAAAACGTACATATTCATCGGAAAGGATACTGAGACATTATGAGTGATAACAAATTTTCCCGGCATCGCCGCGGAATGCGATTTCGTCCCAAGGGCGGCATGGCCCCGTTGCGGCAGAAGCCCGACAACGAGGCCACGCAGGCCCGCGCTGACGTCGTCAGCGAGCAGGGCGGAAGCGACCGCATTTTCGAGAAGCGCCATGCCCAGGAAATCGAGCGCGCCGAAAATATCGCCGCCGGCCTCCCGGCCGAAGGCGTCGAACCAGCGCAGACTCCGGCGAACATTCCCGAAAAGAAAGATTTTCGCCAGCCCCACACCGAAACTCCCGCCGTCGTGCAGGAGGAAAAAGAGGAAAAGGGAGTAACCAGGGAAAGAGAGGAAAAATTCGAGCCGGTCCAAATCAAGGAACGCCCCGCAGGCGTCCTCGATGCGATAAAAACCACCGCGACCAACATCATCAAAAAGGTCCAGCGGTTCATCCGGCCCGTGAAGAAAATTCACAAGGAAGTCGTCATCAACGCCGAGACCCTTGAAACCCGCGTCGCCGTCCTCGAAGACGGTAAACTCGAGGAATTTAACATCGAACGCACCACCGAGGAACGCCTCGTGGGCAGCGTCTTCAAAGGCCGCGTCCGCAACCTGGAAAACAATCTCCAGGCTGCCTTCGTGGACATCGGTTTCGAGAAAAATGCGTTTCTGCATTACTGGGACATCGTCCCCAACGCCCTCGACAGCGACATGGAACCCGTCGAACGCGAAGTCCAGGGCCGCCGCCGCGAAAAGCCCAAGGTCACCAAAAACGATATTCCGCGCCTGTATCCCCCCGGCAGCGAAATCATCGTCCAGGTCACCAAAGGCCCCATCGGCACCAAAGGCCCCCGTATTCGCAGCAACCTCGTCCTGCCCGGACGCTACCTGGCCTTGCTCCCCAATTCCGATCAATCCGGCATCTCCCGCAAGATCGAAAACCAGGAGGAACGCAAGCGCCTCAAGAAAATCCTGCGTGAACTCGCCATTCCCGAGGGCATGGGCGTCATCATGCGCACCGCCGGCGAAGGCCAGCAAAAGCGCTATTTCGTCCGCGACCTCGCATTGCTCCTGGAAGAATACCAGGCCATCCAGGACCGCATCAAAAAGCAGGCGCCCGCCACGTGCGTCTTTCAGGAACCGGACCTTATCGAGCGCACCGTGCGCGATTTTCTTACCGAAGACGTCGAGCGCATCGTTGTGGACCATCCCAGGGCCCACGACCGCATGCGCGAGATGATTTCGAAAATCTCGAAACGTTCCGCCAGCAAGATCAAGCTCTATTCCGAAGCGCAGCCCGTCTTCGACCGGTTCAACATCACCAAACAACTGGAAAACACCTTCACCCGCCAGGTCCATCTCAAGAGCGGCAGCTACATCGTCATTGACGAAACTGAGGCGCTCGTCGCCATTGACGTCAATACCGGACGCCATAAGAGCGGGCGCGACCAGGAAGGCGCCATCCTCAAGGTAAACCTCGAGGCCGCCGAAGAAATCTGCCGGCAACTGCGCCTGCGCAACATGGGCGGCCTAATCGTGCTCGACTTCATCGACATGAAACATCCGCGCGATCGCCAGCAGGTGATGCAGCGCATGCGCGAAGGTCTGCGCCGTGACAAGGCCAAGACCCATATCCTGCCCATCTCGCAGCTCGGCCTCATGGAAATGACACGCCAGCGCCACAGCGAAAGCGTGCGCAGCGCCGTCTATGACGATTGCCCGTACTGCAAAGGCCGCGGCAAGGTCAAGAGTTCCCTCACCATGAGCGTGGAAATCCAGCGCAAGCTCCAGGAAATCCTGAAAAAACGCACCCGCGACGAAACGGATTTCCAACTGCTGATCGTTGTGCACCCCACCGTGCTCGACCGCCTGCGCACCGAAGACGAAAAACACCTCATCGAAATGGAAAAACGCTATTTCGGGAAGCTATCGTTCCGCAAAGACCCCGCCATGCACGCCGAACAGTTCAAGATCGTGAACGTGGAAAACGGCGAAGAACTGGCAAACGTGGGAGCGTAAATAATGCGGAATGCGGATTGGCGAACGCGGAATGTTTTCTCCCGCTTTGCGGGAGCGTCTGTCGGCAATCCTTTTTAGCCGAGGCATGAGCCTCTAACTGAAAGCCCCTGAGAGTAGAGTAGGCCGGAATGGGCGGGTTGAAAGGCAGAGCCAATGACCGTCGCATTCCGACCCCTCATCAAACCGGACGGACGGATTTCCCGTAT
>Ga0335075_10006482_pt1 | contig 18078 bp, 14 predicted proteins | sample Lox_Sample_24_FD_206723 | JGI IMG/M metagenome (GOLD analysis project Ga0335075, IMG submission 206723) | Soil microbial communities from Loxahatchee National Wildlife Refuge, Florida, United States - Lox_Sample_2.4 | ecosystem: Environmental > Terrestrial > Soil > Wetlands | place: USA...
TTCTGCACGGCGGGGCACGCCGCGACTTCCTCTTCGTATGTTTGCTCGTGGCTGCCGCGGCCCTTGAACAGATAAGCGAACGGCGCGACGACGCCGACGCTGATGGTGTTGTCTTGCTGCGGGATGTACCACCACCAACCTTTTTTGTTCGTGGTCTGAATGACGACGGTGGCGCCCTCATCGCGGCCGGTGTCGCGGTAGGCGCCGCGCCAATAGGTCCAGATGGCGCCCTTGTCCAGAACCGGATCCCAGACGCGCAGCTTGAAACGATTTTGCAGCAGCGCGCTTTGGCCGCTGGCATCGACAACCACCTTGGCCGCCACATCCCGAACCGTGCCGTCCTCCGCCTGCACGCGCACGCCGGCGGCTCGGCTGCCGTCGAACAGCACGTCCAGCACGCGGGCCGGCTGACGTACTTCGACGCCTTGCTCGCGGGCATTGTCGAGCATCATCGTGTCGAACTCGCTGCGGATGACCTGCCAGGTTTGCGAGCATTCGTGCGGTTTGTTGTCGTGGAAATAGAACGGGGCCGACTCTTTCCCCTCGGCGTTGATGAATTGCACGCTGTATTTCTTGACGAAGGGACTGGCCTTCATTTTGTCGAGCATCTTGAGGCGCTGGAGCACCCAGTAGGTTTCCGGGATCAGCGATTCGCCGATGTGGAAGCGCGGGAAGCGATCGCGCTCGAACAGCTGGACCTTGAGGCCGTGCTGGGCCAGAAGCGTGGAAACCGTGCTGCCCGCCGGGCCGCCGCCAATGACGACAACGTCCGCCGCTTCGCCGATGCTCGTGTTCATGAGGAAAAATCCCTTGTTGCTCCATAAATTAACCACGGAGGTATCCAGAAGAGTCACCACGAATCACACGAATTACACGAATAAAGAAAATCGACAAAGCTAAAAAGACAATGCTCCTGAGTTTATTATGTTTCCTTTTTTGATTTTATTCGTGTAATTCGTGTGATTCGTGGTGACTCCTCGGAGTTCCCTATGGCTTTTTTATGGAGGCAGTCGAGTTATGTCTCCGGCACGCGATCCGTTCGACCTGACGGGCCGTCGCGCTCTTGTCACCGGGGCCAGCCGCGGCATCGGCCTGGCCGCGGCGGCGGCGCTGGCTCAGCGCGGCGCCGCTGTCGCCATCACCGGACGCAAGGCCGACAACCTCGCTGCAGCCGCCGGCCAACTTCAAAACGCCGGAGCTGAGGTGCGAACGTTCGTCTGCCACCAGGGCGATGCCGGCGCCATTGCTCATCTGTTCGAGCAACTCGATAAAGCGGCTTTTGCTCCCGATATTGTCGTCGTTAACGCCGCTACCAATCCCGTCCTTGGCCCGTTGGCGGACCTTGATCTCGATGCTTGGCGGAAAATTCTCGATGTGAACCTGACGGGAGGGCTGTTGACGGCGCAGGCGGCGGCGCGGCGCATGCTGGCTCAGCATCGCGGCTCCATTATCTTCATGGCGTCGATTGCCGGCATCGATCCGCTGCCGGGACTCGGCGCTTACAGTGTCAGCAAGTCGGGGCTGCTCGGTCTGATGCGCGTGTTGGCCAAGGAGCTGGGACCGAGCGGCATCCGCGTCAACGCCGTGGCGCCGGGACTGATCGAGACACGCTTTTCGGCAGCGTTGTTTCAAGACCGGGCGGCGTATGAGCGGATTCTCGGCCAAACGCCGCTGGGCCGTCACGGCCAACCAGACGACATCGGAGGCGCGGTCGTGTTCCTGGCATCGGAGGCGGCGGCCTACGTGACGGGACAGGTGCTAATTGTGGATGGCGGCGGTCGCATGTGAGTCCGCTTCGGCAGCCAACGAAATCCGCTCGAATGTTTCATGAACACGCAAAGTCTCGATCCCAAGACGATCTTGTTTGAGGACAATCACTGCCTGGCAGTGGCCAAGCCGGCGCCGCTGTTGACGCAGGGCGTGCCGCCCGGCATTCCCACGCTGGAGGCGATGGTTAAGGCGTATCTGAAGGAACGCTATCGCAAGCCCGGCAACGTCTATCTCGGCATTCCACATCGGCTGGACCGGCCGGTCTCCGGCGTGGTGCTGTTCGCGCGGAACACCAAGGCGGCCCGGCGGCTGGCCGAGCAGTTTCAGAATCGGCAAGTACGCAAAGTGTACTGGGCGGTGGTCGAGCCGTCGCTGGGCGGCGAGCTGCCGCCTGCTGAGGGCGAGTGGGAGGACTGGCTGCTAAAGGTGAAAGAGCAAGCCCGCGGCGAGCGCGTGACGGCGGACACAGCGGGGGCGCGGCGGGCCGTGCTGCGTTATCGGCGCTTGCGTGCGGACGCGGGCGGGGCGCTCTTGGAAATGGAGCCGGAAACAGGGCGGATGCACCAGATCCGCGTGCAAGCGGCCAGCCGCGGTTGGCCGGTGCGCGGCGACGTGCTGTATGGCTCGCGTCTGCCGTTTGGCCCAGCGGCGGAGCTGCCGCGCGACCGCATCATCGCCCTGCACGCCCGCAGCCTGACGTTCCTGCATCCGATCCGCTACGAACCCCTGACGGTGACAGCACCGTTGCCGCCGGCATGGGACGAATGGAAATTGACCACGGATGACACGGATGAACACGGATAAAAGAAAAAACTTCGCGTTCCCAAGCGACGTCTGATAACGTAAAGGAGATTACTTTTTATTTTTTATCCGTGTTATCCGTGTTATCCGTGGTTAAATCGGCCAGGGACACCCAGATGTCGCCGAGAGGATCGGGCTGCTCGGGAATGACGCGACGGGTTTTCGTCAATTCGAGAATGGCCAAGAACAGGCCGACGAGCCGGCCGCGCGTGTACGGCGGCGTGAACAGGGCGGAGAAAGGCAGACGCCTTTCCGCTTGCAGCCGTTGCACAATCATCTCCATGTAAACGTGCAGCGGCGTCTCATCGATGGCGATGGTCTGGGCTTGCAGTGCCAGCGTCTCGCGCATGAGCCGGCCGAAGGCGCTGACCAAATCCCACAATTCGACGGGCTGGACGGCGGGCGGAGCGGCGTTGGCCGGCGCCGGCGACGGCTGCCGCGACAAACGCTGACTTTGTTCCTCGGCGCGGGCCTCCAACAGAGCGGCGGCGTCCTTGAATTTCTTGTACTGCACTAGCTGCTTGACCAACTCCAGACGCGGATCGTCCGCCGGCTCGGCCGACTCTTCCGGCCTCGGCAACAGCATGCGCGTCTTGATCTCCACCAATGTCGCCGCCATGACGAGAAACTCGCCGGCCTGATCCACGTCGATCCACTGAACCGCGTCGAGATAGGTCTTGAATTGTTCGCATACGCGCGCAATGGGGATGTCGCGGATGTCCACTTCGTCGCGCTTGACCAGGTAGAGCAACAAATCGAGTGGTCCGCGGAAGCTGTCGATATCGACAAGATAGTCGCTGTGCTCGCCGGCCCTCATCGCCGCAGCGTATCGCAGGCCGGCGAAGGCTGTCCAGAGCAATAATCGGACGAACCGGAGGCGTAAGCGACGGCACGCAAAACCGTCGCTGACGCTTCCGGCTCGTTATCCGTCGCTGACGCTTCCGGCTCGTGGCTTGCAGCGCTGCCTCTTTCCTTGTACGACAAACCAGAGTGGTTGCCTTAATCGTCCGCAGAGGAGATTCGCCGTGAAACGTACACTGCTTGGCATCGTGTGTTTGCTAAGCGCGGCCTTGCCGCTCTACGCCCAGAGCGATGCAGACAAGGCCGCCGTCGCCTATCTGCAAAAGCTGCAAACGGACGACGGCGGTTTTCGTGCGGATGCGCGGGCCAAGCAGTCCGATTTGCCGGCCACGACGACAGCCTTTCGTGCTTTGAAGTATTTCAGCGCCGCTCCGCGCGATCGAGCTGCCTGCCTCGCCTTCGTGCAGAAATGTTTCGATAAAGACCGCGGCGGCTTCGCGGCGCGGCCGAGCGGCCAGGCAGCCTATCGTCCCACCGCCGTCGGCATCATGGCCGTCGTCGATATGAAATTGCCTACCGATCCCTACGCCGATGCGGTCGTCAAGTATCTGGATGAGCATTCCAAGACGTTCGAGGAAATCCGTTTGACGGCGGCCAGCTTCGAGGCGCTGGGCAAGCGCCCGCCGCACGCCGATGCTTGGTTGGCGGAGGTCGCCAAGCTGCGAAACTCCGACGGCACCTACGGCAAGGAAGGCAGTGTGGCCCGCGACACAGGCAGCGCCGTCTGCGCTGTTCTGCGTCTGGGCGGCAAGGTCGAGGATGCCGGCAACGTGCTGCGGGCGCTCAACGCCGGCCAGCGTGCCGACGGCGGCTTCGGCAAAGCCAGCGGCGAAGGCTCCAACCTGGATTCGTGCTATCGCATCGTCCGCGCCTTCCACATGCTGAAAGCCCAGCCGCGCGGGTCCGAGCGACTGCGCGCTTTCATCGCTCGTTGCCGCAACGACGACGGCGGCTACGGCGTCGCGCCCGGCCAAGCGTCGAACGTCAGCGGCTGCTACTATGCCGCCATCATCTTGCATTGGCTCAACGAAAAATGACCATCTGTTACATCGCCCTGGGCAGCAACCTCGGCGACCGCGACGACTTCTTGCGGCAAGCGCTGACGGCCCTGCGCCAGACGGAGGGCGTTGAGGTAACGCGCGTTTCGCCGCTGTATGAGACGCGGCCGGTCGGCGGTCCCGCGGGACAGGGACCGTATCTGAATGCGGTCGCCGAAGTGCGGAGCGGACGTGAGCCGCTCGATCTACTCGCGGTGCTGCTGCACATCGAGCAACAGTTGGGACGCTTGCGCCGAGAAAAAGATGGGCCGCGCACTATCGACCTCGATTTGCTGCTCTACGGCGAACTCATCCACGAGGATGCACGATTGATCGTGCCGCATCCTCGGCTGCACGAACGGCCCTTCGTGCTGCAACCGTTAGCGCAGCTGGCGCCCGGTTTGCTTCATCCCGTCCTCAAACGCAGCATCGCCGATCTGCTGGCCGAACTGCAAGGACTGCGTTTGCATGGCAGCGCTCTGGGGCGCGAACTGGCGGGGCGGCGAGCGCTGGTCACAGGCTCGACGCGCGGCATCGGTCGGGCCATCGCCCTGGAGTTGGCGGCGGCGGGGGCAGATGTCCTCGTGCATGGCCGGCGCTCGCGGCAAGCGGCGGAGGAGACCGCAGAGCAGATTCGCTTGGCCGGCGTGCGCGGCGAGGTGCGGTTGGCGGATTTGTCGGACGCCGAGGCGTGCCGGCGTTTGGTCGAAGAGGCGTGGGCGTGCTGGGGCGGACTCGATGTCTGGATCAACAACGCCGGCGCGGATACGCTCACGGGGGAAGCGGCGAGCTGGCCGTTCGAGCGCAAGCTGCGCGAGCTTTTGGCCGTCGATGTGACGGCGACGATGATCCTGTCGCGCGAAGTCGGTCGGCGCATGCGCGAGACAAGAGGCGGGGTGATTGTCAACATGGGCTGGGACCAGGCTGAGACCGGCATGGAAGGCGACAGCGGCGAATTGTTCGCGGCCAGCAAGGGCGCGATCATGGCCTTTAGCCGCAGCCTGGCTTTGAGTGTGGCGCCATCGGTACGCGTGAACTGCCTGGCGCCCGGCTGGATTCGCACGGCCTGGGGCGAAGGCGCATCGCCGAGCTGGCAGGAGCGCGTGCGGCGGGAAACACCGCTGTGTCGCTGGGGCCGGCCGGAAGACGTGGCCGCGGCGGCGCGCTGGCTGGTGTCGCCGGCGGCCGAGTTTGTCACGGGGCAGATCGTCCGCGTCAACGGCGGCGTGGTACGGAGCTGAAATAACGAACCACCGAGTCACAGGGAACACAGAGAAGAGTCACCACGAATCACACGAATAACACGAATAAAAAGAGAAAAAAACAAAGAGCAAAGAACATTATTCCTGTGCCTTGTCTTTTTTATTTTTTGATTTTTTTCGTGTTATTCGTGTTATTCGTGGTGGCTCTTCTCTTCGGGGCATGCTAATGAAATCCGTGCGGAGATCGACGCTCCTTCAGGGTGGTCTCTTGGCGTTGGCGCTGCTGGCAGCGGGCTACTTTGCCTGGCAGCGCTATCACTCGCCGGTCCCGCGAACCTACGAGGGCAAGACGCTGGATCAATGGATAGAGGATTTAGACGATCCGAATTATCAGACCAGCCGGCGCGCGGCGGACGTGTTGGCGGATGCCGGCGCCGAGTCCGTGCCGGTCCTGCTCGATGCCTGCCAGCAAGGCGAGATTCGTTTGCATCGCCGGGCCGCCGCTGTGTTGGTGCGCATCGGCGGCCCGGCCGCGCCCGCATTGGCGGCAGCTCTGAAAGACAAAGCCCGGCAGCAGCGGATCGAGGTTGCCCTTGTCCGGTTGGGTTCGGCAGCGGTGCCGGCCTTGCGCGAAGCGCTCACAGAGGAGAAGAGCGGCGAAGCGGCGGCCCACGTTCTCGGTCTCATCGGTCCACGCGCCGCCGATGCCGTGCCCGATCTGATCGCGCTACTCAATCGGCGTCAGGCTGTGGCGGCGTTGCGGAGCGAGGCGGCCTTCGCCTTGGGCCGCATCGGCGAACCTGCCGGCGACATTGTTCCGGCGCTGATTGCCGCTCTCGCCGACAGCAAGAAAGACGTGCGCGAGCAAGCCGCCGACGCATTGGGCTGGATCGGTTCGCCGGCGGGGACAAACCCCGCCGTTCGCCCCGCCTTGACAGCCGCCCTCAAGGACGAGGAAGCGAAAGTAGCGCTAAAAGCGTGTCAAGCGCTCTCTTTTATCGGCGATGCGGAAGCGGCGCCGGCCCTACTGGCAGCCTTTCAGGGCGGTCGGGCCGCGATCGTCCTCGAAGCTGGCCGGGCACTCTGGCGCTTGGGGCCGAAGAACGAGCCGGCCATTCCCGCGCTTCTGTCCGCGGCCCAAGGTCTGATCGACAAATCAGCGCCGGCCCGCGCTCTTCTGGCCTCGTTTGGCCCGCGCGTCGTGCCCGTTTTGGTGAAGGCGCTGCGCGACGACGAGGCGGCGCGGCGCGAGGCGGCGGCCGACATACTGGGACGCATCGGCCCGCCGGCGCGCCCCGCAGTCCCGGCCCTTCTCGCTGCTCTCAAGGACAAATCTTCATCAGTAGCGCTGATGGCGGCGATGGCCTTGGCGGAGATCGATCCGACGCGCGGCGGCGCGGCGGTGCCGTTGCTGGCCGATTCCGTCGATGTTCCCGGCGCGACCTCGGCGCTGGCGAAGATCGGCCCGGACGCTCGCGCCGCCGTGCCGGCCTTGATCGCCGCTTTGAAGCCGGGCAAGGGAAACGTCCAACAAGAGCTGATGCGCCTCAACGCGCGGCTGGCCCTGGCACGCATCGGCACTCCGGCTGTGCCCGCCTTGATCGAGGCGCTGAAAGACAAACGGGAAGGCGTGGCGCTGCTGGCCGGCGAGGCGCTGGGTTGGGTGCTGCCGCCGCCGAAGCAGGCCGTCCCCGCCCTGTGTGCGGCAGTCAAGAACGATCGCGCTCATGCCGCCGTCTACGCTCACGCTCTGGGACTGCTCGGCCCGCCGGCGCGATCGGCGGCTCCCGAGCTGACGGAACTGTTGACGGATGCGGCCAGCCGGGCTGAGGCGGCGGTGGCGCTGGTGCGCATCGATCCGCAGCAAGCGGACAAGGCCGTGCCGCCGCTGATTAAGGATCTCGAAGCGGAGGACGAAAAGCAGCGGCAAGCGGCGGTGCTGGCCCTGGCCCGTCTGGGACCAGCCGCCCAACCCACCGTGGACGCGCTGACGGCTTTGCTCCGCGATCGGCTGCTGATGAAAATCGAAATCGAAGCACTGGGCGAAGTCTGGGCGCAAGCTATTCCCGGCTTGGTCGGTCTTCTGAAAAGTCCTCATGCGGAGGTCCGGCAACGCGCCGTCTTGGCTCTGGGGCAAATCGGCCCTGCGGCGCGGGCCGCCCTCACCCCCTTGATTGCGGCGTTGTCGGATCGAGACAGCGCCGTGCGTATCGATGCAGCCCAGATCCTGCAAGCTCTTGGGGCCGAAGCGAGCGAGGCGGTTCCCGCATTGATCGCCAACTTGCGGGAGCCTCAGATGGAGGTGCGTGCGACGGCCGCCGCTGTACTTGGACACATCGAGGCCGGCGCTAAGGAGGCGCGACAGCCGTTGTTGGAATGTCTCCTCGATCCCGATGAACAGGTCCGCTACGCCGCCGCCCTGTCGCTGGGACGCATCGATTCGCACTTCACGGAGGCGGCGCCGGCTTTGCGCGACGCTTTGAACGATTCCGCGGCGATGGTGCAGCTGGCCGCCATCGATTCGCTGAGCCACATTGAACCCGCCGCCGCCAAAGACGCCGGGCCGATCCTTGTTGCCTTGAGCCGCAAACCCTATCCGCTGGACGTGCGCTTCCGGGCCGTAGAGGGAATGACCAATCTGCTTGGTCCCGATGAAGCCAAGATAGCGGAACCGTGGCTAACAATTGAGCTGACCGATGCTGTTCCCAATGACCGCCTCTACGCCGCCCGTCTGCTGGCCAACATCGATCACCGTCTCACTTCGGACCTTGTGCTGGCCTTGGCCGCCGGGCTGTCCACGCCGTTCACCGACCGGCGGCCGGCCATTCTGAAAACGCTCGGCGAGTTCGGTCCCAAGGCACGCGAAGCGGTCCCGGAAATCGAGCTTCAGCTCTACGAGGGTGCATCGGGAGTGCGCCCGCAAGCGATTCGGGCCTTGCGGGCCATCAATCCCGCGCGCCTGAAACAACTGGGAATAAACTAATACTTCGTTTAGCCGCGACCCGAAGGGGAGCGCGGGATGGACGCGCTCCCCTTCGGGTCGCGGCTAAACGGACGAATTAACACAGTGGATCGAAGCGGTGAGCGAGTCGGCGGCTGTTGATGTCGAGAGCTTCGAGGATTTGCAGGACGGGTTCGATGTCGATGCCCCAGGTTTGGGCCCAGCAGATGATGTCGAGGTTTTCTTGGCCGGCTTTGAGGCGATCGAGGATTCGATCGAGCAGAAGTGTATTGTCGTGGAATTTCTTTTGCAACAGTCCGAAGTCGCCGCGATCCAACTCCACCCAGAAGCGTTTGCCTTGCAGATGCTCCAACCAACGGGCCCGCAGATAGCCCCACCAGTGACACTGCACCCACCGGCGGATGGCGGCCTCGCCCAGGTCGCAACCTGCCTTCTCGCTCTCTATCCACTTGTAGCGCAAGGCTTCTTGTTCGCCCTCGGCATAGACGCTGGACTTTTCCACGGGCTTCTCCCCTGTAACATCCGATCGATCCGCTGGACAGCAATTCGCGCTCATCATGATGCGTTAAACCTTTCAGTTTATTTTAACGTTCGCCCGTGCCCCATGCAAGCTGAGACTCAGCCCCCCTGGCGATTTGGGTAATTCGCGCAGGATAGATAAAACGGAGATAGCGGCAATCGTGAGCGGGTCGAGCGAAGCGAGACCCACTACCTCCGTCTTCCGAGTGGCGTATTGCTGCAATTATCGGGCCATAAATCCGCCATCGACGACAAACGTTTGTCCCGTAATGTAGCTGCCGGCGTCGCTAGCCAAAAGCAGGGCGGGTCCGATCAATTCGCGCGGCTCACCCCAGCGGCCGATGGCGGTGCGCTCGGCGAAAACCTTCTTCTCATCTGCCGACAGCAGTGACGCCGGCAGTTCGGTGAGGAACGGGCCGGGCGCGATGCAATTGACGGTGATGCCGAAAGCGCCGAGATCGAGGGCGTTGGCGCGGGCCAGGCCGAGCAGGGCCGACTTGGTCGTCGAGTAGATGTTGCGTTTCTCCTTGGACAAGAAACCCATAACCGAGGAGATGTGAATGATGCGCCCCCAGCGCCGCTCCATCATCTGCGGCGCCAAGGCGCGCGTCAACACCATGATCGAGTTAAGGTTGATTTCCAGCACTTCGTCCCACACCTCGTCGGTGATTTCGTCGATGGCTTGCGGCTTGTTGGTGCCGGCGTTGTTGATGAGGATGTCCACCCGGCCCATCTGCTCCAGGGCGGTCTTGGCCAAGGCGGCGACCTGATCGCGGCGGCTCATGTCGGCGACGACGAACCGGCCGCGCCGGCCGGTTCCTTGCAGGATTTCGTCCAGCGCCGCACGCAGCTCGTTTTCGTGCCGGCTGGAGATAACGATGTCCGCTCCCGCCTCGGCCAAGCCGCGCGCCATGGCCTTGCCCAATCCCTTGCTGCCGCCCGTCACCAAGGCCACTTTGCCGGTCAAGTTGAAAATGTCCAGGGCCATGCGCCGTCCCCCCTAACAAGGATGCAGGAACCAAACGTGTACGCATTAAGATAGGGAATCCGCGTCGATTGGCCGCTGCAATACGAGCCGGAAGCGTAAGCGACGAAACGAATGTCCGTCGCTTACGCTTCCGGCTCGGTTTTCGTTTTTCTCGGTTTTTTTCTCTTGACAGCGGAGCGACTCGCGGCTATTGTCCCCTGCCCTTGAGGGACTGGAACGTCGGCAAGGAAGCCCGTATATGTGCCGTTGGTTGGCCGTACTGCTCACCCTGACGGTTGCAGCGTTGGGGGGATGCGTCTCCGGGAACAAGGATCGCAGCACCGCGCGCTCGTCGGGTCCGCCGATGACCGGCGTGGTTGGCGACGATGTCATCTATGTCGATGTCGCCGTCATCGAGCGGACGTTCGGCGACGCCTTCCTCAATCAGGAGTTGTGGACCGAGGCCGACGAGGAGATCGTCTACGTCGAGGGCGAGCCGGCTGTCAGCCTGGAGCGGAGGAGAGCGCTGGAGAAGAATGGCTTCCGCGTCGGCCAAGTCGGCGGATTGCTGCCATCCAAGCTGCAAGACTTGCTGACCTCGCAGCGCAGCTGCCAGGCACGGCGAACGCAACTGCACGCCGGTCACGAAACCGTCCTGTCCTGCGGCCCTCCCTGGCCACAGTGCCGCTATCGTCTCGTTCACGACGATCGCTCCGCAACCGCCGAGATGGATCAAGCGCAATGTGAGCTGAAGGTCGTGCCGTCCTTGGCCGACGAGGGCCATATTCGCCTGCGCTTCACCCCGCTCCTCAAGCACGGCGAGACGAAGACGGCCTTCGTGCCCGTCCACGACGCCGACGGCCAATTCCACTGGGGCCGCGCGGAAAACCAAACGGAAGAAGAATATCCCTGGCTCGATTGGACGCTGACAGTCGTGCCCAATGAGTACGTCGTTGTCGGCGCCTACGTGGACAAGGGCGACACGTTGGGCGAACAGTTTTTCCTGACGCGCGAAGAGGGGCATCCGTGGATTCAGCGCTTGCTGGTCCTCCGCGCCACCCACATGCCGACGCCGGCCAACGAGAACGTGGGCCGTTGTCCTCCTCTGGCTTTGCGTGCCAGCCTTCTCACGGTACGCGGCCGCAGCGAATAACAATAAAACCGCCAAGACGCCAAGAACGCCAAGGGAAGAAGAGAGTCACCACGAATCACACGAATAACACGAATAAAGAAAAAGACAGAAGAGAAAAAATGGAAAGGTTCTCTACGATCTTTCTTTTGCATTTTGTCTTTTGTTTTCTTTCTGTTTTCTAATTCGTGTTATTCGTGTGATTCGTGGTGACTCTCTTCTTCCCTTGGCGTTCTTGGCGTCTTGGCGGTTTATTTTTGCGCGCGCCGGGCGTCGCAATCGCGTCTCTATTATGGAGACACGATGAGCGATCCCGAAGAAGACCTGGTGCGGAAAGCGCGGAGCGGCGATCGATCCGCCTTCGAGGAGTTGGTCCGCCGAACGTCGCGGCTGGTGTTCGCGCGTCTTTATCTGGAGACGGGCGATGTCCACCGCGCCGAGGATCTGCTGCAAGAGACGCTGTTAACCGCCTTCCGTTCGTTGAACAAGCTCGCTGAGCCGCGGGCCTTTCGCAGCTGGCTGCTCACCATCGCTCAGAACGCGCTGACCGACGCCATCCGCCGCGAGCAGCGCCAGAAACGCGCCGCCCCGCCGCCGGCTGGCCCCACAGCGCTGGCCCATGTCCCGGACAAATCGCCGCCGCCCGATGAGCAGCTGGCCCGCCGCGAACTGCGAGCGCAGGTATTGGCCGTGCTGCGCTCCTTGCCGGAGGAATATCGCCTGCCGTTAACGCTGCGCTACCTCGCCGGCGCCGATTACGAAACCATTCAGATGCAGATGGGCGTAACCAACGGCTCGCTGCGTGGATTGCTCCATCGCGGCTTGAAGCTGTTGCGCGAACGTCTGCCACCAGAATTAATCGGTTAGCCGGGCAGACAAGAGTGTCTGCCCCACTGGAATACTTGCAGTGGAGCAGACACTCTTGTCTGCCCCACTGGAATACTGCAGTGGAGCAGACAAGAGTGTCTGCACCACTGGAACACTGCAGTGGAGCAGACACTCTTGTCTGCCCGGCTAACCGAGATAGAGGAGTTATCCTTATGTCCGATCACGCTTGGATCCTGGAAAACCTCGCCGCTTATCTAACCGGCGGTCTGGAGCCGGCCGAGCGCGAGCGCGTCGAACAGCACATCGCCGAGTGCCCCCCCTGCGCCGCTGCTTTGGCCGATACGCGAGCGATGGATACGGCGATGTCCGGCCTGTTCGTCGAAGCGCGGCCGAGCGCGGTTTTGGAGGATCGCGTCATTCAAACGCTGCGGAAACGGTCGTCGAAGAATTCTTGGCGTCTGCCGCTGCCGGCGTGGCTGCCCATCGCCGCCGCGGCGCTGGTGCTGATCGGCCTGACCGGATCGATGGCGAGCCAGTTTCTCCTTCACGAAAATTCGGCGTCACCGGGAGCGCCGGAGTTTCGATTTAGCTTCTTGGCAGGCGAGGATGTCACCGCGCGCCCAGAAGCCACGAAGGATGTGGCCGCGCTGGCTGCCGAGTCGCGCCAAAAGACGTTGGAACGACTCGATGAGGCATCGAACTTCTCTTCGCTCACCCTCTCCGATGAATCGGGGCTGTCAAACGGCATCGTGCGTGGCCGAGTCTCGCCTAACAGACCGTCATTGTCCACTCGTAGAGCAACAATCTCGGACGGAGAGCAATTTGCACCACCTGGCGGCTTACCGGCACAAACAAGTGCGCCCAACTCGGCGACTTACTCAGGCGTTGCGATGGGTGAGGGCTCGGTTCGGTCGATGACGGCGCCGATGACTGCTCCCCCACCACCGGCTACGGCGAACATGCCTGCGGAACCACTGTCCCCAGCCCCAAGCGTTGCGGGGGAAAGGGCCGATGTCTCGGCAGCCAAGGAGAGCCTCAAGGTAGCTGAGGCCGCCGTCGAGAAGCACAAAACCGACACCGAACGCTGGGGGTCGGAGGTCAGTCGACTGGAGGGAGAGGTCAAGAGAGGTATCGTTGATTCCCAGGTTCTTCTGGAATCGCAGGCTCAGCTCAAGATGTCGGAATCCTCGTTGAAGGCGGCGGAGACGGCAGCCCGGAAAGAGAAGACGCAATTGGCTTCCGCCCAGGCCAGAGCCGCGAGCTTTGGCATCCCATTCCAACCGAGCAAGCAGCTGGGCTTCGACTCGCCAGACGCGGCGAAGGATGGGAAAGCCGGGGATATTAAGGGCCAATCATCGAGTGGCCCGGATTCGAGCGGCGAAAAGCATGCGGCTGGGCGAGATTTGGCATTGGCAGAGACACCACAGAAGAAGGAACAAGAAAAAGAAAAGCTCGCTCTCCCGCCGCCCGGAAAATCGCCGGAGCAGCCCGGCCCACGCAAAATCATCATTCGCACCGGCGAAATCGAGTACGAAGTGCAATCGTTCGATGCCGCCGTGGCGACCATCGCGCGGCTGGTCAAGAGCATCAAGGGCGGCTTCATCGCCACCGTCAACAGCGACAAGCTGGCCAACGGCAAGGTGCGCGGCTCCGTCGTCGTCCGCGTGCCGCCGGAAAACCTCGACGAGCTGATCCTGGATTTGCGCACCAATCTCAGCAAGGGCGGCGAGCTGAAAAACCAGCGCATCGGCAGCCAGGACATCACCAAGCAGTACACCGACCTGGAAAGCGAGCTGAAAGCCGCTCGCGCCATGGAAGAACGGCTGCTGCAAATCATCAAGACTGGCAAGGGCGAAATCAAGGATCTCCTCGCCGCCGAGAAGGAGCTGGGCAACTGGCGCACGCGCATCGAAAAGATCGAGGGTGAGCTGCGCTATTACGCCAACCAGGTCGCCCTCAGCACGCTGACAATCACGCTGTACGAAAAAGAGATCACGGCCCCGTTTGCCGTCATCGAGCGCGAGCAAGTGCAAATGGGCATCGAGGTCGAGGACGTGGACCAGGCGTATCAGGCGGCTCAGAAGGCGGTGCGCGAGGCCAAGGGCCGCATCACTCGCGCGGAGCTGAAACAGCCGTCACAGGGGCAATTTAGCGCTCTCTTGCAGTTCGAGGTGTCGCCGGAGGCGGCGGGACCGCTGCGCGATCGCCTGAAACAGCTCGGCACCGTGGCCCGCTTCGAGGTTTCGCGCCAGGAAGAAACGCAAGGCGGCGCCGGCAAACCCAGCGACGGCAAAGTCAAACGCAGCGACACGCGCTTTCACGTTCATTTTTACAACCTGACCGACGTTCCGCCGCGCGAAACCGTCGTCGTCAGCGTGGCCTGCGTCGATGTCGAGACGGCCATGAAAACGCTGTTGGCCCGCGTGGACAAGGCGGCGGGCCGCATCCTGTCGTCCAACCTTACCAGCACGCGGGGCGCGCAGACGCAGGGCGATCTGCACTTCCAGGTCAAGACGGCGTTGGCCGACGCCGTGCTGGAGGACATCAAGAGCGCCGGCGAAGTGATGTCGCTGCAAGTGAGCGAGACCACGAACATGGAGACCACCCGCAAGAAGCGCGGCTTCCAGGTGAGACTGTGGGCCTTGGAGGCGGCCGCGGCGCGGGAGACCGACGTGATTCAACTGGCCTGCACCGACGTGGCGGCCAGCTATCGCCTCGTGCAGGAAGCCGTGCAGAAGGCCAAGGGCCGCGTCCGCAACGCCCAGCTCGACGAGCAAGACCGTCGTCGCGTCACGGCAACGCTCGATTTCGAGGTCCGCCGCGCCGACGAGGACGGCGTCCGCGCCGCTCTTTTGAAGGCCGGAGCCGTGTACACGCGCAAGGTGAGCCGGGCCGCCGACAATGGCAATGTGGTCGATAGCAAGGTCCACTGGCAGGTGGCGTTCCTCAATCAGGCCAACATCCCGCCGCGCGAAACCTACGTGTTCGGCGTCGAGGTGGCCGACGTGGACCAGACGGCGGCGATGCTGACGGCGCTGACCGGCAAGCGCGACGGCCGCACCGTCGAAGCGAACATCTCCCGCGATCGCAAGGGCCAAGTCATCGGCAAGCTGATCTACGACGTGCCGATGGCGGAGGTCCACGAGCTGCTCGACGCCCTGAAATCGACCGGCGCCGTGCGCGTGCAGCAGTCGGTCAAGCACCCGGAAGTGCCGGATAGTCCGCTGGCCATTGCCCGGCTTGAGGTGACGCTGTCGAACACGGAGCTGATCGTTCCCAGCGACGACGGCTTCGGCCCGAACGTCCGCCGCGGACTGTCGGACAGCTTCGCCGTCTTATCGTGGAGCTTGCGGATATTGATTCTCGGTTTGTGCGTCCTACTGCCGTGGGCGCTGGTGATCTGGGCGATCTATCGTCTCGTCGTGCGGCTGCGTCGCCGTACAACCCCATCCGCTCCGGCGGCATGAGTACGACAAAACAACGGTTCTTGGCGTTATTTTCTCACGAAGCACGCAGGTGAGATTCGGCTTCGCGCACCCGGCCCATCTCACGATAGATGCCCGCCAGATGGTGCCGCGCCGTCGCCCGTCGTTGCCGCGCTGGACCATCGCTCCAACGGCAGCTCGTGCCGCCGCAGTTTGTCCACGTCGTCCGGATCGAAGACGACATCGGCATCGATCCACATCAGCTCCGCGTAGCCCTGGGACAGAGCGTCGCTGGCCATCTGGTTGCGGGCGGCGTCGATGGCCGAGTAGCCGCGCACGCGGCGGACGGCATAGCCGCGCCGCTCCAGCTCGCACAGACCCTCATCGCAACCGGGGTCGATGCCGCCGCCTACGGGCACAAGAACAACGCATTGGCTGGAATCCGTGGTGTGGGTCATTGTCTTCGGGACATTTGAGGAACCTTGCTCTTGTTGTGCCGCTGCGCATCCATTGCGGCTGGACTTTACGCGGAATTAGGATGGTCTCGGCTTTTGTCTGAGAGGCCGTAGAAGCGATCGCTGCCGTCGTAGGTATAGACAGTGACCTCGTTAATGCCGCTGTGGTAGTGGTAGTTGATGAAGGAGACAGGCGGGCTGGTCGGGGGCGTGTTGGCCGGCGGCGGGAGGGGCGGTGCGGCAGCGCGAGACGAACGCGGGCACAGCCAAGCGGCCAAGCCGGTCAGCAAGCCGCCCAGCAGTCGGCGGCGTGAAATGCGTTGCAGACTCATGGCAAATACTCCAATGATAACTGAAGAACGAACAAGGCTTCAACTACGAGTCCCGACCCTTTTTTTCTCTTCTTATGAGATTATCTTGTCATGAACACAGGGACTAGTACCACTAGGGCGAGGACGAGTGTTATCCAGGCGGCTGTTAATGCGCCCGCAAATAGGCCAATTGAAAATTGCGCCGAAGCGGATGCTCCGGGAAGCTTGCGACCGGCGCGGAGGCCTCCTTCTCCGCATCCCCAGCCTCCGCCACCGAGGATTCCCATGCCGGCTCCAAATAGAGCGCCCCAAAAGCCTCCTATTGCGAAACCAGCACAGCAGCCAATCACCGCCCCGAGAACGCCGCCGCCAAGCGCTCCACCCCCGCAACCAATCCAGGACCATCGAATCATGCAACCAATCCAGGACGACAGAACATCTGGACTGATACCAGAGCTGAGGGTCTTCCTTATCTCATGCATTCTGATTTCACAAAGGAGACCTACAGAGATGAGCCCCCCGATCATAATAGCGGGCAGCCACCCGACGGCGGCCCCAATAATAGGAGCGATTTCAGGATCTATCATATAGTCTGGCACAAGCGTAGCACTAGCCGCACATAAGACTATAAGCAAGCTCGTGACAATGAAATAGATCGCCACGGCCCCCCAAGCGCGCCATGACCGCCACATGATCCAGCGATGCTTCTGCCAGATAGCGCGGCGTTCTTCCTTGGTGAATCCTGCCAACTCCGGAATAGCGTCAAGATTCCAATAGATGCGCATGATTCCTCGTCTCATAGTACAAGAAGAAATCCTAACACACCGAGTCATTTAAACGGCGATAATATAATAATACCAGTTATTATTATAACCCCACCTGCTGCTACGACCGCGCCAGGGGCCGTTGCGGCCCCAAAGAGAGCTTTCTCTAGAGGGGTTGCATCGGGGGGTAAGAACGTGCCAGAGGTGATGCCTCCTGCTACGCACCCAGCGAACGCCCCTACGCCGGCTCCGATAGCCATCCCCACCGGGACAAGCGGGGGGGCCTCGCTTGTAACTGCGCCACCGATAACCATTCCGAAGGTTCCAGTTGAGAGCGCTCCACCGAGAGCACCCCACCATGACCACCCTATCTTCATCATGCCCGAAGGGTCAACAAGATTTGTTGGCCGATTGCCCACGTACCGGTATAGGTCCGTATCTCCAGCCTTAAACCCAAGCGGATCTTGGCTCACGAACCGACCATCCGCCGGACTGTAATTGCGTGCGTCGAATTGGTAGTTTCCCGCGAGCGGATCATACGTGCCGCCAGCGTACAACATTCTCGGAGCGTAAGCCGCGTTCGTTTGGTTGAGGATGTTGCCATATGGGTCGTAAGTGATCGCGTTCAGCACGCTGCCGCTGGCGCTGATGACCTGGCGTATCGAGTTGATGTTGTCCGTCAGGAACCATTGCACCGTGCCGCTGGCGCTCACCTGGCCATAGAACTGGCTCAAGGTGTTGGGATTCGTCAGATAGCGTTCGGTCAACGTGCCGCTGCCGTTGAAATCCATATACGGATTGGAGCCGTTGTACACCGTATACAGCGTCGGCGTGCCGTTGAGCGATTCAGCGATGCGGTTGCCGAAAACGTCGTAGGTGAACGTCTCGTCTTCCAACACCTGGCCCTGGCTGTTCTCGACCTTCACCTCCGTCAGCTGATTCTCGTAATTCCAGGTGTAATACGTCACCGAACCCGTTTGCAGGTTCGTCTGCGAGGTCATGTTGCCGTCGTGGTCGTAGGTGTAGCTGTAAGTGCCGTCGCTCAGC
>Ga0335075_10006483_pt1 | contig 18076 bp, 13 predicted proteins | sample Lox_Sample_24_FD_206723 | JGI IMG/M metagenome (GOLD analysis project Ga0335075, IMG submission 206723) | Soil microbial communities from Loxahatchee National Wildlife Refuge, Florida, United States - Lox_Sample_2.4 | ecosystem: Environmental > Terrestrial > Soil > Wetlands | place: USA...
CCTGGGTGGAGTGGAATGCCATGAAGAACGTTCCGAAGAGGCATCCCGTGACCACCGCGCTCGCCATCCACATCAGGTTCCCGCCGAGCGCTCCTCCTACGACGCCGGTGGCGACCGTTGCCAGGTTGGCGTCGCCCGAGAACCAGACCGGCCACAGGTGCCACACCTTGCCGCGGCGCTCGCTCAGCGGCACATATTCGATGCTTCGTGACTCGACGACCGGAGCGCTCGCCTTGCCAGACGTGTCGTCGCGGCCGCTCACGCTTCCCCGTTCAATCTTTGCCGCCCCCGAGGCCGCCGAGCGCCATCAGCGCGAATTCCTCGAACAGGATTTGTGCGGCGAGTTGCGCGGTGTTGGTCGTTGGATCGTACTGCGGCGCCACCTCCATCACGTCCGCGCCGACGATGTCCAGTCCGGCCAGTGAGCGTAACAGCGCCAGACCTTCGCGCGGCGTCAGCCCGCCCACCTCGGGTGTGCCCGTACCCGGCGCGTATGCCGGGTCGAAGCCATCGACATCGACGCTGACATAGACCGGCCCCGAGCCCACGACCTCGCGGGCGAGAGCGGCCACTTCGGCCCAACCCTTCTGCAGCCATTCCTCCATATACACGACCCGCATGCCCGCGGCGTGCGAGAATTCCCAGAACATGTTGGACGAGCCGCGAATGCCGATTTGAATGGTGCGTTCCGGGTCGAGCGCCCCATCGAGCACGGCCAGCCGAAACGGTCCGCCGTGGTGGAATTTGGAGCCGTCATAGGCGCCCATGGTGTCGCAGTGGGCGTCGATGTGCACCAGGCCGACCGGACGCTGCTTGCCGAGCGCTTTGAGGATTGGATAGGTGACGGAGTGATCGCCACCTACCGACAGCGGCCGGACACTCTGCGGCACGAGCCGCGCGTAGTAGGCCTCGATGTCTTCGAGCGATTGTTCCAGGCTGTAGCGGCTGCGGAACGGCACGTCGCCGACGTCCGCCGCGCGCACGTGCGCTTGAGGAACGCCACGAAGGGTAGGGTGGTAAGGTCCTATGCGCTCGATGGTGCGCACGGCGCGCGGGCCAAATCGCGCGCCCGGCCGGTTCGACACGCCCAGATCCATGGGCACGCCGATGACGGCAACGTCCAGGTCTTGGATGTCCGATGCGGCCGGCAGGCCCAGGAAGGTAGGCACCCCCGCGTACGGCAGCGTGCGCCGTCCGTCTGGCCGCTGCACCTGCGAGATCGCCGTCCGCAGCGTCGGGTCGGTCGCATCGAAGGCGCCCCCTTCCGCGTAGTGTGCACGCAGTGCTTGCAACTTCAATGGATCCAATGTCGTAACCCTCAAAGCCTGACGTGAGACTCGGGAGCCTGCTGCCGGCTCGAGAGCCGTGCGGAGGTGACGAAGCTCGCGTAGCAGAGCGTCGTCGCGACGACTCCGAACCACAGCAGCAGCGTGTAGCCGCCGTCCTCGATGAGCAGTGCGCCCACATAGGGGCCCACCGCCAGCATCAGATGGGTGGCCGTTCCGTAGAATGCGACAAATCGTCCGGATGCGTCTACATCGTTGAAGACGATGATGAAGTACGCGACGACATAGCTCCAGAAGATCTGGAAGACGGTGTTGATCCAGAAAAAGGCGGTCGCGGGCCTGGCATAGTGACCCAACCGGGTGAGGAGCAGCAGCGCGCCGATCTGGAAAAGAGCGGTCACGACCAAGGGCAGTACCCTGCCGAAGCGCACGCCGATGAGCGCCGCCGCCACGGAGCCGGCCAGGCTGAGGACCAGCCCGGCGCTGAGCGCGCCGCCCGTCTGCTCGAGCGTCAGCCCGGCGCCGCGCGCGACTCCCTCGAGAAAGCCCCACACAGCGCCGATCATCAGGAAATACAGTCCCGCGCCGAGGAGCGCGGCAGCGCCGGGGCCGGCGATCTGGCGCCACTGCAGCCTGCCGGAGCTGGGCCGCTGGCCGGGATCTTCGGGAAAGCACCACCAGCAGATGAGCAGCGTCGGGATGAGCCAGGCCAGGATATACCCGTATACGGTGTCCAGCCTCCACTGCGGCGGCACGACATCGGCGACATATAGCCCAATGGCAGAGAAGACGACCTGCATGCAGAGCAGCAGGCCGGCGTTGCGGTCGGCGCGCCGCGTGTCGACGATGCCTGCCAGAGCTACTGCGTAGGCCACCCCCGCCGTCACGCCGGAGGCGAGCCTGAGTCCCATGAGGGGGTAAAATCCCGTGACGAAGAAGCAGAGCGCGTTGAGCAGACAAAACAGCGCCAGCGCCCAGCCAACTGTCCGCCGCCATGACACCTGCCGCAGCCACCAGGCCCCGGTGGCAGTCGAGAGCGCAATGCCAGCAAGGTCGGCGGATCCCAGCAGGCCCGTGCGCGCCGGCGACAGATGCAGGAAGTCTCCGATGGCCCCGACAAAGCTCGGCAGGATCAGGAGTATCGCCTCCGTGACCGAGCCCACGAGCAGCAATGAGAGCAGTGCCGTGGGCCGATCGATCGCGCGGCCGCTCGCCGCAGCCGCGGAGTGATTCATCGGCGTCGGTCGCGGAGAATCTCGCGGGCAGCGTTTCGCCCGACAACTGCTCCCACTCCGCCGCCGGGGTGGGCGGAGGAGCCGCATTGGTAAAGACCCTTGATGGGGGAACGGTAGTCGGCCCAATGCGGTGCCGGCCGCGCCCAGAAGAGCTGATCGAGCTGCAGCTCGCCGTGAAAGATGTGCCCGTGGGGGCTGCCAATGGTGGCTTCGATGTCAACCGGCGTCAGCACCTGCATCCCGATGATGCCATCGGAGAATCCGGGCGCAGCCTCGTCGAGGACGCCGAGTGCATTGCGCACGAGCTCGTCCTTGCGCGTCGTCCAGTCGCCCTCGCGAAGGTGATAGGGAGCGTGGCCGCCGAAAAGATTGACAACGTGCTTACCAGGCGGAGAGATCGTATCGTCGACGAACGTCGGCGTTACAGGAGTGAGGAACGGCCTGCGGGAGATGTCGCCGAACTTGGCATCGTCATATGCGCGCTCGAGGTACTCGATGGTCGGGCCGATGTGCACGTAGGTCGGGTAAGGGATGCCACACTTCTGCGCGTCGAACGTTTTGTATTGGGGCAAGCGTTCGCAGGCGATATTGATCTTGAAGGCGCTCGAGAGCGTCCGGTACGTCTCGATGTCGCGGACGAACTCCGCCGGGAGCTGTTTCTTGTCGAGTAGCTTGAGAAAGGTGATCTTTGCCGACACGTTGCTGACGACAATGGAGGCGTGGTGCCGCGAGCCATCGGCTAGAGTGACGCCGGTGACGCGTCCGTTCGAGGTTTCGATTGCCGACACCTCGGCTTGCGTCTGGATCGTTACGCCTTTTTCCGTACCGGAGCGTGCGATGGCTGTGCTGATGGCGCCCATACCTCCGCGGACAAATCCCCAGCCGCCGGCGCCGGCGTGCTCACCCATGACGTGGTGCATGACGACATAGGCCGACCCGGGGCTCTTGGGGCCGGCAAACGTGCCGATGCCCGAATAATAGGCAAGGAGCGCTTTGATCTCCGAACGCTCGAACCACTCGGATAGATAATCGTCCGCGCTCATGGTCAACAGGTCGGCGAACCGGAACAACTTGCCGCACACCCGACGGTATCGCCAGAGGAACTTCGCCGTCTCCTTGAACGAGCGCCAGTCCCGGCATGACGGGTCGGGTGGGGTCTCGAGCAGCAGCCGGCGCATGATCCTCACCGAGTCCATCAGATAGCGATCGAACTCGGGGTAGATCGCCGCATCTTTCTTGGAGAAGCGGGCAAAACTGCGCTGGGTCCGCTCGATGTCATCGGAGAACGTGATGTGGTCGTCCGCCGGTAGGGGAGCGAACAGGTCGGTGGCCGGCAGCACCTGGTAGCCATAGCGGGCGAGCTCGAGCTCCTCGATGACCTTCGGATGCAGCAGGCTCATGAGATAGCTGAATACCGAGAACCTGAATCCGGGAACGATCTCCTCGGTGACGGCGGCGCCGCCGACGACATGCCTGCGCTCGAGGATCAAGACGCTCAGCCCGGCCTTGGCCAGATAGGCTCCGCAGGTCAGACCGTTGTGTCCGGCGCCGATGACGATCGCGTCGTACTGCTTTGGCAAGTTGGACCCCGCTGTGGCTCGAGAACCGTTACCCGCGCGCACCGGCACCCGGAGGGGGTGGCAACCTGCCGAGCACGGCCTCGAGCGCCAGCCCGAGGGTAAGCAGATCCCGGTCAGTGCCCGGTGGGCCATCGAACTCGAGCGCCACGGGCAGGCCATCCCTGGTCAAGCCCGCCGGCAATACCAGTCCGGGCAGGCCCGCAGTGCTTCCCGGCGCGATGTTGCGACTTATGGCGTCATCGAACGGCATGCGCCGCCCTGCGACTTCGACGTACATGTCTGCCTCCCATGCCGAGCCGCGGATCGGTGGGGCCGGAAGGATCGTCGCCGGGAAAACGATTGCGGCGACCCCGCTGCGGCGGAAATACTCGCGATACATCGTGTGCAGTGCTGGCAGGTGCACATTCACGATCTCCCTGTAGCGCGCGTCGGTGACGAAATCTCTGTCGCTCGGGTCGATCGCGGGTACGACCATGCGCCGAATGTCCGGGCTTGCTTGTGCGATGAGCTGGTCGAAAGTAACCCCCGTGCGATAGTCCGCAAGGTAGCGGGTCATGTAGGGGCGGAAGTCGTGGTTCTGCACCTCATTGGTGATGAGGTCGATCAGATGGTGCAGTTCAGCGAGCTCACCCTCGACCAGCTCGGCTCCTGCTCGGCGCAGACTCTCGAGGCCAGCCGCGGTGATTCGTTCAACCTCGGCATCAAGACCCGCCCAGAAGTATGAGCGAACAACGCCGAGACGCACGCCCCTCAAGGTCGGCGGCGATGCTTCGATGGGACCACTGGTCAGAGCACCATCGAACAACAGGAGATCGGCGACCGTTCGAGCGTGGGGCCCCAGCTGATCGAAGCGCGGCGAAATCGGCACGACCGCGGTCGTCGGATACCGGCCGGTCGTGGGGCGGAACCCCGCGATCCCGCAGAGAGCGGCCGGCACCCGGATCGAGCCCTCGGTGTCCTCCGCCACCCCGAGCGGCGCCATGCGATAGGCGATGCTGGCGGCGGTTCCGCCGCTGCTGCCTCCGGGGATCCGGCTCGGATCGTAGGGGTTGTGCACGGCGCCATAGGCGTAGTTGTTGCTGATCCAGCCGTAGGAGAGCTCGTGGAGATTGTTCTTTCCGAGCACGATCGCCCCCTGATCGCGCAGCGCGCGGACCAGTGGGGCGTCCTCGCGCGGCTGGAAATGGCGCAACGCAGGGGTTCCGGCGGTCGTCGGAAGATCGCGCGTGTTGACACTGTCCTTGATCGCAATCGGGAGTCCATGCAGGCGACCCAGCCTCGCACGTGCCCGGCGCTTGCGATCGCACTCGCGGGCGGCTTCGAGCACCAGCTCAGGTCGCAGGCTGATGAACGCATTGAGACCGGCACCGGCCTCGCAGCGCCGGAGCAGGGCACGCGCATAATTCTCCGCTCCGATATCTCCACTCGCGAGTGCGCGCACGGCTTCGACGGCAGTGAGAGCAGCGAGGTCATTCGACGCATCTGCAGCGGACGTCGCCGTTGCGCCCGCACGCGAGGCCACGGCTCCGGCGACTCCAGCAGCCCTGAGCGTGCAAAGCGATGCCGCCGTGACACCGGTCAGGAAGCGCCGACGGCTGGTATCAGTGCTCATCAGAAGCTGTAGGTGAATCTCGCGCCGAGCACTCGCGGCCTGATCGGCGTCTGCGCCACGATGAAATTGTCCGTGCTGGTGAAGACGATCGCGTGCGAATTGGTGATGTTCTGCCCGTAGACGCTGAAGGTCCAGTCATCCTTCTCCAACCCGACGGAGGCATCGGACGTCGTGTAGGCGGGGTCCTCGAACCTGATCCTCGAGGTCCCGACGGTGACACCCGGAACGAAGGGCGGATTCGAGCCTGCCTGGGTGAAGGAATGCCCGGTATGGACCATGCCGATCTGCACATGCGCCACCGCGCCGTCCAGGTACTGGAAGTAGCTGGAGGAGGCGATCGGCCAGTCGTAGCGCAGCAGCAGATTGAAGCGCAGCGGCGGTGAGTCGGCCGCCGGGGCGCCGCGCGGGCCGAAGGGATTGCCGACCGCGGCGCAACTGCTCGGCCCGGACGGGCAGACTTCGGTGATCGGCTTGCCGTAGTTCTCGCTCGCGGGATTGTTGTCGATGATCGCCGGGGAGTTGGTCTGCTCGCTGCTGTTCCAGGCGCCGGCGCCCTCGAGCTTCAGTCCCTGCCAGATCTGGGCGACGAACGAGGTCTCGGTGCCGTCGATGCGGAAGTCCTGGCCGTTCGTGTTGAAGAAGATGGTGCCGGTGAGGCCCGGGTCGAAGAACTCGATCTGCACGTTGTCCCAGTTCTCGCGATAAATCGCGCCATTCCACTGGAAGGATCGGTTGAACAGCTGCCAGTTGGTCTTCCAGCCGACCTCGTAGTTGTTGAGCTGGTCGGGTGCGTAAGACTCCTGCACGATGAGCTGGTCCACACCGTCGGGACCGGGAGCGTGGTAGGTGCCCGCATTGTTGAAGCCGCCCGGACGGAAGCCCTGGGAGAAGGTGAAGTAGGTCAGAATGTGCTGTGAGTTGCCGAACAGGGTGGGATCGATGTGCCAGGAGATGTTGGCCTGGGAACGCTCGCCCGACTCCGTATCCCTGAGGTCCTGTGTGTTGAGGTCGATCGAATCAGCGGGATTGTGGCAGCCACCCACCGGCGTTCCGCCTTCGAAGCAGCCGAAACCCAGCAGCGCGCTGCCGGCGGCGCTGTTCAGGAAGAGGAAGTGTCTGGTACCGGCGGTGAACGTGAGGTGGGAAGTCAGGTCGAAGCTGAGCGAGGCGAATTCCGCGACCTGCCTCTCCTCCCGCATCGCATCCAGCCCGAAGGCGGTACTGCTGGTCTCCAGCCCCGGGTTCGTGGCGAAACCCGGGAACGTGCCCTCCACCGCAAAGCAGCCGGTATTGCCTGGGGTCCCGGCCGCGCCATTCGACGTGCACGGGGGAACGGTCCGGTACAGGTCCTGGGTCTGGTCGTAGATGGTGTTGCTTTCCTCGAAAACGCCCACTATGCCGCGCAAGCGCCAGTCAGCCGGGGTCTGGGCACGCAGCTCGTGCTGCCAGTGCTGGTCCTGCTGGTTGGATATCACCGGCGCAACGGCTGAGAAACAGGTGGACTTCAGACTGTTATCGCCCCCGGTCCCCGGACCGTAGCACTCGTAGTAGTCGCCATAGACGCCACGGGCGTAGTTGGTGTAGTCCGACTCGGTCTCGAGGTTGCGAGTGAGCAGGCCGCCGGTGTAGATGAGGCTCAGGGGGCCGGCTTTGCCATTGAGCGTCCACGCGGTGTTCGAGTCCCTCTCATCGTGGTACGCTGGGGTGAAGAGCACGACCTCGAGGGGATTGAGCTGCGCGCCGTCCGGAGCGTTCGGGTACTGGAAGAACACCCCCTCGGCGTCCAGGCTCTGCCACATCTGCGTGACGAGGAAGCTCCAGTCGTCATTGAACTGGTACAGCGCCTCGATGCGGCCGCCCTGGTAGGTGACCGGATTGATGTCGTTTCTCACGAGGTCGACATTGTTGGCGACAGGGCTCCCCGGTGGCACGCAATAACCGTTGTTCACGCCACCGTCCGGGCACTGTCCGTTGACTGCGGGGTATTGGGCATAGTGGATGCCTATGTCCGTGTCATGACGGGTGAAGGTCCCCTGCACGTTGTCGATGTAGCCGCCGCGGCGGTCGCTGTAAGCCACGAAGCGCACGGCCATGTGGTGCGGGACGAGCGGCAGGTTGAGGACCCCGGTCACCGCGCTGTTCGGGGCGCCGTGCGCGGTGGTGCCGTAGTCGCCGCTGAAGTTGCCCTCCACCGTGTCGAGCACCGGCTTGTTGGTGATGTAGCGGATCGCGCCCGCCTCGGCGCCGGAGCCGAACAGCGTCCCCTGCGGGCCTTCGAGCACCTCGATCCGGTTCATGTCGACCGCATAGATGTCCATGTTCTGGTTGGGCATCTGGACGGACTGGTCGTCGAGGTAAACGGCGACGTTCGGCCAAGGGGCCGTATAGCCGCTGAACTGGGTGGCCTGCGAGCCGGCGCCGACGCCGCGGATGAAGATCTCGTTCTGGCCCGGGCCGTTGTCGGCGGATGTGAGGTTCGGCAGCATCTGCACGTAGTCCTCGAACGAGGAGATGTGCAGTTGTTGCATCGTCTGCCCGGTGAGGGCCTGCATCGTGACCGGCACGTTCTGGATGTTCTCGCTGCGGCGAGTCGCGGTGACGATGACCTCCTTGAGCGCCGGGGCCGAGGCGTCGGCCTTCGAAGTCGCGTCACGCTTGTCGGACGTGGGCACCACCTGCGCGGTCGTGTCGGCGGGGCTCGGGTCGGGCGCGGGTTGGGCGGCAAGCGCTCGCAAGTACACGCCGCTCAGGATGGCGGCCACCGTATATGAGACCTTCGACTTCATGGCAAACCCTCCAGAATTGATTCTTGTGGGCCCCGGCCTGAGCCTTCGATCACCGGTAGGCGACTGCCACCGGGCTCCGAACGGATGCGTCAATCGTGTGTTATGCAGACCCCTGAAACTTCAATAACTAGGTGGCGTGATGGCCCATACGATCTCGGTCTCCTCCGACCCCGGATTCCGGTATCGATGCGGACGAGTGCTCTCGAAACCGAAGCTGTCGCCGGTCTCCAGCATCGCGCTTTGCCCATCGACCCAAAGCTCGAGTCGGCCGCGTACGACCACTCCGGCTTCTTCGCCCGCGTGCGAGTAGGGCTCTTCACCCGAAGAAGCGCCCGGCGCCAGGCGGCACAGCACCAACTCAAGGTCCCCCTTGAGCGAAGGGCTGAGCAGCTCATCGACGATTCCCGCCGAGAAGTCGATTCGCCGCCGCCGCGAGCGGCGAACTATCAGTCCGTGCTCGTGCGGGCGGACGGCATCCGCCTCGAAAAACCAGCCAATGGTGACCCCCAGGGCATGCGCGATCGACAGCAATGACTTGATGGAGGGCATCGCTTGCTGGCGCTCCACCATGCTCAGGTACCCAACCGACAGCCCACTGGCTGCGGCGAGTTGGCTCAGCGTCAGGTTGCGCGCTTTGCGCAGCCCACGGATTTCGGGGCCGACGCGACCAGGTGCGGCGGCGGAAGTGTCGGCAGTTTTGGACCGCGGCCGGGAGGTCGCCGCGCGCGCATGCCAACTGTTCATCTTAGCTGCTTGAGCAGTCCGCAGGTTGTCGCGTAGAGTTGAAAATTCATGGACAAATTTCAGCATTTACATAATATCGGACTGAAATTTTTGTTGCAAACAAATCGCGGCGGCCCCGAAGGGGACGCCCGACCACCATTCACCCGGGGGAATCGTGGAAAGCCAAGACGCCACTCAGCTCAATGCTCGCCGGGCCGCGGCCGTGACGCGCGGCATCGCCAGTGCCACGCCCGAATTCGCCGTGCGCGCCCAGAACGCCGAGGTGTGGGACAGTGTCGGCCGCCGTTATGTGGATTTCGCCGGCGGCATCGGGGTGCTGGCCACGGGACATCGGCATCCCAAAGTGATCGCGGCAGTCAGCGCGCAGCTCGAGCGCTTTACGCATACCGCCTTCCAAGTGATGGCGTACGAGTCCTACATCCGCTTGGCCGAGCGGCTCAATGCGATCGCGCCGTTCAAGGGTCCGGCGAAGAGCCTGCTGCTGACGACGGGCGTAGAGGCGGTCGAAGCGGCAGTGAAGATCGCGCGCATCGCGACCGGCCGGACGGCGGTCGTCGCCTTCAGCGGCGCCTTTCACGGCCGCACCAGCCTCGGCATGGCCCTCACGGGCCGAGCGGTGCCGTACAAACGCGGCTTGGACTCCTGGCTTCCTGGGATATTTCGTGTGCCTTTCCCGATCGCTCATCGGGATATCAGCGTGCGGGACAGCTTGCGCGCCCTCGATCTGGTGATGCGCGGGGACGTGGAGCCGAGCCACGTGGCTGCCATGATCATCGAGCCCGTGCAGGGCGAAGGTGGATTCAACGTCGCGCCGCCGGAGCTGCTCGCCGACCTGCGACGCATCTGCGATACGCACGGCATTCTCCTGATCGCCGACGAAATCCAGTCCGGCTTCGGGCGCACGGGGCGGATGTTCGCGATCGAGCACGCCGGCATCGAGCCCGATCTGGTCACCCTCGCCAAGTCCCTCGCGGGCGGATTTCCGCTCTCGGCGGTGTTGGGCCGTGCCGCCGTCATGGATGCGGTGGAGCCCGGTGGGCTGGGTGGCACCTACGGTGGCTCGCCGATCGGGTGCGCAGCCGCGCTTGCGGTGTTGGATGTGATGGATGAAGAGAGGTTGCTGGAGCGATCCGAGGCGATCGGTGCGCGCTTGCGCAAGCGTCTTGCAGCGCTCGCCGAGGACGGTACCGGCGTTCCCATTGGCAACGTGCGCGGCCTCGGCGCCATGATCGGATTTGATGTCCTGAAGAGCCGCGGCGGCGAGACCGATGGCCCTACTGCCAAGCGAGTGACTCAGCGCGCGCTCGAGGCCGGCCTCATTCTGCTCTCCTGCGGCTTGCAGGGGGAGACCATCCGCATCCTGGTGCCGCTGACGATCGCGGACGCCACTTTGGACGAGGGCCTCGACAAGCTCGAGCAGGCGTTGCGCCTTTGACGCCTGCTATTCCCGGTAGCGCGACAGGGCGTCTCCGAGGGTTTCGCGCAGCGGCGCCAGCCAGGGCTCGTAGTGACGCCACTGGGAGAGACCCTCACGATAGATCGGCTGACGAACCTGCTCGGAGCTTGCCGTCCTGACACTGCGCTCGGTCCGGTGGAATTCGACACAGGCAGGCTCGAATTCGAGCTCGCAGAACTCCAGCAGGCGGCGAACGCTATTCTCCAGGTCTTGCACGACATCTTCGTAGCTCAGATGCAGAACCCGCCCGGGAAGGACCGCGTCCCAGTGGCGCATGAGCTCGAGGTACGCGCGGTAGTAACGCGCGATGTCTTCCAGGCCGTAAGTGAACGCCTGGCCCTGGGCGAACAGCTGCTTGAAGTTGCCGAAGCAGCAAGCCATGGGCTCCCGGCGCACATCGATGATCGTCGCGTTCGGCAGCATCAGATGGATCAGGCCGATATGGCGGAAGTTGTTCGGCATCTTGTCGATGAATCGCGGTCGGCCCGCGGTGCGGTACGCTCGGGTCTCCTGCAGATATCTTTCACCCAGCCGGCGAAAGTCCTCCGAGCTCATGGTCTGGAGCATCCCCGGGTAGCGTGAGTCCCGCCCGTCCAGATCCGTCACGATGCGCGGCACGTCGGCAAGCTCGTGCGTGCCTTCTACCTGTGAGTGGGAAGCCAGGATCTGCTCGATCAGCGTCGAGCCCGAGCGCGGTAGACCGACGATGAAAATCGGATCGGCGGCGCCCGCCCCGCCGCCGCGGTGACGGGCGAAGAGCTCAGGCGTACAGACCTCCATCCGCAGCCGGGTGTTATGTTCGATCTGCTCCGGCCGGTACGAGCCTGCCGAGCGCCGCAGCGCGTTGCCGCGGCTGTAGTATTCGAAGGAGCGCTGGTATTCCTCCCTGTCCTCGAGCGCTTTGCCCAGTGCGAAGCACAGGTGGTATCTGTCATCGGCGGATGGGGCAGGGGCAGACTCCGCGGCGATCATCCGCTCCAGCTCCTCGTCGGTGAAGCGGTAGGTCTTGAGATTGGCCAGGCTCCAATACGCATCGCCGTAGCCGGCGCGAGCCGATGCCGCCGCGCGATACTCGGCGACGGCCGCTGCAGTATCGCCCAACGTCTTCAACAAGTGGGCAATCGACAGATGCAGCTCCGCAGGCTGCTGCGCCCCTGGGAGGAGCTCGCGGTAAATCTCGATGGCGCGCTCGTGCCGGCCGAGTCCCACCTGAGTGAGAGCATGGAGCGTGAGATAACCCCGGTGGCTCCGATCCTCTGCCAGCAGCTTCTCTACCTGCTTCTCGGCCTCGAAATGCAGTTGCCGCTTCGAGAGCACCTGAGCATAGTCGAACCGAGCCGCGTGGTATTCGGGCGAGAGCTCGAGGACCCCTTCCAGCAGCACTTGAGCATCGCCGTAGATTTCCTGCTCCATAGCGATATGCGCCAGCAGACGCATGGCCTCGGCGTGGTGTCCGCGCCTGAGGAGGAAGCTACGAATGACCTCCTCTGCCCGGGCGAGCTCACCATCCGCGAACATCGTGCTTGCCGTGACGACCTCTGGGGGTAATTCGCGCAGTCTGGCGGTCTGCGCGGCAGCCTGCGCAGCCTCGGTAGCCTGGCCGGTGAGGCGGTACAGGCCCTCCAGCATGCTCCAGCTCACCGGAAGTGCCGGGCTGATGCGTACCGCGCGCTGGAAAGCGTCGATGGCCTCGCGGGCCTGCCTCGTGGCGATGTGGCAGAAGCCGCGCTCCTGATACGAGCGGCTGAAGCGCGGATACAAGCGTTCCAGCCGCGAGAGAGTCTCGAGAGCCGCGGGGATGTCTCCGAGCAGGCGTTGCGCATGCGCGTAGACGTAGAGTGCATCCCTATTCTCGGGGACCGTGACGAGGAGCGCCGCCGCCGCTGCCCGGGCTTCAGCGAACCGGTGCTCCTCGATCAGTCGACGCAGTCGCTTGATTTCGAGCTCTATCGGCGAGGGATTGAGCATACCCCTGAGTCAGCTACGGGACATCCCGCGAAGGCCGATATCCTAAGCGATCCTTCGGCCGCGAGCAGCTGGCATGCGCGCGGCTGCATCCAAATGCTGTGCTGCGCCCATCCTCCTTTGTAGACGGTCCTATCGAGGAGCAAATCACATATGAGAGCGAACGTGGACAAAGGCTACAAGGGTATGGGCATGGAAGGTCGGATTGCCGCGTGGTACGCGCGCAATACCGCGCGCGATGCGGCGGATTTCGTGGCCCTGGCGGAGCGCGCGACCGCCGGGCTGCCGGCTGGCAGCCGAATTCTCGAGGTAGCTCCGGGACCGGGCTATCTCGCCATTGAACTGGCGCGGCGCGGCCCCTTCGGGGTCACCGGCCTCGACATCAGCCACACCTTCGTGGAGATCGCCAGCCGCAACGCACGCGAGGCGCATGTGGACATCGACTTCCGCCGGGGCAACGCGTCGGCGATGCCGTTTCCGGCGAACACATTCGACCTCGTTCTGTGCCGGGCGGCATTCAAGAATTTCTCGCAGCCGGTTGCTGCGATGAACGAGATGCACCGCGTACTCAAGTGCGGCGGGCGGGCGCTCATCGTGGATCTGAGCAAAGACGCCTCCATGGACGACATCGAGGCGTACATCAGGCGATCGAGCCTGAGCTGGGTCAATTCGCTCGTCTACAGGCTGACGTTCCGCTACATGTTGCTCCCGCGTGCCTATTCGAGGCACCAATTCATGGACATGAGCTCGAATTCGGCCTTCGCCGGCGCGCGCATCGAAGCCTCCGGAATCGGCCTCGAGGTTACCCTTCAGAAGGCTGCCAGCTGAAGGCCGTCACCGCCGGTTCTTGCGGCGCCACGCGTAGTAGCAGGGCAGGCCGGCCAGGATGACGAGCAAACCAACAGACGATCGAATGGGTTGATCGAGCCACAGATTGATCGTGAGGGCGAGTGCGGCAATGAGAAAGAGAAGCGGGGTCCAGGGATAGCCCCAGACGCGATACGGACGCGGCAGGTCCGGCTCCGTGGTGCGCAGCCTGATGAGCGCGAGAGCTCCGAGCGCGAAAAAGATCCAGATGGCGAAGATGTAGAGCGAGAAAAGCTGTTCGAACGTCCCCGTGAGCGCAATGGCTGCGCCAAGCGTGCCCACGAAGAGCAGGGCCCCTTCGGGGCTGCGGTACCGCGGCTGCACGCGGGCGGCGAACCGGAAGAACAGTCCCGCACGCGCCAGGGCATACGTGACCCGCGATTCGCTCAGGACCACCGCGTGAAGTGTGGCCAGAGCCGAGATGCCCATGGCCACGGTCAGCCACGCGGCGCCACTGTGGCCGAAGAGCGATTGGACCGCATCGGAGGCCACGTGCTGCGAACCCGCGATTCGTGAGAATGGGAGAACGCGACAGTACATGACATCCAGCAGGACGTAGAGCGTGCCGACAATCAGCATGCCGCAAAGGAGCGCCAGTGGAATGTTCCTGGCGGGATCCCGGACTTCGGCACCAAGATAACCGAGGTTCTGAAATCCGTTGTAGGCCCACATGACCGGCACCATCGCCGTGAGAACAGCGCCGATCGCGGTGGTGTCGTGCATGATCGCCGTGGGACCCGGTTGTGCTGCGCCTTGGCCGCTCCAAAAGGCGGCCGCGACGATGATCACGACGATCGTTGCGATCTTGATCGAGCCGAGGAAGAACTGCACGCTGCCGCCGAACCGGACGCTCAGATAGTTCAGCGCGGCCAGGCAGATGACGACGAGCGCGGCGAGCGGCTGCGCCGCATGGAGGGTATAGGCGAGATGTCCGGCATGCAGGGTCACCCAGGGTCTATCGAGCCGGGGGAGGAGATAGCTCGCGAATCGCACGAACCCGGCAGCGATAGTTGCGATACCGCCGGGTGTGCCGAGGACGGCGCTCATCCAGCCAAACATGAATCCCAACACGGGACCGAGGCCGCGGCTGAGGTAACAGTACAGTCCGCCCGCGGCCGGTAGCGCCGCGCCGAGCTCGGCGAAGCAAAGTGCCCCGCAAAGCGCTACGACGCTGCCGGTGAACCAGGTGGCGAGGAACAGCTCGTACGACCCGGCTGCGCGCGCCATCGGCCCCGCGACGAGGAAGATACCGGTGCCGATGATCGTGCTGACGACGACGGCCGTCGCCTGCCACGGGCCCAGGCCACGCACCAGATCCGGCGATGTCGCGGCGGGAAAAGCCGGCAGCGAGCCCGCATCGGCCTGAAGGATCTGCGTGGTCACAGCCTGCCCCCTGAGCGCACCTCACCGTCACACCGGCTGCACGCGTTTCGAGAGTTTACTGCTGCGTGTCACCGCGGGGCAACGCGAACTCCCGGCGGCGCAGGCGCAGTGGGATCGACGAACAGGTCGACTGGTAACTCCGCGGAGGGATCGCACGCATATTGGCGAAAGTCGGTGACGCCTTCTGCCCACAAGACCTCATCATCCAGAAAGAACCGCCCCGTGCATGCACGCGCCGGGCGACAAACGATCGCATGGGCCGCATCGGCCATGATTTCGGGGCGGCGCGAGTGGTCGAATAGCTCACCGTTGCCGATGGCAAACTTGACAGCGGAGGTCGCAATGGTGGTCCGTGGCCAGAGTCCGTTGAATGCGATTCCTTCGTGCTGGAACTCCGCCGCCATGGCCATCATGTACAGGCTCATGCCGAATTTCGCGACGGTATAGGCCGGATAAGGGGCGAACCATTGGGGCCGCAACTCCAGCGGGGGGCACAACGCCAGCACATGCGGATTCACCGACTTGCGCAGATGCGGTATGCACTGCCGTGTCACGAGGAAGGTGCCGCGCGCATTGATCTGATGCATCAGATCGTAGCGCTTCATGTCAGTCTGCAGCGTGCCGGTGAGGCTGATGGCCGATGCGTTGTTGACGCAGATATCGATGCCGCCGAAGCGGTCGACCGCCGCATCAACCGCAGCGCGTACGGACGCCTCGTCGCGGACGTCTACCACGAGGGGCAGGGCGTGTCCGCCGGCAGACTCGATCTGCTCGGCGGCGGTGTGGATCGTGCCGGGCAGCTTGGGATGCGGCTTCTCGGTTTTGGCTGCAACCACTACATTGGCGCCGTCCCGCGCTGCGCGCAGCCCGATTGCGAGGCCTATTCCCCGGCTCGCGCCCGTGATGAACAACGTCTTGTCTTTCAGAGTCATGTCGAGGCTCTCGATTGAGTTGAGGTAAGCGGTTGCTACCCGCCTTCGCGGTCGATCCTGCGGAGACACTCGACCGCACGCTCCTCGGCCTGACTCCAGGTAAACGGTGCGTCGAGACTCCCGAGATACGACTCTTTCACGCCGTTGCTTCGCGGCGTCGTCTTGAGGAACACATCCGAGTCGTCCGTTCCCGATAGGGCCATGGCAACGGCCAGCGCCGGCAGCACATCGAACTTCCCGATCCGTACGGCCTCCGGCGTGTGGTGGCGGGCGATGGCTTCAACGATGGGATACGGCAGACCCCAGAGCCCGAGCAGATAGGCGCCGACTTCGGCGTGTGACGCGCCGAGCACGCGTGTCTCCGCCTCGTGCATCGGTATCCGATCGGCAATTGCCACTTCCAGGGCTTTCTCGAGCTCACGCGGGCGCTCCTGCACCAGCACCCAGTAACCGATGTCGTGCAAGAGCGCCGAGAGCACCGCATCGTCGTTCCACGCGGTCTCTGCAGTAAGAGCGTGGACGACCGCGGCGACCCGATTCGCGTGTTGCTGCAGCCGCTCCAGGTTCAATGGGACAGTGGATCCATTGCGTGGCCGGTGCGCGAAGACTTCCGCACACATGGCGAGGTTGCGTACGGCGGGAAACCCGAGGTAGGTCACGGCCTGCTCGATGCTCGTCACGCGCCGCGCAGGGCGGAAGAACGCCGAATTGACGATCTGCAGGACCTTGGCGGTGACCATGGCGTCGGCGCGGATGATGCGGCTCACCTCCCGGGTGCTGATCTTCTCGTTGGCCATGGCCACCTGCAGTCTCGAGAAGACGCGCGGTTGCGCCGGCAACCGATCGGTGCCCCCCAGCAACGCCCGCAGCACCGACTTCGAGAGGATTGCCTTGAGGTCGAGAGATCGCTCGATGACTTCCTCGAGCCGCCTCGCCAGGCAGGGCTTGCTGAGATACTGGTGCGCCACGGGCAGCAGCCGCACGACATCGCCGAGATCCGCCGCGCCGGAGAGCACGATTCTTACGGTATCGGGCCAGCGCTCGCGGACGGTGCGCAAGAGCTGGGCACCGTCCATGGCCGGCATGCGCACATCTGCCACGAGCACGTCCTGCGGCGCTCGCTCCAGTTCCTCGAGCGCGCGCGCACCGCTTTCCACGAAGGTCATGCTCCAAGTATCGGCACGCGGGCCCAGCCCGACGCGCAGCGCTTCGAGAAATCGCAAGTCGTCGTCGACGAAGAGGATGCGCGTCACTCCAGAGTCCCTGATTTGATTTCGCATGGTTCCGGCACGGCAATCCATTATGCCGCAGCGAGCATTCGGCGAACGGGCGTGGTTGCCGCGAGAAAGATGAGCGGTCATACTCACCCACGTCCGCCGCTGAACTTGGGTTCGGAGGAGCAAGGGGGGTCGCGCACCGGGCAGGAGGTGGCGCTCCGGGAGCTAGGTGAAGACAGCCATAGATCCGTCGCCGTCCGAAGCGGCTCTGTCGCCGCCTGTTTTGGCCGGAACCGCCAAGTGGGTAGTGTTTTCCCTGGATGCCGGCCGCTATGCCTTGCCGCTTGCGGCGGTCGAACGCATCGTACGCGCGGTAGAGATCACGCGCCTGCCCGCCGCTCCGCCCATCGTGCTGGGTGCGATCGATGTCCAGGGACGGGTGCTCCCGGTCTTCAATATTCGGCGCCGGTTCGGGTTGGCCGAGCGGGACATCGACCCCGCCGATCAGTTCGTCATTGCCCGCAGCGCGAATCGCCTCGTCGTGCTCGTAGTCGATGCGGCGCAGGGAGTGTTGCAATCCCCGGCCTCTGACACCATCAGTGCCGCGAGCATCGCGACCGGCCTCGAGCACATCCAAGGCGTCATTCGATTGCCGGACGGCCTGGTGCTGATCCAGGATCTGGACCGGTTTCTATCGGCGGCGGAGTCCCGCGCGCTCGATGAAGCCCTCGAACCGGACATCCCGCATGGCAGCTGAAGTCCTCGTGGACCCGCTCTGGGAGCGCCTGAGTCACTTCATTGCCCGGAACACCGGGCTCCATTTCCCACCCGAGCGCATCGCCGACCTGCAACGCGGCCTCGGCGCTGCCGCGGAGGAATTCGGGTTTGCGGATCACGCGCGCTGCGCCGAGTGGGTGCTGTCGGGGGCCCTGACACGGCCACAGCTGCACGTGCTGGCGAGCCATCTCACCGTCGGCGAGACCTATTTCTTTCGGGAGCGCAGGACGTTCGAC
>Ga0335075_10006484_pt1 | contig 18075 bp, 13 predicted proteins | sample Lox_Sample_24_FD_206723 | JGI IMG/M metagenome (GOLD analysis project Ga0335075, IMG submission 206723) | Soil microbial communities from Loxahatchee National Wildlife Refuge, Florida, United States - Lox_Sample_2.4 | ecosystem: Environmental > Terrestrial > Soil > Wetlands | place: USA...
TGAACGGCATCCCCTTCTCGGCCATCCAGAGCGTTCAGGTGCTCAGGGAAGGCGCCTCGGCGCTGTACGGCTCGGACGCAATCGCCGGCGTGATCAACTTCATCACCAAAAAGGACTACCAGGGCGGCGAGGTGAACGTCGACCTCGACCGGCCGCAGGAGAACGGCGGCGCCTCGGGTGAAGCAGATTTCACTTTTGGGCATGGCAGTCTCGAGGACAATGGCTATAACGTCCTGGTCACGGGGAGCTATCAACAGCAAAATGAGCTGCGGGCCTCCCAGAGGTCGTTTTCCGCCACCGGCTATGATCCGGCGCAGGGCCTGCAGAATCTGAACGGACCCACGGCAACCTGGCCCGGGAGTTATGCCGATAACAACGGGAACGAGTGGCAGGTCGGGTATCCGGCGTGCAGCGGCAATCCGGAGCTGATCAGGGTTCCCGGTCAAAACGCCGGCCAGTGCGAGTACCTGTATTCCGCCGTGGTGGATGATCTGCCCAAGCAGACCACGGAGTCCGGAATGGTGCAGCTCATCAAGGCCCTGCCGGCCAACAACACGGTGACCGTGCAGTACATCTATACCCAGGACAAAGTGACCGTATGGAGCGGGCCGCAGTCGTTCTCGTTCGAGATGACGCCTCAGGCCGACCCGAACTATTTCCCGACGGCCGCGGAGTCGACCTGCAGCGCGAGCTGCAGCACCGCGTCGCCGGATCTGACGGATCCCATCATCGCCGGCTGGACCGATCCGGACAACAACCGCTATAACGCCGATATCAATACCGAGCAAAGGGTCGTGCTGACGTTCGCCGGCAACAACGGCGGTTGGGACTACACGGCCAATTTCAACTACAGCGTGAACAAGAACAATGAGGACACCGTAGGCGGTTACGCCAATTACGACGTGCTCGCGCCCGGCGGCATCCTCAGCAACCTGATCAACCCGTTTGGCGCTCAGACCGCCGCCGGCAACGCTCTGATCGACAGCTCGTACCTCAATGGTACGTACGCAAACGGCAAGCTGCAGTATTACGACATCGACGGCCACGCCAGCCACGAACTGGGTGATGCGTTCAACGCAGGCAGCCCCGCGACGCTGGCGCTGGGCTTCAGTGCCGAATACAACGACATCAATTTCGCCTCCACTCCGTTGGCGAATACGCTGTACGCGGCGCTTTACTATCCTCCGACCAACGTTGTCGGAAGTTACAGCAACGAGGCGATCTTCTCCGAGCTGGACGTGCCGATATCCAAGAGTGTCGAGGTCGACCTGTCGGATCGTGAAGACAGGTACAGTGATTTCGGCGATACCAACAACGGAAAGATCGCGGTGCGGTATCAGCCGTCGCACTACGTGACCCTCAGAGGGACCGCCTCCACCGGCTTCCGGGCGCCCTCGCTGGTCGATCTGTATGCGCCGAACACCTTCGGCGCCACGGGCGGCACCATCGGCGACTCGAATCCGTCCTGCCAATCAGGGAATTTCAACGCCGAGTTCAGCCCGCTGGTATGCAGCTCGCAGGGATTGGGGCTGTACGGCGGCAACAGGAATCTGCAGCCGGAGACATCGGAGAATTTCGATTTCGGCATCGTCCTCGCGCCGATCGCCAACCTCGGCATTACCTTGGACTATTACAGGGTCCTGGTCAAAAATGCGCTTGGAACGGTTCCGGACACGGCGATCTATGGAAATCCGACCGCGTTCGCCAACGACTATGTCCTGAACGCGTCCGGATCGCTCACGCCGGCGCCGGAATCCAACACGCAGTGCAGCCCGAGTTACACGGCCCCGAGCTGCGGCTACATTCTGCAGACCACCGTCAATACGGGCGGCATCACGACCGATGGATTCGACCTGAGCACCAAGTACGTCAAGCGGACGGCCATCGGCGTATTCAACGTGGACCTGGAAGGGACGATGATCACTCACTTCCGGCTGCAGGAATACAACGGTGCGCCGCAGCTCGACCTGTTGAGCTGGTTCAACAGCGGCAATGAGCCGGCGATTCATTGGCAGCATCTGCTGACGGTCGCCTGGACGAGCCCGAACAGGATGTGGGGCGGCGGAATTGATAACCGCTTCTTCTCGTCCTACATCGACGAGTTCCCGAACGAGCTGGGCCAGCAGACCAGGGTAGCCAGTCAGTCGACCTGGGATATCTACGGGTCCTACAAGCCGATCCAGCCTCTGACGGTGGTGCTGGGAATCAACAACGTGCTCAACAAATATCCCCCCTTCTCCAATCAGACCTACAACTGGCCGGCGGGCTACAACCCGGTGTATTCGAGCCCGCTGCTGCGGGAGTTCTATCTCAATCTGAAGTACGATTTCTAAATCCTCTTCGACCTCACGGTCGACTCGAAGCCCCGCCTCGCGCGGGGCTTTTTTTGGGTCGATGCCGCCGCCCATGGCATACTCGTCCGCCATCGTCGCGGGGCCCGCCCGGATCGTGCAAGAATAAGGTTGACGGAGGATGTTCCGTGAAGCGTGTTCTCCCCCTGCTGTTCCCCCTGCTGTTCCCCCTGCTGTGCGTCTTCGGTTGCCTTCCATATCCGGCGGCCGCGGCCGGCTATGACGCGGTCTGCAAGTCGGCGGGCGAGGAGTCCGCGGATCTGGCGGCACACCGGGTTACGTCGCAAACCCTGGTCGATGACTACCAGGCGCGGATTGCGGCGCTCAACGGCGAGATCCATGCGGTCATCGGCTTGAACCCGCGGGCGCTGGCCGAAGCGCGCGCCGCGGATGCGCGCCGGGCGGCGGGCAGAGCGCTCGGGCCCCTGGATGGGCTTCCGATCCTGGTCAAGGACAACATCGACATTGCCGGCTTGCCGACCACCGCCGGCTCGCTTGCGCTGGCACGAAACGTCCGCGGCACGAGCGCCACGGTCGTGCGCAATCTGGCCGGCGCCGGCGCGGTGATCCTGGGCCGGACCAACCTGTCGGAGTGGGCGAATATCCGCTCGCAGCACTCGAGCAGCGGCTGGAGCGCGGTCGGCGGGCTGACGCGCAATCCCTACATGCTGGACCGAACGGCGTGCGGGTCGAGCTCCGGGTCTGCGGCCGCGGTCGCGGCCGGCATGGCGGCGGCCGCCATCGGTACGGAAACGGACGGCTCCATCAGCTGTCCGTCGTCCATGAACGGGCTGGTGGGACTGAAGCCGACGGTAGGACTCGTCTCCCGTACCGGGATCGTGCCCATCAGCCACACGCAGGATACGGCGGGGCCGATTGCCCGCACGGTGCGCGATGCGGCGATCCTCCTGACGGCGATGGCCGGGACGGATCCCGCCGACCCGGCCACGGCGGAAGCGAATGCGCATCGCATCGACTACACCACTGCGCTCAACCCGCACGCGCTCGCTGGAGTCCGTCTGGGCGTGGCGCGCTTTCTTCTCAAAGGCTTCACACCCGAGACCCTCGGCGTGTTCAACCGCGCGCTCGCGGTACTCAAAGCGCAGGGCGCCACCCTGGTGGAGGTCGATGACTACGACATGCAGAAGCTCGGCAAGAACGAGAATCTCGTCCTGCTGACGGAGCTCAAGGCGGATCTCAACTCCTATCTCGCCGGCTCACCGCTTGCGGTGAAATCCCGGACGCTCGCGCAGCTGATCGCTTTCGACGACGCCCATCCGCAGGAGATGACGTGGTTCGGGCAGGGCTTTTTCATCCAGTCGGAGCGCACGAAAGGCCTGCTGGACCCGGCGTACATCGAGGCGCGGGCCACCAATCTGCGTCTCGCCGGACCCGACGGGATCGATCGGCTGTTGCGGGAGCACCGCGTCGTCGCGCTGATCTCTCCCACCCAGAGTCCCGCCTTCGTGATCGACCTGGTGAACGGTGATGCCGGAGGCGCGGGCGACAGCAGCCTGCCGGCAATCGCGGGCTATCCTTATATCACCGTGCCGATGGGCGAGGTCCACGGGCTGCCGGTCGGACTCTCCTTCATCGGGCCCAGGTGGTCGGAGGCGCGCCTGTTGGGGCTCGCCTATGGTTACGAGCAGGCGAGCCACGCCGCCCGCCAGCCGACGTTTGCGGCAAACGCCCTGCAGCCGGGGATCGCGAAGTCATGTAGATGACGGGCGCGGTGCCGGCCGCCAGACCCGCTCACCCAGTCAGCCCGACATGCTGGCTCGGGTCGTAATTCCGCGGCGCGACGCCGATTTCCGCGTGCCGGAAATCGATGGCAAAGGCATCGACGGTCCCGAGTACGTCCATGCCCAGAATGATGGCTGGATGCTCCGTCAGTCCCCACACCTTGAAGATGGGAAAATCTCCGTAGACCAGCACCGCATTGCCTATGTGGATCGCCCCGAGGTCGACCGTGGGCGCCGGTTGCACATTGCCGGGGCGCACTTGCTTCGTGACGCCGTACACCCTCGCCTGGCCGCCGGCCCCAGGCTTGGAGTAGAGCGCCCGATAGAGCGCCATGTTGCCCAGTGTCTGTGGCGAGCCGGTATCGATGATCGCATCGACGGGTACACCGCCCACCTCACCCGGTACGCTGAGGAGTCCGCTGCTCAGACGCGTGGCATGCACCCGCGCATACCCCAAGGGGATGCTGGGACCTTCCGCAGTGTGGATCACGACCGTGTTGTGCAGGAAGTCGACGAGAAGGCTGTCCTGCGCGAGCCCGGCGGCGCCGAGGATGCCATCGGCGCCAGTCATGATCGGTGACCAGATAACAGGAAGCTGCGAGTGCGCAATGACGAGGGCCCCGGCGCGCAGACTCCCGATCGTCACCGACGGCACGATTTCCGTGCCGGTGACCCCGGCGATCCTGAGCGGCCTGGTGGTCGAGGGGGCGAGCCCCAGGGCTGCCGCGAGCTTGGGCGAGATCGTGGATGCGTTGGCGCCGGTATCGACGATGAACCTGTAAGGTCCCCGGCCATCCACCATCACGGCCGCCACCACCCTGCCGACATAGTCCCGGGTGGTCGGACATGCGAGCAGCAGGTCCTGCGGCTTGAGCGGTCGAGGAGCGGTCGCAGCGGAAGCCGATGCCGAACCGACCGGGGGCGGCGTCGCAGTGCCGGCGCCATGCGGGAAAGCCGGCACCGCGCTGGTCAGGGCGACAGCCGCCCAGAGCGCACACAGCAGCCGAAGGGTTCCCAGCGCGGCACGCATGACAGACATCTGAGCACAAGGCGGCCTGCGCCGCAAATCATGCGACATAATTCCTGCCCTGCATGGCCATGCACTACCCATAGTCGCGCGCACCCGGAAGATTCGACATGGCCACTCCTGCTGCCGCGGTGTGACCACTTGTCGACCGGTTAGCTCGACTCGAGTGGCGTGAAGATCATGATCGGCGGCGTCACCGGTTGGCTCGACGAAGGCTTCCCGCTGATCGAGGGCGACGAGGCCCCCTGATGGCGCGCGGTGCCCGCGGCGGGCGAGGCGAGGCACCGCAGTGCTCCCCAACGCGCGCCGCTATTCGGTACGATTGCAGGCCACCGGGCGGCTCGAACCAAAGTCCGCCGCTTCGATGGGAGGCCGAATGAGCCGAGGGTTCGCAGTCCGCGTATCGCTGACTGCCGTCGCTGTCGCCAGCATCGTCATCATCCTCCTGCAGACGCTGGGCCTGTGGTCCAGCGGGGTGCTGCCGTTCGATGTCGTACAGCAATCAAACGGCCTTTACGCGGTGCACCGCGACCGCAACTTTCCGCTGCCGCCGGCCCTCGCCGAGGGTGATGTCCTCGCACCCAAGGAGATGACTCCAGCCGCCCGGGCCTACACCTTCTTCGGTGTCGCCGTCCGGGTCGGCAGCTCGGTCGGCATCGCCGTGGTCCGCGGCGGGCGCATTCTCCAAGTCTCCGTCACGGCAGAGCCCGCTCCGCCCCTCAGTCGCGATTTGTTGGGCCGTCTCGTGACCGCATTCCTGAACACCCCATTCCTGGCAGCGCTGGCCCTGCTGACACTCTGGCGCGGCCGTGACCGCGTGGCCGCAGGGCTTTGCGCCTTATCGCTCTACGGCCTTTTCGCCAGCGCGCTCCTGAGCCTGTGCAATGTCCTGGTCGAGCCGCTGGTAGCCGTGTGGCTGGTCCTGCTGGCCGTAGAGGCGCAGTACTTCTTTGCCCTTCCCGGACTTTATGTCATGGCTGAGGGGCTCGCCGGCGCCGGGATGTCGGCTCAGGCCCGGCGCCTCGCACGCCTCATCGTGGCGTGCTTTGGCGCGGTGGCGTTGACCCTCGACGTGAGTCGGCAGATTTCAGCCACGTACTATGGACACGCGTTGAGCCCTGCGGTTGCGGCTGCCGTCCAGGCGTTGACGCTGACGTTGATCGCGATCCCCGTGCTGATGCTGTTCGCGGGTTACCGCAAAGCACCGCATGAAAGCCGGTTGCGGATCCGCTGGGTGCTCTGGAGCACCGCTTTCCTGCTGGTATGCGCCCTCGCCGTGTTCGCGCTCGAACCCGTACAGAGCCGCTACCCGTATCTGTTTGAGTTCGTTTATACGGCACGGCTCCTGTGCATGGGCGGTTACCTTTACGCCGCGATCCGGACGCGGCTGGTCGATGTCTCCTTCGTCGTCAACCGCGCTCTCGTTTATGCGGCGATCACCGGGCTGCTGTTCGGAATCTTCTCGGTGCTCGAGCTGGGACTGCATGAGTTCGCCGTGGGCGACAAGCTGAGCTGGGCGCTGCAGGCGATCGTCGCGCTGTTGCTGGCGATGGCGCTGAGTCCGCTGCATCGCCGGCTGGACCACTGGGTCGAGCGGTTCTTCTTCCGCAAGCAGCGTCTCGCCATCGCGGCCCTGCGCACCTTCGCGGCGGAATGCGCCTTCATCGAGCAACAGAGCCGGCTGCTCGGGGCCGCGGTAGAGCGGTTGCAGCCCCATTGCGAGGCGGTGGCCATCTATGAGCGCGCACTCAGCGGCTATCAACTGCGCGGCGCAAGCGGGCGCGCCTGGCCGGAAACCGTCGATGTCGACGACTCGGCCTTCGTGTCGCTGCGAGCCCGGCGTCAGGAAGTCGATCTTCACGGGCTGGCAAGCGCCTTGGGGGAAGAGAGCCTGGCGTATCCCATGATCGTCGGCGAGATGCTGAGCGGTGCGGTCGTATGCCGCCCGCGCGCCGGCGAGCAGTTCGCCCCGGACGTCCGCGCGGCGCTCGCCGAAGCAGCGCACAACCTTGGCGCCTCGCTCTACATCCTGCGCTACCGCGAGCAGGCCCGGTTGGTCGCCGACATCGCCACGGGGCGCATCGACGAGACCGGAGCCCGCCGGCGGGCGATCGCGATGCTGGAGGGCGCGGCCTAGCCTGCCGTCATTTCCAGGGCCAGGGCTTCAGCGCATAGTTTTCGGGCGGAACGTCGCCGGCGAGGTAGCGTACGAAGTAGTCCCATCGCCGGCGTGTGATATATGGCGTCGCGTACAGATAGGCGTGGCGCGCATTGGGGATGGCGATCATGTCGAAGTTCCTGTTCGCCTTGATCAGCGCCTGCACCACCAGCAGAGTGCTCTCCGGCGGCACGTTGTCATCCATCGTGCCGTAGGTGAGCATCAAGTGACCCTGGAGCTGCGGCGCCAGGAGCTGGTTGGCCTGGTTGTCGTAGTTGGTCTTGCCGTCCTTCTGACGCACCAGCAGGCCCTCGTACATCTCGCCCCAGGGGTTCTCGTAGTTGCGGTTGTCGTGGTTGCCGCTCTCGGCCCAGCCGACCTTGAAGAAGTCCGGATAGCGGAACATGGCGTCCGCGGTGGCGTTGCCGCCGCCCGAATGTCCCCAGATGCCGACGCGGTCAAGATCGATCCACGGGTACTTTGCGCCGAGCTCCTTCAGCGCCGCGACCTGGTCGGGCAGGGTGTTGTCGCCCATGTTGCCGTACCAGAGCCGCTGATAGCTGGCCGAGCGGTACGGGGTGCCCATGCCGTTGATTGCAACCACGATGAAGCCGAGCTCCGCCAGGGACTGGTCGTCGTAGCGCGAAGGCTCGAAATCGAAGTTGAATACCGAGCCGATCTGCGGACCGGGGTAGACGTAGTCGATGATCGGATAGTGCTTGTGAGGATCGAAGTCCGTCGGCTTGAACAGCAGGCCGTAAAGGTCCGTCGTGTGATCGCGCGCCTTGACGACGATCAGCTCCGGCGGCTGCCACCCGGTGGCCTGCAGGCGGGAGATGTCCGCAGTGGCCACCCGCGCCCGAACACGCCCGTTGCTCGCTCTGCGCAGCGTCGTGACCGGAGGCTGAGTCGGGGTAGAGCAGCTGTCGACGAAGTATCCGCCATGCGGCGCCATGCTGATCGTGTGGTCGCACGGCTCCGGCGTCAGCAGCGTGGCTCTACGTCCGTCCAGGTTGGCTTTCCAGAGCTGCTCATAATAGGGATTCAGGCGGGGCGTGCGGCCAACGGCCCGAAACCATACCGTTCGCGTCCTGGGATCGACGTGCACGACCTCCGTCACGTCACCCGAGCCCGTGGTGATGGGGTGCTCCAGCTTGCCGGTCTTGAGATCGTAGAGATAGAGATTGCCCCAGTTGGTGCTCTCGCTGTACCAGATGGCCTCGTCCGAGCCGGGAAGATAACGCCAACTTACGGAGTCGATGCCACTGCGGTAGTAGGTCGTGACGCTGTCCTCGAACGCCGTGCGCACCGCACCGGTACGCGCGTCCGCGATCCGAAACCATTCGTGGTGGCGGTCACGGGAGGTGGTGACCAGCGCCAGGGTCTTGCCGTCGGGCGCCCACTGGACATCATCCCAATGGCCATTGGACTTGCAGCTGATGTCATCGCACAGGCTCGAGAGCCGCTGCTGCGGCGGCAGCTGCAGCCGTACCACCTGATGGGTGGCGACGACGATGATCACCGGCTCGATCATGAATACCTTCGCATCCCCGGGCACGGGATATTTCCATTGCTCGAGCCTGGGGTGTCCCACCCGCGTGCCGACCAGGTCCATGTCTCCCACGTTGCGCTGATCCTGCTGGTAAGTCGCGATCGCGGTCGAGTCGGGCGACCAGTTGAGTACGGGGCGGTCGGAGTGCAGCCAGCCCGCATTGTCGGTGGCGTAGCCGAAGTCCTTGCCGCCGTCGGAGGTGAGCTGTGTCTCCTTGCCGGTGGCCGTATCGCGCACCCACAGGTTCCAGTCGCGGATGAAGGCCTCGAGCTTGCCGTTCGGCGAGGCGATGCCGGGCTCTTTGCCGGTCTTCACCAGGCTCGCCTTGTCGTCGCAATGACCGGTGCCGGTGAGGTCGCACGCGTACCGCTTGTCGTCGTAGGTGACCTCGAACCTGTCGTCGCCCTCGATGCGTATCGCGCTGACCGAGAGTCTGGTCGCCGCGACCGGCTTGCCGACGGCTTTGGTCAGCGCGGCGGCGAGCTTCTTTTGATCGAACACCGGGCTTACGCGGCCGCTCGCGGTCATCAACCGGTAGTGATCGCCGCCGGAATCGTGGTCGATGTACCAGAAGCGCCGGTCATCGAGCCAGTGCACGCTCTGGACGTCATGATCCACGAGCGGCTCGGTGTCGTAGGGCATGAAGCGTTCCGCCCGCGCGTAGTCCTGTACGGTCAGATGGCGGCCCTGGGCCATGCCGGCAGCGGCGGACAGCAGTGTCAGCACGCCGAGCAGCGCACTTCTGCCCCGAAAACCAGCCGTATTCAAGACGGACATGCCCTATCCCCCCGTCGTGCCCGCTCTGCGGGCGCGTGAACCGAGCGTGCGAGCCTACGCCGGGCAGGCCAAATAGGGAACTCCGCCCTGCCGCCCCGAGGTGTCCTCTCATCGAGAGCGGCGGCCAGTCTCAGCCGCGCAGGCAGCGCTCGAAACGACCGTTCACCCGGCGCGCATACCAACCTGTTGTCAGGGGCCGCACGATCTTCGGGCCTTGCAGGCGAATTCGGGGCAGGACGGCGCGCGGCAGCCGCCGCCCGCTCTTGCGATCGGCCAACGCGAATACACGGCGATAGAGCGTGGTTTGCTCGAAGCCGGCCGCCGTGCCTTGCTCGAGCGCGGCATCGATGTCCTCCTCGCTCAGGTTCAATCGTCCCGCGATCGCAAGCAGCAGCCGCTGCGTGCTCCCCGCGCCCCTGGCGTGCGGATCGTGGGCGAGCAGCGCCCCGTCGGCGGTGAGCGGCTCTGCCGCGACGATGCTTGCCGCCTGCTGGAAGGCGGCATTGCGGCTGGCGTACTGGCCGGAGTTGTAGTCGGCGAATCGGTAAAGGTAGCGGTCATAGGGCGCCTGATAATCGAGCAGATGCGCGACGCCGAAGTAGATACTGGCGCGCCGCGTGAAAAGCTCGTCGCCCAGGTCGCGCCCCGAGGCGTGATAGGGATATGGCTTGACGGCCTCGAACCGCTCGGCGAAGGCGACATTGACCTGCATGGGACCGCGCGTGCGGATGGGATTCCAGCTGGCGAACAGCCGCCGGCCGAGTGGCACGCGGCCGATGAAGTCTTCGTACACGTCACTCAGCTGCTTCTCGGTGCGGGCGGCTCTGATACGCTCGCGATACGTCCGTCCGTCGGTGGATTTCAGGTCGAGCGCCGCGTGCACCAGGGCCAGTGGGACGCCGGCGTGCGATGCGCGCTGGTCGACCGTACGCAAAGCCAGCTTGCCCAGGCCGGGAATGACCGGATCTACCTGGAAGCCGGATTCCTGCTCGATGACCGCCGAAACCGCGCAGGCGTTCTCCCGCGTAGGCGCCACGCCAAGCTTGGTGAAGCTCATGGCGATATCGGCGATCCAGCCGGCGCGATCGGAAACCGCGCCCGGCAGAGCGCGGTCGATGACGGCCCGGACGTCCACTGGATGGGACGTCTGGCGAGCAAACCTCGATCCCGGGCTGGCGCAGCTCGTGAGCAGAACGACCGTCAATGAGCAGGCGCCGAGGCGCAACGCCCCGAGCACACGCCGCGGACCGGGCGCTCGCGGGAATGACTTCATCGAGCTAACGCTCGCGGAGCTGGTGGCTGTCCTCGGCTCGCAGATCGAGGCCGTAGACCCGCCGCAGATCGGCGATCTTCTCGAGCGTCGCCGCCTTGAAGGGCGGCTTGTTGTCCAGAGCATGGAGCGCGATGCCTTCGAGAAGGTCGCCCAGAGACAGATCGAGGTACTCGGCCAGTCCCTTGAGCACTTTCAACAGTCGCTTCTCGAGACGGACGCCGGTTTGGACGCGCTCCACGACGCGGGAGGGTTCCGCAGGTTTGGCCTTGGCTGTCGGCATGATCGTTTTCCGATGCAGTGGCCGAAGAGCATCGCACAACTTGCCACCGAAGTTTTCAGTCGGTATATTGGTACATATGTACCAAATGCACCGGCTCCCGACCTGCTGTCTCGCCGTCACCGCCTGTCTCTGGAGCCCAATCTCCATGTCCAAGACCCCCGCCACGCAGGTCCGCAGCTTCCGGCTCGAGGCACCCGTCGCGCGGGTGTTTCCACTCTTTACCGCTCTCGGCGAGAGGGCCTGGGCGCAAGGGTGGGAGCCGGAGCTGCTGAGCGGACGAGAGGAGCGTGGCTCGGTATTTCGCACGACCCACGGCGGGCGCGAGACCACCTGGATCGTCGTGGCCTATCTTCCCTCGGAAGGGCACGTGAGCTACGCCCGCCTGGCTCAGGGCTCGAGCATGGGTTTGGTCGATGTCCAGTGCAGCGCCGCAGCAGGCGGCGGTACGAAGGTCAGCGTCCGCTATACGCTGACCGGGCTGAATGCCCAGGGACAAAAGTTCGTAAACGAGTTTCTGGATGCGGGACATTACAGCCGCATGATCGAGGAGTGGCGCGCGGCGATCAGCCAGGCGCTGGGTGTCCGCGCCGGCTAAGCCCGCGCCGTAACGCGCTTGCGGCTCACGACTGCCATCGCGCGCATCTCCATTACATGATATATATCGTGTTATCTAAACGGAGGCGCGTGGCCCAGTGTCGAAGCCGCGGTCGCCGACGCATGCGCGGGCGCAGCAACTGTCTGCGCTGGAGGAAGCCCGGCCGTTGCACGTTCGCGCGGCGCGGATACCGGCGCGAGGCCGAAGACATGCTTGATCGACCCGTATGGGCCGCCCTCACCACCGCACACCTCGGCCTGTCAGTGGGCGGCGCGCTGGCGCGGCGGTACGCGGCCGACGTCAACCTGTTCGCAGCAGCACGCGATGACAGCGCCGCAGCGCTTGCCGCGCTCACTGAGTTGGTGCAGCCCGGAGAGCGCGTATTCCTGGCAGAGGTGCCCGACGTCGTCGTACCGGGCGGCCTGGTGCCGATCAAGACCGCCAAGGGCGTACAAATGGTCGCGACTCGAAGCATCCGGGCTCCGGAGCCGGACGACGACATCGTGGCGCTCACCGACGAGGACGCGCCGGAAATGTTGGCTTTGGCGACCCTCACGGAGCCGGGGCCGTTCCTGGCGCGCACGCATACGATGGGAACGTTTCGCGGCATTCGGATCGGCGGCCGACTCGCCGCCATGGCCGGAGAGCGCTTCCGGTTTCCGGGCCATACGGAAGTGAGCGGCGTCTGTACGCATCCCGATTTCCGCGGACGAGGGCTGGCGCGCAGACTTTCCGCGGCGGTGGCGGCTCGCATCGAGTCGCGTGGCGAGCATCCGTTCCTTCACGCCTGGAAAACCAACCGGATCGCGATATCACTCTACGAATCGCTCGGCTTCCAGATTCGCGCCGAGGTCAACATCACGGTTCTCGAGCGCCCGGCGGTGGCAGGACCGGGCGCACGGACTTTATGGCGCACCTAACGAGGGTTGGACGCTGACGGACGCGCGACGAGCCGCGGCCGGCCCCGAGCACATGAGGAGCATTGCGGCATAGGCGCGCCAGGGCTTCCAGGCTTCAGCGCGCAACGACAGCTCCCGTGGACCCGACGTCTCATCGCAGGTGCGGTGCAATTCCGCAAGGTCGGCAGGAAGCGCGTCCGAGTGGTTGAGCGCGCGCATGGCGACATACTCGATGGCCGCCTCCCCTACTCCCTCGAGGGCCCGCAGCCTCAGGAGCAGGTCATCGGGCGGCGCATTCGAGCGGACGGCGGCAACGGCTCGCGCCGCGCAACGGATGACACCGGCAGTGGATCGAGGTAGGAAGTCCAGACGGTTGTCGGCCAGCACGGGCGCGCTCGGGAAAGTCCTGCAGAGCTCCCCCGCGCCAAGTGCCGCTATCGGCTCGCCGCACTCCTCGGCGAGCAGAGCCTGAAGCCTCTGCGTCTCCTCCAGCGAGAGCCTCTGCCTGAGAACCGCGTGCACGACCGGCTCGAGGCTGTCCCAGGCCCCCGGAAGCCGCAGGCCCGGATGGCGCGCGAGGAGCGGCGCGAGCATGGAGTCCGCCCCGAGGGTCTGGGCTATCACCTCCGGGTCGGCGGCCAGATCGAACATCACACGCACGCGGGCGACGATCTGCAGCAGGTATTCCGGTTTCGGGAATCTGATGTGGACCCGCAGGGCGTGCTCGCCCGGCGCGGGCCGCACCTCGAGCAATCCGTGGTGAGCCTGGACCGCCAGCGTCCGGCGATACACACCGTCGCCCACGTGCTCGACCCCCGGGACCGAGCGAGCGGCCAGAAATCGCAGCAGCGTGTCCCAATCGTACGGCGGGCGAAAGGCCAGGCGGAAGACGTATTCGCCTTCCGCCACGCCGGCGCGCGCTCCGAGGCGCCGCAGCTCCGACGGCGGGCGCCCGTAGAACTGCCGGAAAACGTCGTTGAAACGCCGGATGCTCCTGAATCCCGAGGCCAACGCGACCGCGGCCATCGACAGGTTGGTGTCGCTGATCAGCTGCTTCGCGAAGTGCAGCCTGCGCGTCTGCGCGACCACGGTCGGCAGCGCCCCCAGGTGCCGCCGGAAGAGTCGCGAGAGATGCCGCGAGCTGACCCCGAGGCGCGTAGCGAGCGTCTCGACTCCAGCCTCATCGAGAGCGCCCTGCGCGATCAGCCGCAGCCCTCGACTCACGGTCGTGGAGGTGCCGTTCCACGCCGGGGTGCCCGGCGCCACTTCCGGGCGACAGCGCAGGCAGGGACGGAAGCCGGCCGCCGAAGCCGCGGCCGCCGAGGGGAAGAACCGCACGTGCACGCGCTTGGCATGCGGTGCGGGACAAATTGGACGGCAATAGATGCCCGTCGAGGTGATCCCGATGAAGACGCGGCCGTCGAAACGTGCATCGCGGTTGAGGCGCGCCTGTTCGCAGGTCTGCTCGTCGAGCTCCACATGGCGATATTACCGAGAGCCGCGCCGCGCTGCCCGCCGCCGGGGATATCGGGGTCCGATTCCAGCCAGAACGCGCCGGAGCGCTGCGTATATTTCCCCGGACCTCGGCTGATAGCGGAGTCCGCCATGAAAACCAGACTGCTGCTCGGACTTTTGTCTGCGTCGATGTTGCTCCCGCTCGCTGGCGGCGCCTATGCGGCGGGATACGGAGGCACCTCGTACCGCGTCATCGATCTCGGCGATCCGGCGGGAGGCCCGGTCAGTCAGGGAAACACCAACAACCAGCCTGGTTGGGTTGCCGGCTGGTCGCTCCAGTCAGACTCGACGATGCAGGCGGAGCTCTGGGCGCACGGCTCGGCGCTGAGCCTGGGCACGCTCGGCAGCGCCGCGCTCAATAGCGCGGTGGCGTGGCCCAACCGCAACGATCACGGCGTCGTCGTCGGGATTTCGGAGACCAACGAGCTGCAGCCGCTCGGCGAGAGCTGGAGCTGCTTTCTCGCGGTCTTCTTCGTTGCTGACGGCCACGTCTGCCGCGGATTCGTCTGGCGCGACGGCCGGATGTCGCCGCTGCCGACGCTGGGCGGCGATAATGGCTTTGCGACAGGAGTCAACAACCGCGGCGAGATCGTCGGCTGGGCCGAGAACAGGACTCACGATCCGACCTGCGACGAATTCACGAATACCGGTCAGGTGCTGCAGTTCGAAGCGGTGATGTGGGTGCCCGGCGGCGAAGTTGGCGGCGCCGGAACCGACTCCGACTACCGCGCCATCGAGCTGTCACCCTACCCGGGAGATCTCGACGGCGCGGCCACCGCCATCAATCAGTGGGGTGATGCCGTGGGGATTTCGGGTATCTGTGATGGGGCTATCGGTGGCGGCACCGCGGAGCACATGGTCATGTGGCGCCACGGCCAGGCGGCGCGCGAGCTGCCGACGCTCGGCGGCGCCTACTGGAATACACCGATGGACATCAACGATCGCGGCAACGTCGCCGGATTCTCGGATCTGCCGGGCGACGGTCCCACGATCGCGCAGGCGAATTTCCAGGCGTTCTTCTGGTCCACGCATCCCTATCTGTGTAACGGCGCGACGCTGCCGGGCGGTGGCACTTGCAACCTCGGCGCTCTCGGCCCCAACCTGATCAGTCAGGCACTCGGCGTGAACAACCTGGATCAGGTGGTCGGCGTGTCACAGGTCGTGATCGGCTCGAGTCTGCAGAACCACGCCTTCATCTGGCAGAACGGCCGGATGGCCGATCTCAACGATCTCGTGGCACCGGGCACGACGCTGACGTTGACCATCGCTCAGGATATCAACGACCGCGGCGAGATTACCGGTCAGGCCACAACGCCGTCGGGAGCGACCGTTGCCTTCGAAGCTGTCCCGGTGAGCGTCACTGCAACGCCGTGAGGTGTCCGACGATACGCGTCCTCCCACGCGTCCTTGCGCGCGAGAAACTCGCCCCGCCCTATCAGGCCCTTGCCGATGAGGAGAGATTGCAACGCCGAGAGCCAGCAGTCGAAATAACCTGCTTCCGTTGTCTGCGGGGCCGCGTCTGACCCACCCTGCAGCTCACGTCCCAGCGCACGAGTCCATTCGGACCATGTGAAGCAGCCCTGTCTGGAGGCGAGCACGGCAACCGCGAAGGCGCGCGCCTGCCAAGGCTCGGCGAACGCGGGGCCGGATTGGGTGGCTTGCGGCGCTTCCTCAGATCGCGTCAAGGTAATCCTCCCAGAGGTCGACATTAACGGAGTCCTGCGATGTCGTAGCCTCGCCCCACAGCTCCTGGGCCTCGAATCGGACGGAATACAGGTGCTGCGGGCTTTCGCCCAGGAAGTGCGCATTGGTGTCGGGGAACACGAATACACCGTGCACGCGATCGACAATGCCCGTCTTCCCGCGCACGTACCGAGGCAGCCGAGTGTGCCCCGTTGGATTGAGGTTGCGGGCGCGGACGCGCTGGCCGGGTCCGAAGCGCGGCGCGCGCCCGGCCTTACGGGATACTGGCGCGCCGGAGGCAATAAACGCCGGTACTTTGTCCGCGGACAGGGCAGGTGTCAGTTTGGCCGTGCCGGACTCGGACTTGCCGGTCGCGAGCTCTTCCGGGCTGAGGAAAGCGTGCCGGACCAGGAGCTGCGAGAGCGCCTCCAGCCATCGCTCGTAATAGCTCATCCGGAGCTGCTCGGCGGCTGGAATCAACTCGCGTTGATGCCGTGAGGCATCGATGTTCCACCTGCCGAATTTGCCCATGGCGCGCACGAGGGCAAAGACTCGCGCCTCCCAACGATGATGAAACACCGGCTCGTTCCGCTCTGCCCGGACGGGGCCCATGCCGTGCATGCCGCCCATGTCATGAACGCCGTTCACCGGGCACCTTCCGCCGATGATTTCTGGACGAGCGCAACACCGATCAGGGTATCGCGTGTGATGAGCGACGCAAGCTGCTCCTCCGTCATTTCCTCCGTGCCAGCCGGCTGTCGAGGCACGACGAGATAGCGCAGCTCCGCGGTACTGTCCCACACGCGAACCTCGGTCTCGGCGGGAAGCTCGAGACCGAACTCCCGCAGGACCCCGCGCGGGTCGATCACCGCTCTGGAGCGGTAAGGCGCCGACTTGTACCAGACCGGGGGCAGGCCGAGGAGGGGGTACGGGTAGCAGGAGCAGAGGGTACAGACCACGAGATTGTGCACCGTCGGGGTGTTCTCGACGGCAACCATGTGCTCGCCCTGCAGGCCGCCGAAACCGAGCTCGGCGATCGCTGCGCTCGCATCGGCCAGCAGCCGCGCTTTGTAGCCCGGGTCCTTCCACGCTCGGGCCACCACCTTGGCTCCGTTGTGCGGACCGATCCGGTGCTCATAGGCCTCGATGAGCGCATCCAGTGCCTGCGGGTCGACGAGTCCCTTCTCGATGAGAAGCGACTCCAGAGCCATCACTCGCAACGTCGGATCCGACGGCATCCGGTGCTCGTCGTGCTCGTGGTCAGCGTCTTTCATGCATCGATACCGTCCGTCTGCACATCGCGCGCCGCCCGCGCCGCGGGCCGGCTGTGAGTGCGCCGATTCGGGCGCTACTCCTCCTCCGCTCTGGGCCTGTACGCCTGCACGAGCTCCTGCTGTCGGCGGGGGGGAACGGGGTCGTAGTGGCTCAGCTCCATCGAATACGTGCCCTGGCCGCCCGTCAGCGCCTTGAGACGCGTCTGATACTCCGATATCTCCGCGAGGGGCACCAGCGCCGAGACGGTGGCAAGCTGGCCCGGGAGCGAGTTGTTGCCATTGATGCGGGCGCGCTTGGTGGCCAGGTCCCCGGTGATGTCGCCGATGGCGCTCGCAGGGGCGGTGATCTCGAGATGCACGACGGGCTCGAGAACGATCGGGTTGGCCTTGTGGATGGCGTCCAGGAAGGCTTTGCGCCCGGCCGAGACGAAGGCCACTTCCTTCGAGTCAACAGCATGGTGCTTGCCGTCGTAGACGGTGACGCGGATGTCCTGCAGGGGATAACCCGCCAGCGCACCCTCCGTGAGAACCTGGCGCACTCCTTTCTCCACTGCCGGGATGAACTGACCCGGAATGGCCCCGCCCACGACGTCGTCAACGAACTCGAAGCCGGCGCCGCGCTGCAGCGCCTCGATGCGCAGGTAAACCTCGCCGAATTGGCCGGCGCCGCCGGTTTGCTTCTTGTGGCGGCAGTGACCTTCCGCGGGGCGGGTCACGGTCTCGCGGTAGGGAATGCTCGGCGGGTGCGTCTTCACGTGCACGCCATAGCGCTGGCCCATTCGCTCCAACAGGGTCCGCAGATGCAATTCCCCGGTCCCATAAAGGACGGTCTCGTTGACCGCGGCGTGATGCTCGATGCGGATACAGGGATCTTCGGCCGTGAGCTTGTGCAGCGTGTCAGCGAGGCGCTGCTCGTCGCCGCGGCGCTCCGGCTCTATGGCCAGCCCCA
>Ga0335075_10006486_pt1 | contig 18074 bp, 13 predicted proteins | sample Lox_Sample_24_FD_206723 | JGI IMG/M metagenome (GOLD analysis project Ga0335075, IMG submission 206723) | Soil microbial communities from Loxahatchee National Wildlife Refuge, Florida, United States - Lox_Sample_2.4 | ecosystem: Environmental > Terrestrial > Soil > Wetlands | place: USA...
GCCGACCGCTACACCATCCTTCGGTCGATGACGCATGACGATCTCGATCACGGGTCGGCCTGTTACCTGGCGCTCACGGGTCAGCGCCACCCCATCAAGTCCTCCAATCCGCCGCCGCGGGCTACAGATTATCCAACCTTGGGCGCCGTCTTGCAGCGCGTGCGGCCATCGGATCGTTTTCCACACGCCGCGTTTCATATCAACGGACCCCTTCTGACGCCCAAGGAGCCGGGACCGGGACAATACGGCGGATTTCTCGGGCATGGATACGATCCGCTCCAGCTCGGCGACGTCACCAATGGCACGTCGCTCTTGAACGGGATGACGATGCGCCCTGAATTATCGACCAGCCGTTTGGCCACGCGCCGTGCCCTCCTGGACCAACTGGACCAACGCGGCCCCTTCGCCAACGCGGTGCTGTCGGTTCATCAAGACCTCATGCGCAAGGCCTACGACCTGATCGATTCGCCGCGTGTCCGCGAGGCCTTTGATCTCAGCAAGGAATCGGCCCAGGCCCGCGAGCGCTATGGCCGCTACCGCGGCGGGCAAGCCTGCTTGATGGCGCGACGCCTCGTGGAGGCGGGCGTACCGTGGATCACCGTTTTCTTCAATCACAATATCCGCGGCCAGGACGATCATCCTGAAGTCGCGGACGAATATGGCTGGGACACGCACAACGACATCTTTACGTCCATGCGCAAGCATTTGCTGCCGAGCTTCGACCACAGTTTTTCAGCCCTGCTCGAAGACCTGGAAGCGCGTGGTCTGCTGAAGGATACGCTGGTCGTCTGCATGGGCGAGTTCGGCCGTGCGCCGCTTGTTGCGGTGGAAAAAAAGTTCAAGGGCAGCTCGCCTGGCCGCAAGCACTGGGCGCAATGTTACTCGGTCGTGCTCGCCGGCGCTGGGATTCGGCCAGGCGCCATCTTCGGCAGCTCCGATCGCCACGGAGCGTATCCCCAAGCCAACCCGGTCAGCCCCGGCGACCTCGCCGCCACGCTCTTGCACACGCTCGGTGTCCCCGCCGATACGCACTTCACCGATCTGACCGACCGACCGCATCGCGTCACGAGCGGTAACCCTGTGATGGGTCTGTTTAGGTAGAAGTTTGACGCTGGTCTGCTGCGTGGAAGACGATGCCTTCGATGTCCTGGTCGGCCAAGGACAGCTCGCAGGCCATCGCAGTCGCGCGGTACGCCCTCCAGCACCAGCCGCGGCTTGAACGGCACGACGCGCACCAGGGAGCCCGGATGATCGTGCCACGAACCCTCTCGACAAGGCGGTTGACACATAAAGTGATGAGATACCCGCTCCGAAAACATGACTCGGATTTCCCCCGCCTGTGGGCCACTTCTGGCTCGGCTACGGCTGGCCGATTGCCTGCGGTCGGGCGGTACAATGGCGAATGGCCTCCTGAGCGACGCAAGGCCTAAGCCGAGAGGGAGACAATCCCGATGAGCCCGAGTGACATGGGTCCTCTGCCGCTGGGCGACCGGAAGGACACGCAACAGCAACTGAGCCTGAAGGCGCTCCGGAACCGATTGCCCGAGGACAAGTTCCTCGTGCGCGACGAGCGCACCGACGACAAAGGCGTTGATGTCGCCCTGGTGCCGATCGCCGTCATCCCGCAGATCATCCTGGCGGGGGTCATCGCCCCGCTGAGGGGACTGGGGAGACTGCTGGCCGATGGGTTGATCACGACACGCTGGGCGGAGCGGGCGCTGGAATCGCTCTTGCCGGAAGAAAAACTGGTCCTTCTCCAGCTCGACCGGAATACGTATCACTGGCAGGCAGGAATGGTGGCCGTTCATGTTTTCTTGTTCATCGCTGCCGCCCTCATGGTTCTCTGGCGACAAAGCATTACCAAGGCGACGGTTCGCCGCGCTGGGTAATGAGGATCGAATCCCATGATCTTATCGGTGGAGAGGATTTACAATGAGTTGAGCCGCCAGCGATTGCTGTCTCCTCAGTATATTCGCGACCTGTGCCAGGAGGTGAAGGTGCTTCTCGACGGATCGAGGATTTTTCTGAAAGGTTTGCCTCGGTTGCGCACTTCTTGTTGCAAGGGAAGTGACAAGCCGAGGCGTGAGTGAGCCGAGCCGGAAGGACGTTCGCTCACCTTACCTGAGAGGAAGTTCGCCATGCCGGACGCCGTGACGCACCCGACGCTGCACGAGCTGATCGCCTTCGGACTCGGCAAGCTGCCCGAACGCGCGGCCGACGCCGTCGCCGCCCACCTGGAGATTTGCCCCGCTTGCCGTCAGGCCGTCGCCAATGTGACGGCCGATTCCTTCCTCGGCAAGGTGCGCGACGCCGGGCCGCACGGCTCCTCTTTCCCGCCCGCGTTGGAAAGACCGGGCAACACGCCGAACCGAACAGGACAACAGCCGATGAACACTCCCTCTTGCCCGAACCTGCCGCCGGAATTGGCCCAGCACCCGAAGTATCGCATCCTGCGTGAGCTGGGACGCGGCGGCATGGGTGTCGTCTACCAGGCACGGCAGACCGGCATGATGGAACGCCAAGTCGTCATCAAGGTCATCAGTCGAGCGCTGATCGACCAACCTGCGGCGTTGGAGCGATTCCTCCGCGAAGTCCATGCGGCGGCGCAGCTGTCGCATCCCAACATCGTCACCGCCTACGACGCCGAGAAAGCCGGCGACCTGCACATGCTGGTCATGGAGTTCGTGCCCGGCCAGAGCCTCGCCGAAGTGCTCGCCAAGCAGGGGCCGCTGCCGGTGGCGAAGGCATGCCACTACATGCGTCAGGTGGCGTGGGCGTTGCAGCACGCTCTTGAGCGTGGCATGGTGCATCGCGACATCAAGCCGCAAAACCTGATGCTGACGCCCAAGGGCCAGGTCAAGGTGCTCGATTTCGGTCTGGCCAAGGTCGTCAGCGAGCGGGACAGGAACAAGGCGCTAACCGCATCGGACGCCTACATGGGCACGCCGGAGTACAGCGCTCCGGAGCAGGCCACCGACGCACGCAGCGCCGACATCCGCGCCGATTTGTACAGTCTGGGCTGCACCTTGTACTGTCTGCTGGCCGGCCGTCCGCCGTTCCGCGAAGACACAGCGATGAAGACCATCCTGGCTCATCTTCAGCAAGCGCCGCAACCGTTGCCGGAGCTGCGGCCGGAGGTGTCGGAGCGCCTGTGGCATGTGGTAGCGCGGCTGTTGGCCAAGGAGCCGGAGCAGCGTTATCAGAAGCCGCTGGAGGTGGTGCAGGCGCTGACGCCGTTCGTCAAGGCGGTGGCGAAGGCGGAGTCGAAACGCACGCCAGCGGCCGGCTCGCCGGAAAAGGGAACGATGATCGCCGCGGACACGCGCCAGATCAAGAAAGTCTTGCGGGAAGTCCCCGGCAAAGCCCCGCGCAAGGAAGTCCCCGCGACGCTTATGGAATCTCCGTTCGAGGAGCTGGTGGAAGCGTACGCGCTGCCGAGGGAAGCGGACGGAGCGCTCGAATCAAGTAAACGTGTGCCGCCGGCATGGCGGACACGCCCCGGAGTGTTGGCGGGTGTGGTCAGCGTATCCCTCGCGGGGATCTTGATCGCGTTCATCCTCCTTAAGGTCAAGACACCAGTTGGTACCATCGTGCTGGAGAACCTGCCGGTGAATGCCGAGGTGATGGTAGACGGCGAGACGGTAACGCTCAAGGGTGGCGACGGAAAGACGATCACGATAACGGCAGGGAAGAAACATCAGTTGCAGGTGAAGAAGGAGGGCTTCAAGGTCTTCGGGAAAGAAGTGGAGATCGATGCCGGGGAACGCCGCGCCATCCGCGTGACGTTGAAGCCGAAGTCACCGAGAGTCGCGGCGTCCGAGCCGGAAAAACGAGCCTCCCCTCCGTCCCCGTCTTCCTCGCCAAAGAAGGGGACCGACCCTATGCAGACCGAGCCCGGAAGAGGCTTCGCCAATCTCGGCGGCATGTCTGGACCAATGCAGCCACAGCCCCCCAAGAGCGGCGGTTTGGGGGGTATCGGCGGCATCGGTGGCATCCGTGGCATGCCTGGACCTATGCAGCCGATGCCGCCCCAGAACGTCGGTAGTTTCGCCGGTATTGGCGGCATCGGCGGCATCCGTGGCATGCCTGGACCTACGCAGCCGATGCCCCCTAGGAATGGCTTCACCGGCAACTTGACCGGCAAACCTAATCCGAAAGTAAGCGATTACGATCTGACGGGCGGTTATCGCTTCGTGCATTTCGGCAAGGACAGCACGCGAGTCGTGCTGCGGTTCAACGATGGTAAGCAGAAGCGCTACTTCGCCCGTATTTACGATCTTTCCACCGGCAAGCCAATCACCCCGCCCCTCAACCACGCGCGCTTTGTGTCTCACGCGTCATTCAGCCCGGACGGCCAGCACGTGGTCACCGCCAGTTATGACCACACGGCGCGGCTGTGGGACGCGACCACGGGCAAGGAAGTCACCCCGCCCCTCAAACATGAGAGCGGCGTGGAGCATGCGTCGTTCAGCCCGGACGGCCAGCGTGTGGTCAGCGGCGGTAAGACGGCGCGGGTGTGGGACGTGGCTACCGGCCGAGCCCTCTCCCCGCCCCTCAAGCATGCACACGCTGTGTATCATGCGTCGTTCAGCCCAGACGGGAAGCGCGTGGTCACCGCCAGTTTTGACAAGACGGCGCGGGTGTGGGACGCGACCATTGGCCGAGCCCTCACGCCGCCCCTCAAGCATAAGGCTTTCGTGTTTCATGCGTCGTTCAGCCCGGACGGCCGGCGCGTGGTCACCGCTAGTGGCGACAGCACAGCGCAGCTGTGGGACGCGGTCACCGGCAAGGAAGTCACGCCGCCCCTCAAGCATGGCAGCTTGGTGATTACAAGGTGTGCGTCGTTCAGCCCGGACGGCAAGCGCGTGGTTACCGCCAGTGCCGATAAGACGGCGCGGGTGTGGGACGCGGCCACCGGAACGCAAGTCGCCCCGTCCCTCAAACATGAGCATATTGTGTTTCATGCGTCGTTCAGCCCGGACGGGCAGCGCGTGGTCACCGCCAGTTTGGACAAGACGGCGCGGGTCTGGGACGCGGCCACCGGCATGGAAGTCACCCCGCCTCTCAGACATGGGGGCTGGGTGCTTCATGCGTCGTTCAGCCCGAACGGCCAGCATGTGGTCACCGCCAGCGAAGACAACACGGCGCTGCTGTGGGATGCGGCTACCGGCAAGGAACTAAGGAAGGTGACCATCTCGCTGAGGTGAGCGCCGCACTGGCCCCGGCGACCGATGTAAGAAGGAGAATGCCCATGTCCAGCGATTACGACAGCCCGTGGAAGGAAGCGTTGGATGCTTATTTCGAGCCGTTCCTGGCGCTTCTGTTCCCGCAGGTCCATCGCCAGATCGATTGGTCGCGCGGCTACGAGTCGCTGGACAAGAAGTTTCAGCAGGTGGTGCGCGAGCCCGAGTTCGGGCGGCGTTACGTCGAGAAGCTCGTCAAAGTGTGGACGAGCTCGGGCACTTGCGACACCGCCAGCAAATCGGCGCGATCTTTCGGAGGGGTCTCGTGTGCAGCCCAACGGCGCATTCACGACAGGAGGGCTTCCCGGAACGTCTGGAGGTCGGGACACTTGGCCGCCAGCAAATTGAGTTTCCGGAGTTTCTTTTCGTCAATGATCTCGCGAAGTGGCTTGGTCACGGTTCGCGGGATCGCGTCGAAGCGGTCCTTCAAGAGAGCGAGAATGGCTTCCTGGAGGGTTTCTGCCCTCATCTTCTGGAGCAGTGGCGATTCAAACATTGCCTGTTTTCCTCCAAAAATCTCCGCCAAAAGCGGCAGGGGAAATTGTAGCTCGCCGAGCACCTGCGACACCGCCAGCAAATCGGCGCGATCTTTGGGATGGGCCTCGCGCTCGATCTTTTCGGCGCAGCGCTCCAGCAACAGCTCGGGCGGGCCGTCGAAGTGCATCAGCGGCACCCACGGCGTCACGCCGACGTCGCCTTGGGCCAGGAACTCCGCCGCCGGCAGGGTCCACAGCTCGACCGGCTTCCATTCGGCTTCCAGCCGCGACAGCCCTAACTTGCTCCGCACGGCATGGCGGCCGCTGATGCGAAAGCTGCCCTTGGGTCGCAGGACCAGCATCAGCAGCTCCGGCAAGTGACCCAGCGTCTGATAGGACAACGTCAAATCGTCCAGCGCTTGCCGCAAGGCGCGTTTCTCCGCGTAGGTGGCGATCTCCATGAGGACGTAATGCGGTTTGCGTTGGCCGGCGAGATAGACACGCAGGAGTCCATCGGGATATTTGCGGTTCTGCACGATCTCGCCGGACATCAGCTCGATGCGCCGCACGTCCGTGATGCCGCCGACCAAGAGGGCGCCTTTGCCCTGTTTTTGCAGCAGCCACTTGCTGCCGATGTCAAAACGCGGTTGCGGCATGGCGAACCTCCGTGTCTGTGGTTGATTAGACCGCCAGGCCGCGAGGAAGTCGAGAGCGCTTGCCAGGCAGACATACGCAAGAGAGCGAAATCAGTTGAAAGAGATGGCCCGTGTCCAGCGACTACGACAGCCCGTGGAAGGAAGCGCTGGACGCCTATTTCGAGCCGTTCCTGGCGCTGCTGTTCCCGCAGGTCTATTGCCAGATCGATTGGTCGCGCGGCTACGAGTCGCTGGACAAGGAGTTTCAGCAGGTGGTGCGCGAGGCCGAGGTTGGCCGGCGCTATGTCGATAAGCTCGTCAAGGTCTGGTCGAAAGAGGGCGTCGAGTGCTGGGTGTTGATCCATGTCGAAGTGCAGACGACGCGCGACGCCGAGTTTCCGCGGTGCATGTACGTCTACAATTATCGTGTCTTCGACAGGTACAATAGGCCGGTGGCCAGCCTGGCGGTGCTGGCCGACGATGAGGCCGACTGGCGGCCGGCGGATTTTTCCAGCAATCTGTTCGGCTGCCAGGCCGGTATCCGCTTTCCGGCCGTGAAGCTGTTGGACTTCGCGGCCCACGAGGCCATGTTGGAGGCGAGCAGCAATCCGTTCGCCCAGGTGGTGCTGGCCCATCTGAAGGCGCGGGAGACACATGGCGATCCTGCCGGCCGGTTCGACTGGAAGATCCGTCTGGTGCGCAACCTGTATGAGCGCGGCTTCAGTGCGAAAGACGTGCGTGAGCTGTTCCGAGTCATCGACTGGCTGATGGAGCTCCCGCCGGCGCTAGCGAATGTGTTCCGCCAAGACCTGGACAAGATTCAAGAGGAGAGAAGTATGCCGTATATCACGAGCACGGAGCGTATCTGGCGCGGCGAGGGGATATGCCTGGGAATTGAAGCGCTGTTGGATGTGCGCTTCGGCGAGGAGGGGCTTAAACTGATGCCCGAAATCCGCGCGATTCATGAAGATGAGAAGCTGGAAGCGATCCTCCAAGCCGTAAAAACGGCGACGAGCCTCGAAGACGTGCGCCGGATATGGTCGCCGGGAACGCCTTGAGCCAAATGAAGATGCGGGAGGTTCCGATGGCTTTATCCGTCGAGAGGATCTGCAACGAGCTGCACCGCAAGGGATTGCTATCCCCTGCGGATATTCGCAATCTGCGCCTCCGCTGGCTGCGTGAGGCCGGGGCGTCGGCTGCCGATCCGGTCATGTTCGTCAAGTGGCTGACGCACCAGGGGCAGGTCACGGACTACCAGGCAAACGTGCTGCTCCGCCGTCGCGATGATCCTCTGGTTCTGGGGGCGTACAAGATCCGTGGACGCATCGGCCGCGGACGCATGGCCGGTGTCTATGAGGCCGTCCATCCAGGCGGCCAGGCCGTCGCCATCAAGGTGCTGCCGCCGGCACGGGCGGCGGACCCGACTGTGCTGGCGCGCTTCCAGCGCGAAGCTCGACTGGCCATGCGTTTGCGACACCCCAACGTCATCTGCACCTTCCAGGCGGGCGAACACCAGCGCACCCATTTCCTGGTGATGGAGCTGCTGCGCGGCGAGACGCTCAAGGATGTTTTGCTGCGGCGCGGCCGACTGCCGGCGGCCGAGGCGATGCGCCTGATTTATCAGGCGCTTCAGGGACTCCAGCACGTCCACGAGCAGGGAATGGTTCACCGCGATCTGGAGCCGGCCAACCTGATGCTGCTACCGGGCAGGGCAGACCAGGCGGAGACCACGCTTAACAGCGCCGTGAAGATCCTCGACATTGGCCTGGGCAGGACCGTGTTTGACGAGGGGGCGCCGGGGAGCGGACCCATCCACCTCACCTCGGCGAGCGATCAGCTGGGAACCCCGTTGTACTGCGCCCCGGAGCAATCGAAAGACGCGCGCGAGGCCGACATCCGCTCGGACATTTACAGCCTGGGCTGCGTCCTGTTCCACACTCTCACCGGCCAACCTCCCTTCGAGGACCGCGGAGCCGTTCGGCTCGTGCTCAGTCATGCCACCGAACCACCGCCTCGGCTCGCAATCATGAACCTCGGCGTGCCGGAAGGACTTCAGGCGATCCTCGATAGCATGCTGGCCAAGGATCCCGCACTGCGTTTCCCGACGCCCGGCCACGCCGCCCAGGAATTACGGCAGCTCCTGACGCTCAAATGACTCCCGTTGATTGCTTCGAGCTGGCACGAGCCGATATGTCCGCGAAATATCCTGCTTGACTAAAACGATCGTCTCCATCGCCAGACGAGCCGGGTAGAGACACCAATCCCCGTAGCGGTGCAGAGAGTCGTCAGGCATGATGCGACGGCGACAAGCGGCGACAGCGCGTAACGCAGGTTCGGCCATTCAACGGGCGGCAGCGTCTCGGATTCCGGGGTCGCCAGGAACAGGCTGAGGATGAATTCGTTGAGCGAGAGCACGAACGCCAGGACCGCGCCCGCCAGGACGGAAGGACCATTAAACTGGAAACCTGGTTGTTAAAACGGCGAGCCGCATCGTCCTCGCGGTCCAGGCATTTCGTAGGGAGCAATGCAAGGATTCCGGCACGTAACGACGGTCTGCCCGCTGAGGTGTCGGCCCGGCCAACGTTACTGATCGAGCAGCTCACGGACCTTTCGGGCGAGGGAGGCGGGCGTGAACGGTTTCTGCAAGAAGGCGATCTCGGCTTCCAGCAGACCATGACGCACCACGGCATCGTCGGTGTAGCCGGAAACGTAGAGCACCTTCAGCTCCGGCCGCAACGCGGTCAGACGCTCGGCGAGCGCGCGTCCGCTCATGCCCGGCATGACCACGTCAGTGACGAGCAGGTGGATCGGCTGGGTGTGCTCCTCAACCCAGCGCAGGGCTTCATCGGCATCGACGGCCTCGACCACATGGTAAGACTGGCCTCGCAGCACGGTCCGCGTCAGGGCACGGACCGAATCGTCATCCTCGACAATCAACAAGGTCTCCTGTCCGCCCGCGCGCGACGACAGCGGCGTCGATTCGGCTGGGCGGACAGGTGGGGCCAGGGTTTCGTCGGTGCGGGGCAGATACACCTTGAACGAGGTGCCGTGGCCGACCTCGCTGTAGACATAAATGCTGCCGCCTGATTGCTTGACAATGCCGTAAACCGTGGCCAGGCCCAGACCGGTGCCCTTGCCCGGTCCCTTGGTCGTGAAGAACGGCTCGAAAATCCGCGCCTGCGTGGCCGCGTCCATGCCGCAGCCGGTGTCCGTCACCGCCAGCATCACAAAGGGGCCGGGGCGAAGGCCCGGATGGGAACGGGTGTAAGTTTCGTCCAGCACGACGTTGGCGGTCTCGATGGTCAATCGGCCGCCCTGCGGCATGGCGTCGCGGGCGTTGACGGCCAGGTTCAGCAACACCTGCTCAATCTGGCCCGGATCGGCCTTGACCGGGTCGAGGTTGTCCGCCAGATGGCTCGTCAGCTGGATGTCCTCGCAGATCAGGCGGCGAAGCATCTTGTCCATGTCCTGAACGACGCTGTTGAGGACGAGCACCTGCGGCGTGAGCACCTGGCGGCGGCTGAAGGCCAGCAGCTGCCGGGTCAGCGTGGCGGCACGCTCGGCGGCCTTGCGGATCTCCAGCACCGCCTCGCGCGCCGCATCCTGGGGGCCAAGGAGGCCGTTTAGAAGTAGATCGCTGTAGCCGCTGATGATGGTGAGCAGATTGTTGAAATCGTGGGCCACACCGCCGGCAAGCTGACCGATCGCCTCCATCTTCTGCGCCTGACGCAGCTGCTCTTCACTGCGGCGCAGCGCCTCCTCGCTCTGCTGGAGCAGCTGATCGGCCTGTTCCTTTGCCTCCTGAATGCGGATGTTTTCCAGCGCGGTTTCGGAAGCGATGTGGGCCAGCTGCTCGGTGGCGCTGGCCAGCAGCGCTGGATACTGGAGGGTCGAGCCGATTGGGACGTTGATCAAAGCGGCGAATTCCTCAATCTTTAGATGCAATGGCTCCAGAAACTGTTCCAGCTGCTGCTGGTCCATCTCGAAGCGCTCGGCGGCCAGCGTCAACAGCCGGCTCACAAGGGATGGCTCCCGCGGAGCGAGCTGGAGCTGGCCGATCAGGCTGGCGAAGTGTAGATCGTAGGCCCGCTCCACCACGACGGTATCCTGCCCTTGCGAATCCGCCGGCCGATGATGATAGCGAATGGCCTGAGTAATTTCGTCAGGCAGGCCCCACAGACGCAGCAGGTGGGCGCCGACCTCGGCGTGATCGACCCCGATCAGCTTTTCCTCCAGCTCGCACTGATGACAGACGAAGTTATCGATTGGATGCGAGAGCAGCTGATGGTAGCTTTCCGGGAAAATCTCGCGGAGGACGAGCGCGCCCAAATCGCACAGCAGAGCGGCCACCATTTCGCTGTCGGCGTCTGGATTGCGGCGGAACACGGCCCATTCGCGCGCGGCTATCGCCGTGGCGATCGAGACCTTCCAGTGATCGCTCATGCTTGAGTCGGAAGCCGTGCGCCGCTGCATGGACGGCAGCGACAAACCGAGGACCAGAGCGCGAATGCGCTTGATACCCAGGAGACTCGACGCCCGGCCGATGTCGCGGACCTTGCCGGGTAGGTTGAAGAACGCGGAGTTGACGATTTTGAGGAGCTTGGCGCACAGGCTGGGATCGTGGCTGATGAGCTTCGCGATGTCCGTGAGCGCACAATCAGGCCGGCTGGCTTTTTCCAGCACGCGCAGAGCAACGGCGGGAGGCGTCGGCAGCCGCGGATCGCGGACAATGCGGGCGAGAATAGTCTCAAGGTCCATCGGAGGGGCCACCCTGGGAGACAGCAGAGACATCAGGAACGAACAAGTGTTGCTCAAAAAGGACGGTTGGTCAAAGTCTCCAATCGCCGGTGTCCTGCCGCCCGCAGCGGATTCGGTCCCCACGGCGTCATAGAATGGCTGGGGACATCATCCCGCACGAGAGGAGGAACTACATGGGCGTAACCGTTTGTTTGCCGCTGTTCGGGCCGCCGGGGAGAGAGCTGGAAGAGGGCAGCGACGTCAAGGGCGTACAGCTCCGCAAGCTGGCAGCCGACTTGCAGGAGCGTCTGAACAAAGCCGCCGACATGCTGGAGAAGCTCCACACGACCGGCTGGAGCACACGAGTGGCGCTTTACGATATTATCCTCACTCGGCCGGGTGTCGAAACGAAGGAAGAGGCGGTGCAACGAATCGGTGAGCTGGGTCTGTCGTCGGAGGAGCTGATCATCATCGAGGACATCGAGGAGGAAGAGGAAACCGGACATGCTTAGCGCATGGACGCGCGAGGCGCTCGCGGCTTAGCGAGCCCGCGGATTCACTAAGCCGCAAGCGGCTCGCGGTCAGGTCAGCTCCTGGAACTGGCGATAATCCAGGCGTTTTTCGAGGTTGATACCCGCACAATGACCGCCGTCCGTGGAGGGGACCGACCACACCACTTTCCCAAGGCGCTTGACCGGCCGCGCAGATCCAGCTCCCTCCAGAGTGATCGACACTTCCTGGCCGGTACGCAGCGGCTCGCGGAGAATGAGGCGAACCCCGGTTTCCGAAATGTCCAGCACCGAAAGGGCCAGGTTGCGACCAAGATCCAGCGATCCCCGCTGGCAGACGATCTTGATTTTGCCTCGCGGCCTGCGGCGCAGCGAATTGCGACCGTTGGTTTTTCGAGGGTGAGCCTCGTTCATCATTGCACCTCCCGCTTCTCAGCTCTCTTGGACAGGCGATCGCTTACTTGTTGTTCGTGGCTTTGCCAACGGCATCGCTGGACTTCTGCATGGTGTCCTTGGTGGACTGGCCGAAGTAACCGATGCCGGTGATTGCCGCGCACAGGATCAGCGAGATCACGAACAGGTACTCCATCGCCGTCGCTCCGCGGCGGCGCGACGAGCGCTGACTGGGTTGCTCCTTGTCCTCTTTTCCGTCTCCTGCCCACCCCGCCGACACCTCCGTCACGTTTACGTCATGGAAATAGCGCATCAACAATCCCAGTGAATACGGTTTCAGATCAGGATTGGGCCAACTTCTGGCAGGTGTCTTCGTTCTCGACCGGCACGTCGGGACGAAGAACGGCTACGCCGCGGCGCTGCAGCGACTCCAGCATGCGATTGAAATCGTCGCGGAATTCGATGAGGAGGTCGCCGTCGCGCAGCTTGATCGGCCGCACGGCCTCGCCGCGCGCGATGTCCTGTGCCGCGCGGCGGAAGCGGACCAGCGGCCCAACCAGACGATGCGAGAAGCGGATGGCGTCCCAAGCCATCACCGGCACCACGATGAGCAAGCATACTCCGACGGGGACAAGCTCATGCAAGAGATCGACCATCTGCGCGACGGGATCCCGGACCCCCTCGGAAATCAGCTTCCAGGTGAAAAGAAGGTTCAACAGCACGGGCGCAAGCAGGGCCAGGTAGAGTGCAATGCGCCACGCCAGACGGGTCTGGAAAGGGTCGATCCAGACTTTGGTGCGTTCGTCGTTCAACACGGAGCAGACACTCCTCTCGTTCCGGAAGGGTTTCGGGCAGGGAGTGGGCAACGCTGGGTCCCGTTTGATTCTGGAGCAATCCTACATCAGCTTTGCTGAAGGTGCAAATAATGCGGAAGGCGCCTCTTGCATCTCTGCGCCGGCAGCGATACCGTGACAGACGTTCCGTCCTGTCTCTCCTCGTGAGGTCCTACCATGAGCGGGCATCGTCTGTCGATTGTTGTCGTTGTTCTCGCCCTTGCTAACTCCGCCTCCGCCGGCGAATTGCCGAGAGTGAAGGTCGAGCGGCAGCCGCTCGCTGCCCAGGCCCGCCGCGTCAGTGAAGCTCTGACGCTGCTCGGCGAGCCGCTGCCCGACGCCGACCGTCGAGCCCTCCTCGACGCGGCAAAAGCCAAGGAGAACAAGGCGGTCGAAGCCATCCAGACCATACTCGACAAGCGTTGTTTGGCTGGCGTCCACATCAGCGCCGACAAGAAGCTGGAGACGCGAGCCGGCCCGGCCAAGCCGCGGCTCGCCGAGCAGGGCTGGCGCGTCTTTCTCGTCAAGGTCCACAACGAGTCAACCCTCGCCCAGGTCGAAATGACGGTTAGCAGCCCGAACGCGCTCCCTCTGACGAAGAAGTCCAGCGGCAAGCCCGATCCGAAAAGTGATGCAAGCGAGCCTGGCAAGCGTTTTCTCGATGTGATGATGTTCAACGGTCAGCCCCTCGTCCGCGATCTGTCCGGCCTGGAGCTGGAGTACCGCATCGTGCAGATTTACTGCCGCGACGCCGGCCGCAAGCCGGCGGGCCTGCAATTCGACCTCCGCGACGGCAAGAAGCTCGTTGCGGCCGGCCAACCGCAGCGCTTCGATTTCGAGGCCGCTCCCGCCGTGCAGGTGCGTCTGCGCCTGATCGATGACGACGGCCAAACGAAGTGCGGCGGCCAGCCGATCATGGCCGCATTCACGTTCCGCGATTCTCTCGGACGCGTCTATCCCTCACCCAGCCGCCGCCTCGCTCCGGACTTCAATTTCCACTACCAGATTTATCGCGCCGACGGGGAAAGCATCGCCTTGCAGCCGGGCAAATACAGCGTCACGTTCGCGCGTGGGCCGGAGTATCGCACATTGCAAAAGACGATCACCGTGCCGGCCAAGGCCAACCACACGGAGGAATTTCGTCTCCAGCGCTGGGTTCATCCCGCGGCGAAGGGCTGGTATTCCGGCGATCATCACATCCACGCCGCCGGCTGCGCCCACTACGAAGTCCCAACCCAGGGCGTCACGCCCAAGGACATGATGCGCCACGTCCTCGGCGAGGATCTTAACGTCGGCTGCTGCCTCAGCTGGGGACCATGCTGGTATTACCAGAAAGGTTTTTTCGAGGGAAAAGTCCATTCGCTGTCCACGCCGGATCACTTGCTGCGTTATGACGTGGAAGTGTCCGGCTTCCCGTCGAGCCACTGCGGCCACATCTGTTTGCTGCGGCTGCGCGAGCAGGACTATCCCGGCACCAAGCTCATCGGCGACTGGCCCAGCTGGGACTTGCCGATCTTCAAATGGGCCAAGGCGCAGGGCGGCGTCGTCGGCTTCGCTCACAGCGGCTGGGGACTCGATGTCGGTCCCGTCAAGGAGCTGCCCAATTACATCGTGCCGCCGATGTCCGGCATCGGCGCCAATGAATACATCGTGGACGTGACCCACGACGCGTGCGATTTCATCTCCACGGTGGACACGCCGTCGGTGTGGGAGCTGAACATCTGGTATCACACGCTGAATTGCGGCTATCGCACGCGCATCAGCGGCGAGACGGATTTCCCCTGCATTTACGGCGAGCGCGTCGGTCTGGGCCGCAGCTACGTCCATCTCGACGGCAAGCTCGATTTCGACGCCTGGACCGAGGGCATCAAACGCGGCCGCTGTTACGTCAGCGACGGCAAGAGCCATCTGATGGATTTCACCGTCAACGGCCTGGGCGTCGGCCAGAAGAAGAGCGAGGTCAAGCTGGCGAAGGCGGGCACCGTCGAGATCAAGGCGAAGGTCGCCGCGCTCCTGGAGCCGAAGCCGACGCCGGAGACCGAGAAAATCCGCAAGACGCCGCTGAACAAGAAACCGTACTGGGACATCGAACGCGCGCGCATCGACGACACGCGCAAGGTGCCGGTCGAAGTCGTGGTCAACGGCCAGCCCGTCGCACGCAAGGAGATCGTCGCCGACGGCTCGGAACAGGAAGTGACGTTCCGTGTGCCGATCCAGGCGAGCAGCTGGGTGGCGCTGCGCATCTTTCCATCGAGTCACACGAATCCGGTGTTCGTGCTGGTCGGCGACAAGCCGATTCGAGCGAGCAAGCGCTCGGCGGAGTGGTGCTTGAAGGCGGTCGATCAGTGCTGGAGGCAGAAGAAACGCGCCATCCGCAAGTCGGAGCTGGCCGAGGCGGAGAAAGCCTACGATCACGCCCGCGCCGCCTACAAGAAGATCCTCGCCGAGACGACGGCGGATTGATCGAGGACGCCCATCATGTTGATTCTGCGCGGACACACCGGGCCGGTGCGTTGTTTGGCGTACTCACCCGATGGCTGCCTTCTCGTCTCCGGCAGTGATGACAAGACCGTGCGGTTCTGGGACCTGACTCGGAGCGAGACATGCCATACCATTGAGGACCACAAGGATGGCGTGCGGGTCTTAGCCTTCGCCCCCGATGGCAAAAGGCTAACTTGGGGTAGCTGGGATGACACAGTTACCTTGTGGAAAATCGAGCATTACACGACCAAACAGCGTCTTCGCTTTGGCAAGGGTGCGCGCTCTCCCGCTACTCACGCGGGCGGTGTTTGGTCACTGGCATTCGAGCCGGGGGGCCATTTCTTTCTCGTCGGGTGCGGCAATGGTAGCGTGAAACAGTATTGGACTGGCGATCTCTGGAAGCCTCGCACTTTTACCGGCCATACCTGGCCGGTCAATGCGGTGAAGCTCTCACCCTCGGGGAAGCTGCTTGCCACCGGCAGCCATGACCTTACGGTGTGCTTGTGGGAGTCGAATTGGGGCCGAGAGAGGACGACCCTTACCGGCCACACGGACTGGGTCCGCTGCATCGCCTTCTCGCCCGATGGTCTCACGCTCGCTTCCGCAGGGGATGAGGCGATGATCCGCTTCTGGGACGTGGCCGAGGAGAAAGAAAAAGCTGTCTTCATCGGCCATACAGCCGCTGTGCGTGAGATCGTTTTTTCCGCGGATGGCCGGTCGCTGTTTTCGGCCAGTTGGGACGAGACGGTGCGAGTCTGGGATGTGACAACGGGCTGTCAGCGAACGGCGTTCAACTGGAATATCGGCCGCGTTCACTGCCTTGCGCTGGCACCCGACGGCATGACCGCCGCCGTCGGCGGACAGGATGGCTCCATCGTCGTTTGGGACGTGGAATAAGCAAGCCGCTTGCGGCTTAGCGAGCTACGCTAAGCCGCAAGCGGCTCCTGCTTACTTGCCGGCCGGCTTCGACTCGGCCGGATTGGTGTCGGAGGTCTCCACGTCGGTCTTCTGCGTCTGCGTCAGATCGACCTTGGTCTGCTGGCCGCCGATCTCGATCTCCAACGTGCCCTCCAGCTTCAGCGACATGTCCGTCTTCTCGACGCGGCCCTTGTCGCGGTTGAACCACACCGTACCCTTGGCATCCTTGCTCTCCAGCTTGGCGCTCTTGATTCGGAAGGGCAAGCCGCCGACGCCGTCCGTCTTCTCTGGCGGCATGTAGGTCAGCTTCGTGTCCACCTTGATCTTGTCGAGATCCTTTTCCTTGCCCTCGTAGGTGTAGGTGTACTCGTTCTTGTATTTGCCGATCGGTCCCATGTCGAGCGTGGTTTCCTTCTTCCACGTCTTGCCCTTCTCGACGGTCTCTTTGGGGACGACGGAGAAGGTCGGCTGGGCCATCTGGCGGAGGGCGTCTTCGCTGAGGATCTTGTCCAGCAGCGGCTGCATCTGCTTGTTGGCGTTGACCAGCTTCTTGACGAACTCGTCGCGGCCCTCGATCTTGGTGATGTCGAGCGTCTTGGGATCAATCGTGACCTTGAATGAGGAGCCGACCAGTGCCTTGAAGAACTCGCTGAGCGGGTTGGAGGCGTTGCCGGAGGCGCTGGTCGAGTCGTACTTGATCGGGCTACCGCCGATGTCGATGTCCATCTGGACGGCAAGGATCTTCTGCTCCAGCGTCCATTTGCCGTCCTTTTCTTCCAGGGGGGTCCAGCTGAACGTGAAGCTCTGCTTTTGTTTTTGCGTCACGTCGTTGTTCATGACCTTCATGGTCTGGTTCGTTTCCGTCGTCATCTTCTGATAGAAGGTCTTGTTCTTCTCGAACTTCCAGGCGAGGGTCGCCTTGGTGGGATCCTTGGAAGTCTCCTTCTTGTCGTCCTTCTTTTTCTCTTCCTTCTTCTTGTCGTCCTTCTTCTGCGCCGCCTTCTTGTCGTCTTTCTTCTTGTCGTCCTTGGCTTGAACGAATAGATCCAGCCCGGCGAACGGAAGCGCCATCAGTGCCAGGAAAAGGATGCTCATCAAACGACGCCCGTACAACATGGGGGAAAACCTCCAACCAATGAAACAGTGGCTCACACAGCTCGCCCAGATACCGGATACGCCGCCGGCGGGCGGAAAGAGCCGGTGGAGCAGGTTAGACAGTCCACCGCCCATTATTACGATTTATCCTTTTTAGCGGTTCGTCCGGGAAGTACAAGAGAAACTTGTCGGGTCGTAGCCGCTTAGCCGCTTGCGGCTTAGCGAGCTCGCAGCTCCGCTAAGCCGCAAGCGACTACGAGCCGATTTTCTCTGGCAAGCGGCTGGTCGATCCGGCACAATAACGCAGAGCGTCCCGTTAACCCGCCTTGAAGGAAGCCGACCATGATGCTTGCTCGCTGCACGGCCACCTTGCTTTTCCTTGTTTTCTTTGCCGTGTCTCCGCTCTGGGCCGACCGGCGAGACGCCGGTCCCACCAAGACAGACCGGCGAGACGCCGGTCCCACCAAGTCGAAGCTGCCCGCCAAGATGCCTATGACGAAGCTCGCCCCCTCGAAGCTGGTCCCCGATCTGTGCCTGGTGCGCTATCGCATCAGCACGACCTCGCCGGAATGCCAGGCGCACTTCGATCAGGCGCTGGGCTATTTGTACTCGTATGTGTGGATGGAAGCAGCCCGCTCGTTCGAGACGGCGCTTCAATACGACCCGGAATGTCCGCTGGCCTGGTGGGGTCTCAGCCGTGCCCTGGAGCTCTGGGGCAAAAAGAACCACACCGAGGCACTATTGAAAGCGAGCA
>Ga0335075_10006487_pt1 | contig 18071 bp, 18 predicted proteins | sample Lox_Sample_24_FD_206723 | JGI IMG/M metagenome (GOLD analysis project Ga0335075, IMG submission 206723) | Soil microbial communities from Loxahatchee National Wildlife Refuge, Florida, United States - Lox_Sample_2.4 | ecosystem: Environmental > Terrestrial > Soil > Wetlands | place: USA...
TGCTGAACCTGCGCCGCACGACTCTCGTCGAGAAGCTGCGCAAACTGGGTATTGCCGCGGCGGATGCCGAGGGAGCGACGGAAGATTGACGGTCGCGCGGCGGTTCGTTGCCGCGCCTGTGATGCCTCTCACGCTTTGCTGCCGATTCCAACCCGGCACGCCTCTTGCACCTCTTCAGGTCACGACGAACCCCACGCGGTGGGAGACCCGAAGATGACCGAAGACTCGACCGACAAACAAACCGCCGCAGCAAGCGCGACTCGCGTAGAGCCGGAGCCTGTTGCCTACGCGCCGAGCTCACAGCGCCTCATCGAGCTCGCCCGGCGTGTCGCGGCAAGCGACTGCACGGTGTTGATCGTCGGTGAGTCCGGTACCGGGAAGGAAGTGCTCGCGCGCTTCATCCATCGCCGCTCACCGCGCGCCGGCCAACCCTTTGTCGCTGTGAACTGTGCCGCAATTCCGGAGAACATGCTCGAAGCGATGTTGTTTGGTTACGAGCGGGGCAGCTTCACCGGTGCGCAAGCCGCGCACGCAGGCAAGTTCGAGCAGGCCCAGGGCGGGACACTGCTTCTCGATGAGATAACCGAGATGCCGCTCGCCTTGCAGGCGAAGTTGCTGCGCGTCTTGCAGGAACGGGAGGTCGAGCGGATCGGCAGCCGCACCTCGATCGCACTCGATGTACGCGTGTTGGCGACGACGAACCGTCGCTTGCGTGAAGAAGTCGCCGCGGGTCGTTTCCGTGAGGACCTCTATTATCGCCTCAACGTTTTCCCCCTCGCCCTCGCGCCCCTGCGCCTGCGGCGTGATGACGTGTTGCCGCTCGCCATGCAGCTCCTCGCGGGGCGCTGCCGTCCCGGCGACAAGATTCCGGCGCTGAGCGCCGAGGCCGCACACCTCCTTCTCACCTATCCGTGGCCCGGCAATGTGCGCGAGTTGGACAACCTGCTGCAGCGTGCCCTCATCCTGGTGAACGGCCCCGTGATCCGTCCCGAGCAAATCCAGTTCGAGCTGGCCAACGACGGCGCTCTGACGAGCGCACCGGTCGCCACTCTTCAGGTGCCGGCGCGTGGCGCAGTCGCGAAGGCCGCCGCGGACCGCAATAGCATAGCCGCGAGCGATGGCAACTCAGCCGGATCGCTGGCGAGCTCGCTCGGCCAGGCCGAGCGCGATCTCATTCTCGAGGCGCTGCGCAGCGGCCAGGGCAACCGGCGCGAGGCGGCAGAGCGGCTCGGCATCAGCCCGCGGACACTGCGATACAAGCTCGCGCGCCTGCGCGAAGCCGGTATCGACGTGCCGGCGGCCTGAAGCGTTACAAGGAGAGAAACGACATGAGCTCCATGGAAATCAATCGCGTCCTCGAGCAGATCCGCGCCCTGCAGTCGCAGACGAAGATCGGGCAGGCACAGCCGTCCCAGACGCAACAGGTGAACGGCCCCGGTGAGTTCGCCAGCATCCTGCGCCAGGGGCTGAACGCGGTCAGCCAGACAGAGCAGCGCGCCAACCAGATGACGGAAGCCTTCGAGCGCGGCACCCCGGGTGTCGAGCTGCCCCAGGTCATGTTGGAAGTCTCGAAGGCGAGCGTGTCGCTGAAGGCGGTATCGGAAGTGCGCAACCGCCTGATCAGCGCGTACCAAGACATCATGAACATGCAGCTGTGATCTAGTCCATGGCGGAAGCTTCGACACTCAACCCTGCTTCAGCGCTCCAGGCGAGCCTGAAACCCATTCTGCTGCTCGTCGGCATCGCTGCCGCCGTGGCGGCCGGCGTAACCGTCGTTCTGTGGACCCGCGGCCCGAGCTACAGCCTGCTGTATGCCAACATCGCCGCCGAGGACCAGTCGGCCATCGCCCAGGCACTGGAGACGGCCCAGATCCCGTATCGCATCCAGCCGGGCTCGAACAACATTGAAGTAGCCTCCGAGCGGGTGAGCGAGGCTCGCATGAAGCTCGCCGGCCAGGGGCTTCCCGAAAGCGGCGGCGGCTTCGCGCTCATGGACAAGGACCCGGGCTTCGGGGTCAGCCAGTTCATGGAAAACGCGCGCTACCAGCATGCGCTGGAAAGCGAGCTCGCGCGCACTATCGCCAACCTCCGCCCCGTCGAAGGCGCGCGGGTCCATCTCGCCATTCCGCACCAGACCGCCTTCGTCCGCGATCACCACCCGGGCACGGCCTCGGTGTTCGTGCAAGTGAAGCCGGGCCGCCGCCTGGAGGAAGGCCAGGTACAGGCTATCGTCAATCTCGTGGCCTCCAGCGTGCCCGAGATGGAAGCGAGCCAGGTCACTGTCGTCGACCAACAGGGCCGCCTGCTCTCCTCGCCCGAGGGACACGACGAATTCGCGCTGCGCGAGCAGCAATTCGACATGGTTCATCGTCTCGAGGAAGACTACACGCAGCGCATCGAAGCGTTGCTCACGCCGATGATGGGCGCCGGCCGCGTGCGCGCGCAGGTCGTCGCGCAAATGGACATGTCGGTCAGCGAAGAAGCGCACGAGCAGTACAAGCCTGACAGCCAGATCGTCCGCAGCGAGCAGATCTCCGAGCAGAGCAGTCGCGACGGCTCGGGCGCCGGCGGTGTGCCGGGTGCGCTCTCGAATCAGCCGCCACCGGCAGGCGTCGCTCAGAACCCGCCCAACACCGCGCCAGCCAACAAGACCGCGGCAGACGCCAACGGAACGAACAAAACGGCCGCGGGCGCCACGCCTGCCGCCCAGACACAACCGGTCGGGGGCGCCACAGGAACCGCGGGCAACGACAGCAGCAGCTCCAAGTCCACGACCCGCAACTACGAGATCGACCGCACGCTGGCCTATACGCACCAGCCCGCGGGCAAGTTGCGGCGCCTCACCGTAGCGGTGCTGCTCGACAATCTGCGCACGACGGACAAGGAAGGCAAGGTCAAAGAGACACCGCTCACTCAACAGCAGATCGACCATATCACGCAGCTCGTAAAGGATGCCGTCGGATTCGACGAGTCCCGCGGCGACAACGTGAATGTCGTGAATGCCTCATTCACCTCCGACCCTCCTCCCAGCGACACCGATATCGAAAGCCCTGCTTTCTGGGAATCGCCGCTCTTCCTCAACATGGCGAAGTTGTTTGGCGGCGTCACGGTACTGCTCGTCCTGGTGCTCTCGGTCCTGCGCCCGATGATCCGCTCTCTGGTCGGTCCGCAACGTCAGCAGGTGCAGCTCATACCGCGCAGTGCGACAGCGGGAGGCCAGGCCGGCGATCCGGCCGCCGCAGCCGCGGGCGCGGGTGGCAACACGCCGGCGCTACCCGGCGCACAGGCAAAGGAAATCGCGCTGACCCACGAACAGCAGGTCGCGCAGGCCAGAACCCTGGCGAACCAGGATGCCAAGCGCGTGGCCCAGGTGGTCCGCGGCTGGGTCGCTCAGGACGAGTAAGCGAGTAGAGAGTCGTGAAAGAAAAAGAGGCACGCACCGGCACCGAGAGAGCCGCGATTCTCCTGCTGACGTTGGGTGAGCAGGAGGCCGCGCAAGTTCTCAAGCACATGGGCGCGAAAGAGGTGCAACGCATCGGCACGGCGATGTCGAAGCTGGCCAACGTCTCGCGCGAAGAAGTTCACACCGTCATTACCCAGTTCAGCCAGTCGGTGGAGAGCGAGACCTCCGTCGGCGTCGGCACCGACGAGTTCCTGCGCAAGGTGTTGGTCGATGCGCTCGGCCAGGACAAGGCCGCGAGCATCATTGACCGGATCAACATCGGCCGCTCCACCAAGGGCCTGGAGGCTCTCAAGTGGATGGACGCGCGCGCCGTGGCGGAGCTGATCCGGCTCGAGCACCCCCAGATCATTGCCATCGTGCTCGCCTATCTCGACGCGGACCAGTCCGCCGAGGTTCTGGCCCACCTGCCTGCCAACATGCGTTCCGACATCGTAGTGCGCATCGCAACGCTCGACGGCGTGCAGCCGAGTGCGCTGAATGAGCTCGACGACATCATGGAGAAGCAGTTCGCCGGCAAGTCGAGCGCCAAGACCTCCTCCATGGGCGGCGCCAAGGCGGCAGCCAACATCATCAACCTCCTGGAGCCCAGCCAGGAAGGGGTGATCATGGAGCAGATCACCAAGGCCGACCAGGCGCTCGGCGCCCGCATCCAGGACCTCATTTTCGTATTCGACAACCTCCTCGAGCTCGACGACCGCAGCATGCAGGAGCTGCTGCGCCAGGTCCCGAGCGACCGGCTGCTGCTGGCGTTGAAAGGCTCCGACGAGGGACTCAAGGAAAAGATCTTCAAGAACATGTCGCAGCGGGCCTCCGAAATGCTCAAGGACGACCTTGAAGCGAAGGGACCGGTGCGCATCTCCGAAGTGGAAGGCGCGCAAAAGGAAATCCTGCAGATTGCCCGCAAGCTCGCCGAGTCCGGCGCGATCGCGCTAGGCGGCAAGGGCGAAGCATATGTCTGATCCACGGCGCACCTTTACTGCCGGCTCTGCTGCTGCAATCGAGCGCTGGTCGCTGCCATCGGTCGAAGGCAACGTCGTCGGGCGGCCGGTCGACGACCGCAAAGCCAAAGCGGCGGCGGAAGCCATCGCGAAGGTTGCTCGTGAGCAGAGTGAGGCCAAAGGCTACGAGGCCGGTATGGCCCGAGCCAAGGAGGAAATGCAGGAGCGCATTTCCAAGCTCGACGCGCAGATCAAGCGGTTGGATGGGCTGTTGCAGTTCGTGAGCCGTCCGCTGCAGAACCTCGACGAGGAAGTCGAGAATATGCTGCTGCAACTGGCCCTCACGGTCGGCAAACAGCTTGCGCGCCGTGAATTGAGAGTGGATCCGACGCAGGTCATTGCCATCATCCGCGAATCATTGGCGGAGTTGCCGGCTTCCGCCCGCGAGATCCGCGTGCAGTTGCACCCGGAAGATGCGGCCATGGTGCGTGAGCGCTTGACAGCTCCCTCGAACGAGCGCGCGTGGTCAATCGTCGAAGATCCAACAATGTCACGCGGCGGCTGCATAGTGCGCACGGACAACTCGCAGATCGACGCACGCCTGGAAAGCCGCATCAACACGATAATCGCCAATGCATTCGGCGATGAGCGCGCCGGGGACCGCGCCGCCACCGCTGAGGCGCAAGGCCCCTCGCAAGAGCAAACCGGCGCCCACGGCCAACCCAAGCAACCTGGCGGCCCCAACGTCATCGGCACACCGGTTGGTGAGCTTTGAGCGCGCCACAGCCCAACAAGGCCCACGGTCGCCCCGCTCAATCCGCGCAACCTGGTGGTCCCAGCACCAACGGCAGCGCTTCGAGCGCAGGATCTCCCGATCTCAACATGGATCGGGGCGCTATCTGGAGCAGCCGGCTCGAACGCCGCCTGCGACGCGTCGAGCGCACGCCTGCGCCGGCAGTCGAAGGCTCGCTGACGCGCATGGTCGGGCTGACGCTCGAAGCCGTCGGCTGCCAGGCCTCGATCGGCGACACGTGCGACGTCGTCGCCGGTGATGGCTCGCGCATCGAATCGGAAGTCGTCGGCTTTGCCGGCGATCGCCTCTATCTCATGCCCACCGGGGACGCGCACGGTCTCGGACCTAACGCGCGCGTTATTCCCCGCCGTGGTGCCGGCACGGTCCCCGTGGGCCCGCAACTTCTGGGAAGAATCATCGACGGCGCCGCGCAACCGCTCGACGGCCTGGGGCCGCTCGATTGCGAAAAGCGCGTGCGCCTGTCCGGAAAGCCGATCAATCCCCTGGCGCGCAAGCCGATCTCCGAGCCGCTCGATGTGGGCGTGCGCACGATCAACTCGCTACTCACCATAGGCCGCGGCCAGCGCGTCGGGCTTTTCGCGGGCAGCGGCGTCGGTAAGAGCGTGCTGCTCGGCATGATGGCGCGGTACACGAGTGCGGATGTGATCGTCGTCGGCCTGATCGGTGAGCGCGGTCGCGAAGTGAAGGAATTCGTCGAGCGCATCCTCGGTCCCAAAGACCGCACACGCGCTGTTGTGGTCGCTACACCTGCCGACCATCCACCGCTGATGCGCTTGCACGGAGCGTGGCTGTGCACCGCGATTGCCGAATATTTCCGCGACCAGGGCGCGAGCGTCCTGCTTCTCATGGACTCGCTGACCCGATTTGCGCAAGCACAGCGCGAGATCGGCCTCGCTATCGGCGAAGCTCCGGCCACCAAGGGCTATCCGCCCTCGGTGTTTGCCAAGCTCCCAGCTCTCGTCGAGCGCGCCGGCAACGGTATCGAAGGCGGCGGCTCGATTACCGCGTTCTACACGGTGCTCACCGAAGGTGACGATAACCAGGATCCGATAGCCGACTCGGCCCGCGCGATCCTCGACGGTCATATCGTGCTATCCCGCCGGATCGCCGAAAGCGGGCAATACCCCGCGATCGACGTCGAAGCCTCCATCAGCCGTGTCATGCAGGAAATTGCTGCACCCGAACAAATTCAGGCGGCGCGGCAATTCCGTCAGACCTTGTCTACGTTCCAGCAGCACCGGGATCTCATCGCCATTGGCGCCTACCAGCGCGGCAGCGACCCGCGCGTCGATAACGCCATCACACTCTGGCCGCGGATGCAGCGCTTCCTGCAGCAAGACATGCGTGAGCGTGTCGATTTCGCGGCCAGTCTCACAGCGCTCAAGACCGTAGTGGCCGACAGTGAAGCCTCGAAGGCATCCGGCAAATGATGCCGCTCTTCCCGGCGCGCAGCGCCGTCAAATGTAGCGGGTCGCCTCGACCCGCGGGAAAGGTTGGGCGCAGCCCATGAAAAGAAGCGACAGGCTTCAGATGGTCAAGAAGGTCGTCGACGACTTCGAGCGCCGCAAGGCCGAAGCGCTCGCCGCCTGTGAGCGGCGCGTCACCGAAAGTGAGAAAAAGCTCGCGGAGCTCGAGGAGTATCGCGCCGGTTATGTGCGCGACTTCTCAGTTCGCGCCAAATCGGGCATCAACGGTGCCGCGGCGCGCGACTTCCAGGCCTTCCTGGCCCGACTCGACGAAGCGCTCCATCAGCAGAACCAAGCGGTCACCAGCACTCGCGCGCAACGCGACGCCGAGCGCCAGAACTGGCAGGACGCGGCCCAGCGCGCGGAAGCCATCGGCACGACCGTAAAGCGCTGGCAAGGCGAAGAGCGCTACGCGCTCGAGCGGCGCGAGCAACACGAATCCGACGAACGCTCCCAACGCATCTGGGCGCAAGGAAGACTGATCAGTGGCGCTTGACTCCATCCTGTCCCTTCCGGTCATTCCCGCTCCCTCCAAGGCGGCCTCCGCAGGCTCGAGCGCGGCGAGTGCCCTCGGCTCCAGCTCGGGCGGCTCGGGCAGCAGCGGCGCGGGCGCCGGCTTCGGCACGGACTACAACTCCGGCCTCGGCTCAAACTCCGGCGACGGTTTCAACTCCAGCTCCAACTCCGGCATGGGTGCGAGCTCCGCGGCGGCCGCCGGCGGCTCGAGCTCGGGCAACAGCTCCAGTCGTGGCACCGGAACGGGTACCGACGCCACCAGCGGCAACAACGCCGGCTCCGGCGCAAACGGCTCCAACACGGCCGGCGCTGCAAACAGCTCCTCCAGCGACTCCAACGCGAAGGCCTCGGGCAAGGGTTCCGGCTCGCGCAGCGCTTCGAACGACAAATCCAATTCCAGCTCCAAGCGGGCTTCGCAATCCCAGAGCGGCTCCAACGCCGCGGGTGCGGCAGGCGCAGCAAGCTCCAACGGGAAAGGCAGCGCGAACGCGCAAGGCAGCACACCAGCGACCTTTCTACAGGCGCTCGCGCAGTCACAGGCCGATGCGGCACAGAACACCACCGCCGCGGCATCCACGGCATCGGACAACGCCACCGCATCGACCGGCGGCACAGCAAAGTCCTCGAGTGACAAAGACTCGGACCCCTCCGCTGCCTCCCTCGCTTTCATCTCGCAATCCCTGGCAGCGGCCATAGCGGGTGTGCAGCAGCCGGCCCAGGCGCAAGCGAATGCGGCCAACGGCTCCGCGGCTACGGATTCAGACGCCGAGGCCGACTCCGCCGAGGCGCTCTCGATGGGCAATGGCTCCTCGGCCGCCGTCCAGAATCTGCTGACCACCCTGGCCAATGACACGGCAGACGCGTTGAAAGCCTCACCCGACGCCGGCAACGGCTCCAACGCCAACACGCCTGCCACCACCGCTCCGTCAGCCGATGCCGGCAGCACGGCTGTCAGCGCATTCCAGGCCCAGCTGAGCGTCAGCTCACACTTTCAACAGCCCCCGGCTGTGGACAACAGCGCAAGCAAGATCAACGCACCGATCGGCTCGCAGGCTTTCAATGACGAGCTCGGCAACAAGGTCACCTGGCTGGCGACCCAGGGCATTCAATCGGCCTCCGTGCAGCTCTCCCCCGAGCATCTCGGCCCCGTCAGCGTGCACATCTCGGTGCAGGCCGGATCGGCGAGCGTCTCCTTCAACGCCGCCCACGCCGACACGCGCGCCGCTCTCGAGCAGGCCTTGCCGCGACTGCGTGAAATGTTTGCGACGAACGGCCTCACCCTCTCCGACGCGAACGTGTCGCAACAGTCACCGCGCGGCCAGCCGCAAAAACAGTCGATCACGGCCATCGGCGCAGCCGGCGGCGCCGGCGACGAGACAACTTCCTCCACTGTGACGTCCGTCGCAGCCAGCCGCCTCGGCCTCGTCGACACGTACGCGTGAGCTGAGAGCGCCGCAGGCGACTTGCAGCCAATTAACGAGCGCCAAGAATCCGTCGCCCGCTGCGCCGTGCGACGCGTTTCACACTCCTCCAACGCCACCAAAGTCTTATCTAACAGTGACTTAGAAGCATCCTAACGCCTGTGGCATGCACGTTGCACCTGTTCGGGAGCCGCAGGACCCCCTGGGGCAGGGCAGTTGATTCATACGTGCAGGAGTGATTCAGGCGATGGCCGATGTACCCGTTCTCGAAGCCGCGGTGGCGGAAGCCGCGGCACCCAAAGGCAAAGGCAAGACGCTTCTGATTGTGATCGTGGCGGCAGTAGTGCTGCTGGCCGGTGGGGGTGTCGCGGCCTGGTTTGCCTTCGCCCCACACGGCAAGCAGAAACATGCCGAGGTCAAGAAGGAGCCCCTGGCGCCGGCGCTCTATGTCGCCCTCGACCCGCCGTTCGTCGTCAACTTCGAAGCAGAGCAGCAGGTGCGCTTCCTGCAGATTACCGCGCAGCTGATGACGCGGGATCCGGCCATCGTCGAGATGCTGAAGGCCAACGACCCGGTGATCCGCAACGACCTGCTCCTGTTGTTCGGGAACCAGAAGTACACCGTCATCTCCACGCGCGAAGGCAAGGAGTCGCTGCGCACCCAGACTCTCGCCGCCGTACGCCAGATCATCGCGGCCGCGGGTGGCAAACCAGAGAAGCTCGAAGCCGTCTACTTCACCAGCTTCGTGATGCAATGACCGCAAGGATGATCCGGTGAGCTCCGAAAAGATACTTGACCAGGCCGAGATCGACGCCCTCATTCACGGCGTCGACTCTGGTGCCGTGAGCACCGAGGCCCCGCCCGGACCTGACGAGGTCCGCAATTACGACTTCAACAACCAGATGCGGATCGTGCGTGGCCGGATGCCCACGCTCGAGATGATCAACGAGCGCTTCGCCCGCCTGTTCCGCGTCAGTCTCTACAACCTGCTGCGCCGCTCGCCGGAGATCTCCGTGGCGCCGGTAGCGATCAAGAAGTTCAGTGAGTACGTCCACACCCTGCACGTGCCGACGAACCTGAACCTCGTGAAGATCAACCCTTTCCGCGGCACCGCCCTCATCATGCTCGACCCGAAGCTGGTCTTCGCGGTCGTCGACAGCTTCTTCGGCGGCACCGGGCGGCACGCCAAGATCGAGGGGCGCGACTTCACCGCCACCGAGCAGCGCATCATCCACATGCTGCTGCGTAATGTGTTCGCCGACCTGCACGAGGCCTGGGCCCACGTCGCCAACATCGACGTCGAATACATCCAGTCCGAAATCAACCCCCACTTCGCCAACATCGTCTCCCCCTCGGAGATCGTGGTCATCACCAATTTCCACATCGATCTCGACGGCGTGGGCGGCGAGCTCCACGTGACGATGCCTTACGCCATGATCGAGCCCCTGCGCGAAGTGCTCGACTCCGGCATGGCCAGCGACCGCGTCGACAAGGATGAGCGTTGGATGCATACCCTGCGCGAGGAGATCGAGGACGCCGAGGTCGAGCTCTCCACCCTCCTCGGCCGCACCAACATCACCCTCGCCGAGCTGCTGAACCTGAAGCCCGGCGACATTCTCAACTGCGACTTCACCGGCAAGGTGCTGGTGCTCGCCGAGGACGTGCCGATGTTCCGCGGCAGCTTCGGCCTGTCGCGTGGCCAGCAGGCCATCAAGTTCGAAGAGAAAGTCCGCCGCGGCGGTTCCACCAACACCGAAAACCTGCCCGTCAAGAGAAACTGAGACGCTCCCATGAATGCCAATGTAGAGGCACGCGCCGCCGAGTTCGACAACCTCCAGGACGAGAGCCAGAAAGGCTCTCAGGATGTGAACCTCGAGGTCATCCTTGACGTTCCGGTCACTCTTTCCATGGAAGTCGGGCGCACCCGCATCCCGATCCGCAACCTCCTGCAACTCAACCAGGGCTCCGTCGTGGAGCTCGATCGCGCCGCCGGCGAGCCCCTGGATGTCTTCGTGAACGGAACCCTCGTGGCGCACGGTGAAGTCGTGGTCGTCAACGAGAAGTTCGGCATCCGGCTCACGGACGTCATCAGCCCCGCAGAGCGCATCCGCAAGCTGAAGTGAGCACCTCCGTCCAGGCCGGCATGTTTGCCGCCCCTCAAGCAGCCGGCACTCCTCACCAGGTCGGCGTAGGCGGACTCGGAGAGGTCGCCTTCGCGCTCATCGTCGTGCTCGCCGCGATCTTCGTGGTCGCCTGGGTCGTACGCCGCATGCGCCTGGCCGGCAATCGGGTCGGCAGCGGCCTCGACATTCTCGCCGACGTCCCCCTGGGCCAGAAAGAGCGCGCCGTGCTGTTGAAAGTCGGGAATCAGCAGATTCTGTTGGGTGTTGCGCCAGGGCGCGTCAGCACCCTGCACGTGCTGCCGGAGCCGCTGGAGTTGGCCAGGCCACCGGCCGGGGGCTCGAATGATCCCCCGGGTCCGACGTTCCGCAACATTCTCATGCGGAGCCTCGGCAAGTGAGGCGCACGCTGCGACACATACTGCTCACCGCCGGCGCCCTGCTCGCTGTGACTGTGCTTCCGGTAGCGGCAGCGGCCGAGCCCGGCCTGCCGGCATTGACCGTACAGACCGCGACCGGCGGTGGACAGACCTATTCCCTGACACTCCAGGTCCTGATGCTGATGACGGCAGTGACCCTGCTGCCGGCCATTCTGCTCATGATGACGGCCTTCACCCGTATCGTGATCGTGCTCGGCATCCTGAGGCAGGCGATCGGCGCGGGTAATACGCCGCCGAACCAGGTTCTGTTGGGCCTGGCGCTGTTCCTGACTCTGTTCGTGATGTCGCCTGTCGTCGAGCGCATCAACGAGGACGCCTACAAGCCGTACGCGGCCGGTACGATCGAAGCCTCCGTGGCGCTCGACCGGGCGATAGTGCCGCTGAAAAAGTTCATGCTCGACCAGACGCGCGAGAGTGACATCGCCACTTTCGTGCGCATCTCGGGAGGCAAGGGCTACGCCACCCCCCAGGACGTGCCGCTCATGATCCTCGTGCCCTCCTTCGTCACGAGCGAGCTGAAGACGGCCTTCCTCATCGGCTTCCTGATCTTCATCCCGTTCGTGATCATCGACCTGGTGGTGGCGAGCGTGCTGATGTCGATGGGCATGATGATGCTCTCGCCGGTGCTCATCTCGCTGCCCTTCAAGTTGATGTTGTTCGTCCTCGTCGATGGCTGGTCGCTCGTCATGGGCACGCTGGCCTCGAGCTTCTATAGCTGATGTCCCCATGAATCCCGAAACCATCATGTCCGTAGGAGGCCGCGCTCTGGAGGTGGCCCTCCTGATCGCAGCGCCCATGTTGATCGTGGGACTGGTCACCGGCCTCATCATCGGTGCCTTCCAGGCCGCCACCTCGATCAACGAGCAGACACTGTCGTTCATCCCCAAGCTGATCGCGATTGCCGCGACGCTGGTCATCGCGGGTCCCTGGATGCTGAAGGTGCTCATCAGCTACACGCGCGAGCTGTTCGAGAGCATCCCCTCGCTCATCAACTGATGCCGGCCGGGCGCGCCACCATGATCAACCTCACCACCGGACAGCTGGAGACCTGGATCGCCCAGATCTTCTGGCCGTTCGTGCGTCTGGGAGCGTGCTTTATGGTGGCTCCTGCGTTCGGCGCGCAGTTTGTGCCACCGCGCGTGCGTCTCGTGATCGCCGGCGGCATTGCTTTGATCATTGCACCTCTGGTGCCCTCGCCCCCCGACATCACACCCTTCTCGGCCTCCGGCCTGGTCATCACCGTTCAGCAGGTTGTGATCGGAGTGGCCCTCGGTTTCTGCATGCAGCTCATCTTCGACGCCGTCTCGCTGGGTGGGCAGCTGCTCGCCAACAGCATGGGGCTGTCGTTCGCCTATAACATGGACCCGCAGCACGGCGAGCAGACCCCGGTGCTGGGGCAGTTCTATTCCCTGCTGGTCACCATGACCTTCCTGGCGCTGAATGGGCACCTGCGTCTCATCGAGGTCCTCGTCGACGGCTTCCGCACGATGCCCGTGGGAACGAGCGGCCTCGGCCAGGACGCGCTGTGGACCGTGGTCAACTGGGGCTCGACCCTGTTTTCAGGCGCTCTCAGCGTCGCGCTGCCGGGCGTGACCGCGCTGCTCATTGTGAACATCGCCTTCGGCATCATGAGCCGCGCCGCGCCCACACTGAATCTGTTCGCCGTCGGCCTGCCTGTGTCGCTCGTCTTCGGGCTCGGGATCGTGGTCCTCGGCCTGCCCACCGTGCAGTCGGGGTTCATAACCCTGCTGCAGCAGGCCCTCATGTTGGCTCGCACCCTGACGGGCGCGGGAGGCTGACATGGCGGAAGAAAGTGGCCAGGAACGCACAGAACAACCTACTGGTAAACGGCTGGACGAAGCCCGTAAGCAAGGCCAGGTCCCCCGCTCGACCGACCTCAATGCCGCGGCCGTCATGCTGCTGGCCGGGGCCGGGCTGTACATGATGGGAGGCCGCCTGGGCATCCAGCTTTACAACATCATGCGCGCCGGCCTCACGCTCACGCGCGAGGAATCGGTCGACGAGAGCCGTGCGCTCACGATGTTCGCCAACGAAGTGCTGCACGCCCTGCTGGCTTGCGCACCGATCCTCGGATTGACGCTGGTGGCGGCGCTGGTAGCGCCGATGGCGATCGGCGGTTGGAATCTGAGCTTCAGCGCCTTGATCCCGAAGCTCGACAAGCTCAATCCCACGAACTGGGTAGAGCGGACATTCTCCGCGCGCAGCATCGTCGAGCTGGCCAAAGCACTGGCTAAATTTCTGTTCATCGCCCTGGTGGCCGCGGGCTTGCTGTGGAAGAACGCCGGCGAGCTCATGGGCCTGGGCGCCGAGCCGATCAATGCCGCCCTGGTACACGCCGCTCACCTGACCGGACACGCCTTTCTGATCCTGGCCGGCACGATGGGGCTGATCGCCGCGGTCGACGTGCCGTGGCAGCTCTACCAGCACAACCAGAAGCTCAAGATGACTCGCCAGGAGATCAAGGAAGAGGCGAAGGAGAGCGACGGCTCACCGGAAATGAAGGGCCACATTCGCCGCGCCCAGGGCGAAATGGCGCGCAAACGCATGATGCACGAGGTTCCGACGGCGGACGTCGTCGTAACCAACCCGACCCACTTCGCTGTCGCCCTGCGTTACGACGACAAGCGCATGCGAGCTCCGATCGTGGTGGCCAAGGGCGCGGATGTCATCGCGGCCCGTATCCGCGAGATCGCCACAGAGAACAACGTGCCGATCTTCGAGGCTCCGCCACTCGCCCGCGCGCTCCATCGCAACGTGGAAATCGGCGGTGAGATTCCGGCCAACCTTTATATCGCCGTGGCACAGGTGCTCACCTACATCTATCAGTTGAAGAACGCCCGGCGATACGGTGCGGTCATGCCGCAGCGACCGAGCTTCGATCCCGGACTGGACTCCTAGGACTGATCCATGGCGACACCCACCACCACCGCAACCATGCCAACGATGCGCGACTTCCTGCGCACCGGGTTCGGCGTGCCCATCGGTGTGCTCGCCGTGCTGGCGATGGTCGTGCTGCCGCTGCCGCCGATCGCGCTCGACATTCTCTTCACCTTCAACATCGCACTGTCCATCATCATCATGATGGCCGTGTTCTACGTGTCACGGCCGGTGGAGTTCGGCGTATTCCCGACCGTGCTGCTGGTCGCGACGTTGCTACGCCTCGCGCTCAACGTTGCCTCCACGCGCGTCGTGCTGTTGAATGGACACAGCGGCCCCGGCGCCGCCGGCCGCGTCATCCAATCCTTCGGCGAGTTCGTCATTGGCGGCAACTTCGCGGTCGGCGTGGTGGTGTTCGTCATCCTGACCATCATCAACTTCGTGGTCGTCACGAAGGGCTCCGGCCGTATCTCGGAAGTGAGCGCCCGATTCACCTTGGACGCCATGCCCGGCAAACAGATGGCGATCGACGCCGATCTCAACGCCGGCCTCATCACGCAGGACGAGGCACGCACACGCCGTGCTGATGTCCGCGCGGAAGCCGACTTCTACGGCGCCATGGACGGTGCCAGCAAGTTCACCCGCGGCGACGCCGTCGCGGGCATTCTCATTCTGTTCATCAACATCATCGGCGGCCTCGCCATCGGCACCATCGGCCACGGTATGCCGATCGCGGAAGCCGGCAAGCGCTATACCTTGCTGACGATCGGTGACGGCCTGGTCACCCAGATTCCGGCGCTGCTGCTGTCGACCGCGGTCGCCCTCATCGTGACCCGCATGTCGCGCCCCCAGGAGCTGGGTGGCGAGATGACCAAACAGCTCTTCGGCAATCCGAAGGCGCTCGGGGTCGCCGCCGGTCTGCTCGCTACCATGGGCTTGATCCCCGGCATGCCGAACCTGCCATTCCTGTTCATGGCCCTGTTGTGTGGCGCTGCCGCGTACTCGATTACCAAGCGTCGCGCGGCGGCCGCCGCTGAGCCACCGGCGCCCGCGAAGCCGGCGCCCGCCAACAACGAGACGAAGGAGTTGTCCTGGGACGATGTGAAGCCCGTGGACCTGATTGGCCTCGAAGTGGGTTATCGGCTGGTACCCCTCGTCGACAAGCGCCAGAGCGGCGATCTGTTGGCTCGTGTGCGCGGCGTGCGCCGCAAGCTCTCCCAGGATCTCGGCTTCCTCGTTCCGGCCGTACACATCCGCGACAATCTCGATCTTGCGCCCAATGTGTATCGAATCAATCTGGGCGGCGTGCCGGTCGGCGAGAGCATCATCTACCCGGAGCGCGAGCTCGCGATCAATCCGGGACGCGTGTTCGGACCCGTACAGGGCATTGCCACCAAGGATCCGGCGTTCGGCATGGAAGCGGTCTGGATCGAGCCCTCGGCGCGCGACCATGCGCAGACCCTGGGCTACACGGTCGTCGACCCGAGCACGGTCATCGCCACGCACCTGAGCTTCATCGTCCAGGGACATGCGCACGAGATCCTCGGTCACGAAGAGGTTCAACACCTCCTCAACACCCTGGCGAAGTCGGCCCCGAAGCTGGTCGAGGACCTGGTGCCGCGCGTGGTGCCCCTCTCGACTCTCGTACGCGTACTGCAGGGACTGCTGTCGGAGCGCGTGCCGATTCGCAATATGCGTACGATTATCGAGACGATCGCGGAGCATGCGCCCAAGACGCCGGACGCCGCCGTGCTGCAAGGGCACGTACGCGTGGCCCTCGGCCGTCAGATCGTGCAGGACATCGCCGGCGTCAACGCCGAGCTCCCCGTCATCACTCTGGAGCCCGATCTTGAAAAACTGCTGCAGGGTTCACTAGCCGGCAATGCCGCCAACCCCGGATTGGAGCCCGGTTTGGCAGAGAGATTGCAACAACGTCTTGCGGAGGCCTCCAGGCGTCAAGAAGTCGCCGGTGAGCCTTCAGTGTTGCTCGTGCCACCGGCACTGCGTCACACACTCGCGCGGTTCACCCGCTCGAGCGTGCCGAACCTGCATGTGCTGGCCTGGAACGAGATCCCGGACAACCGCAAGGTCCGCTTGGTTTCGGCGGTGGGTAGATAGTGAGGCTCGAGGCAGGCATGAAGATCGTTCGACATATCGCACCCGATATGCGTCAGGCGCTACGCTCGATCCGCGCGCAGCTCGGAGAGGATGCAGTCATCCTGTCCTCGCGCCGTGTGCCTGAAGGTGTGGAGGTCACCGCCGCCGTCGACTTCGACGCCGGCAGCCTGCAGGACGCCATGAGCGCGCCGACCGAAAGCCTGACACCCGCCCCTCTGCCATCACCCCCTATAGCGACCGCCGCACCTCGCCCGCTAACGCCGGCATACGCGACCGCACCGAGTCACCCGCAAGTCGCCACCGCAGCCCACAGCGCGCCGCAGGCTCAAGGGCCCGGTTACTCCCACGCCGCCGCCTCCCACTACTTTCCCGGAGCGCAGCAAGCAGCCGCTCGTCCATTCGCGCACATCCTCGCCTCAGATGCGGTCCCTGCCGCAATCCCAGCGTTAGCCCCCGCCCCTTCCCCGGCGGTAGCAGCGCAAGCCGCTCAACCAACAGCGCTCGTCCGCCACGTACATGCTGCGGACGCAGCACCTGCCCGCCGCGAGCCGACTATCAACATCATCGCGCCGCCTGATCAGGACCTCGCCGCCGAGGCACTGGCCGCACCGCCGCCGGCCGCGCCTGCAGGCGCCCTCGGCGATGCGATGGGATCCGAGCTGAAAACCCTGCGCCGCATGCTGGAAACCCAGCTCGCCCAGCTCGCCTGGAATGACCTGACACGCCGCGCCCCGATGCACGTCGAGATCCTTCGCGAGCTGACCGAGATCGGCATTACCCAGGACTTGTCGGACTACATCCTCAAACAGCTCCCTGAAAAGGTGGAGCTGGGCTTCGCGCGCCGCTTCGCCATCGCAGGCTTGTCGCAGTACCTGCTGGTCACCGGCGATCGCTGGCTCGAGAACGGAGGCCGCGTTGCCTTCATCGGTTCCACCGGCGTCGGAAAAACGACGACGCTAGCGAAACTCGCCGTACGTTGGGTGCTACGACACGGAACGCGCGATCTCGCCCTAGTAGGCTGCGACACCGTGCGCATCGGGGCTCAAGACCAGATTCAATCGCTCGGGCAACTTCTGGGCGTGCCTGTCTACACGCCTGAGAACTTCGAAAGCCTCCCGACGCTGCTTTCCCGGCTCGGGGATCGCCATAGACTCATTCTCATCGACACCCCGGGCTCGAGCCTGCGCGATCCGCAGCTCAGCACCCGCCTGGGCGTGTTGTCCAACTGCGCCTCGCAGATGGAGACCGCGCTCGTGCTCGCCGCCAGCACCCAGGCCGGCGCCATCGAAGAAACCGTCAAACGCTACGCGCCGGCCAACCCCGCGTGTTGCGTACTCACCAAGTTGGACGAGGCCGCCAGCCTCGGTGGAGCCCTGTCGGCGCTCATCAGAGCCCGACTGCCGGTCTCATACGTCAGCGAGGGACAACGCGTGCCGGAGGATCTGCGTCCGGCGCGCGCGCTCGAACTGGTGTCGGCAGCCGTACGGCTCGCAAAGGCGAGCGGCGCGGCCGCCGACGAAGATCTTCTGCGCCGCCGCTTTGGAAAGACTGCCAATGCCATCACCTGATCTCAACCTCATCAACAATGCCAACCTGAGTGGACTGGCGCAGCCCGTTCAGGTCATCGCCGTGACCGGCGGGAAGGGCGGCGTCGGGAAAACCAGTGTCTCCGTCAACCTGGCCACCGCGCTCGCGGCCGGCGGCAAGCGCGTTGTGTTGCTCGACGGTGACCTGGGGCTCGCCAACGCCGACGTGTTTCTCGGTTTGTCACCCCGCTACACCCTGGCCCACGTGATCTCGGGCGAGCGTACGTTGGATGAAATTCTCGTAACGGCGCCCCAAGGGTTCCTGGTGGTCCCGGCGGCTTCGGGGGCCGC
>Ga0335075_10006488_pt1 | contig 18070 bp, 15 predicted proteins | sample Lox_Sample_24_FD_206723 | JGI IMG/M metagenome (GOLD analysis project Ga0335075, IMG submission 206723) | Soil microbial communities from Loxahatchee National Wildlife Refuge, Florida, United States - Lox_Sample_2.4 | ecosystem: Environmental > Terrestrial > Soil > Wetlands | place: USA...
TCACGTTTCAACCAAAGCCAAATTATTCAGGCTCCGGCCCGACCTTGTCGACTCGCAAGAAACCGGCTCCAAGAAGACGAAGACTCTGCGAGGGAGCAGTTCGAAGAGAATTGACACTGTTCCGCTTGGACTACGCAAGCTACAAGCCAAGCTCAGAAGTATAGAGTCTGATCCGCTCTTTGATTCGCAAGTAGCCGACCAGCAATGGCTCCTGAAACGCATTGAGTTATTAAGAGAAGCCGCCCTCGAGAAGCGGCGGCCAAGCTCAGCAAAGGGCACCCAAAATGGCACGGTTGCAGTGGAAGACTCCTCTCAACCAGAAGCGGGCATCCAAACGCCGAACGATGCGGACGACGATCTTACCATGGACAAGGCTGGTCTATTTCTGCAAGACTCTGAGGACGACGGCATTCTCGAGAACATGTTCAATGCCCCCGCAGAAGATGCCGGTCATGCAAAGTCAAATTATCCCGGCCTTGAAAGCTCCCGAATTCAGTTGCGAGATTTTGGAAGGACAGCTGGTTTGCACCCGCGTCGAGTTCTCGAAGACAGTTGCCGTGTCAGAGATTCTCATGTTCGGATCTTGTATCGCGTCGTCAGTCCCACTGCATACTCTTGCCGGCATTCAGTAACCATTTCATGGTCTATCCCTCAAGAGAAGATTTCAACGACCGTTCCACTCAGTGTTTCCCTCGAGCAAAAGGACTCCACTAAACGAGCCAACCACATGTCAAGCTTGACGCTAGTCATGAACGCCATTGCAACTCCAGATGCTCAGCAAAGCGAAGCTTGTGTCGCAACGGCGGCACTCTTCTGTCTTTTTGGCAACTCCCTCACGGAATCAAAGTCATTTCTGAAGTTACCTCCGAATTGGAGGGAGCTTTATCAAGAATTTGAGACATACCACAGGCAACAGGTTGATGCCGCAGACAGAGCCACTGTCAAGTCCTTTCGCGAACTCATCAAGGAGCAGAGAAAGAACGAGCAAGATGAGGACGTGGTGTTTTCAGCTACCATTAGTGCACGTAACACAGGGCAGCCACCACTTGAAGCTAGCCGCGAGTCTACAGAGATGCAGCGACTACTTGTAGATTCTGAGCATTTGAAGAGAGTATGGGAGCAAAAGTTCTCATCCGCGGCATACCAGCGTATGCTGCCTTACAGAGCAAACCTTCCTATTGCAGGCTTTCGAGATACTGCTCTCTCTGCGATCGATAATCACCAACTCCTTATCCTTTGTGGAGAAACTGGCTGCGGAAAAAGTACGCAACTTCCTGCCTACATCCTCGAGCACGAGCTTTCTCGGGGCAGAGTCTGCAAAATATATTGCACGCAGCCTCGTCGTATCTCTGCAATAACTCTGGCACAGCGTGTCAGTGAAGAACTCGGCGAACAGAAAGGTGATCTGGGTACTTTTAGATCTCTTGTGGGCTACGCAATCAGGCTCGAAAGTAAGGTGGCTTCTCACACCCGGCTTGTTTATGCAACCGTTGGAATTGTTCTCCGTATGCTGGAATCATCTCGAGATTTAGATGATCTCACCCATTTGATCATTGACGAGGTGCATGAAAGATCCATCGATACCGACTTTCTTCTCATCATCTTGAAATCGTTGGTGATTCGAAGGCCGAGCCTTAAGGTTATTCTGATGAGCGCAACGGTAGATACCAGTCGATTCTCGCAATATTTAAACAACGCACCGATCGTAAATGTGCCGGGACGTACCTTTCCTGTCCAGAGATTTTTCTTAGAAGATGCGATCGAGCTCACACATTACGCCGGAAGTGCAATATCGGTTAATCGACAAATTGCAGATGATGACGAAGACGTTGAGGAGAGGAAGTCCCAGACCGGTGGAGACCTCCAGGGTTACAGCATCGAGACTCGAAATTTCTTTAAGGAGTATGATGAATACCAGATTGATTACGGGCTTATCGTCAAATTGATGGAACACTTAATCAATGATCCGACCTATGCTTCATTCAGCAAGGCCATTCTGGTCTTTTTACCTGGAATTGGTGAAATACGGGAGCTTCACGATATGCTGGTCGGCCATTCATCCTTTTCCCAAACTCTGGTATACCCATTGCATTCCTCAATCGCTAGCGAAGAACAGCAGCAAGCTTTCGTAGTGCCGCCGGCAGGCGTCCAGAAAATCGTTCTGGCAACAAACATCGCCGAAACCGGTATCACCATCCCGGATATTACATGCGTCATTGACTGCGGCAGACATCGAGAAATGAGATTCGATGAGCGCCGACAGATGTCAAGGCTTGTTCAATCATTCATTTCTCGAGCGAACGCCAAGCAACGACGAGGAAGAGCTGGGCGTGTTCAAGAAGGCTTGTGCTTCCATCTATTTACCAAGCATCGTCACGAAAATATTATGCCCGAGCAGCAGACTCCAGAACTGCTGCGCCTTTCGCTGCAAGACCTTGTGATGAGAGTCAAGGTTTGTAAACTCGGAGACATCGAGCAGACCCTCGCTCAAGCTTTGGATCCACCGGCACCGAAAAACGTTCGCCGAGCGATTGACGCTCTCATAGAAGTGGGAGCTCTGACGCCAAATCAGGAACTTACCACTCTTGGTATTCAATTGGCCAAACTGCCACTTGATGCTGTGTTGGGGAAATTATGTCTTTTGGCAGCAGTGTTCCGATGTCTAGATGTTGGGTTAACAATCGCAGCAATTCTCTCTTCGAAATCTCCTTTTGTGACACCATTTGGTGCACGGCAACAAGCAGATCAGGCAAGATTGTCATTTTCAAAGGGCGATTCCGATCTTCTTACAGTCTACAACGCCTACACAATTTGGAAAAGAGTCTCACAAGCCCGCAACCAATCTGCCTTCACATTTTGCAGAAAAAACTTCCTCAGTCCCCAAAACCTGACCGCCATCGAAGATCTGAAAGGCCAAATTCTCTCCGCCATGTCGGAAACCGGCATGCTTCCCTCATCAAGCAATCCTCGACAACATCCGCGAAGCCGCCATCGCACCTTCGTCGAAGTCCCACAAGATCTCAACGTCAATAGTGCGAATGACATCATCACATCCTCCGTAATTGCTTGGTCTTTCTATCCAAAGCTCTTGATCCGCGACGGCAAGGGATGGCGCAACGTAAGCAACAGCCAAAACATCGCGCTTCACCCCACATCCGTGAACAAAAGCAATATAAGCGCCAAATACTTGTCATATTATTCGATCATGCAATCTGGTAATAGTAAGAACTACAATGCTTCATCCACAACGGCGGTTCATGAACTGCCGCTAGTGTTACTTTCCGGGGAGGCGGATTGCAAGTTATATGCCGGCGTTATCACAATTGACGGGAACAGATTGAAATTTGCGATGAGGGATTGGAAGACTGCGGTTGCACTAAAGGTTTTGCGGGAGCGGATGGAGGAGATTGTGGAGGTGTCGTTAGCAAAGCCTGGGGAAGGGTTGAGTGCCAGGTTGACGAGGTGGATGCACTTCTTTGAGATGATTTGTGGTCAAGACGGTCTGAACAGTAAGTTGGCTACAAAGTAAAGCTCGAGTTTGTTTGATTGACTAGTGCCCACAATGAATAACTGGCTTGGTCCATTGTGAGCAACTGGCGTCCATGATTCTGATATTAGAGCATTGTTTTTCGACACTGGAATGTATTATGAGAGAAGCTCAATTAGACACAGAAACATACATCATAGAGTAGATGGCGTTGAGGCGGTATAGTGGAGTCCTTTCATCAAAACAAATTTAAAATAGATGGTGTGTTTCCGCTTCACAAGTCATTGAGAGATGTCACAAGATTATTCTTGAAGCATTTTGGTTTAACACATCAATTTATTTGTTAAAAAAAAAAAAAAAAAAACCGGGAGGTAGATTAGATGAAATTCTGAGGTATGATGTCCAACTTGTCAACGCCATCAAAAGGACTAACAATCCGGCCGGCGTGTTGTCGGACTGCTATCCAAACACGAAGATCCTAACCCATCCCAGCTTAGATCCCAAAGCGCCAAACACAAAGAAGTTTATCGTAGAAACTAGTTGAAATGACTGTGCCGCTGCGTCCATTCTTCTGGGGTTGTATATCGCTCCCGTAATTCATGCTCTGGTGCTCTTCGAAGCGTGCAAGGACCTCGATACTCCAATCATGACATTTCGACATCTTCAACTTGACAATCCGCGCACCAGCGTGCATGCAGCTGGCCAGAATGGTGAAGCTCGCCTCTTCTTGATCTTCCCACATCTCCGGCTCTTGCATTATTTTCTTCAGTCTCCATACTCCACCATCGAGGTTAGCCTCTGCCAGCAATATTCTTCGGCCATGCTCCGGGACGTGTAGGACGCGAATGTGGTCGTCATAACTGCCAGTCACTACAATATCCTCTGACAGCGGCAGAATAGCAGTCACGCCGGCATTATGGATCTTTCTCTCAATCCAAGAATGGTGTGGAGTGGTATCCGTTGGATCCTCACCCGAGTGGGCAGATTCGGACGATCGCATCAATGAACAACGGAGGGTTCCATCATCTCCTCCAGAAAAGACACCTTGGCCGCTAGGTGTGAAAGCTAAAGTCCACGCTTCAAGGTCGTGGACGTTCAGAATTTTGCATACAGAAGGGTTGTCATCAGCACCAAATGCGTGAGGCATAATGCTGCCTTGCGATGTCGTGAAGCCGAGACGATCAATCAAAACTACCTCACCATTGGATAATGTTACGCCAAGCTTGTGAGGGTCTGTCATACACCATGCCAAAGAGAGCACAAGTACGGTAGCCGGAAAAAGTTGAAGGCTCCGAACGTGTTCAAGAAATGGGGTTCCGGGAAGCCCACAAACTCGGTATAGAACAATCGAGCCGACCGAGGTTGCAACGGCAAGAATATCTTGCATTATTTGGTCCGAACTAAAGTGAAGATCCAAGATTGCAAATTCGGTTCGATTCACCTGTAACTCGGATCTGCTTCGTGCGTAAGTATTGTTTATCAGAATAAAGAACTGCTACAGACGTCATCGGAAACGGCAAGGATAGGGGCTCGAGCAAGTGTGCATTCGTTGGGGTAATGTAGGTATGACAACTTAAATCAAGAAACATATGGGTTGGAGAGCATTACACCGTCTGGCCATTTAATCTGAAGAGCATTATGCTTCCATCGCGGTTCTGTTGCGTCGCTTCATTATCTCCTTCGGTGGTATCGTTCACATTAGTGTCTGAATTGGAGAGTTGTATACGAGCATCGTCAGACTTTGCGGCTATTTTCTCAAGGTGATAGGTCCCAACGACGAAGTAGTCCGGATTCATGGGCCAGAACTCAATGCAACTTGGAGGTAGTTCCAGGACCGTAGAATAAACGGAAGGGATCTTCGACATCCTAGATTGTCAAAGTTTCAAAAATCAAAATTTTGACAATCCAGATTGCCGCTCGACAATTGATGTAGGATATATCTTTCCGCTGCCTTATAGGAGAAGCCAGTTTTGATCAGTAGTAGTTCTTCACCTCCCTTCCTAGCCTGTGGTAAGGCGTAGGCGAGCTATGATGGGTTGGGATGAACCGTGATGAATTGTGATGTAGAATATTTTCACTGGATTTGAAGTTGACCAGAATCGCTCCAGGTCTAGTCGCCCTTTGCTTCGGGCAATATAACCTGTGGGTCACTCGCTTAGCCCCGCCGACTTTTGATATCCTCTATCCATTTCCCACTCTATCGTTTTATAGCGATGTAACTTAAGGAGCCAGACTTTACCATCTCGTAAGTAATTTGGTGCAAAAAATATCTTTGAGAAACCTTCCACTTTCTCAACGGCTATGTGATCCAATGGCAAAGCAATTGACTACGAATATCTCCTCCCTGCGTAATGTGTCTCTTATTTTTCTACCTCCTTAACCTCAGCTCGCTAGTTGCGAAGAGGACTAGCCTCCTTTGCAGCTAAGCACCGTACGCATCAATCAGATGTTGGTGCGGGCAGCATCGATCGTAAAATCTGCCTGGAGACTGTGAATCTGCAAGTGTAGCCCAATGTGAGGGAAGTTCGGTGGAATCATGATACAAAGGTAAGGCAGAAAATGCGGAGGACCAAAGTTAAATCTATGAATTGTAATCAGACCTATCTAATGACTGATGTACTGGAATACTGCACTAACATCCTGTTCAAGTGTCTCTTGTCGCAGAAGCAAGTCTTGTATCTTACCCATCGGGCTATCTTTTCCATCGTTCACAAAGTGATTCCACGTGCTCGTGTCACCATAGAGCATCGCTTGTGCCTTAATATGTTGCCGTCCGTTCGGCTTGCACCTCTTACACTTGAATGTATCGTGCGTATCGCTTCTTGTAGTGGGATGGTACTGAAATAACTCTCTCAAGCTGTCGAGGCTGAAATGTCGCTCGACGTTCCGGGGAGAGTCCACAACGCAAGAAGACAAAGACTGTTTGTGAGATTGTCGCTGGAAAATCTTCTCCTCGATGGTGCCCGTAGCGATGAAGCGATACACGAAGCAGTCTTTCTTCTGACCGTCACGCCAGATTCGAGCGAGCGCTTGCTGGTCTGCCGCTGGATTCCAATCCGGGTCGAAGAGAAGGAGGCGATTGGCACCGATCAGGTTCAAGCCAGTACCACCAGCTTTGCTGCTAAGCAGGAAAACAAATTCTTGACCGTCCGGATTGTTGAACTTGTCGACCAGCTTCTGGCGTTTACTAGTACTCATTTTCCCGTCGAGTCTCAGGTAGCCGTAGCCGCGGGAGCGGCAGAGCTTATCGAAGACATCAAGGGTCTGGGTGTAATTGCTGATGAGAACAATCTTATCATTTGTATCTTGGCGTATGCGTGCGAGCATTCTGTTTGAATTAGCATCAGTAGAGTAGCACTTTGCGCTGGGACTTACCGATCGAGGACGAGCATCTTGCCCGAATACCAAACTTTGACGTCCCTGTCTCTACCACGCGCATCCTTGGGTACAAAGTCCTCGGGGAAGAATTCTTCGGACCCCGACAAATCGGACGGCAGATCCAACAGATCAGGGTGATTGCAGAGCTTCTTTAGCAGGCCAATTGCTACGAGCGGCTGGCTACCTTTGCCTCTGAGAAGTTTCTTGATATCTGACGACTGAATGAAGTGGTTGTACAAGTTCTTTTGAAATGGTGCAAGATTGCAGAAGACGACGTGCTCGTACTTGACGGGAAGATATTTCGATAGGATATCGTTTGTCCGCTTGATAATAAATGGGTTGACAAGATCCTGTAGTTCAGCAATACATGCGTCGCCTTTTTGCCGGTCTGCTTCAGTGCCTGCAGCATCTCGGCCGCGCAGAATAGGTATTTCATACTTCTTCCTAAATTCATTACGGCTGCCGAAATAGTTGGGGTTGACGAAGCTCAGCAAAGAAAAGTACTCGGACAGGTCGTTCTGAATCGGAGTACCGGAGAGGATGACCCGCCTTTGTACGTTGAGGCTATTCAACGCCGTAAAAGTTTGAGATTCTCCGTTCTTAAGTCTGTGTCCTTCATCACACAGTAGAAGGCCGATGGGGGTGTTTCGTAGTTCATCAACATAAAGTCGCAAAGTTTCGTAAGACACAATGAGCACTGGCCTAACGACCGCTCGACCGGACGCGATGGACCATTGTCGGAGCTGCTGGATCAACTCTTCCTTCGTGATTTTGCCGTCAACAGTGAATGGGTTGATGGCATCATTTCCAAGCCATTTGACTACAAGAATCAGAACGAGTTGAAGATAGAGGCAGGCATTACGTACCTAGCTCGTTCGCCCAGTTCTCGACAAGACTAGACGGGCATGCGATAACGCATTTCTGTATCGTTGTTTTGCCGGCATCGGGAGACTGTTTCAGCAACGTCCACATGAGGGTAATGCATTGAAGCTAGCGTGGTAAGCAAGCGAAAGGGAAACACGATTTGATCAACATACAGTTTTGCCAAGACCCATCCCATCTGCCATGATGCATCCATTCGCATTCGCGTCCATCAGTCCCGTTGTGCATCGGTACAAGAACTGCACAGGTCAGCAGCATGATCATGGCGGTAACAGTTTTGCTCACCTTTACACCCTCAACTTGATGCGGTCTGAGTACTTTGGCAAGTTTGGGGTCAATGACCACAGGCACACGCGGTCTGTCTTCGACTTTCTTCTTCAAGCCGAGAATCTCTGCAAGGCTCTTGTGCACGATAGGTCCATCGACTTTGATAGCCTGACCTTCTTCAACCTTCTTCTGTTCCTCTTCCTTCGTCACCGGCTTGTCGTCTACGGTTGGGTCGTATAGTACAATAGCAAACTCTCCACTAGGATCATGGAGCGGCTTTGGAACAAAGACTCTGCCCTGGCGCATGCCAAGCAGCGGTGCTGGCCTGAAGGAATCGTAATTTCCATTGTTCTTGTTCAACAGCGGCACAGAAAAGCGTTGGCGAAATGCCGTCTCCTTGTCTTTGACCTTGAATACAGGATACTTGTTGACCTCTCTCGTAGCGAGCGCGAGTCGATCTTCATTTGTGTAGAGGCCATCACTTTCATCACCGCCGCCATCACCGTCTGCATATGAGACCTTTTGACGCTTTCTGGGCGGTCTGTTGGAAGTTCTAGTAGGTGCCGCAGATCCGGGACATTTGAATGGTTTGGCTAGACGTTCGAGTGATTGAGGAGTTCCGCCATTAATACGCTGCACCTTCAGTCCGGAAGGTGGGATGTTCTCCTTCTCGGCTTGTTGCAGGATCTTTGGACGGTGCCTAATGAGGTCAATCTAATGTTCCCTATAGAGTAGTGGCAGACTCACATTGATGTGATGAATCCTACCAGTTGCGAGTTTTGCTGGTAGTGCGAGGACGCGACGGAACGCACTCAACGCGTTTTGGCCTTCAGGCAACCGCGTGGTCACATGATTTCGACTCCACCGAACCGATCTACAACTTTTTCGCAGGATCATAAACGGATTGCTAGCCTACCGCACAAATTTCTATGTGCGCCCTGGTGCGCCCCGTTTGGGTTTACGAGTAGCGGCAAAACCCTGGTGTTTTTTTTTTTTTTTTTTGCCATTTTTCATCACTCTTCGTCTCGAACGAAGCTTTTCACCACTCTTCATCTCCAATAAAAATATCTGGCCGTTGCGCCTTCTATTTCCACTCACTTGCCCTCTGCCGCCACTTCTACGCCCGCCTCCTACGCCTGCTCGCTTCTACTCTCTGTCTCTCCTTTCCACTTCGCTTGTTACGCCTACGCCCGGCTATCAAGCGCCATAGAATCTTCTCCAGAACATAGATGTCCGACGCCGCCGATATGAAGAGTAAGTTACTATCTTTCATACCACGCGCACGTAGACAGTAAGCTAACCAGCTCACAGGCTTCTCGAAAGTACTTGTAACAGAACATTTCAAGGGTGGAATCAAGTACCAGCCCCCAATACCTCTTGTACTAGGGTACGGTGCGGACTGGGAATTTCAGTCACACGAGGATCTATACCCGAAACTTGCAACGAACGTTCTCAATCACTACTACAACTACAAGAAAAACCGCATTGATAAGAGTTCCATCCCCTCGTTTTATTATCTGGGGGGCGCCGGAACTGGAAAGTCGAGACATGGATCGGAATTCCTCTCTTCGGCCCAGGAAGCCATCCAGCGCCTTGTTAATCGCTGCCAAACCGCTGGCCGCTGTGCAAGCACGGACCAGCGCCACATTTCCCACTGCCAGTGCAACGCTCACCTCTGCAATGAACTTTTGAAGAGGCTGGAAAAAGCCTTTGTGTTTCTTGTTTCGTTTGAGGGCGCGACACCTTTGGGGTTTGGTGAAAAGAGTAGTCCGTGGAAAGCGATTGGCGTTAGAATGCTACACCAGCTACTTGACGAGCCTCTTAGTCTTGTCCGCCGCAAATACGACGTAGAACCTGATGACGTTTTCCGACTCGTCGCAGAGGCAGAAAGCGTTGACCTCTACAACGATTTCACTGGAATTTTGGTTGTCGACGGAGTTCACCAAGTCAGTAACGTTTACTCATTGCTAGACCAAATTTCTGCTTTAAGTCTAATGGCACGGAACCTTCCCGAAGCTGAGGAAGGCGAGGAACACAGGGAAGCACCCTTCATCATGACTTGCGTCACTGCAAGCTGCTTGCCTGCGGAATATGGTTTGGCCAAAACTGGTCGCTATCGCGTATATCTACCTCTCGTCCAGTTAAAACCGCCGGTTTGGAAGTCGAGCCTCTCGAAAGTCTTTGATACTTCTCCTTTCACCAACCTTCTCGTGAATGACGTCGGTGGGCACGCTCGCGCGATGGAGATAATGGCTTCTCGGTTCGCTAGTATTCAATCTGACTTCGAGCCAAAATTTCCCGAGTTTGCAGATAATCTCCGCGATGCGTTATTGGACCACTATCGAGACGCCTTCGACATGCTAAAAGACTATACCTTGCCTCTCGTACAGTGCATCCTCTCCAGACGAGAAATTCTTCTCGACGACGCCATCACCCCTGGGTCGAACTTGCGCTGGGAACATGTCACCTCATCTGGGCTGATCTGGTTTACAAGCATGACGAGACGGGGGCACCTTGAAGCCCCTTACATCTGGCTCTGGATGATTGGTAGGATGTGGTTGAAGGACTTGGAGAACACTGAGTTTCGCGGCGCTGAGGACCCTGACGAAAAGTACATTCGCCGGTTCCTAATTGATTGGAAATTCAACGATTACGAATACCTTCATAACCTTCTGACGGGCAAGGGAAATGGCCCCACCTGGCAAAGCTTCGAAAAATTCTGTGGCTCATTTCGCATTTTGCGGTCGCTTGGATTTGGAGATGGAGTGATGGTGCCGTTGGCGACCTTGCACTTAGGGTGCAAATTACGAGATGACCGAAAGACGATGGTGGTGAACCGACACCTTAAACTCGCAGAGGCTAGGCACCAATACAGAACCGATTCAATAGAGGGACGGAATCAATATTCTGATGCTCAGTCAGCCGAAGAAGTCGTGACCAAAAATAACGGAAATTTGAAGACAGATGCCCAGTTATCCCATCTCTTCGTCAATGCTGGCGATATCTTCATTAGTATCGAGACGCCTTCAGAGGGCAAAATAGTACGCGAAATAGGGCAGTGCAAATTCATCCAGAATACGTTGTCCAACAAGGACTACGATCAAGAGAGGAAGAAATCTGCTGGGCCAGACGATATCTTTATTGTGTACTCACCAAAAGGAATTTCGCATGACGTTACGTTGCCAGATCGGTGTGGTATCGTTGATGACTCTTGCTGGAAGAACTATTTTGGTCCTTTCTCCGGTCGAGCCTACCTGTCATGGGAGTCCGGCTCCAAAAAACGCAAAATGTGAAGCTTCTTTAATCTCGAATTGCTCTGGGAAAGCGGCACCGGGTCACGTGCTGTGGGAGAAAGGAGAGAGTCGGGATTCGGGTGGTGAAACAAGGTGTATATCCACATCAACACCCTTTTACTTAGTCCGGAGGAGGAAATCTTTACGGACCATGTCCAAGTTAAAGCGAAAAGACAAGTGAAAATGAGCTGTCCTTTTTCTTGAGTGTCTTTTGTCAAGAAGTACTTGATTCTCGAAGAACCTTGATTTTGCTAATTACCATTCCGGATGTGGCTATTCAAATATCGTACCGTCTGTGGAAGTAACTGCCGGCCAAAAAGGAGATTCCATCGTTTAACCGGAGACGAATTGGCCATATTGTGGTTCAATCAATATCCTACGTCTCTGACGTTCCTTCTCTTACAGTTTCATTTCATTCCTAGCTCTTACCAATTGGAATTTTAATTCAGTCTGGCTGGAACCTGATTGACTTGAAGCAGAATCGTCAAGGTCAGGACAAGATGTGTTCTGATCGCTCCCAGGCCGCAGAATTGCACTCAGAACACCAGGACCTCTGACCTCTGGACTGCGATTGATAGAGTCTGCTCCCGACATCGCTGTGGTCGGCTTAGTACGGTATTGATGATAGGCCCTGAACCGAGCCTAAGCTCTGGACACGAGGACATGTGGGAGTGTCAAACGCGAATGCAATTAGTAATTTGAAGGGACACATTCAATTTACGCGTAAGAAAGTTTGCGCTTGTGATGGCGGCGTCACGCGATATGGGTATTTAGCACCTCTGATCTTCTTTCCTTCGATTCACTCTTGCTGAAGTACCAAACCGACCGTTCTCCATCTCGCTGCTCTTCCCCAAGCGCTCGACTGCATCACAACGTCCCGTATTTTAGCTCCTCTCCCAGCACACAATGGCGTCATTCGAGCAGCTCATCCTCCAGGCCGGCAATACTGTCGCGGCTCGAGCCGCTGACCGTCTACTGCTAATCCTGCTCTCTGTTCTGACTCTCACCGAACTCCGCGATCTCCGTTTGGTCTCTTCCGCACTCGAACAGTGGATCACGACTGGCTTGCCTGGCATCTTTGATACTCTCTTCGTGGATGCATGGTATGCTCGCACCAAGGACCAGTCACGTTTCGGGCTACAGTTCATCGGTGCGCTCTGCAACGAATTGATCATAAACCTACCCACGTCTGGCGCGCCTGGAACTCTATCTCCTGGCACCGTTTTCAATCACGTTCGTGTGCAGAGCAAGAGCCTTGGATCATCTGGAATTACTAACAATTTAACAGCCAGCGATTGTGTCTCTTTACTCTACCCAAAAGACGTATCTGATCAGTGACTGGCCGATTGTATTCTCAATGATCCCTAAAGCCAATACCCTCACCCTCTGCGTTCCTTTGCGCCGTTTCCAGCACCGTTGTGCACTCAACTACAACGTTGGCTTCCTACGCTCTGTCCGTGAAGGATTTGAGCAGAAGACACGACCCTCCATCACGACCCTCCGTCTCCAGCGCTTCGAAGCTGTGCACCTGCCATTCCTGAAATGGTCAGGGCCAGCGTACGGCCGACCGCACTGGCTCGCTAGCGGGACATGGACCAACATTACACAACTAGAACTCCAACTGCTACTCCCGTTCGGCTTGGGCAACGACCACGACCGCCGGACCATCCAGCTAGATTCAGTCAAAACCATGCACTCATGGTTCAGGAGCTTTGAACACAACCTCCAGATACTCAAATTCCACTGGATCGGCGGCAAGGGCGTGGGCCCACACCCTCTCGCCTTGGATCTCGTCCTCCCGGCCCGGCACTCGACCCAAACATACCTTACCTTCAGGGTGCTTAGGGAAATCTGGGTGGCCAACTGCGCAGGGGAGGAGCTGGTAAGGCCGTTGTTGATGTATCGTGCTCCAAGTCTGGCAAAGTACATGTGCTATACTAGTACCACGCAACCTTGGCAGCTGCTCTCCTTTGACGGGAGAACGGAGGCTTGGCGCTAGGTGGACATGAAGGAGATGATGAACTCATTATTCGCTAAGCCGCCTAGTGACGACGATGAGGATGAGCATGAGGAAGGGAGGATTCGGGAAGCTGGGAATGACGAGGTTTTTGCTTTTGAATTATGATTAACTTCAATCTGGATGAATAGATATTGTACCAATGAAATTACCTTGCTTCTTTGTATCAAAGACCCCAAGATCTCGGAAGTTCGTGGTATTTAGCAAATCGATCTCCACCAATATCGGAAGTTTTGGGTCCGGCCAGGAATTTTGGATCATATAAAGGTTCTTTGCTCGTAATCAGGCATTTTAATTCCCGGCAGCCTGCTTACACGCTTCTTGTTCACCACATGGCTGACTTGAAATTCGATACCAAACAAAGGGATGATACTTTGACCGACTAGTAAAATACGCTTATGGGAACGTATTTTGCTCAAAATCGTTTTGCTGGACCCTAAAAACGGTACCGCACAGTAAGCCAACTTTGTGTTGCTTCAGTCCGCTAGCAACCATGTCTCCACTGGGCGTAGCATTTTCAAAAGATGTTGTCCGACTGGTCTCTTTTATAGTTCGCCGCCTTTGTCACATTGGATCTCAGTATTTACGGATCACTTTATTTTTATCTGTCTGAGCGCTACTCAGACATTATTACAGGAAGGTGGTGTTCGGAAAGATATATATTCTCGTGGACTGGTATCGGTGTTGGGAGACAATAACTTCAAGGCCAGCTAACATTCTCAAGTATATCAAATATGGAAAAGGAAGCTGATATTTCGTTGCTAAACCTACTACATATTACCGATATCTTCGCCAAAACAAAGTAAACATTAGTTGGTGGTTCAAATTTCTACAACATTCACCGTCATAAATTACGATTCCTCAGCTTTGACTTGGGTTCGACAACTCAAGATACCTGCTTGTCTCAATACTCACTCCTGCGAATTCTACGTGTCCTTGGTCTTCCCGAGCGTTTCATCAACTTTGCCATTAGCTTTATCTCTATTTGCCTCGGCCGACTCCAACGCAGAAGTGCCCTCCTCGCCGGAAAGCTCCTCAAGAGAACGACGCTTGGTCTCTGGGATCAGTAATGTGGTGAAGATCCCTAAGAACATGAATATGGCATAGATCTCCATGACGTGATTCTGCCATGGATTGGCTCCGGCTTTGGCACTCGCACCCTTAGTGCGAAGCGGTGCGATAGCTGCTTGGGCGATGATAGACCCCACCTTGCCTGACGCGGCGGAGAAGCCATGGGAAGATGAGCGGTATCGCGTTGGGAAGCACTCTCCTGGAACAATGAAGGTCGTTGCATTTGGGCCTAAAAAATTAGCAGATGGTCTCTAGCACAAGCGTCGAGCTGGGGCAAGCAATAATATCGGCGATACGAGAGACGTACCAAAGTTGAAGAAGTATTGTACTAGCACGTATAGAGCCAAGGCAGCATTTCCAGATAGATGGGTATAATCGAAGCCCCAAACGATGAACAGAATGGTGAGAATTATAAATCCCATAAGCTGTATAGGTTTCCGACCCAAAGTGTCGACTAGGGCTACGGTTGTCCAATATCCAGGGATGGCACCGGCACAGACAAGGATGCAGTTTCCGGCCGCGAGATTATAAAAGATGGTGTAAACATTTGGGCCAGTACCATAGCCGATAGCGCTAAGGACCGTGGCTGTGTTGAGTCCAAGCCCATAGAAGGCCACATCAAGCAAAAACCAGGAGCCTGCAGTGCCGAGGAGAATACTTCCATTCTCCCAATTGCCATAGTAGGAGATGAAGTCTTTCCAACTGGCCTTGGGGACAGTTAACTCCTTGGCGGCCACAAGCATTTTGGCGCGAAGGAGATCGTCCGGTATTCCTTCGTGTTTGCCCTTCATGTAGGCCGCGACATCGTCTTTGGCCTTCTCGATATCGCGCGCCACATCAAATGTATATCTGGGTGTTTCGGGGATCGTAAGGCGGTAATAGAGAGCGAGGCAACCTGGTACCGCACCAAAACCTAAACGCAATGATTTTAGTCGCCGGACATCTCGAAGCCGTAGAGAAATTCTTTACCAATCAGAGTTCGCCACATTTTGTCTACTGCTAACGCGCAGACACCAGTACAGGTTTGGTATTTTGTTGCGGTTAACAGTGACTCCTTGAAGCCAAGTGTAACAAACAGCATCACCAAGGCCCCGGTCAATTGACCAAAGCCTTGCATTGAGAACACTGCAGCCATCATCGCACCTCTCCATTTCGTGGTAGCGAATCTGCGACGCATGAGCTAACGTGTCGAATTCCAGAGATACAAGGTTTGCTTACTCAGAAGTGATGATTGAAGACAAAGGATAGTCACCTCCAATGCCTTCCTGCCGTATCAGTCGCCGAATCCACAAAGCAACCGTAAAAGATGGCTTACCAATCCCCATTATAATACGCCAAAAGATGAGCAAGCCCACAATGTCCGTACTTGGACCCGGTCCGGAAAGAGATTGGGCCAGAGTCGCAACAATCATGATAATTAGTTCGAGTCCATACATTCTCTTTCTCCCCACCCAATCAGCTAGGATACCAAAGCCAAACTGCCCGATGACGGTGCCGGTAGATGTCGAAACTTTGATGGCAGTGTCTGAAGATGTTGGCAAAACGCCTTTGTTACCATGGGCATACACTACTCCGATCATGGTCGTGAGCAGAGATACAGCGAAGATGTCGTAGGAGTCCGTGAAAAATCCAACCCCTGCCACGATGCAAGCTCGAACATGGTACCAACCAAAGGGTGCCTTGTCGATCTCCTGGAGCGCGATACGTCGCCGTTCATTTGGGTCTATGATCAGTTCGAAGTCATTCTGATTCCCCTTTAGGGCGTTTTGGATTCCATCGTTCATGGTTGTTGCAGATGGACAAGGTATGTACTCTTGGTAATATGAGAACAGTATGCTTAAGTGGACTGGGAAGGAAGAAATCGGTATTCCACATCAAGATAGAGGACATGAAAAGACACCAGAAACTTATAGAACTTTCCGTCGAACCATGAGCTGATGGTCATTTTCGAAACGTTAAAGAGGAACCAATGGACCTTAGCACGTTCCCTTGGCTATCTGGATTATCATGACAGGGTGTGAAGTCACTACAAGCAAGTGACTGGTTCTGCCCAGCTTCTTGTGGTGTGAGTTTATCACACCACGATCTTGGCCAACATCTTGGCAAAGGTACAGCGCGTATTCAGTATCTTGATTATCTTAGGTCTCGGCTCCAAGTTATCAGTTCTTCCTCGTGTACACGCCCCAGGCGCGCGACGACTTTTCATATTAGGTGAATGACAAGCTGCCAAGGTGCGGAGATGCGGGAGAATGGTGAAGCAGTCAACGTCAAAATTTTGTATATACCAGCGGGATAGGATAGCAATAGATCGGCGCGGGTCCTTTGAACAAAATCAAGGAATGTATATTATGATTTATAATAAGAAAACTCAAACCCAACAGCCTTTGAGTGTCGCGCATGTTGAAAATCTTTCCCAAGCTTTGAAGACCACCTTATTAACCGCGGATTAGCCGTTGTATAACCGTTAGTTATGCCGACGAATAAACCTCTGCTGAAGCTCGTGGTCCTTGTACAACTTCTGAACATAGAGAATGGGATTGAAACCGCAACAGCGTATTTGCGCAGGTTAACTTCAGGTACAAGCTTCATTTCGTGATGATCTTCAACCTCTTGGCGGTCGCACGTGATGGTAAAATGCGAATCGCGCAAAGACCGCGACCCGCTGTGTCGCGGACTTGCGAACTTAATGACTTCTACTTCATCAGACACGACTGCCTGTTCAACTTCTTTGTAACCTTCCAGTCAAAATATTGTCAAAAAGCTCTGTAGTAACAACTCAATACATCCGGAGTCAAAGGTGGCCACTTTTCTGCGTCTCACTTACCGGAAATTTGGGAAGCATCCAACGTGTCCCCCTTATCACGAACGCGAGGTAAAATTTTTTTTGTTTCTCTGATTCATAACATCAGTGTATCTGATCGCCAGTGTCGACGCTTCAACTGTCCGAGAATACGTTCTGAAGCGCGTTAAACTGGGCACGCTCCAGATTTCAAGTTCAGGGGCACTCGATTCATCCACACTCTTTTCTACCTGGAAGATTTGTCGCGAAAATGTCTTCTGATTATATATCTTTGAGCCATCAAGCAAAGACTTTCTTCGATGAATTGTCTCCAAATCCTGATGACGCCGCTAGAAAAGTTGCACCCTCACATATGTCGCAATATCCTCCGTCATCTGAGACGGAGACTGTTGCATACAGTACGCCCGGCTACCCGCCAGTGGGGTCCAATCAAGATACCTCAAATGACAATTTGGCCTACACTCCGTCGGGTAATCCTATCGATCCCAACCTCGCCAACTCTCAGCCCATCCCAGCAGACTCAGCACATCAAGCTCTACAACAGCTTCAAGATGCAGCTCTTCAAGAAGCAGCACTTTCCTCTCAGGCGGCATCCCAGGCAGCTGCTGCCGCAGCTGCTGCCCAACAGGCAAAGCAGAGGAGAGTAGCCCAAGCCTGCGACAATTGTTCGAGTCGGAAAGTGAAGGTTAGAGAGCTGTTGCTTATGCAGAGCTTGGCCCATGTTGACTTTTTCCAGTGTGACGAAGGAAACCCATGCAAAAATTGTACGGATCTAGACGTTCCATGCACGCGTATTCGTCAACGGAAGCGTCGTGGCCCGCCAAATCGCGTCAAAGAGCGGATCGAAGCCGAGAAGCGTGCACGCACTGCAAGCG
>Ga0335075_10006489_pt1 | contig 18065 bp, 21 predicted proteins | sample Lox_Sample_24_FD_206723 | JGI IMG/M metagenome (GOLD analysis project Ga0335075, IMG submission 206723) | Soil microbial communities from Loxahatchee National Wildlife Refuge, Florida, United States - Lox_Sample_2.4 | ecosystem: Environmental > Terrestrial > Soil > Wetlands | place: USA...
CCCGCCCAGCGCAACCAGCCCGCCCCGGCCTTCAGCACCTCAGCTTCCGGCACCCCGGGCCCAGATCACATACCAAGATCTTCAGCAGTCTCCTAGGCGATGACGACTGATCCGCCGTCTTTTCAGTGACGCCCAAGCCTCATCGTCACGAGGAAGCCCGCGCAGGCTGGGCGAGGTCCAGCTCAAGAGGTGTGACGTGCCGGTCTGGATGGTTGGTGCTGAATCCGTGCTGACACCCATGGGGTCTACACGCCGTCTACCTGCGGAAACTGCCCGCTGGTCCACGATCACCCAGATCTACGAGGGCACCAACCAGATCCAGCGCATGGTGATGGCCCGCCAGCTGCTGAGCGGCTGACGCCGGAACTCACGAAGAGAAGTCGGGAACGGCTGACCTGGCGGACTCGCTGCGGCCCGTGGGCTGCTCCCACTCTTCCTGCCGCCCGAGGGCGGTGAGGTCGAGGAAGTAGTACGAGCCCCCGGTGGACTCCAGGCCGCGGGCGTACTGCGAGTACGTATGGAACACCCGGCCGTCCGCCCGCAGGAAGCAGCTCCGGCCTGGCATGTCGTACGGCTGCTCGGCCGTCTTCATGCTCTCGTGCCCCGCGGCCGCGTACTCGTCGAGGGTGCGGTAGTTGTACTCGTCGAAGCCGCGGGAGGCGTCGATCGTGACGCCGAAGTCGTAGTTGAAGTCGGACCCGGCCGACGAGTACCAGGGCAGGTCCCATCCCTTCCTGGCCTTCCAGCGCTCGAGCTTGGCCAGCGGCGCCCGGGACACCAGCGCGTAGCTGGTATCCCGGACGCGCAGGTGCTCAAGGAAGCCGCGCGACACCTCGTCGGTGCCGGCGGTGCAGCTGGGACAGCCGTCCTCCCACTCCGGGTGGAACATGAAGTGGTAGATGATGAGCTGGGAACGGCCTTCGAAGATGTCGGTGAGGCGCACCCTGCCGTCCGGGCCGTCGAACTGGTAGTCCTTCACGATCTCGACCATCGGCAGGTTCCGGCGCTCGGTGCTGAGCGCGTCGCGCTGCCTGGTCAGGTCCTTCTCCTTCGCCATCAGCTCCTTGCGAGCGGCAAGCCACTCCGCACGCGCGGCGATCCTGGGCAGGCTCATCGTGGGCTCCTTGGCTGCGATAGCGTCGCTTGCTTCCGCCTGTCTGCCTACTACGACGTCCCGGCGGCCGCGGAATCATCGTCGAGTGGGCCGCCACGTCGTCTCCCCCGGTGTGCGGGCCTAGCGTGACACGGAAAACGTGGTGCAGCCGGCGCCGGTGACGGTGCCGGACAGCGTGGTGTCAGCGTCGCCAGGCGCCGGGGCGGTGAGGCTCACCATGAGATAGTTCGGCGGCTCGCTGATCCAGTGACCCGGCCTGAGCCAGACCCCCTGGGCGGAGTAGCTCCCGGTCAGCGTAAAGCTGCCGGATGGCGCGCCGGAATCGCCGTCGATGGGATAGAAGTCGAAGATGGCCGCCAGCGTGCCATTCGAGGCCGCCTTGAGGACCAGCCGGAGCCCGGTCCAGCCCTGCGGGCAGAAGTAGGCACCGGTCCAGGTGCCAGTGAGGCGCGCCGGGCTGAGGGCCGATCCTGGCCCGGCGGCGGGCGAAGTCGGCTGCGCCTTAGCGCTGGCGGTGGTCGCGGCCGAGGCCGGAGGGCGGGTCTGCGTCCTCGGCGCTCCGTGCACGGCCGGGTGCCCGCCGTCGGCGATCAGGACCCCGGCGGTCACCCCGGCGGCCAGCGCGGCCACGAGCCCGGCGAGGGCCAGCCGCCGCGGGTGGCGGGGCCCCCGGCGGAGCCCCGGCACGTCGCCCTCAGGCCCGGGCGGAGCCGTCGGGCCGCTCGGGTGCGCGCCGATGACCGTGGCGGGGTCCGGCCGCGGGCCAGCCCGGTCGCCGTTGGCCGTGGCCGGAAGTGCGTCCCGGTCGGGCGGCGCGGACCGCCATCCGGGCGCGAGGACGGCATCGCCGAGCTCGGCCAGCAGGTCGCCGGGGGTGGGGCGCCTATCCGGATCCTTGTCCAGGCAGCGCTCGATCAGGGGCCGGGCCGCGGCGGGAACCCGGTCCAGGTCCGGCGGGTTGTGAACCAGCCGGTACAGCAGGGCGGCACCGGATCCAGTGCCGAACGGTCCCTGGCCCGTGGCGGCGAACGCCAGCACGCCGCCGAGGCTGAACACATCGCTGGGCGCCCCGGCCTTGTGGCCTTCGGCTTGCTCTGGCGACATGAAGGCGGGCGAGCCGATCACGATGCCGGCGCTGGTGACCATGTCCGACTCCAGCGCGCGGGAGATCCCGAAGTCGATGACCCGCGGGCCGTCCTCGGCCAGCAGCACGTTCGATGGCTTGAGGTCGCGGTGCACCAGGCCGGCCGAGTGGATCGCGAGCAGGCCTTCGGCCAGCCCGGCCGCCAGCGCCAGCACTGCATCGGCGGGCCACGGCCCGTACCGTGCGACGGCATCGGCCAGCGATGACCCGGCGATATACGCGGTCGCCAGCCAGGGCACCGGAGCCTCGGTGTCGGCGTCCACCACGGACGCGGTGAATACGCCGCTGACGCTTCTCGCGGCGGCGACCTCGCGCCGAAAGCGCGCCCGGAACTGCGGGTCCGCCGCCAGCTCGGCCCGGATGACCTTAATCGCCAGCAGTCGTCCGCCCGGTGACCGGCCCAGGAATACCTGGCCCATGCCACCCATGCCCAGCCGCCGCATCACCCGGTACGGCCCGATCAGCTCTGGGTCGCCTGCTTGCAGTTCCTGCACCAGCATGCCTCGTACGCGCTTAACGACATATTCGGACCGGGTTTATGCTGCCCAGATTTCGCCGGTTAAGCGGACGAAGGGATGAAGTCAGGACTTGCGGCCCGTGCGTTAAGCGAAGCGGCGGATGAAGGTCAGGGCGGTGTCCGCGACTTCCTGCCACCCGTCGTCGATGACCAGCGCGTGGCCGCGGCCGGGGATCTCGGCGAACTCCGTGACGCCGGGGTTCTTCTGCTGGCGGGTGTACGCCGCGCGGGACAGGGTGGGCGGGACGGTGTGGTCCTTCTCGCCGGACACGACCAGCATCGGTCCGCGGTCGGGATTGCGCGTGTCGACCTTGTCTTCGGTGCGCGGGTTGAAGTTCGCCGTGGCCGCCTGCCACAGCGGGGCGCCGGGCGCCGGCACGGCGAACGTCTCGAACAGCCGCCTGGCCTGGCCCTCGTCGACGGCGTTGGCGAACGAGTAGCGGAACTGCTCGTAGGTCAGCGGGACGGCACGGTGCCGGTTGGCCGGGTTGTCGAGCACGGGCGAGGCTGCTCGCAGCGAGGAGAGCGGCAGCTGGGGGATGCCGCGGAACGGGGCGGCGTCGATCGCGACCGTCACCGCCGCGAGCCCGCGGCCGGCGACGATCTCGGCGATCAGGCCGCCGAACGAGTGGCCGATCACGGCCGGCTTGCGGTTGAGCTGGCCGATGGAACTCGAATAGTGATCGGCCACCTGGCCGATGGTCTTGTCGGCGAAGGCCTCGGGGTCGGCGAGGGCGTCCTCGACCGTGTCCGGGTCATCGGGCCAGCCCGGGTTCACCGGCGCGTAGCCGGCCGCGGCGAAGTGGCCGGCCCACCGATCCCAGCTGCTGGCCAGCAGCCACAGTCCGTGGATGAACACCACGGGCGTGCGCCCGCTGGCGTTGGCCTGCCCGATCTGCTCACTCAAGGTCACCGGATGATTGTCCCTTGGCGTCGGACACCGGGGCAATACCGCTCGCGAACCCGTTGACGCAACCAATCGGTTGCCATACTATAGCAACCGAACAGTTGCTACATCATGGAGGAATCGTGGCGTTTCCTGATCGCATCGAGCGGACCGTCGAGATCGCTCACCCGCCCGCCAAGGTATGGGCGGCGCTCACCACGGCCGAGGGGCTCAGCGCCTGGTTCGGCAAGGACGCGAAGATCGACCTGCGTCCCGGCGGCTCGGCCAGCATGCGGTGGGACAGCGGCCACACCGCCGAGATGCGGGTCGAACGGGTGGAGGAGGGGACGGTGTTCGGCTTCACCTGGCACATCTACGGGCTGCCCGAGGATGACCCGCGCCGCACCTACGTCGAGTTCACGCTGGAGCCCGCCGACGCGGGCACCCGGCTGACCGTGGTCGAGTCCGGCTTCGCGCAGCTTCCCGAGGGCGCCCACGACACGGCGTACGGCGGCAACACCGAGGGGTGGGCGAGTGAGCTCGGCGAGCTTGTCGACTACCTCGATGCCGCAGCCTGACGTCGAGGCCATCGCCGAACAGGTCTTCGTCGCCCTGGCCGACCCGAGCCGGCGCACCATCCTGGGCGCGCTGGCCGCGGGCGGGCCAGCCACCGCCACGGATCTGGCCGGGCAGCTGCCGATCACTCGTCAGGCGATCGCCAAGCACCTGGCGCTGCTCACCGAGGCTGGCCTGGTGATGGCCGAGCCGGGGGAGCGGCGCCGGGTGCGGTACCGGCTGAGCTCCGCGCCGATGCGGGTGGCGCAGCAGTTCCTCGCCGCGCTGGCGCGTGACTGGGACGGCCAGCTCGACGCCCTCAAAGACCATCTCGACCAGCATGCCCGTAAGTCTCAGGAGGACTGATGGTGACCGTCGCATCCCGGCGCCTGGCAGCGCCGCCGGCCGTGCTGGCGGCGACGCTCGGGCTCGCCGCTGCGTGCTGGGCCGTGGCGGCCTGGCTGATGGACGGCATGGACATGGGGGTCGCGACCCGGCCAGGGCCGTTCGGGTTCTTCGCCGCCGCGTGGGTGACGATGATGGCGGCGATGATGCTGCCGGGGGCGGCCCCGGCGTTCGCCAGGCACGTCCGCAGCAGCGGCAGGGCGGCCGCCGCGCTCCCGTTCGCCGGGTACTACCTGGCCCTGTGGGCGGTGGCGGGCGTCGTGGCGTACGCCCTGGACCGGCCGCACGGATCGCTCGCCGCCGGCGCGGTGGTGATCGCGGCCGGCGTCTACGAGCTCACCCCGGCCAAGCGGCACTTCCGCCGGCGCTGCCGCGAGAATGCCGCCTCCGGGCTGGGCTACGGGCTGTGCTGCGTGGGCTCGGGCATCGGGCTGATGGCGATGCTGGTGGCGCTGGACGTGATGAGCCTGTTCTGGATGGCGATGGTCGCCGTCCTCACCGTGGCCCAGAAGCTGCTGCCCGCGAGGGCCGCGATCGACGTTCCGGTGGCGCTGGCGATTGCCGGGCTCGGGCTCGTGATCGTCTGCGCCCCCGCGCTGGTTCCGGGGCTGACCCCGCCAGCGATGTAACGACAAGAAAGAAAGAAGGGGACAGGCACATGACCAGTCACAAGACGGGGACACGCGAGGAGTGGCTAGCCGCGCGAATGGAGCTGCTGGAGGCGGAAAAGGAGCTCACCCGGCGCGGCGACGAGCTGGCCAGGCGGCGGCAGGAGCTGCCCTGGGTCCGGGTCGACAAGGACTACCGGTTCGAGACCGACGGGGGCACGGCGTCCCTCGCCGACCTGTTCCGCGGGCGCTCCCAGCTGCTCATCTACCACTTCATGTTCGGCCCCGACTACACCGCCGGATGCCCGTCCTGCTCGGCGATCGCCGACGGCTTCAATGGCTCCGCCGTCCACCTCGCCAACCACGACGTCGCGCTGTGCGCGGTGTCGCGGGCGCCGCTGGAGAAGATCCAGGCCTACCGGCGGCGGATGGGCTGGAGCTTCCCGTGGGCGTCCGCCTACGGGAGCGACTTCAACTTCGACTTCGGGGCGGCGCACACGAAGGAGGAGTGGGAAGCGGGCGCCGCCGCGTACAACTTCGGCGAGGTGGACCTGCGCCCGTCGGCCGGCCAGCAGGACGCCCTCGACGCCTTCAGCCAGTCGATCGTCGGCGCGGACTGGCAGACCTACCGGCGTGAGGGACCCGGCATGAGCGCGTTCGCCCTGCAGGACGGCACCGTCTACCACGCGTACTCGGCGTACTCGCGCGGGCTGGACGGCCTGTGGGGCATGTACCAGTGGCTCGACCGCGCGCCGCTCGGCCGCAACGAGAACGGCTTCTGGTGGCGCCGCCACGACGAATACGAGAACTAGTCACAATGTGGTGATGGATGCTAAGCGGGCGACGCTGCGGGACGTGGCCGCCGAGGCCGGCGTCTCGCGCGCCCTGGCCGGGTTCGTGCTCGGCGACGATCACGGCAAGTCGATCCCCGAGGCGACGCGGGAGCGCGTCAGGGAAGCCGCCCGCAGCCTGGGCTACGCGCCGCACGGAATCGCCAGGGCGCTGCGGGAGGGCAGCTCCCGGGTCGTGGTGCTGAGCATCGACCCCAGCCTGGAGAGCAACTACTCGCGCACCTTCGCCCGCGGGCTGAACGACGAGCTCGCCGCGCACGGCCATCTGCTTCTCGTGCTGCACGAGCACTCCGCGCCCGTGCCGGAGCGGCAGATCCTGGATACGATCTCGCCGCGCGCGGTGCTCAGGCTGCCAGGGAACTACCTGCGGGCCGGGCACGAACTCGACGATGGCGGCTGGGAAGGCGGGTTCGCCGCGAACGTCCTCCTGCAGGTGAGCTATCTCGCCGACCGCGGTCACGCCGCCATCGCGGTGGCGCTCCCCGACGGCGGCCCGCCGCTGGGGCCGGTGCGGGTGCGCTTCGCTCGCGAGGCGGCGGCGCGAGCCGGCATCCGGGAACCGGCGGTCCTCGTCGTGCCGCGCTCGCGGCCGGCCGCCGTCGAGGCCGTCAGGGAGTTCCGCGCCGCGCACGCCGCGGTGACGGCCGTGGCGGCCTATGACGATGACGTGGCGCTGCGCGTGCTCGCCGCGCTGCGCGCCCTGGGCCTGGCCGCGCCGGGCGACCTGGCCGTCATCGGGTTCGACGACACCGATTACGGCGCCCTCGTCGACCCCGCGCTGACGACCGTGCACGTCGACGCCGAGGAGCACGGCCGCAAGGCCGCCCGCGAGGTCCTCGGCCTGGACCCGGGTCCGCTCGCCCAGTACGTGCCCGGACGGGTGATCATCCGCGAATCCGCCTGAGGCCCGCTCCGCCGGGGTTCTTCCGTCCCCGCTCCCCGCCTGTTACAGTCCGCTTAAACCGATTGGTAGACCGATCTACCAGTCACCGGCACCAGCGGAGGTGCGCGATGACAGGCATGGCAGCGCGGCAGCGCCAGGCATACGAGGCGATGCTGAACAGTGATGCTGGCCCGTTCATCACGGGGGTGGCGGTGCTGTTCAGCCCGGCCGGGGCGGCGCAGGACGAGGCCAACCCCAAGGGCGGGTACGGCCGGTTCGCGCAGATCCTGCTCCCGATGGAGTACGGGAGCTGGGCGCAGGAAGCCCAGGCACACGTCCGGTCGGCGTACCTCGGCGACTGGACGTCGCTGAGCAAGGTGCTGCTGCGGGGCCGGCAAGCCCTGGAGTTCCTCAGCAGGACCGGGCTGAACGACCTGTCCCGGTTCGAGACCGGTCAGGTCAAGCACCATGTGCAGCTCGACGAGAACGGCTGGGTCGCCTCCGAGGGCGTCCTTGTCAGGCTCGGCGAGGAGGAATTCGCCTACACCGCCGGCAGCTGCGACTGGCTGGCGTGGCAGTTCAGCCAGGGCAGCTGGGACGCCGAGCTCACCGACATCAGCCCCGAGACGTTCATCTTCGGCATCCAGGGGCCGCGGTCCCTGTTCATCCTGGAGAAGGCCCTCGGCGAGCCGCTGCGCGACATCGGCTTCAACCGCAGCCGTGCCGCGTCGCTGGGCAGTGTGCCCGTGCGGGTGCTGCGCACCGGGATCTCCGGCGAGCTGGGCTACGAGCTGCACGGCCCGGCGGACGACGCCGACCGGGCCTGGCGGGCGGTCGCGGCGGCGGGCCAGGAGTTCGGCGTGCACCTGCTCGGCTTCCGCTCGCAGCCGGTGCAGCACATCGAGGCCGGCATCGCGACCAACGGCCTGGACTACCTGCCTGCCGCCGCCATCACCCCCGGCGCTCCCCGCCAGTTCAAGCGCGGCTCGATCGGCGGCAGCTTCGTCCCCGCGGGCGGCTTCACCGGCTACTTCCGCAAGCCAGGCGAGCTGGGCTGGGGGCCGCGCACGCTGCCCGGCCACGACTTCCTCGGCCGCGACGCCCTCGCCGCCGACGCCTCCGAGGGTGGCCCGGCCCGCACCCTGGTGGGCCTGACCTGGAACGCCGCCGATGTCTCCGCCGTCCTCACCTCGATGCTCGGCGGCGGCGAGCTGCCCGACCAGATGGACATGCCCAGGCTGGCCGGGCCGAGCTTCGATCAGGTGCTCGCCGACGGCGCCCCGGCGGGCGTGTCGACGGGCCGGACCGTCAGCCCCACACTGCGGGCGATGATCTCGCTGTGCGTCATCGACCGCGCCCACGCGGCGCCCGGCACCGAGGTGACGGTCGTCTGGGGCAGGCCGGGGACGCCGCAGCGGGAGATCCGCGCCGCCGTCACCGCACTGCCGTTCAAGCCAGACCACCGCCGCGTGGACGTCACCACGCTCTAGGCGGCGATGGCACGCAACTCCGCGGCGAGACTGTCCAGGCCGATGGGGCCGAGGCTGAGCGCGGCGGTGTGCCAGCGCTTCAGGTCGAAGCCCGGGCGGCGTGCGGCTTCCGCGCGTGCCTCGAGCCAGGCGCGTTCGCCGAGCTTGTAGGACGGCGCCTGGGCCGGCCAGCCGAAGTAGCGGACCACCTCGGCGTGCACGCTGCTCGGCTCGGCGCGGCCTCGGTCGCGCAGCACTTCGCACGCCTTCTCGAAATTCCACCGGGATCCGTCCGGCAGCGGCAGGTCCAGGTGCACGCCGATGTCGATGACGACGCGGGCGGCCCGCAACGCCGATCCGGCGAGCATGCCCAGCCGCGTGCCTGGCTCGTCGAACCAGCCGAACTCGTCGGCCAGCCGCTCGGCGTACAGCGCCCAGCCTTCGCCGTGCCCGCTGATGAAAGTGCACTTCGCGTACCTGGACAGCGACTCGCCCGCCGTCACCGTGGCGCCCATCTGCAGGTGGTGGCCGGGCACGCCCTCGTGGAACACGGTCGTCAGCTCGTCCCAGACGGCGAACCGGTCCCGGTCGCGGACCGGCCACCAGGTGCGACCGGGCCTGGACAAGTCCTCGGAGGGCGGCGTGTAGTACGCGGCGCCCGAGGTGGAGCTGCGGGCCAGCACGACGTCGATGGCGCGCAGCCGCGGCGCGATGTCGAAGGCCTTGCCGTCCAGCGCCTCGACCGCCGTGGCGTGCCGCTCCCTGAGCCAGTCCAGGTACGCGTCAGCGCCGTCCACGTAGCGGGATTCATTCAAGATGGCCATCGCCTCGTCGACCGAGGCGCCATCGCGGACCCGGCCCGCCTCCGCGGCCATCTCGGCCTCGATCCGCGCGAGCTCGGCCCAGCCCCACTCGTAGGCCTCCGCGGGGTCGAGGTCCGCGCCGAGGGTCAGCCGCGCCGCTACCGCGTACCGCTCGGCGCCAACCGCGTCCCTTTCCGTGGCCCAGGGCGCGTAGCTTTCCCGCAGGTAGCGGGCGGCCTCGGCATACGCCGCGTGCGCGGCGCCGGCGGCCGCGGCGAGCTCGGCTGCCAGCGGCCCGTCACCGTAGCCGGCCACCAGTGCGTCGTGAGTTCCCGCCGCGTACTTGCCGGCCTGGATCGCTCCCTCGACCGCCTGCCGCCGCGCCGCGAGGACGCCGCGCGCCAGGCCTTCGTCCAGGCTGGTGCGCCAGCCGGCGAACATCTCAGGGATGGCGCGCAGCCGTGCCGCGATGTTCCGCCAGTCCTCGTCACTCTCGCGGGGGAGCAGGTCCACGCTGTCGCGGGTGTGGGCGATGAGGCCGAACGGGGTGCGTAGGTTGCGCAGCGACTCACCCGTGTCATGCAAGGCGAGCTGGGCCTCCAGCCGCTCGCGGAGGTGCGCGGCGGCTAGCCGGTCGTGCTCGGACGTGACCGGCACGCTCCCGAGCGCGGTCAGGGTGCCGGACATCAGGTCCGCCCAGGCCTCCCGGCCGCCGGGGCTGTAGTCCGTGGCGGCGCCGAAGGGCGTGTCGAGGAAGTCGCCGATCCCGACCGGATCGAGTGCTGCCCAGCGGGTGACGAAGTCATCGCAGAACTGGAACATTTGTGTCATGAGAAACAACCTTAGGTGAACCAGGGCGGCGGTCCTCGGGGAGCTAACATTCGAGGTCATGACCGAGCCGCTGCAGGAGTCCACGACGGTCGCGATCGTGGGGGGCGGCGTGTCCGGGCTGACCGCCGCGGCGCTGCTGCGGGCCTCCGGCATCGACAGCATCGTCCTCGAGCGGCAGACCCGCGCCCACGTCGAGCAGCGGCAGCGCGCCGGGCTGGTAGAGCACCGCGCGGTGCGCATGTTCGAGCAGTGGGGCCTCGGTGGCGTGCTGCAGGGCTTTCCCGCGAACAACTTCCTCGAGATCCGGGTCGACGGCCGCAGTCGGCTGCTGGCCGAGGGCGGTCCGGGGTTGGAGACGGCGGGCAAGTCGGTGCCGCAGCAGGCCCTGGTGCGCGGACTGATCGCCGCGTTCCTCGCGGACGGCGGTGACCTGCGGTTCGAGGTGCCGGACGTGGTGCTGCGCGAGCTCGACAGCGAGCGGCCCGTCGTCACCTACACCGACGGGGACGGGTTGGCGCACGAGATCGAATGCGACTTCGTGGCCGGCTGCGACGGCGACCGCGGCGTCAGCGCCGTGAGCGTGCCGGCGGACGCGCTCACCGTGCACACCTACGACTACGGCGTCTGGTGGCTGACCGTCCTCGCGGACGCGCCCGCGCCGAAGCACGCGCTGATGACGACCGGCGGGCGCGGGTTCGCGGCGCAGTTCGCCCGTGGACCGAAGGCCAGCCGCTTCTACCTGCACTGCCCCGAGGGGGACACGGTCGCGGACTGGCCGCACGACCGGATCTGGGCAGAACTCAAGTTCCGGCTGCACGACCCCGGCCTGCCCACCGGCCCGATCACCGGCACCGAGGTGTTCCCGCTGCGCAGCTCGATCCGCGAGCCGATGAGCTACCGCCGCCTGTACCTGCTGGGCGACTCGGCGCACATCATCCCGCCGATGGGCGCCAAGGGCATGAACCTGGCCCTGTTCGACGCCGAGGTATTCGCTGCTGCCATCAGGGACTTCACCGCCACCGGCGACGGCTCGGCCCTGCGCGCCTATTCGGACACCTGCCTGGCCCGCACCTGGCGCTACCAGGAGTACTCAAACTGGCTGGCCGAGATGGTGCACGGCGCTTCTGGATCCCCCGTCGGCGGCGGCGGCTCGTTCAGGGAACGCATCATGCGCGCCCGGCTCGAGCGCCTGCTCTCGTCGGACATCGCCGCCCGCTACTACGCGGAAATGTTCACCGGCCTGGGCTGACCCCCTCGCCACCCAACCCAGCCGACATACTGTAGGGCGCGAAAGTCGATGTTGGTGGTTAATTCTCCCGATGGGCACCGGCGGGCGAGAAGATGCTCATCGCCTTCATCCCCAGTCCCAGGGGCACCACGCCAGGAACCGTTCGAGAAGATGCGGGATAGAAAAAGCCCCCATAGGGGCCGTAACTATCCCATATCTTTGCCGGGCCGGGCTGGACGCGAGTGCAGAAGCGGAGAGCCAGCCGAATTAACCACCAGCATCAAAGTCACCGCAGAATCACCATAAATCGGGCATAAAACAAGACGATTGCGCCCTAATGTCGTGGCGCGCACCGACCCCGTTCCCGTCTGCAGACGACATGCACCCTCTGTTCCCGGAGCGCACCCGGCCCGTGCCCGATGCTCGCCATGGCAGGAGAAATTAGCTCGCGATCAGAGGGAAGCGCGTCCGGGCCAACAGTCGCTTCGCCGCCCTTGGCGGCACCCTCAAGCTCATCGCCGATTTCGGTGCCGGGCAGCTCAAGCTCGCCTGACCGGCAAGCCAGCCAGCTTAGGAGCAGAAAACTACGCCAAAACGTTGATAACAGCAAGAAAAGCGTAAAGGTCTGCTCCTAAGCCGCAGGGCGCTCGCCCGACGGGCAAGCTAGGCCATCGCGTGACTACCGCGACCACGGCCACCAGCGCGATGAGCATGTACAGCAGGTACGCGTCCAGGCGGCCGGACTGGAGGCGTTTCGCGTACGCCACCGCGACGCCGAACAGCCGGATGCCCGGGCGGTACAGCCACGTCTCGACGACTTCGACCACGTCCGAGGTGTACCGCAGGTGCGGCACCTGGTCGCCGTCGTCGCCGGCGGTGACCTCCACCACCTCGGCCTGCATGTGCAGCACGCTCGCCAGCACCCGCCGGGTCGGGTTGGCGTAACCGAACGCGGTGGAGGAGTCCGGGCCCGCCACGCCCATCGTCGCCGAACGCCACGCGGGTACCCGCCGCACCCGCAGCAGCCGCCGCCCGGACAGGCCGAGCGCGAGCAAGGCGACGCGCCCGAGCATCACCGGCAACTCCACCCACAGCCAGGACGACGACAGAATCGAGAACTTGGCGAACACCGGCTGCAGCACCCACGGCGACTCCAGCGCGCCCAGCGTCAGCGTGCCAGGCACGGCCGGGGACAGCCCGGCGGCGATCACCCGGATCTCCAGCGGCGTCAGCCCGCCAGCGCCAGCGGGCACGCGGACAGCGCCGCGATCGCCACCCGCCCCGCCCAGCCGTAGTCGCCCAGACGGGCTCGCTCACCAGAAGGACCGAGCACGATCATGCCGACCAGCCGCACGAACGTCACGCCGGCGAAGCCCGCGTCAGCGCCACCGCGGCCCCGGACAGCGGCAGCGTCAGCGCGTACGGCAGGTCGGTGCCGGTCAGCAGCGCCACGGTGAACACGACGAACAGCACCACCGGCTCGGTGATCGCCGAGAACGTCTTGGCCCGGCCCGACCCAGCTGCGCGTCCGGGCTGCCGGTCCCGACGGCCGCGGTGGCGACCACGAAGCTGGCCAGCGACAGCAGGAAACTGGCGCCGAGGATGTCGCCCATGTACCCGAGCGGCAGCCCGTAGCTCGTCAAGACCGGGATCAGCAGCGGGATCGTCACGTACGCCGTCACGGCGATCAGCGGCGCGGCGAGGAAGAACCAGCTCGCCTGCCCGGGGCGAGCGACTCCTTGCGCGCCAGCTTGGCCAGGTCGTAATACGGCTGCAGCACGCGCGGCCCGCAGCGGCCCTGCAGCCGCGCTTCGACCTTCGCGATCACGCCGGTCACCCCGGGCGCGCCGAGCGCGACCGTGGGCACTTGAAGAAGCTGAATGACCGGGATCGGGAGGGCCGCGCTCACGGGGCGGCCCGTATCATTGCCAGGCTGCTCCAGCGGCTCGTCCACGACGTCGCCTCCTACCCATGGAGCCCTGAACTGCAGATGGGTAGAGGCCATCAGCGCCGGTTTGCGCGGTTTTATGGCGAGCCTCATCGCCAGGTGATCACTGTTACCCACGGTCTGACCGGCGCACAACCTGCCGGATTCCGGGCCGCTCCATCTGGTCTCCATCGCGGCTGCCTCGTGACTGCACGGGAGCCGGGCACCCTGTGACCCGGATTGTCCGGGCGTCGCCGGGGAGGCAACCGTGCTTGAGCTGCTGGCGTTTGTCCTGCTGACGGTCGCTGTGATCGTCGCGGCGCAACTCGTCGCGAACCGCAGCGGAGTGCCGGCCGCGGCGCTGCTGACCATGGCCGGCCTGCTGTACGCCGTGCTGCCCGGCCCGAACCTCGCGCTGGACCCGCACGCAATCCTCACGTTCGTGATCCCGCCGCTGATCTACAGCGCCGCGCTCAACTCGTCCCTGACGGCGATCAGGAAGAACCTGCGGACCGTGATCAGCCTGTCCATCGGGCTCGTGCTGGCCACCGGGGTGATCACCGGGGCTGGGTTCGGGCTGTTCGTGCCGGAAGTAGGCCTGGCGGCCGGCGTGGCGCTCGGCGCCGCGGTCGCGCCGACCGACCCGGTGGCCGCGCTGGCGGTCGGCAACGGGGCACGGCTACCGGGCCGGCTCATCACGATCATTGAGGGCGAGGGCCTGCTGAACGATGCCACCGCCCTCACCTTGCTCACGGTGGCGGTCACGGCGGTGACGAGCGGCGGGTTCTCGTTCGGCGACGCCGTGCTGCATTTTCTTGCCGCCGCAGCCGGCGGCCTGCTGTCCGGGGTCGTCGTGGCGCTCGTCATGCGGCTGCTGCGCCGGGCCATCCACGATCCGCTGCTGGTCAACGCGCTGTCGCTGGCCACGCCGTTCGCCGCGTACCTGCTCGGGGAGGCGGCACACGTGTCCGGGGTGCTGGCCGTCGCGGTCGCCGGGCTGATGATCGGCCACGACACGCCGCGCTTCACCTCAGGCGCCAGCCGCCTGCAGGTGAGCGCCGTCTGGCGGCTGGCGGACTTCCTGCTGCAGGGATTCGTCTTCCTGCTGATCGGGCAGCAGATCCTGCCCGTAGTCCGCGGCCTGCGGGAGTACCCCGCGGGCACCGTCGGCGTAGCGGTCGCCGTCAGCCTTGGCGCGGTCCTGGTGCTGCGCCCGCTGTGGCTGCTGCTGATGGTGCGACGGCGGCTGAGCGGGCGCGAGATCGGCGTGCTGAGCTGGGCTGGCACGCGCGGCGTGATCAGCCTGGCGGCGATCTTCACGGTGCCGCTGACCACGTCCGATGGGCAGGCGTTCCCTGGGCGGGACTTGCTGCTGTTCTGCACGTTCCTGGTTGTGGTGGTGACGCTGCTCGGGCAGGGGCTGACGTTCGGGCTGGTTGCCCGGTTGCTTGGCGTGCGGGCCGATCCCGCCGACGAGGCGGCGCTGCGCTGGGAGGCGCGGCACGCGGCAGTGCGGGCGGGACTGGCGCGGCTCGACGAGCTCGGCTCCGAGGGTTCGCTGTCCGGTTCGCCGCTGGCCGCGCTGCGGGCGGGCCTCGAGCACGAGGCGGGACACGACGGGGAGCCGCTATGCCTGGCCGCGGAGCACGACGCCGCGCTGCGGGCGCGCCGGGAGGTCATCGACGCGCAGCGCGAGGAGCTGCTGCGCTGGCGCGACGCGGGGCACCTGCCCGATTCGAGCCTTCGGGTGCTGGAGCGCGAGCTCGATCACGAGGAGCGGACGCTGCCGCCGCACGACGGCCGCTGAGCACGGATGCGACGGTGACGACCGAGAGCACCGCGGTGATGAACACCGGCGCGGACCAGGCGGGCAGCTCCCATACGTCGGCGAGCAGCAGCTTGACGGCGACGCCCGCGAGGATCACCGCCAGCCCAGGCCGGAGGTAACGGAGCCGGTCCGCCGCGCCCGCCAGCAGGAAGTACAGCGCGCGCATGCCGAGCAGCGCGAACACGTTGGACGTGTAGACGATGAACGGATCGGTGGTGACCGCGAGCACCGCAGGGATGGAATCGACGGCGAAGATCACGTCGGCGGTCTCGACGACCACCAGCGCCAGCAGCAGCGGCGTGACGACCAGGCGGCCGCCCTCCTTGACCACGAACCGCTGGCCGTGCAGCCGGTCGCCGACGGGTAGCACGCGCCGCGCGAGCCGCAGCACGCGCGGCTCCCGCGGCGCTTTGTGGCTGTCGTCGCGCAGCATGCTGGCCGCGGCCAGGAGCAGGATGGCGCCGAACACGTAGATCACCGGATGGATGGCGTCGAGCAGGCCGATGCCCGCGGCGATGAAGCCGGCTCGCATGAGCAGCGCGCCGATGATGCCGAACATCAGCACCCGGTGCTGGTAACGCGCCGGGATCGCCAGCGCCGCGAAGATGGCGGCGAACAGGAAGATGTTGTCGACCGACAGGCTCTTCTCGATGAGGTAGGCGGCTAGGTAGGCCTGGGCGGCGCCCCCGCGGCCCGCCCAGGCCCACACCAGCCCGCCGAAGCCCAGCCCGACGACGATCCAGGCGGCGCTCCAGACGGCGGCCTCGCGCAGCGATACCTCGTGCGCGCGGCGGTGCAGGACGAAGAGGTCGAGGGCCAGCATCGCGACCACGAAGGCCAGGAACGCGGCCCAGCCCCAGAGCGGGACGGTCACCGCTGGCCACCGTCCGTTCGCGGCTTCCAGGTGGTCAGCGATCCGTGTCTGGTGCCGGGTCCGGCATCAGCCCGGCTTCGCCGAGCATGTAGCGGGCGCGCTCGACGGTGCCCTCGCGCGCGATCAGGTCGTAGTGGGTCGCGACCAGCTGGCTCACGGAGCTGAAGTCGCGCTGGCCCCTGGTCCTGGCGTGCGCCACGTACCCGAAGGCCGCGCCCCACAGCACGCCGAGCGCGGCACCGGTCGCGGCAACGGCGAGGAAGGAGTGTCCCGACGTGAACAGCCCGAGCAGGACGCCGAACAGCAGGCCTGCCCACAGGCCGCTCAGTGCCCCCGCCGTGGCGGCACGCGCGGTGGTGAGGCGGCCCGTCACCCGCTCGACGAGCCGCACCCCCGATCCGACAATGTCGAGCTTCTCGACCGGGAAGCCGTCGTCGGACAGCCGGTCGACCGCCCGCTGGGCGCTCTGGTAGTCGTCGAACCGCGCGACGGTATTCCACGCGGCACTGATGGGGTCTGCCAGCGGTATTCCGCTTCCTCGCATCGCAGCGTCCCTGCCCTTCTCTGTGGTTCACGGATTCAGGGTCGCGCCGCGGTATGCAGGGCCGGTCAGCGCCGCGTGGAGATCCGATGGAGACGGCGCTGCGTGTCTGGTGCGGCGTCTCCATCCCGGCTCCAACGCGAGCACACCGGTCCTCCGCGGCCATGCCGCATAACGGGGAGAGGCACAAGATTCCCGGTGTGAGGTGACGTGATGGCATGGGTGGCCCTGGTGGCCGCGGGCTTGTTCGAGACCGCTTTCGCCGTCTGCCTGAAGCTGAGCAACGGCCTGACGGCCCTGTGGCCCACGGTGGCATTCGCGATCTGCGCGATGGCCAGCTTCGGGCTACTGACAGTCGCGCTGCGCGACCTGGAAGTCGGACCCGCCTACGCCGTCTGGACCGGGATTGGCGCCGCCGGAGCGGCGACGATCGGCATGGTCTTCCTCGGCGACGCGGTGTCGGCGATCAAGCTCGTCTCGATCGCCCTGATCCTGTCCGGCGTCATCGGGCTCAACCTGTCCGGCGTGACGCCGTAGCTTTCGCGCGATCCTGCGGCCGAGCTCGATGACGCCACTGATCACGACGGTGGCGCCGAAGGCGATGACGAGGCCGATCCACGGATCGTGCTCGAAGGCCCGGCCGCCGAGGCGGCCGATGAAAAACGCGTACAGCGCCCAGATGATGGCGGCCACCGCGGTCGCGGGGACGAACCTGCGACGCGGGTACTCAGTGAGACCGCAGGTGAGGGTCACCGCCGTGCGTCCGCCGGGGATGAAGCGGCAGACGACGATGAGCTGCGTGCCGAACCGGTCCAGCGACCGTTCCGCCCACGCGTGCGTTCGCTGGCCCTTCGGCGTGCTGAAGAACCTGCGCTGCATGGCGGGCCCGAAGTGGCGGCCGAGCAGATAGCAGAGGTTGTCGCCGAGGAACGCTCCGGCGGCCGCGCAGGCCACGAGCAGCGCGATGCGCGGGTCGGTGCTGCCCGCCGTGGCGACGCCGAGGGCGATGACCACAGTCTCGCTCGGCAGCACGGGAATGATCGCGTCAAAGGCCGGGAGGAGGAGCGCCACCAGGTAGGAGACGACCGAATCCACCTGCAGGCTGGTGAACACGGTGCTAGTGAACACGCTCACGGGCATCCGTACTCAGCGCGGCTACCGCACAGTCGGGGCAGTACCTGGACTCCGGGGCGGCGAAGAGCAGGTCGGCCGGGATCAGTGCCCCGCACTGCTCGCACTCGCCGAAGTGACCTGCCGCCAGTCGGTCCAGCGCGTCTTCGGTGTCGGCCAGCCGCTGCCGCGCGGCGACGGTGCGGCGGACCAGCTGCTGGGCCCGCTTGCCCGCGCTGTCCGGGGCGTCGCCGACGGCGCCGTGATAGGCCAGGGACAGCTCGGTGACCTCCTGCAGCTGGTCCCGCCAGTGCGCCTCGAGGATGACCCGCCAGCGCGGACCTGCTATTACTTGCTCTTCTCGTCGCATGCCGCTCGCTCCCTGTGCTCAGGTTAGCGCGGATTTCCACGCAACCGGTTCGGGGCAAGGTTCAGGCGAGTTCGTAGCGCAGGGTGCGGTTGCCCCACCAGGGCACGGTGGTGGCGGGCGG
>Ga0335075_10006490_pt1 | contig 18065 bp, 15 predicted proteins | sample Lox_Sample_24_FD_206723 | JGI IMG/M metagenome (GOLD analysis project Ga0335075, IMG submission 206723) | Soil microbial communities from Loxahatchee National Wildlife Refuge, Florida, United States - Lox_Sample_2.4 | ecosystem: Environmental > Terrestrial > Soil > Wetlands | place: USA...
GACTGGCCCTCCCGCAGAATCACCGCGGCGGAGCGGACCATCTGGTGGGCGACGACCCCGGGCGGGTGGAATGCGCGAGGCTGTCGACTCACCGCACCTGCCGGAACAGGCAACCGCATTTTCTCTTGCTAATGGTATGACCATATGCCATATTCAAGTACTGGACTCACCTAGCGCAAAGGAGCAGCCGTGCGCAGCAGTCGTCAGCGTTCCCACCGTACGCTCGTGTTGGCGGCCATCGCCGCGACCACGGCGGTGATTCTCAGCGCGTGCGCGTCAGCGTCCTCGGGCGCCCCCGCCGGGAAAGCCGCGACGGGTCCCACCACGATCACCATCGCCCTGCCCGTGGATGCGCCCTCGCAGGCGCCGGTCTACCTCGCCAGCAAGCTCGGGTATTTCCAGCAGGAAGGGATCGACGCCCACATAATCGTGCTGTCAAGCGACACGGCCGCGGACTCTGCGATGATCGCCGGAAGTGTCCAGTACACCTCAGTGAACGCGGTTGCGCTGATCACGGCAGCCGAGAAAGGCGTGCCGACCCAGGACATATGCACCGAATATGACGGGCCCGAATACGCACTGGCGGTAAGCCCGGCCACGCTTGCCAGCTCGCACGCGTCAAGCGGCATGGCAACCGGGGCGCTGCTCCGTGCGCTGCACGGCACCAAAGTCGGCATCGTCGGTACTGCCGTGTCCGCGCCCGGGCTCATCCTCACCGGCCTGCTCAAGGAAGAAGGCCTGCCTGCCGACTGGCTTAGCCTGGTGGACATCACCCAGTCTGGTCTCGCCGCCGCCTACGCGCATGGTGAGGTCGGGGCGGTTTTCGACGATCAGCCGGTCCCCGATCAGGTGGTGGACCAGGGCGGCGGGAAGGTGGTCTTCGACACGGACCAGATCGGTTCGCTGGCACAGGTTCCATGGGAGGGCATTCTGGGGATGAGGAGCTACGTCAGCGGCAATGCCCGCGTGGACAAGGCGGTATGTGCGGCCATCGCCGAGGCCGACAATTACCTGCTGAAGGATCCGGCGACCGCGTCTAACGATCTGGCCCACAGCTTCGGAGCCATCAGCCCGGCGCTGATCGCGCAGACGATCCAGTCGCGCAAGTGGGCGCCGGGTGCAGGGATGACGGCCACGGCCTGGACGAACGCGGCCAAGGTCTTGGCCGGGCTCGGGCTGGTCAAGCAGCCGTCGCCCGCGGTGCTTAACGGGGCGTTCAGCACCGCCTACCTTCCCGCCGGCGGATCGGCCTGAGGCGGGGTTATTCGGGTTGATCCCGGCGTGCCGGCTTGATCATGAGACGGCCTCTGCGGAAGACAAGCGAGCGCCTAATCCTCTTGTCCGCAGAGGCCGTCACCCATGCTGCCCACTGAAGATCTGGCGGAGAGTTCCCGCAGTTCTGCCGCTACCTATACCTGGCGCTTAGCCGGCGGCTGCTTGCGGTCTCCAATCCAAATACGGTCGTCATCCACCTTTTCCGCTCGCACACAAGGACAACGTTGCCTCCTACCGCACTAGCCGCGGCGGCAGACCACGTCCACGAGAGCGGGGGTTCCCGTCTCCAGGACATGGTCAGCCGCGCGGCGGACGGCTGCGTTGATCTTGTCCGGGTCGTCGATGGGACCCTCCGCGTACCAGGAGAAAGATCTGGCCAGCGCGGCGAAGTCGGGGGCGGGCCGGTCGATCTCCATCCCGATGTAGGCCCGCTCGAGTGGCGTCGACCGCTGGCGGGCAAGCCGCTCCTGGTGTTCCCAGTCGTTGTAGTAGGCGCGGTTGTTGAACATGACGACCAGCAGCGGCAGCCGGTAGTACGACGCGACCCACAGCGAGCCAGCGTCGAACATGAGGTCCCCGTCAGGCTGCAGGTCGACGACCAGCCGACCGGTGCCGCGGTTGGCGAGGGCGACGCCGAGTGAGATCCCGATCTGGGTAGCGGTGCCGAGGGAATTGCCCGGGTGCCGGTAGGGGGCGTCGAAATCCCATATCCGTGGGGCCCAGTCGGCGGCGGTGCCGGCGGTAAGTACCCAATCGTGGCCTGAAACCACGTCCCAGACCTCTGTGGCCAGCCGGGAGCTCGCCACCGGGGACTGGCTCGCCTCGCTGGCGGCTGTCGCGGCCCACTTCGCCCACTGCGCCTCGTGCTTGGCGGTGAGCTCGGCCCGGTAGGCATCGCGCTCCGCGGCGCGGCCGGGTGAATCGGTGGCGACCAGCTCGCGGCACGTGTCGAGCAGCATGGGCAGCGCGACGACCGTGTCCGCGGTGACCTGGACATCGGTTTCGAGCAGCGCGGCGTAATCCTCGCTCCATGAGGACAGCCCGAGCTCGTTGAATCCGAGGTCGAGCACGGTGGTGCCCGGGGCTAGCCGGGAAGTGACGCTGCGGCTGGTGGAGTCGAGCCGCTGTGTGGGCTTGCCCATGTCCTTGACATCAAGAAACAGGACGCAATCGGCGTGTTCCAGTGCGTCGGTCCCGGTCACGCACAGCGGGTGGCGGTTGGGGAAATTCAGCCGGATGCCGGTATCGACCACGCCGACGCCGGTCAATTCGGCCAGCTCGGTGAGCTGGCCGAAGGCCTGCGGGTCACGGCCAGCGTAGCCGGCGACGATCACGGGACGGCGTGCGGCGCACAGCCGTTCGGCAAGGCGGCGCAGGGCGGCGGGGTCGGGTCCCAGCCGCGACGGCACGCCGAGACGGCCGAAGTCCGGCAGCGGGACCGGCTCCTCAAGCGGTGTCTCTTGCAGGCCGGCGTCGAGGGCGATGTAAACGGGGCCACGTGGCTCGCTCATCGCGACGCGGTGGGCCCGTGACAGCGTCCGCGGGACGTCCTGGATCGACCGAGGTTCTTTGTCCCACTTGGTGAATTCCCTTACGGCATTGCCCTGGACCTCAGCCGAGTGGATCCAGTCGATGTTCGGTCGCCGCCGATCGTGCGTGGCAGGCCCGGATCCGCCGAACACCATCACCGGCACCCGGTCGAGATAGGCGTAGTAGATGCCCATGGCGCCGTGCAGGAGCCCCACCACGTTGTGCAGGATCACCCCCATGGGTTCCCCCGACGCCTTCGCGTAGCCGTGCGCCAGCCCCACGGCGAGCTTCTCATGCGGGCATTCGATCATCTCCATCTCGTTGCCCGCGTAATTCACCAGCGAGTCGTGCAGCCCGCGGTAAGAGGAGCCCGGGTTGAGGGACAGGTACCGCAGCCCCATCGCGCGGATCGAATCCACCATCACGTCCGAGCCCCACTCAGGCTTCACCTGTTCCTTGTTGTTTTCTGTCGCCATCATTGGCCTCCCATATTGCGTTCGGACTCAGTACCGCCGCGGGATAGCACCGCGCACCGGGTGAGGGATTCAAGGACAGCGCCTAAGGCACTGGCGAACCGTCAACTCAGCTCCCCGCGGGGGTGCTGAGCATAGAACTCAAGGGATGTCGCACGCCCAGGCCACGATGTGCCTTGAGGCGTGGGATCGCTGGGACAGGTCTGTTCACTACAGGGCCGCCATCGCGACTCCTTCGCCATTTGGTCTAACAATTATACCTCTAATTCCTAATTCGTGTCGAGACCCAGCACGCTGCCTTGCTGGTGTTGCCGAGATAGTTGACCAGCTTGTCCGCTCTCACGCCATCTCCTCCAAGGTCTGTCCGCTGGGAAGACAACTTTCCGGATAATGAACAGCCGCGATCCGGCCATTACGCGGACGACATTCACGAGCGGCTCGGGAACATTCCGCATCCCATGTAAACGTTGTAGAACATGACGAAGAAGACGACCATCCCGGCCTGCGCGGCGTTCACCGATGTGTACTGGACGCGTCTAATGGAATGCACTGGCCGCCGGACCCTCTATCCGGCAACCAGGTCAGGCACTGGTGGGGCGCCTGGGTCCAGGCACGCCCGCAGGACCCTGGCGGCCCACTCGCCGGCCATGGCCTTCTTGTACCGTGCCGAGCCCCGCTGGTCGTCGTATGGTTCGGCTGCCGCCTCCGCCGCCGCCGCGACCGCCTGCACTTCATGCGGGCCGGGCACGGTCCCGGCGAGGCCGGAGGCCGCCGGGACCAGCAGCGGGGTCCGGCCGACCCCGCCGAGGGCGAGCACGGCGCTGGTGATCCGGCCGTCGCCGTCACGGACGATGCTCGCGGCGGCGCTCACCGTCGGGTAGTCGTCGTGGCTGCCCGGGGTGAACCGCGCGTACGCGGCCCGGCGCCCCGCAACGGCGGGGATGACGACCTGTGTCACAAGCTCGTCCTCAGCCAGCACCGTTTCCATGAACCCGGTGTGGAACTCCGCAACCGGCACCTCGCGCGCACCCTGCGGGCCCTGGATCCGGACCGTGGCCTGCAGGGCGTACAGGATCGGGGGCAGGTCCTGGCGCGCGTCGGAATGGGCCAGGGCGCCGCCGACCGTGGCGACGGCGCGCACCCGCGGGTTGCCCACCCGGCCGGCCGCGTAGGCCAGCGCCGGGAACTGCCGCCCTGCCGCCGCGGACCGGGCCAGCTCGCGTAGGGTAACCGTCGCTCCCAGGGCCAGCTCACCAGCGGTGCTGGCAGCGAGCCGCCGGAGCTCGGGGATCCGCGCCAGCCACACGATCTTGCGCGGCTGCAAGAGGTCGTTCTTGAGCAGCAGGCCCACCGAGGTGCCGCCGCCCATCGCGATCACGTCTTCTCCCCCGGCCAGCTCGCCGAGTGCGTCGGCCAGGGTTGCCGGGGCGGAGAAGATCAGGTCAGCGGGCGGCAAGGTAGGCCTCCACCGACGCGGCGATCGTCTGGTAGCCGGTACACCGGCATAGGTTGCCGGCCTGATGCTCGCGTATCTCCGCCTCTGTCGCGCCGGGATTCTCCCGGGCGAGAGCAGCGGCCGCCACTACCTGACCGGGCGTGCAGATCCCGCACTGCATCCCCTCGTGCTCGGCGAACGCCTGGATCAGGCCCGGCTCCCTGCGGGCCAGGCCCTCCACGGTCCAGACATCTGCCCCGTCCACGCAAGCCGCCAGGTAGAGGCAGGAGCTGACCGGAAGGTCGTCCACCAGGACCGTGCACAGACCGCAGACACCGACGCCGCAGGCTTCCTTGGTCCCGGTTAGGCCGAGGTCACGGATCAGGTCCACCAGAAGGGCGCCTGTCTCGGCGGCGACCTCCACTTCCTCCCCGTTGAGCGTGAATGAGAGTTTCACTTCTGCCGCCTCTCTGCTTCCGCACGGTCTCGCAGTGCCCAGTAGACCTTCTCCGCCGTAACCGGAAGGTCCCGGATCCGGCACCCGGTTGCGTCCGCCACGGCGTTAGCGATCGCCGCGGCCACCGGCACGTTCGTCAGCTCCCCCACCGGTTTTACGTTCGCCGAGGTCACGCCCTGCCCTCCCTCGACCAGGACCGTCCGCAGCGCTGGGATGTCGGCCATGACGGGCAGCCTGAACTCGCCGAGGTTGGCCGCCGTCACCTGGCCGTCGTCTTCGGCGAGGTCCTCCAGGCAAGCGAAGCCGTACCCCATGACAGTGCCGCCGTCGATCTGCATCTGGTGCCCGGCCGGGTGGACGATCCGGCCGACGTCCACCGCGGAGAGGATCTCAAGCACCTTGACCTGGCCAGTGACCAGATCGACCGCTACCTGCGCCACCTGCGCGCAGTACGAGGACACCGCCGGGGGCGGCGCGCCCCCTCCCGCGTCGGGCCCGGACCGGATCTCCACCGGCTCGCCGGGGCCGCCGCGTTCTCGCCACGCTCGCGCGGCCCGGTCGAGCGCCTCCGACATGCCGACCGTAACCCGGCTGCCGCCCACTCCGGGGTCGCCGGGCAGGTCGCCCGTGCCCACGTGCACCACGTCGATGTCAGCGGCGCTGACGCCCAGCCCCGCGGCGAGCAGGTTCCGTATCACCGTGTGGCTCCCGGTCCCGGTCTCCGGGACCGGGACCTCGGCCCGGATCCGGCCGCCCTGGACAGGGATCAGCCGGACGCTGGTCGCGGCCATGCCGGGCGCTTCCCGCGCGTACACCGCCACGCCGGTGCCGCGCCGCCAGCCGGGCGGCGCCTGGGCCTGGCTGAGCCGCGCCTGCTCGACCGCCGCGTCCAGCGTGGGCGCGCCGCGGGCCTCCGCCCACACCTTGCCGGTGACGCTGGGCTCACCAGGCCGGACCAGGTTGCGGCGCCGGAATTCGGCACGGTCGAGGCTGGCCAGGTCAGCAAGCTCGTCGAGGGCGGACTCGATCGCGAACGCTGACTGGGGGGAACCCGGTGACCGCATATGTCCCCGCGGCACCGTGTTGGTGTAGGCGATCACGGTTTCGAGGTACAAGGCCGGCACGTGGTAGGCCAGTGTGCACTCCTCGACGCCGTGCAAGCTGACGTTGGCGAGCGGCTTGAACCCGGCGTAGGCGCCGCCGTTGAGCAGGGCCCGGACCTCGACCGCCGTCAGGCGCCCGCCGGCGTCGCATCCCGCCCGGATCCGGATACGGGCCGGGTGGCGCGGGTTCGTGGCGGTCAGGTCCTCCGTGTAGCGCAGCACCAGCTTGACGGGCCGCCCGGTCAGCCGGGCGAGTTCCGCGCACAGCGGGATGTCCATCGGAGAGCCCTTACCGCCGAAGTCGCCGCCCAGCGGGCCCGGCTGGATCTCGATCGAGGCCGGGTCGAGCCCCAGGCATTCGGCCAGCTGAGAACGGAGACGGTAAGGCGACTTGTTGGTCGCCCAGATCCGGAGGCGGCTTCCGTCCACGGCGGCGACACAGGCCTGCGGCTCCAGATAGCCCTGGTGCCCTGAGGGGGTGGTATAGGTACCGTCGATCACATGGTCAGACGCGGCGAGCGCCGCCTCCACCGCCTCCGGCGAGCCGTGCACGACACGGGACTGCATGTTTTGCCCGTCCCCGGGCCGCACGGCCGCCCGCGGGTAACTCCAGGGCTCCTCGTGTACGGCCGGGGCATCGGGCGTAATCGCCTCTTCGGCCGACAGCACGGCCGGCAGGTCCTCATACGTCACCTCGACGAGCGCCGCGGCGGCCTCGGCCGCCCGGCGTGACTCCGCGACCACGGCGGCGATCCGCTCCCCCGCGAACCGGACCTTGCCGCGGGCCAGGATCGGTATGTCGCGGACCGAGCGGCCGTATGGGGCCGGGTTGACGTCGGCGGCCGTGAACACCCCGGCAACCCCGTCCGCCGCCTCGGCCAGCTTGGTGTCGATCCCGGCGATGCGCGCGTGCGGGAGCAGGCTCCGGACAACGGCCACGTGCAGCATGCCCGGCAGGCTTACGTCGCCCACGTAACGGGCGGCGCCCGATGCCTTGGCCCGGGCGTCATCCCGGCCGCGGAACACTTCCGGCATAACGGACACCTCCTCAGTTAAATGCGGTAACTCGAGCGGACGGCCGCGGGGAACAGTCGATCTCGGTGAGCGGGACTCCCCACTCGTGCGCGAGCAGCGCCCGGCTGTATACCGCGGCGGCCTGCGCCCATTCCGGCACCCCGATCCGCTTGCCGCGAAGCTGCGCCGGCTCGGTCACGTCGCCGGCCCGCACGTAGATCCCCGAGTGCCGGAAGACCCGCGACGGGAACACCGGCAATCCGACCACCCGCCCGGACGTCAGGTCGGCGACGTGCTCGTAATACGCCATGGCCAGCGTCAGGTCGATGTCACTCACCGCGCTGCCTGTCCTTCCGCGACCGGCTGGCCCGCGTGCGCGACGTTGCCGGTGGCGAGCGCGGCGATGGCGTCTGGACTGGGCACCTCGCCCCGGCTCCGCCAGACCACGTGCAGGTCGGGCCGGACGAGGATGAGGCTGTGGTGCTCATACACCGGCCCGGCGGCGGCCGAGCGCATCTCGAACGCGGCGAACGGCGCGCCGACCCGGGCGAAAGCCCTGGCGAACTCCGCCGCTGTCGCGTCGGCGCCGGGGGCGTGCAGGAGCGTGAAGCACCGCCCCAGGTGATCGGCGATCGCGGTGCCGTCGTCGAGCCAGATGTGCGGCAGCCGCGCGCCCGGCCACGTGGTCGGCGTGTAGCCGAAGCTGTCCGGGTCCGGCCCTTCGCCGTCCTCGGACGCTATCAGCGGTGAGTTCACATACCGGTATCCGAGCTCGATGCCGAGCAGGTCGTTGCTCCACCGCTGCTCGCGGTCGGCGACCTCGGCCAGCTCTGCCCGCGCTCGGGCTCCGGCCGCGCTGCCGGCGGTGATCTCGGGCCGCCAGGCGGCCCGCCACGTGCGCCGTCCGTGTGCCGCCTTGCGGGAGGCGGCGACGTTGCGGGCGCCGATGGCCCGCCGTTCCGTCTCGTAGGACTCAAGCAGCCATGGGCCGCCCCAGCCCCGCAGCGTGCCGGCAAGCTTCCATGCGAGGTCGACGGCGTCCCCGACTCCCGTGTTCATGCCGAGGCCGCCGGTGGGGATGACGAGGTGGGCGGCGTCCCCGGCCAGGAACACCCGGCCGTCGCGGTAGGAGTCGGCGAGCATCAGCCGCTGCGTCCACTGACCCACATAGAGCGTCTCATAGACGACCGGCATGCCGGTGAGCGACTCGAACAGCCGCGGCATCTCCTCGTCGCTGTCCACCGTGGCGTGCAGGGAGAAATGCCGGGTGTCGTCCTGCACGATGAGGAAGGAGGAGCGGTCGTCGGCGAAATGGTAGTGACGGCCCTTGCCGATCGGGATCCGGGCGAACAGGTCGGGGCAGTGGAACAGCGCCTGGCGCAGCGTCTGCAGCGAGTCCCCGCGCAGTTCGATACCGAGCTGGCGCCGCACCGTGCTGCCAGCGCCGTCGCAGCCGGCCAGGTAGGAAGCCCGCACCGCCCGTTCCCCGTCGCTGGTGCGCACTGTCGCGGTGACGCCGTCGGCGTCCTGGCTGAAGCTGGTCAGCTCGGAGCCGAAGCGGACCGTGACACCAGGCGTCGCCTCGGCGATCTGGCGCAGCAGCGGTTCCAGCGTGTACTGGGAAATGAGCTGGTACGGCTCCAGCGGCATGGAGCCGTCGTTCACCCGGCGGCCGGCTTCCATCAGCTCGCGGACCGAAGCGTATGCGTGGTGGACGAGCGGCGGCCGGGTGAGGTCTCCCGCGCAGATGAAGACATCCATGGGGACATCGGCGGGAAGGCCCGCGGCGCGGACCCGGTCGGCGATCCCCATCCGGCGGAAGTGCTCCATGGTCCGCGCGTTGCAGCGTTCCATCTTCGGCAGGCGGCCGGGCCGCGGGCGCTTGTCGGCAAGCTCGCAGCATATGCCGAGCTGGCCAAGCTCAATCGCCAGCGTCAGGCCTACCGGCCCGCCGCCGGCGATCAGGACATCAGGGGCGTCCATCGGGTCAGGCCTGCACCGTCAGCCCGGTGAGCCGGATGATGTTGCCGCTGAAGACCGCCTCTTGCTCGGCGGCGGACAGGCCGATCTCCTCGAGGTTCTTGATCGTGGCCCTGATGTAGCCGGGCCCTCGTTCCGGGTCGTAGGGGCTGTCGGAGCCGAACAGGATGTGGCCGGCGCCGTAGAAGTCGATCGAACAGCGCAGCGCGTGCGCCGCGCCGAACATGGCGGTGTCCCCGTACATCATCTGGAAGTAGTCGATGGGTCGCCTGGTGAGCGGGTACCCGGTGATGTCCGCGGCCTGCTCGGGAGGCGTCCGCGCGCCGAGCTGGTCCCAGCCGGGGCCGACGCGGCCGGCGAAGTGCGGGACCATGCTGCCGCCATGGTGGATGAGCAGCTTCAGCTCCGGATACCGTTCGAGCACCCCGGAGAATACGATCCTCGCCATGAACGCGGACAGGTCGTACTCCCAGCCGAACGTCCACCAGATCTCGTACCGCGACCGCTGCTCGGTCGGGTAGTCGGCCCAGGCGGAGCTGCGGCACGGGTGCACCTGGATGACGCTGCCGAGCTCGGCGGCCTTGGCGTAGAAGGGGTCGAAGCTGGCGTCGTCCATCGGCTGGCCGTGGACGTGGGTGTAGATCTGCGCGCCGAGCGCCCCCATCTCCTTCGTCGCGTATTCGAGTTCGGCGACCGCGGCCTCGGGATCGTCCATCGGCACGCACGCCATGAAGCCGGCGAAGCGGTCGGGGTGGGCGCGGACAAGCTCGGCCATCGACTCATTGCCGATCCGGGACATCTCCCGCGAGATGCGCGGCGAACCTAGGTCCTCGACCGGCGGCGCGGCGATGTTGATGATCTGCCGGTATTCCCCGAACTCGTCCATCTGGGCGAACCGTACGTCCATGTCGACCAGGCACGGGATGTTGGAGACACGCTTGCGCAGGTTGGCGGAGTGCTCCGTCGCCTCAAGCTCGAAGAACCTGTCGTAGTACGGCCTGGGCATGATGTGGCAGAAGGCATCGATCTTCACCGGTGGGGTGTCTCCTTTTGGCAATGACGCGTACGGCTGGGCGGCGGCCGCGGCCGCCGCGGGCAGGCAGCGTGTTGGTTGTTCAGGCCGCGGGAGTGGACGGCGCGCCGAGCAGCTGCACATAGTAGGCCCAGCGGCCATCGATGGACGCCACGGCGGTTCGCAGCTCGTCAAGCTCGCCCGGGGTGATGACGCGCGGCGACAGCCTGGTCTGCAGGATCGTCAGGTTGGCTTCGGCTAGCTGTTCGGTGGCGATGGCGGTCACCGCGGCGCGGCGTATGTCGGAGGCCACGCTGACGATCCCGTGGCCCTGCAGGTGGCACAGCCCGGCGCCGCCGAGCGCGGCGGCCAGCTTGCGGCCGAGTTCGGCGTTGGTCACGAGCAGCGGGCACGCCCAGGTCGGCATGGTGCCGCCATCGGTAAGAACGGCTGGCACGTGCAGGACGGGCAGCAGGTCCGCGCCCACGACACCGAGCAGCGTGGCCGCCCGCTGGTGGGTGTGCACGACCGCCTGGACGTCTGGCCGCGCCCGGTAGATCTCGGTGTGGATGAAGCACTCGGCCGGCGGCGCGTCACTGCCCTCGATCAGGTTGCCGTCAAGGTCGATCACGATCATGTCGGCCGGGCCCAGCTCGCCGGGACTCCGGACCGTCTTCGAATGCTTCGGCTTGATGACCACGCGGTCAGTGCCCGGCACCCGGGCACTGCAGTGGCCCAGGTAATCGGTGAGCCCCTGGTGGTACAGGATCTGCCCGGCAGTGGTGACCAGTTCGCGCAGTCCTTCTTCTGCGGCCGCGCCGCCATGTCCTCGTTGACCCGCCACCTGCGCCTCGCTATCATTTTACGAGAATTGAAATATGGCTGGATGAGACGAAACTAGATCGGACAAGTGTGACTGTCAAGACTTCAAGTGATATCGGTGATGAGCAAGACGGAAACAGCGCCGCTCGCGGCGGCGAGGGTGCCCGTCGCGCTCTGGCGATCTTGATGGCCTTTACGCAGGAGCGGCATACGCAGAGCGCGCGCGACCTCGCCCGGACGACCGGGATTCCGCTGCCGAGCGTCTACCGCTACGTCGCGCTGCTGCGCGAGATGGGCCTGCTGGTAGGCGATGAACGGGGTACCTATCACCTGTCGGCGCGCCTGAGCGCCCTCGCGAGGGCGGCGGAGACAGCCGAAACGCTCATCGACTTCGCCGATCCCGCGATGCGCCGGCTGTCCGACGCCACCGGCGAGACGGTGATCCTGGTGCGGTTGATCGCCCGGTCCGCCGTCTGCGTCCACCGCATCGAGTCGAGGCACAGCCTGCGTACCTCCTACGAGCCGGGCCAGCCCATGCCGCTCGAGCACGGCGCCAGCGCCCGCCTGCTGCTTGGGAGCATGACGGCGGAAGCGCGGCGCGAGTACCTCGCCCCGCTCGCCGCACGTGATCCCGGGTCCGCCGCACGCCTGGACGAGCAGGCCATCCTCGCGGCGGAGCGGGGCTGGGCCGTGAGTGAGGAGGAGATCGACATCGGGGTATGGGCGGCCGCGGCCGCGGTACGGGACAGGACCGGCATCGTGGCCGCGCTCTCCGTCCCGTCCCCGCTCGTCCGCGCGCCGGAGGCCCTCCATGAGGAGCTTCTCGGACGCGTACGCGCCGCGGCCAGCGAGATCAACGCCGCCCTGCGCGCCGCCCACCGCTAGCGTCCCTGGTTCTCTCGATGGGCCCACGCAACGCGTTGCGTGGCGCAAACTGGCCATATTGGACGCGGCGGAAACCCTAGCAGACCTTCGAGTACCGCCGGGTAACCGACTCGAGAAGCTCCGCGGGGACCGTACCGGACAGTTCAGCATCCGGATTAGCCAGCAGTGGCGGATCTGCTTCGTGTGGTCTGATGCCGGGCCGGAAGATGTTGAGATCGTCGATTACCACTAGGAGGAACCAATGGCGACAGACACGATAATGCCGCACCAGCTAGGCGAATCAACGAGATCGTTCACGGGCAGCGCCGGATCAGTGCCGACACCGCGCTTCGCCTGGCTCGCTTCTTCGGTACTTCGGAGCGGTTCTGGATGAACCTGCAGTCACGCTACGACCTTGAGATTGAGAGGGATCGGCTCGGGCCAGCTCTCGACGAGATCCGGCCCCTCACAGCCACGAACTTACGCAAGTCCAAGCTGTCAGCTTGATCAGCAATGGAGCACCTCGCCACACCACCGTTCGTGACGGTATCGGGGTGAAAGTGCGCACCCGACAGGGAGGCAGTGGACGGCCGCGTCGAGTCACGCGCTGACCGCCGCACGGAGCCGGGCCGCCGTCAGCGCCCCGGGATCGCGGGCCAGGACCGGGTCGGCGCCGATTACCGCAAGCGGCAGCTTGCGCAGCCGGCGTCCGTCCCACCCGGCGGTGGCCGCGGCCACCTCGTCCCGCAATGACCTGTCCTCGGCCAGGTCCTTCAGCACGGGCCACACCACGGCCAGGTCGGCGAGGGCGGCCGCGACGATCTGCGCCCGCGTCGCCGCGTCGGGCAGGCCGAGTTCCACGACCAGGTCGGCGCGGGACAGGAACGCCTCGTCGACCGCGGGCAGGAAGTTCGTCGCCGTCACGACGAGCGCGCCGGGCAGGGCGGCAGCGAGATGGTCCAGCCCGGCCAGCACCGCATCGGTGGCCCGCTGCACGTCCACCGGGTTGGTCTCGAACGACGCGAGGCTGCGCCGGACCGCGAAGCTCTCCACCTCGTCGATCAGCACGACGACGTGCGGCCGTGGCCTGGCGAGCTCGGGGACGGCGTCGCGCAGCAGCCGGACGACGTTGCGCTGGCTCTCCCCCAGCATCTCGCTCGGCATGGAATGCGGGTCGATCTCGATGAACGTCGTCGCACCGCGGCCCGCCACCGCCAGCGCCGCGGCCTGCGCCAGGCCGCGGGCAAGGGTGGTCTTCCCGGTGCCGGGCGGCCCGGCCAGCACGATCAGGCCGCTCGGCGGGCCGGGCAGCGCTGCCAGCCGCCGCCCGTGCATCATGGTCAGGACGGCGGTTCCGAGCAGCCGTTCTTTCGTGCCGGCCGGAGTGATGATGGCCTCCCACGGCCCGTCGTGGTGGTCCGCGGGAAGCACGTGCACCGATGCGACGCCGTTGGGAATGGGCGGGGCGGTCACGGCCACGTGGGCCGGGTCAGCTCCGGCCAGTCGACCGTGGTCGGGTCGCCAGCCTGCTTGTCACGGATATGGTCCGGTGGCTCCTCGAACAGGACGAGCGGGTCGCACAGCGCTCGCATCGTCTCAAGCAGGCTGTCGAACATGTGGACCCGCACCACCCGCGCCGTCTTCTCCGGGTCGTCGTTGATGTGCTGGTGCCACAGGTAGTGGTCGACGACGATGATGTCGCCCTTCTTCCACGGGTAGGTGCTCCCGCCCTCCGGCTCGGCACCCATGTAGGAGTGGCCGTGACCGTCCACGACGTACAGCCAGGCCTCCCCAGGATGGCGGTGCATCGACTGCCCGCGGCCCGGGCCGATCTCGAACATCGCCATCGTGATCCCGGACGCCTGGTAGCCGATGGCCCGGTCGAGCAGGAACGTCGTCCTCGTGCCGCGCGGTGTCGGCAGCATCTCCAGGCTGTCCCAGCTCGTGTGCAGCCGGCCGCTGCGGCGCGCCTGCTGGTCGGCGGCCACCCGCCGCAGCCGTTCCGCGTACGGGTCGTCACCGGAGATCGCAGGCGAGAACGGCGGCCGGGGCGGCAGCGCGGAAGGATCGGCGTCACCGCCTTCCTCAAGCACCGCCATGCCCATCGTCTCCAGCATGGGCTCGGAGGAGAAGGTCAGGAAGCGCGCCATGGCGGCGCCCTCGTTGCCGTGCCGGTGCCAGCTCCAGGCGGGCAGGTGCAGGGAGTCGCCGGGACCCCAGTGAATCCGCTCGCCGTCGATCTCTGTCCAGCCCTCGCCGGCCACGCAGAACATCATGGCGTCCCACGAGTGGCGGTGCACGGTGCTGACCGTGCCCGGGTCGATCTCGTGCGCGGTGGCGTCCATGGAACGGGTGGGGCGGCCGCCGTCCGCGCCGACGTAGACACCGCGGCGCATGCGGCGGCTGGTGTCGTGCATCTGGACGTCCTCAAGCGCGACTACGGTGCGCTGGTTCGCGCGCCAGGTCTCGATGAACTCGGCGCGGCGCTGTTTCTGGACGTAGTAGTGGGCGACTTTGGTAGTCGTCTTCGTGCTCACAGGTAGCTGGCCCTCCTAATCGTTGACGTACTGGGCGATCGAGTTCGAGTTGGCCAGTGCCGTGCTGACCTGCCCGCCTAGCGTGGAGCCGCCGACGAAGGACAGCGGCAGCGACTCCTTGGTCGCCTGTGCCTTCAGCGCGGGGAGGGCGGCGGCCTTGGCGAACGCCTGCTGCAGGGCCGACAACTCGGCGGCGGGCAGGCCGGGGGGCGCGGCGAAGTCGTCGGACAGGTCGCTCAGCGCGAGGGCCTCGGTCACCGCCGCCGCCTTGCCACCGGACAGCCCCGCCGAGGACATCTCGGTCTGCAAGGTGGGCACGCCGGTGAGCACCTTCTGGTAGCTGGGCAGCGTGACGGATCCGACGACTAGCAGCGGCTTCGCTTCGTTGCCTGAGATCAGCGGGTAGAGGGTCGACATGGCTTCGAGGATCGTCTGGCCGTCCTTGGCCAGGAAGCCCTGCTTCAGCGCGCTAGTGGCCTCGAACCCGGTGTCCAGCTTGTACGGGACGCCGAACGCGCCGTAGATGACGCGGTTGAGCATGTCGCCGATGCCGTTGCGGATGTCAAGGACGGTCACGGTGCCGGCCGGGTGCAGCATCGCGGAGAAGCTCTGCACACTGGAGCCGGGCTGGGTGACCAGCGCGTTCGGTATCACGGCGGGCTGCCCGATCCAGCTGAAGGTGCTCATGTTGAAGTTCTCGCCGGGCTGCTTCTCTACCTTGCTTGCGATGTCGCCGCCGACGTTCACCATCCCGATCGTCAGGCCGTTGGGGGTGGCGGCGGCCATCTGGTTGGTGCCCTGGAGTGTTCCGGCGCCTGCTATGTCCTCGACGTTGATCGTGGCGCCGAGTTCCTGCGCCACGTAGGGCGCGAACAGGCGCGCGTAGGAGTCGTAGCTGCCGCCGGGACTGTCGGGTGAGATGAGCGTGATCGTCTTGCCCTTGAAGTAGCTCGCCGTGCTCCCCGAACCGGAAGCCGATGGCGTGCTCGATGACCCGGACGACGAGCACGCGGCCAGCGTGACCGCCGCGGTGACCGCCGTCGCGAGCGCCGCGGCCCTGCGCCCGGTCCTGCGCCCGGTCCTGCGTCTGCGCGGCCGAGTGCCTCTATTCAACGTCATCGTGTGATCGGACATTGTCTTGCCTTTCGTATTTCGTCATGCTGTCGCCGACAGGGCGACGGGTCAGGTCAGGATTCCGGAGAACGTGAGGTTGAACAGGGACGTGAAGCCGTAGGCGATCACGAATGCCACGCCGGTGGCCACCGCCGCGTAGGCCAGCCGCTGCCAGCGGTGGCTCCACTCGACCGAGGTGAGGCAGTAGGCGGCGGCGACCACGGGGACGCCGATCTCGAAACCGAACAGGTAGCTCGCGGCCACCGCGGCCCAGATCCAGCCGAGCGCGGCGAACTCGCGCACCGTCCGTCCCCGGGCGCGGCTCGGCTGCGGGTGATCCGCCGTCGGTTCGCTCTGGTCAGACTGCCCGAACGGACCGGGGTGCCCGTCCAGCCCGCCCCCGGATCCTGGTTCGGAGCCGACCGGCATGGCCGCCACGTCGGGCACTCCTACCATGGCCGCCTCGCCCTCCACGGCGATGCGCGCGCTGCCCAGGCGGCGCGCGTCGGCAGCGGCGCGGACCCCGCGGGACGCCAGCCGGCTCGCGGCCACCGCGGCGGCGATCGCCGCGATGACGGCGGGCAGGCCGCCGGCGGCGGCGGGGTAGCCAAGGGCGATGGTCATGTAGATCACCGACACCACGACGATCACCACCTCCGTCACGGGCTCGAGCACCGGGTGCGGGCGGCGAGGGCCGCGCGCCGCGCGTTCGGGCGTGACTATGGCCTGGTCGCGCCCGCGGCGGCCCCGCCAGCCGATCAGGACGAGCAGGATCAGGCTGATGGCAAGGAACACGTCGGCCAGTGGGCTGTGCGCGAAGAACCCCCAGCCGTAGATGCTCTGCGTCAAGTGCAGGTTGTCCGCGAACGTGCTGCCAAGCACCAGGCCGATAGTCATTGCCGCCAGGGAGTAGCCGAGCTTGCGCATCACCACGCCGACGGCGGCGAAAACACCCAGCTCGACCACGCCAACGAAACCGGTCACGGACGCGAAGCTGCCGAGCACAGCGAGCGAGATGATGATCGGCATCATGACGGGGCCGCGCACGTTCGTCGCCCGGCTCAGCCAGGGCGTGATGATCAGCCCCACACCGCAGGACAGCAGGCCCGCGATGGCCATCACCCACATCATCGAGTACGGCAGCGCCGGCTGGGAGTGGAGCAAGGTAGGGCCGGGCTGGACGCCGAGAATGGTAAGGGCAGCAATGAAAATGACCATGCCGACACCGGACGGCAGGCCCAGCGCGACGGCCGGGACCAGGGAACCCACTTCCTTGGCGAGCGAGGATCCTTCTGCGGATGCCACGCCTGCCGGTACGCCGGTGCCGAAATCACCGGATTTCCGGGAGACCTGCCGTCCCAGGCTGTAGGAGATGAAGTTGGCGCTGAAGCCGCCGATGCCGGGAATCAGCCCGAGCACGCTGGCGACCAGCGCCGAGCGCAGGATGTGAATCCAGGACCTCGCCGCGTCGCCCAGGCCCTGGCCGACCTGACGGCGGAACCCGCGGGCGAGCATCGCCTGGGCCCCGCTTGCGACCGACTCGTTGCGGCCGAACATCACCACCATCTGCGTCATCGCGAAGACGCCCAGCGCGAAAGGAACGACGTTCAGGCCGTCTGCCAGCGCGAGGGAGCCGAACGTGAACCGGTATATCCCGGTCACGGGATCGCTCCCGACGAACGACAGCATCAGGCCAATCGCGCCGGAAAGGATCACCTTGCCGCTGGAGGTGCTTTCCCCGGTGCCGCCGATCAGCACCAGCGCCAGGATGATGATGGCGACGAACTCCGGCGGGTGGAAGACGTTGATCAGGTCGCCAGAGAACGGGAGCAGGATGAGGAGGACGGCGCAGGCGATCCAGCCGCCGGCCCACGTCGAGGCGGCGGAGATCGCCAGCGCCCGGCCGGCCTCGCCACGCTGGGCCATCGGGAACCCGTCTAGCGTGGTCGGATAGGACTCGGGCGCGCCCGGCGTATTGAGCAGGATGGCGGTGATCGAGGCTGCGTAGTAGGACGCCGCCTGCGTCGCGAGCATCAGCGTGATCGCCGGTATCACGCTCATGTGGTAGAGGAACGGGAGCATCAGGCTGAGCGCGAGCGACACGCCCATGCCCGGCAGCATGCCCATGAACATGCCGATCGCCATGCCGGCGAACAGCAGGCCGATCGCCTCGGGGGTAAGCAACTGGGAAAAGCCGGAAAACAGATTGTGCGTCATGGGGACCCAATCTCTGGGCTTGATCGCATAAGAGTGGCATAAGGTCATACCATTTGCAAGAAATTAGTCTGTTGCATCTAGGTAACAACACACTCGCCTATTCCGCTGGGTGGCCGGTCCGGCTGATGTTGCGGGCAACGAAGGCTATGGCGGCTATGCCTGCCAGGGCAGCAGGGACACGTGGATGACGTCCTTGTCCTCGCCGCTGCCGCCGATCGCCTTGATCGCGCGGT
>Ga0335075_10006491_pt1 | contig 18064 bp, 15 predicted proteins | sample Lox_Sample_24_FD_206723 | JGI IMG/M metagenome (GOLD analysis project Ga0335075, IMG submission 206723) | Soil microbial communities from Loxahatchee National Wildlife Refuge, Florida, United States - Lox_Sample_2.4 | ecosystem: Environmental > Terrestrial > Soil > Wetlands | place: USA...
CCTTCAGGCCGATCGTGGCGAGCGATCCCTTCGGCGTGTGGCGCAGCGCATTTTCGACGAGATTCGCGAACACGCGCATGAGACGCGAATCTTCGCCGGCAACGTTCCATTGCGCCTTGCGATCGATCTTTGGATCCAGCCGAATCTTCGCCCCTTGCGACTGGAAAGCCGGCGCGAATGCGTTCACGGTTTCGTCCGCGCACCGCAGGATGCTGACGCCCGCGCGGGCGGCTTCGCCGGCGCCCATCGTCGAATCGACGTCTGCGGCGAACGCCTGAAGGACTTCGCGGATCATGCCGTCCTGGCGTTCCGATTGCTGCTTGCCGACCTCGATCAGCCGCTTTGAATCCGGCGGCGCCTTTTCGCGCGCGAGAACGTCGAAGCATCCTCTCATCGCCGCGAGCGGTTGCGACAGATCGTGGATGATACAGTGCAGCAGGATCTCCTTCTTCTGAATTTCCTTCACCAGCTGTTCGTGAACGAGCAGCGAGTCGCGGGCCTTTTGCAGCACCCCCGACTGCTGCTGAAATGTCTCTCGCGGGCTGTGGATCGAGAGGATGCGCTTGCCCTCGAGCCGCCAGGCGTGGGCCTCGAGAGGGATTTCGCGGCCTCCGGAGCCTCGCTCGATCCAAACGCCGGATCCGAGCGGCGTTTTGACATTGGAATTCCAGTGGTCTCGCGCTTCGGCGAGGAACGCATCCAGAAACGGCGAGCGATCGACCAGGGTGAGAAGGTTTCCCGCGGTCTGATGGCCCCAGACTTCCTGGAACCAGGCCGGCGGATCATACAGCAACGCATATCTGCGGCCCGCGCGATCTTCGCACAGGGCGTAGCCCATCGATTGCAGAAGCTCTGTAGCCAGGGACGACATCATGCACCGAGCATTTTTTGGGTCAACTTCCGGAATGCGGCTTCCACGTTTTCGCCCGTCTTGGCGCTGGCCCGCATCACTTCCCAGCCCTTGCCCGCGAGTCGATTTTCCATGCCCGCGTCAACCTCCCACGACGATGCGAGGTCGGCCTTGTTGAGCACGAAAATAAAGGGCAACGATCCGATTTCCTGGCGGACCGCTTCCTCGAGGGCGAGCGCCTTTTCGAATGTGGCGCGGCGCGAGCCGTCGGCCACAAGCAGGAAACCCGAGGCGCCTTTCACATAGGACCAGCGCATTTTCTGAAATTCGTCCTCGCCGTACAAATCCCACAGCACCAGAGTGACTTCCTGCGGGCCGACTTGCACTACTTTTTTGTCGATTTTCACGCCAACTGTTGTGTGATAGGCATCGGAGTAAATGCTCTCCACGTAACGGCGGACGAGGCTCGTCTTCCCTACCGCAAACGACCCGAGCAGGCAGATTTTCTTCTGAAGCATGGGCTAGGGTTTGGGAGTGTCTGCGGTGGAAAGGTGGAAGGTCACGCTGCGATTGTACCGGCGGGCTTCCTCGTCCGTTTCGGGGCGCAAAGGCTCGCTGGCGGCGACACCCACCGGCCGCAGCGATCCGCGGGCAGCGCCTTCGCCCACCAACTGACGGATCACACTCTCGGCACGATCCGTGCTCAGGGGCTCATTGGTGGATTCAGGGCCGGTGCTATCGCTGTGCCCGACGATCTGGAGCACGACGCTCTTGTGCAGAGCCTCTGCTTTTTGCAGCAATTGGCTGATTTGAGGCGCGAGCGCTTTCAAAGACGCGGCTTGATCGGGAAGGAGATCCGCGCTGCCGACCGGGAAGGTCAATACCGTCGATTGAATCACGCCATCCAAGCGCTCGAATTCGGCTTGGGTGGCGCTGACAAGGTGGGGCGCGTCCACACCGCGAATGCCGGGGACCATCGCAGCGCGCGATGGAAACGTTGCGAACCAATCGTCGGGCGCGACTCCTTGGGCGCTCAGTATTCCATCCGTGACGCTTAGCTGCACACCCGCGGGGGGCTTCATCGCGCTCACGACACGCTGCTGAAGAATCGGATCGTCGAGCGCGTAATAAGCGCCCCAGTGGAATTCGGCGCGGCGCGGATCGAGTCCCGTGTTTCGCAATAGCGCCCGCGGATCGCGAGACAGCGGATCGCGCAAGCCGCGGATCACAAAATGCCCGTCATGGCGTCCGGCCGAAGTCACGACGATACCCGGCTCGCGGCCCAGTGAAGCCGCGTACGCCTGCCATTGATGATTCCGCCACGCCGCGAAGGCCCACCAGAGGCCCAAAAGAGCCAGCACAATGCAGGAGAAAACGAGCACGTAGGGCTTTGGGCGCAGGCTCTCTCTTTCGCGATAGCGCGCTTCGAGGCAGGGCGTGAGATCTTCGCCGGCCGAGGCGAAGGGCGCGGTCTCGCCTTGAAACTTCTGGAACTGCTGAGCGAATTTGCGGTGCACCCGCTCCACCGCCTCGATCAAAACGGAACGATAGGCCGCCGGAGCCATACCTCGAATGACCGCGGCCACGACGGCATGAGGACCTTCCTCGACCCATACCTCCAGTTCGCCCACTTGGAGCTTTTCGACCGACTGCCCTTGCGGCGCATGGAAGGAATCGCGCACGAAATCCTGAATGGCGGAAAGCATTCCCGAGACGAGGCTCGGATCTTCCATGGCCACCGAAGGCGCTACGACGTGGCAGAGCGGCAGCCCGGTCTTCCTGTGGATGAGGAAAACCTGTTCAACGCGAAATACCAGGCTGTGCATCAGGACGACCTCGGAAAACGGCCGCCCGATCCGGAAGGCTTCGAAGCGCCATTGCAGGCCGCGCAGAGAAAGGCTCCGATCGATCGACTGGTTGAACGATTCGAAGAGTTGCCGGAGCGTTTGCAGGATCGAGCGACGAATCGCCGGGCCCATGACGGGGAACAACGCGTCCGCGAGAGTGGCGGGATCTTTGCGGACCGATTCGCGCAGCGCCGATTCGACGGTCGGCGCGAGGGCGGCGCCCAAGGCTTCTTCTCCGCCCTGCTCGCGGCGCATGTGGATCGCTTCGGGCAGCACGGCACTGACGTCGCTGGCACGCTGGCCTGGATTCTCGACGCGCTCGCGCAGGCGGGCGATGTCCTCCTGCTCCGGCGCGAGAATCAGGTGGCGGAGTTTCTCGAACGATTTTCCCGCGTCGCCGGATACGTCTTCATCCGGATCAAGAGGAAGGCGGATTACAGGATCGTCTGCCATGAGCTTTCAGGATGCCGAATCCTTCGGCCGCCGGAAGCGGCGGCCTGCGGCACGCAGTCTATTTTCCCGGAAGTTCGAGTTCGCCCTTGAGGCGCAGCGCCATTTCCGTCAGCAGGTCGGCGAGCGCCGCGCGATCCGTCTTGTCGTTGCGCAAGGCATCGGCTTCGCGCTCGAGCGTGGATTCCATCTCGCTGTGCGATTTCTGAATCTCATTGAGCAAGGCTTTCGATTGATCCAGGATGCGGGCGCGCAAGTCGCCTTGCGCGGAGACAAGGTGCTCGTCGAGCTGCGAAAGGCGGTTTTCGATGGCCCTCGAGGTGTCGCGCGACTCCCGCGTGAGTTCTTTCAAAGCCTCGACGCGCTCGGACTTCTCCATCCTCAGGCGCTGATGGAGCGACTCGACCTCCTGCTGGACGAACGCCTCGAGCGAATCGAACCGTTTCTTGAGATCGTCGCGCAGGGCATCGGACGCTTTTGCCAGGCGTTCTTCCAGGCGCACAAAGCGCTTGTCGTAATCGCGCATCTGCGAACCAAACAGAATGTCGCGAATCTTGTCTACGTTGGCGCCTTCCCGAATATCTCCGTTTTCCGGAGCTTTTGCTTCTTCGTGGGCTGACATGGGTGGGTCTCCGATTCCCGCTGAGCGGCTGCTACGCTATCGCAGCACACTACTACGACTGCGACCATGCGGCAACCCTTTCGGATGGCTGCCGGCCTGATGTGCCGCAGCGAATGGAGATTCGAGTCCTGGTGATACTAGGCGGGCTCCCGGAGTTACTCCTCTCCCTCTCCGAATACCTGCGCGTAGGTTTTGCCGTAAGGATAGAAGCGATTCTTTTCGCCCCGCTGCCATGCGGATTTTATTTCAGGGCTGTTGATGTCCCAATCCGGGCGACATTTTTGCAGGACCGCCCGCAGATCGTGCCGAAGTTCCTCGATCGTAGGCCGGCCGAAGAACCAATAGCCCATGTAGATTTTGAATATGATTAGGCCCGGCTCGAGGACGATCGTGTGCGGGATCATTGGATTGTGCAGCGGGTCGGTGTACTCCGCGATATCGAGGTCTTTTTGGACCGTGCGTCCCGGGTCCGATAGGAACGGCCAGTGCGCCCCGACGCCCGCGCGGTATTCGTTGGTCTCGAGCAGGTTGTCGGTGGTGATCGTCACGAGGCGGCAATAGCCGACCTCCATCTCGCGATGAAGTTGCACGAGTCCCTCCGCTTGCCTGCGATCCTTGGGGCAAAAGCCGCCGCGCCCAAGGACCAGAATCATCGGATCGGATTCCTGCAGGTCGGAAAGCTTGCGCCGCTTCGTCGTGTGTTCGGTGAGCTCGTAATCTGGGAATATGGCGCCGGGTACGATATCCGCTCTCATCGATCGAACCTCTCTTTGGATGAACGACGCTTACGAACGGGATGAGTATATGCCGTTCCGCTCGCGCGGCGAATGAACTAGATGGCGGAGAAAAAGGAGGGCGAAATCACCTGGCGGGCGTGTGGCCGTTTGAAGGCTCGGGCGATTCGGCGCCGATATCACCAACGAGGTCTTCATCCATCGCCGGCAGGGTGGGCAGCACTTCCGCGGCGATCGAGCGATTCTGGATCATCACATCTTTCTTCATCTTGCCGTCGCGGAATTCCATGGCGCGCTTCGCGTACTGGGCGATATCCGGCTCGTGCGTGACGATCACCACGGTCAGCCCGTGCTCATCGTTGAGCTTCTGGAAAATATCCATGATCTCGACGCTCGTCCGGCTATCGAGGTTGCCCGTCGGCTCGTCCGCCAGCAGGAGCGAAGGATTATTGACGAGCGCGCGCGCGATGGCCACGCGTTGTTGCTGTCCTCCGGAAAGCTGCGAGGGGAAATGGCCCTCGCGCTCGGCGAGTCCCACGCGCTGCAGGGCTTCGCGCGCGCGCCGCTCGCGCTCTTCGATTGGGATGCCGGCGTAGATGGTGGGCAATTCGACGTTTTCCAGCGCGGAAGTTCGCGAAAGCAGGTTGAACTGCTGAAACACGAATCCGAGTTTCTTGCTTCGTATCTTTGCCAGTTCCCTTTTGGTGAGCCCGGAGACGTCTTTGCCGTCGAGGAAATAGTGGCCGCGCGTGGGCTTGTCGAGGCAGCCGATGATATTCATCAGCGTCGATTTGCCCGATCCCGACGCCCCCATCACGGCGACGAATTCGCCCGGAAAGATTTCAAGCGAGACGCCGCGCAACGCGTGCACCTGCACCTCGCCCAGATCGTAGGTTTTGACGATGTTCTCAAGCCGGATGGTAGGCTCGTTGCCGGGCGTCTCGGCCGTGTTGCGGTTGGAGGGAACCTGTCCTGTCGTCGAGCGCTCGTCCATGAAGGTTGTTGGCCGGATTTGCCGCGCGGGTGACGCCTTCAGGGGCCGCAGCGGCGGTCCCGCTAATGCCCTGCCGCCGCCTGACGCTCGGCGTCCTTCTTCCGCTGCTCGTCGATGCGCCGCATGAAGTCGTCGAATTTCACCTGCTGTTCGGGAGTCAGAATCGCGCGAATATGCGCGCGGCCGTCGAGGCGAATCTGTTCTTTCTGCGGATCGAGCGGCGCGTAGAGCGCGGCCCATTTCGCGCGCGTATCGTCGATGATGGCAATCATCTGCTTCTGCTGATCGGGCGTCAGTTGCAGTTCATGCGTGCACTGAGCGATCACCTGGGCGCGGGTGGGATTCGTGTTTACGGGCGCAGATCCGCCCAGCACGCGCTCGCCCCACAGATGGACGCCGACGCCCCCGAGGAGCACGCCGAGCAAGAACACCACGAAGAAGAGAGCCGCCGCTTCCCGCCTTGCTTTAGTGGTTGCCATGGTTTGTTTCCGCCACCATTATCAGAGCCTCGTCTCCATTCGCCGGCGTATTCACCGGATCCGGGATGAAAAGGTCTCGAACGATAGGACGTGTGTTGCCCGCATTTGGTTGCGGCCGCCTGCCCCAGCCCGCATCGTACGTTACCAGCAGCCCGAGCGCCAGCGTAGCCGTTACCGCGAATCTCCATCCGAACGAAACAAACGGTTGCCAGAATCCGCCGCGCTCAGCGCTTCGTTCCTCTTCCGCGGCGCGAATCCGCGCCATCACGAGACGCGAAAACGCGGGACCAGGATCGCCGGCGCCCGCCGCCGCCCGCAGCAGAGCCGCGCTCATCACCGCGCTCTTCCACGCCTCGGCGCATGCCGCGCACGATTCCACGTGCGCCGTCATTCGCTGCGCCTCGGGCCCGGCCAGCTCTCCATTCAGATAGTCTTCGAGTAGCAGCTCGTACTCCGGACATGCCGCATGCCTTGCCCCAGTGTCCGTTGCCATGCTTACGCCTTCCTTTCTGCTAACGAAGCCGCGCCGGATTTTTTCCCCTGCGACAGCCTTCGCCTGTACACATCCATAATTCGCCCGCGCGCACGGAACAGTCGCACCTTCACCGTATTGACGTTGAGCTTGAGAATCTCCGCCAGTTCCTGCACCGAAAAACCCTCGACTTCCTTCAGGAGCAGCAGCTGACGGTCCTGATCCGGCAGCGTATCCAGCATCCGCTCCAGCAGCTCTCTGGCTTCCGCCCGATCGTTCGGGCCCTCCGGCGGCCGGTCTGCGGAAACAATCCCATCGAGGCGGGACACTTGCTCTTCCGACAGATCGGCCTCATACACCAGAGGCCGCACCTTCTTTTTCCGCAGGTAGTCCCAGCACTCGTTGACGGCAATCTTGTATAGCCATGTCGAAAAAGCGGCGCGCTGATCGAATCTCCTTATACCTAAGTATGCTTTCAGGAACACCTGCTGCGCCACGTCCTCCACATCGTCTGGCCGCCTTAGAATTCCATTCACCAGCGCGAAAACCCGCTGCTGGTGCCTCCGCACGAGATCCTCGAACGCACTCTCGTTGCCGGCCTGGGATAGACGTACTAGTTCCCGATCCTCCTCCTGCCGTCCCGCTCGATCGAGCGAGACCGCTAACGCCGGGGCGGTGGCTGCCATGTGTTTTGAGACGTTTGCCATGCCTGCTCGGTTTCGCCGAAAAAGTCCTTGTTCCTTTAGTTCTTTCTTGCGGGCGTCACTGCTTCATGCAACAATACCCGCCATGATAATCGGAGAACGCCTTCGCTTGCTACGTGAAACAAAAAAGCTCTCCCAGGGCGATATCGAAAAGCGCACGGGACTGCTTCGCTGCTACATCTCGCGCGTCGAGAACGGCCACACCGTTCCGGCGATCGAGACTCTGGAAAAGCTGGCTCGAGCCATGGAAGTCCCGCTCTACCAGCTCTTCTACGACGGCGAAGAACCACCCGAGCTTCCCAACCTTCCCAAGCGGAAGAGTGCGGACGATATCGCGTGGGGAAGCACAGGAAAAGACGCTCGTTATCTGGGCCGCTTCCGTCGTCTCCTTGGCCGTATCGAGGAGCCTGACCGGCGCTTGCTTTTGTACATGGCCCAGAAGATGGCGAACCGCTAACGGAGTTCCGGGGGGATTCTTTCTCCGCGCGCGGGTCGATTTTTCTGACGTGCATATTAGCATACTGTAGGTGTGCGCGATCGGCCCTGCTTTTGGCCGCTAACCCCAGCCCGCACACTATCCACTATTAGTGTACCTCGATCATTCGGCAGTTCGAATGTGCCACTTCGGCACTGTGATGGACGGCTGGGGCGATTACTCCCACTCGATGGTGCTGGGCGGTTTCGAGCTGATGTCGTAGACCACCCGATTGACTCCGGGCACTTCGTTCACAATGCGGACGGAGATCTTTTCGAGCACGTCCATCGGCAATCTTGACCAGTCAGCCGTCATGGCATCGAGGGATTCCACCACGCGAACCGCGATCGTGTAGCCGTACGTTCTACCGTCTCCCATCACTCCCACGCTTCGCACCGGGAGCAGGACAGCGAACGCCTGCCACACCTTTTCGTAGAGTCCCGCGCGCCGGATTTCGTCGACCACCACGGCGTCGGCCCCTCGAAGCGTTTCGAGCTTTTCCGGGTTTATATCGCCCAATAGCCGCACGGCCAGCCCTGGCCCGGGAAACGGATGCTTTACCAGTATCTCGCTCGGGAGGCCGAGTTCGCTTCCGATCTGGCGCACTTCATCCTTGAAGAGATCGCGCAAGGGCTCGATCAATCCGAAGGGCATGTCCTTCGGCAGTCCGCCGACATTGTGATGCGATTTGATGACCGCCGACGGGCCCTTCACTGATACGGACTCGATCACGTCCGGGTAGAGCGTGCCCTGCACGAGAAATTTCACCGGCAGGCCGCCTTTTGACGCGGCCACAAGCTTCCGCTCTTCTTCGGCGAAGACGGCGATGAACTCATTGCCGATGATCTTGCGCTTCTGCTCGGGGTCGGAGACGCCCTTCAGCTTGCCCAGGAATCTCTCGGACGCGTCGACGCCGATTACATTCAGGCCCAGCCGCGCGCGCAGCATTTCGAGCGTGTCGCGAAATTCGTCGCGGCGCAGCAGACCTGTATCGACGAATACGTTCGTGAGCCGGTCGCCCATCGCGCGGTGCACGAGCACGGCCGCGACGGTCGAGTCCACGCCGCCGCTCAGCCCGCAAATCGCGCGCGCGCCTTCCGCCTGCTTGCGAATTCCCTCGACTGTCTCGGCGATGAAACTTGCGCGGTTCCAGTTTTGCTTCGCGCCACAGATCTCGAAGACGAAATTCCGCAGCAGTTCGGTGCCACGCTCGGTGTGATTCACTTCCGGGTGAAATTCAACGCCGTAGAATTTCTTCTCGGGGTTTTCGACCGCAGCCACGGCATTTTCGGTACGCCCGGTGATGTGGAATCCGGCGGGCAACTCGACTACGTGGTCGCCATGGCTTTCCCACACCTTGAGCCGCCCCGACAATCCATTGAACAGCTTTGAATCCGCCTCGAAGCCCAGCTCCGCGCGGCCATACTCGCGCCGGTTCGCGCGCTCCACTTTCCCGCCGAGCGTGTGGGTGAGCCATTGCATCCCGTAGCAGATGCCGAGCACCGGGACGCCAAGCTGCAGCACCTTGGGATCGCACACGGGCGCATCGGCGTCGTAGACGGAGCTCGGGCCGCCCGATAGCACGATGCCGACTGGCTCCTGCGCGCGAATCTCGTCGAGCGAAGCCGTGCACGGCAGAATCGCGGAAAACACCTGCTGCTCGCGGATGCGCCGCGCGATCAACTGCGTGTACTGCCCGCCGAAATCCAGGACCACGATTCCGTGTCGCGTGCTCACCGCGCCTCCGAGTTCTCTCTGAACCGCCGCCACGCCTTCCGCCATCGTTCCTCCGTGCGCATGCGTTCGCGTCCGAGCCCTCACCGAGAATCGCGCCTCGGCTACCGAAGGACTATATTCACCAGCTTCTTCGGCACGACGATGACCTTCACAATCTGCTTACCCGCGATCAGCGGAGCGATGCGCGGATCGTTGACCGCGCGTTCGCGCGTCTCATCTTCGCTCAATTCGGCCTCGACGAGAACCTTTCCGCGGACCCGCCCGTTGATCTGGATGATGATCTCGATCTGTTCCTCGCGCGTCAGGTCTTCGCGATAGCGCGGCCACTTTTCTTTCGAGAGTCCCGTCGCGTTGCCGAGCTTCTCCCACAGCTCCTCGGCGATGTGGGGAGTCATCGGCGAAAGCATCAGGATTAGCGCCGCTAGCACACGCTTCAGGATCAGCGGCGAAATATCCTGATCGAGCGGCTCCTGAGCCGTCAGCTCGTTGACGAGTTCCATGATCAGCGCCACGGACGTATTGAAATGCCAACGCGACTCGAAATCGTTGGTCACGCGCTTGAGGGTCTGGTGCGTCTTGCGGACCAGAATCTTTTCCTTCGGCGTGGCTTTGGCCATGTCCGTTGGCTGATCCAGGTCGACCGGCTCGGCCGGCAGCCTCGCCGCGTGCTTTTCGACCAGCCGGTAAACGCGATTCAGGAATCGCGCCGAGCCTTCGATTCCCTGCTCGCTCCATTCGAGATCTTTTTCCGGGGGCGCCGCGAAGAGCGTGTACATCCGGCCCGTGTCGCAGCCATATTTATCGGCCATCTCGATGGCGCCGACGATATTGCCCTTCGACTTCGACATCTTCATGCCGTCTTTCAGCACCATGCCCTGCGAGAACAGGCGCTTCACCGGCTCGCGGTGATCGACCAGCCCGAGTTCGTTCATCACCTTGCAGAAAAATCGCGAGTAGATCAGGTGCAGGATTGCGTGCTCGACGCCGCCGATATACTGGTCGATCTGGAACCAATATGCGGCCTTGGCTTTATCGAAAGGCGCGCGATCGTTGTGCGGGTCCGTGTAACGGTAGAAATACCACGACGAATCGATGAACGTGTCCATCGTGTCCGTCTCGCGCTCGGCCGGGCCGCCGCACTTCGGGCATGTGGTGTGCAGGAATTCGGGCACGCTCGCCAGAGGCGATTGCCCTTGTCCGGTCAGCGTTACGTTTTCCGGCAGGCGCACGGGAAGCTGATCGTCAGGCACGCCCACCACTCCGTCGTTCTTGCAATACACCACGGGGATCGGCGTGCCCCAATAGCGCTGCCGCGAGATGCCCCAATCCTTCAGCCGGTAGGTCGTCTCGCCCTTGCCGAATCCTTTGGCCTCCGCGTCCGCCGCCATCTTTTCGATGGCTTGCTCGGACGTCAGCCCGCTGTACGAACCTGAATCCACCAGCCGCCCGTACTCCGTGTAGGCTTCGTTCATCCGGTCCGGGCGCAGCGGCGGGCCCGTGAGCGGTTGGATCACGATCTTCACCGGCAGATGATATTTCTCCGCGAATTCGAAATCGCGCTGGTCGTGCGCCGGCACCGCCATCACCGCGCCCGTGCCGTATTCCGCCAGGACGAAATTCGCCACCCAGATCGGGACGCGCTCGCCCGAAAAAGGATTCAACGCAAATCGCCCGGTGAAGAATCCTTCTTTCTCCGCGGTCGCGATGTCCGCCGCTTTCACGCTCTTCCCTTGCATTGACTTGAGCTGCGTTTCCATCGCGGCACGCCCGCGCACGCCATCGAGCAGCTTTTCGACATCCGGATGCCGCGCCGCGATCACTACCGCCGAGACTCCGTAAATCGTGTCGACGCGCGTGGTGAAAACCTCCAGTGCCAATCCCTCGACGTCGGCCACGTCAAACCGCACGCGCGTGCCACGCGATTTCCCGATCCAGTTCTGCTGCATCACGAGGACGCGCTCGGGCCATCCCTCAGCCAGTTCGTTCATGCTTTCCAATAGCGCATCGGCGTACTTGGTGATGCGCAGAAACCACTGCTCGATCTCTTTCGATTCGACCGGCGTGCTTTCATGCTGCCAGCAGAACCCATCGATCACCTGCTCGTTCGCGAGGACGGTCTGGCACTGAGGGCACCAGTTCACGCGGCTGCGCTTGCGGTACGCCAGCCCGCGCTCGAGCATGCGCAGAAAAAACCACTGGTTCCACCGGTAATATTCCGGCTCGCAGGTGGAGATTTCGCGGCGCCAGTCGTAGCTGAAACCGAATCGCTTGCACACCGCTTTCATCTGCGCGATGTTGGCGTTTGTCCATTCGCGCGGCGCGACGCCCCGCTTGATCGCCGCGTTTTCGGCGGGCAATCCGAACGCATCCCATCCGATCGGGTGGAGCACGTTGAACCCGCACATCCGCTTGTAGCGCGCCACCGCGTCGCCGATGGTGTAGTTGCGCATGTGGCCCATGTGCAGGGTGCCGGAGGGATACGGGAGCATTTCGAGCAGGTAGTATTTCTCGCGCGACGCGTCGTTGTCGACGGCGCGAAACGCCTCCTGCTCTTCCCACACCTTCTGCCACTTCGCCTCGATGCGCTGCGGATCGTAATCGCTCACTCTGCGCTCTCCCTGAGTCTCCGAAACTGTTGTTTGCGCCATCTGCCTTGCTGTTCGCTGCTCCCCAGATTTTCTTCCCTGCGCTCCCCGCGTTACGCTTTTGACTTCGCTTTCGTCCTGGCTCTCGGCATGATCTTCGCTTGCCTTTGCTTGCCGCGCCGCGGCTTCATGCCCTCACCAGTCGCGCGGACGACGCGGCCGGTGAGCCGCCAAAGCGCGGCCACATTTCGTTTGTCGTCGCCCGGCCTATCGATCGGCGTCTCCAAGATGAACGCGCGCCCAGCCAGCATCGGATGCTTCAGAATTTCTTGAAACGCCTCGATCCCGATTTTGCCCTTGCCGATGTGCTCGTGCCGGTCGACGCGAGAGCCAAGCGCCGTCTTCGAATCGTTCATATGAACGACTCGCACGCGATCGATCCCCACCGTGGCCTCGATATGCCGCAATGCCGCGTCGAGCCCCGGAGCCTTGCGAATATCCCAGCCCGCCGCAAACAGGTGCGCCGTATCGATGCAGATTCCGAGCGGCAGCTCCGGACACGCGTCGAGCACCGCCTTCAGCTCCTCGAATCGCGAGCCAACCGCACTTCCCTGTCCCGCGGTATTTTCGAGCAAAATTCGTAGCTCGCCGACCTTCAACCCGCGAGCAGCCTGCTTCAGCGATTCGGCGATCGCCGCCACGCCGGCTTCGATCGAGCTCTCCAGCCGGCTGCCGGGATGCACCACCAGGAAATCCGCGCCCAGCGCCATCCCGCGCACAAGCTCCTGATGAAATCCCTGCACCGATTGCGTGCGCAGCACCGGATTTGGCGACGCCAGATTGATCAGGTAGTTTGCGTGAATCACGAGCGGCCCGAGCCCCAGTTCCTTGCGTCGCGCACGGAACCGCTCCGCCTCGCTTCCGGCAATGCGCGAATTTCCCCGCGCCCACATGCGCGGGCTCGACGAAAAGATCTGCAGCGCGTTTGCGCCCAGTCCGTGCGCCATTTCGAGCGCGGCGGTGAAGTCTCCCGCAATCGACGTGTGGATGCCGATGCGCAGGCTGCCATCTTTCCAGGCTGGAATTTCGGGTTCAGAAGGCGGTTCGGGACGGTACTCGTCGGCTGCGTCGAAGGCCAGGGTAGTTCGGTGTTGTGTCTCTGCCATTCCCTCAGGGATCGTACAGCGAATCCTGTAACACCAAATTTTATCGGAAACCCCTCGTCTAGGCAAACGGCGCAAGCCTCAGTGAGATGCGGAGAACTTGAAGGAAATCGCTTTGGATTCCTTGGGCGCGATGGTCACCGTTTGGTCGACTGTGCCGAGGTATTCGTGCCAGGCCTCGATGGTGTAGGTGCCGGGCGGGAGATTCTTGAGCTCGAATGTGCCGGCTTTGGTGGTCATGTCGTAATAGGGATTGTCGAAGACGAAGAGAAACGCGCGCATCCACGGATGGATGTTGCATGCCACCGGAATGCCCAGCTCTTGATGCGGAAATTTTGTCATGAACGGCGGCGCGTCGGCGGGCAACGAGCGGTTCCAAGACTTGTTTTTGCGCGGCATCGGATGAACGTTATGCGTCACCGGGTCGGTGTTCTTGATCTCGAGGGGCTGATTGGTGCGCAGCGCAAGGACGCGCGGGACGTACATGCAACCCTTCTGGTCGAGGACAGCCGGGTCGGTTGGCGTGTCGTAGCGATAGGAGCCGAGTCCGGATTTGATATAGACGACCGTGTCCGCCAATGCATCATGAGGGCCGAGTACCACAATCGGCGGCACGACGGGCTTCGGATTTTCCTGGACGCACGCCGGCTCGGCGCTCATATCGATCGCGTGGAATTTGGGTGGCGTGCCTTCGAAGGTGACCGTGCCCGTGATCGTCCCCGCCGTTGCGGGATCGACCACAGCGGTAGGCTCGGGCGGAGCCGAGGAATCTTCGTTGTCTTTCTTGCTACATCCGGTGATTGCGAAGCCGAGAATAATTGCCAAAGCCAAAACAGCGGGCCGAATCTTCAAGAGTAAGAAATCCTTTCCGCGCAACCACTCATTTTAACAAGTGGAAGATGGAAAAGCGAAACAGGGATTTGCCACAGAGACACGGAGACTCTGAAGAAGTCTCCACAACGTGCGCTGCCGACAGAGGCTAGCTGCCGTATCCGGGCGGTGGCACGAACCCGCCGATCTCCCGCGCAAGCAAATCCGCAAAAGTGATCGTCGTCGCGTCTTCCCAGTACGGCCCCATGATCTGAATTCCTACCGGCAAACCCGCTTCGGTACGGCCGGCCGGTGCGACTGTGGCCGGGCATCCGGTCAGCGTCGCGGGGCTGATCCAGTTCAAGCCATGCATGTAGCTTCGCGGCCCGTCCGCGGTGGCAATGGAGCGCCGGCTCTGAGGCTCGCTGTGATCGTGCGGGAACGCCGCGGTGAATGTGACCGGCGAAAGGAATACATCCACCTCGTCAAAGTAAGCCTGCCAGCGCGCCCGAAATCGCACGCGCTCCAAATTCCGCGCTTGCCAGTGCGTGAACGACGTAAGAGTTGCAGCGACCGCCGGGCCTGTCATCTCCTCGAATTTCTGCCGCTGCTCTTCTTGCGCCTCCGGCGGGGACATGCTGATTTCGAATGCGAACAGCAGGTAAAGGTACGTGTCGAGGAGCGCCGCCGGCTCGATGCTCGCGGGCCACCCCGGCTTCATTTTCGCGCCCCCCCGGCCCACGCTCTCAATCACTTTTTCAAGCGCGGCGCGCACGTCTGGCGCGACGGGAGCGATGGGATCGTCGAGCACGTACCCGACGCGAAAATCTTTCAAGCTCCGGCCGCGAGCGGGCGGCATCTCCCATTTCCAGGCCTTGGCGTCCCAGCGAACCGGCCCGCCCAAGACGCGCAGCGCCGCCAGCAGGTCGCCGGCGCTCCGGGCCATCGGCCCGGCCACGGCCAGCAGCGTCGAGAATCCCGGAGCAGTCGGCACGCCACCCGGCTGGTGGCCACTCTGGCTCACCAGATCGAGCGTCGGCTTGTGCCCGTAGATTCCGCAGAAATTTGACGGCACGCGAATCGAGCCGCCGATGTCGCTTCCAACGCTCAGATACCCGAGCCCCGCCGCCAGCGCCGCAGCCGAACCGCCCGAGGATCCTCCGGGCGTGCGCTTCAAATCCCACGGATTATTCGTCGCACCGTAAATCGGATTGTAGGATTGCCAATCAGCGAGATTGACGGGAACGTTCGTCGCGCCCAGCAACACCGCTCCCGCGCCCAGCAGTCGGTCGACGGCCACGGAGTTGCGCGGCGCCTTCGAATCTTTGAAAGGCGGCAGTCCCCAAGTACACGGACGCCCCTCCACCGCAAAGCTCTCCTTCACGTTGACGGGCACGCCGTGAAACACGCCGAGCGATTCCCCGCGCGCGAGCGCTTCGTCCGCTTGCTTCGCCCGGGCCATCGCATCTTCCTTGAGCAGATACGCAAAAGAGTTGAGCGCAGGATTGAACCGCTCGATTCGCTGGAAAACGTGCCGTGTAAGCTCCACCGACGACATTTTTTTCTCGCGAATGGCTTCCGCTGCCTGCAGCGCGGTGAAAAAGCCGATATCGGGATCGGCCGAGCCCGCTGACGTTGCGGCTGTCGATATATTCATGTGAGACCTCTTGGGAGAGTTGCCCGCGCCGGGAACTGTATCCGCTCTCCTCGCCGACCGCAACCGCTTCGTCCGGACAGAAACGAAGTGGCAGGCAACGCGGAGCCAGCTTTGATTTATGATCCTTGCCTCGGAGGACGCTCATGGGCTCATCAGCTCAATCGCCATCAAAGATTGCCATCGTGACGGGCGCGGGCAGCGGCATCGGCAAATTCGTCTCGGTTGCTCTTGCCCGCGAAGGCTATTCCGTAGTTCTTTCCGGCCGGCGCCAAGAGGCTTTGGAAGCGACCGCCCTCGAGGTGCAGCAGACACATTCGCAAAGCCTGGTCGTGCCGACGGATGTCACGGATCCGGCCTCCGTGCGCAATCTCTTCGCGAAGACAAAAGACGCCTTCGGCCGCCTCGATCTCCTCTTCAACAACGCCGGCATCTCCAGCGGCGGCCCGCTTGAGGACTTAACTTATGAACGCTGGAAATCCGTCGTCGATACAAACCTCACCGGCCCGTTTCTCTGCACCCAAGAAGCCTTCAAGATCATGAAAAGCCAGGAACCGCGCGGCGGACGCATCATCAACAACGGGTCGATCTCGGCGCATGCACCGCGGCCGAATTCCGCGCCCTACACCGCGTCGAAGCACGGAATCACCGGTCTCACGAAAGTGACTTCGCTCGACGGCCGAAAGTACGACATCGCCTGCGGCCAAATCGACATCGGAAACGCCGCGACCGAAATGGTGGAGCGAATGAAGAAGGGCGTGCCGCAAGCCAATGGCACGATCGCAGTCGAGCCCACCATGGATCCCGCCGACGTCGCGCGCGCGGTCGTCTACATGGCCTCGCTCCCGCTCGATGCAAACGTCCAGTTCATGACCGTGATGGCGACCAAGATGCCCTTCGTTGGCCGCGGCTAGGGATATCTGCCGGGAATTCCAGAAGCGGACGCCCTCGCCCTTCGCCTTGGAGCGAATGTTGTGTCCAATCCGCACCCAGCGGAATACACGTAATGCGAGCGGTCTGCCGGCTATTTATCTCCCATGGAATGAGTGTGATGGGATGTCAGTAACCTGGGCGTAGGTCGTCTTGCAAGAAAGGACTAGTACTACTGGGCTATTGATGCCAATCCCTTCTAAGGTCAGCATATAAGTAGCAGCAAACCGTGGCAGGGTGCCCGGCGGTACAACCGCGCGTGTGCCCAGGGGGATGTGTTCCATGTCGGGGGACAGAAAGCCCGCGCCGCGAATTCCGTCAATCGGGACGAAGAATGGCTGATCCCACTCAAACTGCTCAAGTCACGGCCCGGGAGATTCCGATCACGATCCAGGGGTCGCAGATCGTCGAGGGGACGGAACGGCGCGAACTCTTCACCGAATCCCTGAAGACCACGCTCGTCTTCGACAACGGCGCTGCAATCAACCTTAAAGCGCGCGTTGCGCCGGGACAATCTCTCTTCCTGCGCAATGAACTCTCCGGGCGGGAAATTCTCTGCCGCGTGATCGAGGCGCCGCCCGCCGGCCAGACGGGCTGCACGGACCTCGAATTCACCATTCACGATCCCGATTTCTGGAAGGCTGTAGACGCTCCAGGCGAACTTCCCTCCGCTGCTGAGGAAAAGACGGCGCCGCAGGAATCGGCGCCCGCCGCGATGGAAGCCGTTGCGCAGACTCCGCCCATCGAATCCGGCGCGGAATCGAGCGCGCCTGCCGAGGCACCAATTTCTGCGCCCACGGCCGTTTCCGATGCCCTGCCGGCGCCTGTCCTTTCTTCGACGCCCGCCCAGCCGGATTCTTCGTCCGAGCCCGCGCCTGCGGCGCAAGTCGATGATGCGAAAGAGGCGGAGCAACTCGCCGGAATCCTTGCAAAGTACGCAAAAGCGATCGCCAAGCGGACTGCTGCAAAAACCGCCGAGAATGAAGCGCAGCAGCAGCAGGCTGCTTCAGACGCAGCGGCACAAGGCGATGGTGCTCCGGGCGTCCCGCCCAGGGCCAAGGCATTCTCGACGCTGGCCTTTCGGCTGCACGGGCTGCGCGAACTCACGGTCCGCAAGAACCCCATCGCGCTGGGGATTGTCGCCGTCATCGTGATCGGATCGGCGCTTGGAGTTTCATGGGACGTCACTCGGATGCTGTATCCCGAAAGCCGCCTGTCGCTAGCCGCGGTGGCGCACATGAATGTCCCAATACCACATGGCAAGGCACGACCGTCGAAAGCAGCGCTGGCGAAAGCAAACAAGAGCGAAGCTGCACCCGCTCGGCCGGCGCCGAAGACTCCGCCGCCGGCAGTGGCGCAAGCGCCTGCCGCGCGAGCCCCAAAGACTGCGGCAGCAGCAGCGCCCACTCGGACACAGGGGCATAAGCAAACTGAAGATTCAGCTGCACCGGTCGCATTTCGAATGGAACCGGGCTCGGGTGCGCTGGCGGATCTGAGGCCCCGCAGCAGTGAGCTCAGCGCGGAGACGATTCCCGCGAGAATCCTCTCGCAATATCAG
>Ga0335075_10006492_pt1 | contig 18062 bp, 15 predicted proteins | sample Lox_Sample_24_FD_206723 | JGI IMG/M metagenome (GOLD analysis project Ga0335075, IMG submission 206723) | Soil microbial communities from Loxahatchee National Wildlife Refuge, Florida, United States - Lox_Sample_2.4 | ecosystem: Environmental > Terrestrial > Soil > Wetlands | place: USA...
AAACAGGATCCCGTAGGCCACGGCCAGCGCCCGCCACAGGGGCCGCCACCCCCGCATCGCCGCCGCGCTGGCCGCCGGGCAGATCCCCCTCTGCTGGGCGAGGCTGTTCGCCGCCTGGAACGACCGGCTCCCCGCAGACGACCGCGACGACGCCGATCAGATCCTGCTCGGCGCCGCGGCCGCCGGGCTGCCGCTGGCAGACATCGCCAAGCTCGCCACCGAAATGTACGAGCGCAGCACGAACCAGCCCGATGATGACGACGGCCCGTTCGCCGACCGGCGGGTGCAGCTGGAGACCACCTTCGGCGGCGCCGGGAAACTCACCGGCGACCTGTCCCCCGAATGCGCGGCGATCCTGCAGCAGGTCCTCGACGCCCTCGCCAAGCCCCTCGGCCCCGAGGACCTGCGCACCGAAGGCGAACGCAACCACGACGCCCTCCAAGAAGCGCTCCGCCGGCTGATCAAGTCCGGGCTGCTGCCCGGCTCGGCCGGGACGGACACCCGCGCCATGGTCGTCATGCCGCTGTCCCAGCTGCGCCAGATGCCCGGCGCCTGCGCCCTGGAAAACGCCTGGATCACCGCCCGCACCGGACAACCCGGCTGACTCACCGGCCCCAGCGCCCAAGCCGCCGCCTGCGACGCCGAAATCACCCCGGTGGTGACCGGCACCGTCGACTGGCAAGCCGCCGACCAGCTGACCCGGGCCTGGATCGACGCCCACGGGCTGGCACACCGCCAGCCCTGCGGCTGCACCTGCGGCGGCTGCACCTGCACCCCCGCACGCCCGCTACCGGCCAAGACCCACGCCCGGCTGACCCGCACCCTGCTACGGCTGGCCGCCGGCGCCCTGTCCGGACCCGCCGGCCTGGCCGGCTACCTGCGCACCCGGCTGCCCGGCATCGGCTACGCCACCGCCAGCCTCCCCCTCGACGCCGGATACGCCGGCAAGATCCCCGACCACATCCGCCGGGCGGTGATCTTGCGGGACCGGCACTGCGCATGGCCCGGCGGCTGCGACAAGCCCCCCGCCGGCTGCCACATCCACCGGCTCGGCTGGAAACTCACCCTGCACCCCGACGGCAGCACCGAAGCCACCTCCCCCTGGGGACAGACCCTCCGCAGCCACGGACCACCCACCACCCGGGCGGCATAAACCGCACGCAGCCGGTCTCCTCAACCATCTCCCGGGTCACCGCGTCGAACGTATCTCCATGATCCACGGGACACTACCTAGTAGGCACATGCGCCGTGCCGACCGCTCTTATGACAGGGCCGCGACGATGACCATCCGCTTGTGCTCGGCGGTCAGCGGCCGGCCGTCCTCGCCGTGGCCGCTCACCGCGGTGAATCCCGCCGTCAGCAGCCAGTCCCGCAACTCGGGGAAGCCGAACAACCGCTTGACGAAGTTCACCCGGCGGGTCCGGCTGCCGCGGACGACCGTCCGCTCCGCCTCGAACCGGCCGGTCAGCGCATCGAGGCGGTAACGGTCAACGAGCATGTCCCCGTTTTCCCGTGCGACCACGACGCGCGACGGACAGTATGAGGCGAGGAACATCGTCAGGTTGTCCAGGTCCATGGCCAGCCGGCCACCTGGCCGCAGGACACGAACGATCCCGTCAAGGACGGCGCGATTGGTGGTGTCGTCGAAGTACCCGAATGCCGTGGACCAGTTGACTACCCGGTCAAAGCGTCTCGTCCACGGTATCTGGCGCATGTCCCCGGCCACGTACTCGACGCTGATTCCAGCGGCGGCCGCGTCGGCGCGGGCCCGGTCAAGGAAGACCACTGAGGAGTCCAGGCCAGTGACCTGGCAGCCGCGAGCGGCCAGGCGGTTGGCCAGGTCACCGTGCCCGCAGGCCAGGTCGAGCACGCTCATGCCCGGCCGCAGATCAAGCAACCGCCAGGCCAGCTCCACGGCAGCCTCGCCGGAGGAATCAGCATCAGGCACGACAGGCCCGTGCGCCGCAAACTCGCTGCGGCCATGGGGCGCGGCAAAGAAGTACAGATAGTCCTCGTCGTACATCGGCGCGGCGTCGAACAGATCGGTCATGCGAGCCTAGGATAGAAGTGATCATCACGGGCAGCAACGGCATTACGGGACGTCACGGCGGCCGCGTGCGCGCCGCCGCCGCCGGGGTTTGCCAGGATGCCGTGCCCGGCACGATCGCCTGTCAGGTCATCAGCCCGTTCCGCTGAGCCCTGGTCAGTCGCGCCACCACCAGATCGTAGGAATGATCGATCAGCTCAAGCAGTTCCTCGTCGGGCACTGAGCCATCGAGCGCCACGGTGTTCCAGTGCCGCTTGCTGAGGTGGTACCCCGGCGTGATCGCGGCATACTGAGCACGCAGGCCAACCGCCAGGTCGGGATCACACTTGAGGCTGACGCTGCCTGGCGGTGAGCCCAGCGACACCAGCGCGAATATGCGGCCGACGACCTTGAAAACCGCCACTTCGTCACCGAACGGGTAGTCCTCCACCGATCCCGGCTTGGCACCGCATGCCGCGATCACCCGGTCGCGCCGTGACTCGTCCGCCATCACATCCGCCCATTCATCAGCGCCGCGGCATCAGGCTAGCGCGTGGCGGCCGCGACATCGCTCAGGTGGGTGAGGATCGTCGTCACCATCGCCCGCTGAACCGGGTCGAGATCGCGGGTCAGCATGCTCGTGTCGCGGGCGCCGGCCAGGATCTGGCGAAGTGCCCGGGCCAGCGGGACGCTCTCGGCGTTCGCGTCAAGCACCGTCAGGTACTGCTCCAGGCCGGCGTCCGTCGGGCCCCGGAACCCCGCCGCGGCGCAGACGACGCCCATGAGGATCCCCCTGACCGGCACCGCGAACCAGAGCCGGTCGGGGAGCGTGATCGTCCCTGCGAACACCGCGAGCGCCCGCAGCACGATCGCGGTGTCCAGCGGGTCGAGGCCGTGCACCAGGTCGCGCGGCGCCCGCTCGCCCGTTGCCACCCGGCGAAGCGCGGCGGCCAGCGGGGCGCCAACGGTGAAGGCATCCGCCTCGGCGAGCGCGCGTTCGGCGAACTCGGCGGCCAGAGCATCCTGCGCCGCGTCCCCGGACGGCGCCTGGCCCGCTGCCTTGAGCGCCGCGAGCACGGGATCCCAGGACGCCGTGTAACCCGGCCCGATGGCCGCCATGCCCGGGCCGATCAAGGAGCCGGGGGTGATCCCGAACCGGCTCATGTCGCTGACCACGCCCTGGAGGAAGGGGTCGGCGTTCCGTGCCGTCACGTCGTCGATCAGTTGCCCGGGGTCGCGCTTCCCCGCCTCGCGCAGCACCTTGCCGAGCGCGCGCTCGGCCTGGCGGCGCGACGCCAGGCCCGCAAGCAGCTGGTCCAGGCGCACGCCGGGAACCTGGTTCACCGCCGCGCACAGCGCGGCCACGTCCGCGGGCGGTGCCGCGCCAGCCGGCAACTGGGCGAGCGCGACCGCCAGGAAGTCCACGGTCGACGCCCCCCGGGCGCTGCGCGTCAGGCTGTCGATGAGCGCGGCGGCGAGCTGGTGACGGACCGAGCCGGCCGGGTCCGCGGCCATGAGCAGCTGGTTGGCTAGGTTCTGGTGGCCGCCCGCGGCGTCCTCGGGGCCGCCGCCATGCCGGTAGGCGGCGGCCAGCGCCTCGCGAGCCAGCTCAAGCGCGGGACCGGCCTCGTCCCGCCGGTTCGCGAGCACGCCGCGCATCTGGTGCACCCGTCCCAGGCGCAGCGCGTCGCCGTCGCGCTCGTAGACCTCCGCGCAGTAGTTAAGCACCGCCTCGGCCTCGTCAAGCCGGCCGAGGTCGAGCAACGGGCCGAACATGTTGAACGTGGTCAGGGCGATGTGCTTGTCCGGCGCGCCGCGCCGCCGCTTCGCGTCCGCCAGCTCGGTGAGCAGGTCCAGGGCCTGCTGCCACCGCCGCTGCTCGTTCGCCGCCTTGGCGCCGAGCTGCAGCGCGTTCTCCCGGACCGCCCAGGACGCGACCGCCTCCGGCCACGGGCCGGGATCCGGCAGGCCGGCCACCCGGTCGAGCAGCTCCCGCACGCCGCCGAGTACCTCGCCGTACCGGCCGCGGGCCATCAGCGCCAACAGCTCGATCCGGTGATCGTCGGCGCTGGTCCACGGACCGTACCCGGCCCGCCGGGTAAGGTCACGCGCGGTGCCCGCGAGCCGTTCCGCCTCGCCCGGTCGGCCGGCTTCCAGATGCGCCTGGACCAGCCGTCCGAGCAGGATGCGCGCCTCGCCGGCGTCGCCCGCCGCCAGCAGGGCGTCGAACTGCCCGGTCAGCGACCCCGCCTCCGGTTCCACCCGGTCGCGAACGCGGGCCAGCAAGGTTTCCGCCTGCCTGGCCCGCGGACTCCCCGGGCCATCCGCCCCGATGACGGCCTCGGACAGCTGTCCCAGCGTTGGCAGCAGGGCCAGCGTGGTCGTGTTCGACTGGTCCTCGGACACGACCTGGCCGAGCAGGGCGAGGGCGTAGTCCCAGGCCCGCATGCGGATCAGATACGGCAGCGCCTCCTGCCACGCGAACCGTTCCCTGTCCCCCGGGACACGGGACTCTCCGGGACCGGCCGACGCGCTGGCCAGCACCCAGAAGAAGGCCAGCTCCCTGTCCACCGCCGCCCGCAGCGCGGGGTCGGCGTCCCGCCCGGCCGCCGTCGCGACCTGCGGATGAATCTGGACCGCCACGTCCGACAGCCCTGGCGGGCGGCGGACATCCGCCAGCCCGCGGGCGGCCAGCTCGGCGAGGAGCCGGTCCGGATCCGGCGCGGCCGCCACCATGTCCTCGAACCGCGGTTGCCCCGCGGCCGGCCCGCCGTCGGGTTCCGCCGGGTCACCGTCGCCGTCGCCGTCGGGAAGGCCGGCTACCAGATCCTTCCATAGCTGCTCCCACACCGGATCCCGCTCGCGCAGGTGGCGCCAGAGCAGCGGCCACACCATCGTGATCAGGCCACGGAACCGGTGCTGTTCCTCAAGCGCGCACAGGAACCCGAAGAACGTCGCCGCCTCCGGCGGCAGCTCCGCGGCCACGCTGCGCGTCCAGCCGTCCAGGACACGGGTGAAGTCCGCCGCCCCGGCCGCCGATTCTCCGCCACTGAGGAAGCCTTCGGGAACGCCGCCGACGACATCCCATTCTCGTTCGGCCTTCGCCAGGAAGTCCCGCAGCGCGGGCTCGCTGTCCGCCTGCCCGTCGGCCAGCTCGAGCAGCCGCGGGTGGCCCTGGGCCATCGCGAGCACCCGGGCGGCCAGCGCCCGCCCGGCGTCCTGCCCGATGCCGGGCGCGGCTGCGTCCATCAGCGCCCGCAGCCGGGGCAGGTCCCTGGCAAGCAGCACGGCCTCGTCCCTGGACAGCGCGTGCAGCGCCTCGGCGCGGACCCTCTCGTCGAGGCCGCGTACCGGAACGCGGCTGGTCACTACCACCCGGGACAGCCCGCTATGGCCGGTGAGCGCGCCGAGCAGCATCTGGTAGCCGGGGTCGCGCCAGCCGCCTTCCGGGGTGAGCAGCGACTCGGCGTTGTCCAGCACGATCAGCACCCGCTGCCGGCGGCAGAACTCGGTGAGCCGCGGCAGGAACCGCCGCAGCGCCGCGGTATCGGTGACAAGCGCGGCCAGGTCAAGGCCGGAGATCTTGTCATCCAGGCAGGCGGCGAACCGCACCAGGTCCGCGGCCGCGTCCTCCGGGTTGTCCGGCGCCTTATGCCAGGCCAGCGCCTGGAAGTCATCGGTGTGGGTGTACGCGAGCTCCAGCGCGCACGCCGTCTTGCCCGCGCCCGCCATCCCGTGCAGCAGCACGCCCGACGCGCCGCTGCGCGGCGCGAGCGCGGCGTTCACTCGCGCCATCACCCCGGTACGGCCGACGAACCGCTCCGGCTGCGGCAGGAACCCGGAGAGCTTCACCAGGTCGTCGTCGAACGCCAGCGGCGCGCCACGCGGCGCGTCCACCTTGGCGGCGGCGCCCCGCTTCCCGAACAAGGCGGGCGTGGCGAGCGAGATCGGCGGGTGCCGGTCCGCCGCGAGCAGCGGCGGCAGGGAGAGGCCAAGCGCGCCGGGCAGCGGCTGCCCCTTGCCGAGCACCCGGTCGTACAGTCCCTCGGCGAGGCCGACCGCGAAATCGTCCGTCACCGGGAACCGCATCGCGAGCACGGCGACATCCAGCTGTTCCGCCAGCCGCACGGCAAGCGCGGAAACCGGGGCGGCCGCCGCTCCCGTGCCGCCCGCCACGCCATCCCCGGCTCCAGCGTCGGCGCCGGCGGGATCGGCGGCGGCTGGCCCCAGCCCGAGCAGCCGCAGTTGCTCGGCCGCGGTGACCGCCGCGGTGGAACACGCCGACGCGGTCACAAGCTTGACCCGGTCCACCAGCGGGGACAGCAGCTCCACCAGGTCTTCGGTGCCGACCAGGTCGCGCGTTCCGTCCTCCTGCTCGAGCAACAGCCCGCCCGCAAGGCCGTGCCCGGACAGGTGCAGCACGTCCCAGCCTTCGGCCTGCTCGGCCACCGAGCGCAGTCGCTGGCGGGTCACCCCGTACTGCAGCACCTTCAGCTCGATGGCCTTGTTGTTGGTGGCGGCGATCTCCTCGACAAGCCGGGCCAGCCCGTACCGCTCCCGCCGCAGGTTCAGCGCCGAGGCACCCTCCGGCAGGCTGAACAGGGCGAGGATCCGCAGCCGGCCGGAGACGGGTTCCTTGGCGCGCGCAGCCACCGCCCGTTCCGCATCAACCTGAATTACCAGGCTGACCCGCTGCAGGGCCAACGGGCGCCCAGCCACCACCGCCGCCTCAAGCGGCAGGAACGCGATCGCCCGGGCCTGATGCGGCACGACGACCCGCACGGTCACCGGGGAGCGCGCGGCCAGCTCCGGGCCGATGGAGCCGAAGAGCTGCTCGCCGGCCCACCGGCCCACATCCGCGACGATCCGCGCCTGGCTCGGGAACGGGTCGTCCGGCGCGGCGTGCCACCGCAGGTAGTCGTCCAGCCGGGTCAGCGCGCGGAACTGCCAGCATCCGGGGTCAACGATCACGGTGTGGTCCCCGACCACCGCACCGCCCGCGTCCGCCAGCATCCACCGCCACCGGGCGGGCCCGTCGTATTCGGCGACCGTCAGGGTCAGCTCACCAGCCACCGCATCACCGGACCGGATGCCATGCCCGTCACAGGGCGCTGAAAGTCTTCAGCAGAAGCGTACCGGCCCGAACGATGCCGTGGGGATCCGGTCGTTACAAGCCTTCGCGGTGGGCGATGGCGGCGGCCTCGGTGCGGCTGGCGGCGCTCAGCTTGCCGAGGATGTTGGAGACGTGCACGCTGGCTGTCTTCGGGGTGATGAACAGTTCCGTGCCGATCTCCCGGTTGGACAGGCCGCGGGCTAGCAGCCGCAGCACCTCGCGCTCGCGTTCGGTGAGCCCGGCAAGGCCACCCGGAGCGGGCGAACCGTGTTGCGCCGAGGCGCCGCGTTGCGCCGAGGCGCCGCGTTGCGCCGGGCCGAGCCGCGCCCGGCGCGCGAGGTCGTCAAGCGCGGAGCACAGCGGCGCGGCGTGCAACCGCGCGGCGGTGGACGCGGCCGACCGCCAGACCGCGGCCGCCTCGTCGCGGCGACCGCATTCGGCGAGCGCCTCGGCGAGCCGCCACTGCGTCCGCGCGGTCTCGTACACGTACCCCGGACCGAACTCGGCCAGCACTTTCTGCCACGCTTCGGGGGAATTCGCGCCGCGAGCCCGCTGGTATTCGGCCTCGGCGCGGGCAAGCCAGCCACGCCCTTCCAGGCCGAGGACCGCCTTGGGCCGCGCCGGGAAGGCCGCTCCGGTGCGCGCGAGTTCGAGCAGCTTCGCGGCCGCGGCCACCTCCGCCTCCGCGCCGACGGTGTCACCGGTCGCCCGCGCCAGGACCGCCCGGTCGGCACGTGCGCTCAGCGCGGTCGCGGCCGGCCGGATAATCGGCGGGCCGGGCGGCGACGGCCACCACGTATCCGCATCCGCGCGGATCGCGGCCTCCGCCTCGGCCAGCGCAAGCTCCGTGTCCCCGCGCCAGAGCGCCTGCTCGGCGAGCAGCCCGCGCGCGATGTACGCGACGAAAACGTCGCTCCAGAACGGCTCCAGCCAGATCCGCCGCTCCCCGACCGCGGGGTTGCCACGCGCCACGTCGATGAACAGGGCCATCGCGGAAAGCACCGCTTCCGGCTGCATGGTGACCCGGACCGGGAACCCGTCCGCGAGTTCCTGCGCGTGGTCCCATTCCCCGTCGGCGAAATGCGCCTGGAAGTACAGATGCTGTAGATCCATCCCGAACGGAGCGAGGCCGAGCCCCTCGGCATCCGCACGACGGACTCCCTCGTGGGCCACCCGGGCGGCTTCGGCGAGTTCGCCGCGTATCAGGTGCTCCACGGCCAGGTAGTTGGCGGCCCGCAGCTCCACCTCGAGCACGCGCGCCTCGGCGGCCTGCTTGTGCGCCTCGGCGAACATGCCGATGGCCTCCTCGACGTTGCCCGCCCGGCTGGCCAGCTGGCCGATCGTCACCAGCGCGTCCGCCTCGACGGACCGCGCGTCCGAGGCCCTCGCGGCCTCGCGGGCCCGCTTCGCCCAGTCCAGGGCCACGCCGTGGCCGCCCTCGACCATCAGCGCGATCGCGTACGTCGCCATCGACCGCGCCAGGTACCAGGTGGGCGGCTCCGCCGGGGTCTCGCGCACGGTGTCCCTTGCGACCCGCAGCGCCTCGGCGAACCACTCCTTGTCCTCGGCCTGCAGCATGAAATACGCGAGCCGCTCGCCGATCCGGCTGCGCAGCGAGGGATCGCCATCGTCGGGAACCGCCGTGTCCGGCAGAACCGCGCGGATCCGGCGCAGCAGGTGCACCGCGCGCGGCACGTCGCCGCTGGCGGCCGCGGCCAGCGCGGACTTGAGGCCGAGCTTGCCGCGCGACATGGCGGCCAGCTTCTCCGCCTCATCCACCCGGTCCCACAGCGCGAGCGCCTGGTCGAAGTGCCGGTGTGCCTCGGCGGGCGCGCCGATTCGCTCCGCTTCCTCGCCCGCCCGGATCGAGGCGCTGAACGCGCCCGGGATGTCGTGGCTGGCGAGGCTGTGATGCGCGAGTTCGGCCGCCGCGCCGGGAATGTCGTTGAGCAGCACGGCCAGCCGGGCGTGCAGCCTGGTCCGCTCCCCCGGCAGCAGGTCGTTGTACACCGCCTCGCGCAGCAGCGCGTGCCGGAACGCGTAGCCGTCGGGACCGTCGGGCACCAGCAGCTGATGCGCGACGGCCTCCCGTACCGCCTCCTCGTATTCGGCATCCGGCAGCCCGGAGGCCGCGCGGACTAGGTCGTCGTCGGCCCGGCGTCCGGCGACCGCCGCCGCCCGCAGGACCTGCTGCGCCGCGTCGGACACCTGCTCCACCCGGGCCAGCAAGAGCGCTGCCAAGCCGGACGGCAGAGCGCCGGACGGCAGAGCGCCGGACGGCAGGGCGCCGGACGGCAGGGCGCCGGAAGAACCCGCGGAGGCGGCGAAGAGTTCCTCCGCGTAGTACGCGTTGCCTTCGGCCCGGTCGACGATGCTGTTCAGGTCGGCCGCGCTGAGCCGGCCCGCGCCGTTCGGCAGCTGGGAAAGGTGCTCAGCCAGCGCGGCCGCCGACAGCGGTCCGAGCTCCACCGGCACCACCGACGGCAGCCGGAGCAGCTCCGCAAGCACGGGACGCAGCGGATGGCGGCGGTGCAGGTCGTCGGTCCGGTATGTGAGGATCACGGCCACCCGTTCGCGGTGCAGCATCCGGACGAGGAACGTGACGAGGTGGCGGGTCGTCTGGTCGGCCCAGTGCAGGTCCTCGAGCACGAGCAGCACCGGGGCCTCGGCCGCGAGTTCGCCGAGCAGACCGAGCACCGCGCCGAACACCTGCTGCCGCGCCAGCCCGGACCAGTCCGCCTCCGCCGTCTGCCAGCCGGCATCGGGCAGCACCCAGGAGAGCACCGGGCGGGCCTTGATCGCTTCTTCGACGCGGGGCGGCGCGGTGCGGAACGCGTCGGCGAACGGCAGGTACGGCACGCTGTCGCCGATTTCCGCGCACTGGCCGGAGAGCACGGTGAACCCCTTGGCCGAGGCGAGCTTCGCCGCCTCGGCCACCAGCCGGGACTTGCCCACGCCCGCGTCGCCGCTGATCAGCGCGCCGACCGCGTGACCCGCGGCGGCGTCGTCGAGCAGCGCCGCCAGGCGCGCAATCTCGGCATCGCGGCCCACCAATGTCCCCATGTGTCCATTATCCCCGCTGACCGAAGTGGCTCTCCAATCAATTAACCTCTGCTGGTATGGACAAGGTGATTCGACCCGAAGCCGAGTGGCGTGAAGTGCTCAGCCCGGAGGAGTACCGGGTGTTGCGGCAGGCCGGTACCGAGGCGCCGTTCACCGGCGAGTACACCGATACCGAGACCGTGGGCGTGTACCGCTGCCGCGCCTGCGGCGCCGAGTTGTTCCGCTCGAACGCGAAGTTCGAGTCGCACTGCGGCTGGCCGTCGTTCTACGAGCCTTCGGATTCCGACGCGGTCACGCTGATCGAGGACCGGTCACTCGGCATGGTCCGCACCGAGGCCCGCTGCGCGCGGTGCGACTCGCACCTCGGCCACGTGTTCACCGGCGAGGGATACGACACGCCCACCGACGAGCGGTGGTGCATCAACTCGATTTCCCTCACCCTGGAGCCAGCCGGGTAAAGCGGGCTATTCCGGGCTCTGGCCGCCGAACCGGCGGTTGCGCTTGGTCTCGGCCCGGCGCCGCTTGTCCTGCAGGCGGCGCTCGCGGGCGGCGCGGCTGGGCTTGGTGGGCACGCGCGGCCGCGGCGGCGGGGCGACGGCCTCGCGCAGCAGCGCGGCCAGGCGGGCCCGCGCGGCCTGACGGTTCATGAGCTGGCTGCGCTGCTCGGACGCGGTGACGGTGAGCACGCCGTCGGTGAGGCGGCTGCCCAGCCGGGCCAGGGCCCGCTCACGTGCCGGTTCCGGCAGCGACGGAGACCGCCCGACATCGAAGGACAGCTCGACGCGGCTGTCCGCGGTGTTGACCGACTGCCCGCCGGGCCCGGACGAGCGGGAAAACCGCTCGGTCAGCTCGCTATCCGGGATGACCAGCCGGTGGTTCACGCGCAGATCGTCGGCCACGAGATCAAGGATGCCGTATCACCCGTCGTCGGCATCACCCGTCGTCGGCATTGTCCGGCCGGGCGATGCCCCTGACCATGGTCGGCGTCTGCTCGAATATGTAGTAAACGTCGATTGCCCCGGACAGGCCGAGCGCCAGCAGCGGGTTGATGAACGCGGCGCCGATGACCAGCAGGTACGTCATGGGCCCCAGATAGAACCTGAGGCGGGCTACCCGGCGCCGGTCCGGCGGCACCGGCGACTGCATCCGTCCCTCCCGCAGCGCCCATTCCAGTATCAAGATGAAGCTGGCCGACGACCCCTCGCCCACCATCCCGTACACCGCGGCGGCCAGATGCGCACCGAACCCGCTCAGCGTCAGGTACTCCGCGAGCAGCTTCGTCGCGACCGGAATCAGCACCACGAACAGCAGCAGGACGAGGTTGAGGAACAGCAGGGACCTGGTGACGACCGTGAAGCCGGAGACCAGCGCGTGGTGGTTCACCCAGACGACGCCGATCGTGAAGAAGCTGATCAGGTAGGCGACGAAAGGCTGCCACTGGTGCGCGAGCTGACCGGCGAGCGGCCCGTGGCCCGGCCCGGGGATCGCGAGGTTGAGCGCGAGCAGCGTGATCGCGACGGCGAACACGGCGTCGCTGAAGATCTCGAGCCTGCCCCGGCTCATCGTCCTGCCGGACCAGCCGCCTTATGCCAGGTCGGCGACGAGTTCCGCGGGAGGCTTACGGCGGCCGGTGAAGAACGGGATCTCCACCCTGGTGTGCCGGCGCGCGTCCGCGCCGCGCAGGTGGCGCATCAGGTCGACGATCCGGTGCAGCTCGTCGGCTTCGAACGCGAGTATCCACTCGTAGTCGTTGAGCGAGAAGCAGCTCACCGTGTTCGCCCGCACGTCCGGGTACTCGCGGGCCATCATGCCGTGCTCGGCGAGCATCCGGCGGCGCTGCGCCGGATCAAGCAGGTACCACTCGTAGGAGCGGACGAACGGGTACACGCTGACGTAGCTCTTCGGCTCCTCCTCGGCCAGGAACGCCGGGATGTGGCCCTTGTTGAACTCGGCCGGCCGGTGCAGCGCCATCACCGACCAGACCGGCTCGCTCGCCCGGCCGAGGCGGGTGCGGCGGAACCGGACATACATCTCCTGCAGCTCGTCGGAGGTCGGCGCCACCCACCACAGCATGTAGTCGGCGTCCGCGCGCATGCCCTGCAGGTCGTAGCAGCCCCGGGTGACGACCCCCTTGCCCGCTGCCTGGTCGATCAGCTCGGCCAGCTCACCCGTGGCCGCGTCGCGGCCGCCGTCGCCATCGAGCACGGGCCGGTCTGATATCCGGAAAACCGACCACATTGTGTACCTGATCAGCTCATTCAGGTTCCGGGCCTTGAGCCGTGTCTCGTCGTCAGCCATGCTTCTCATCGTACAAACCGCTGAGGTAAGTGAGTATTTGACCTGTTGCGGAACGGGCGGTGGCGACACAGGCGGGGATGCCGACCCCCTCGTAGGCGGCGCCGGCGACCGCCAGGCCCGGCTGCCGCGCGACGTCGGCGCGGATCCGCGCGATCCGGTCCAGGTGGCCGACCGTGTACTGCGGCAGCGCGCCGCCCCAGCGGGTGACCCGGGTCGCGACGGGCGCCGCGGTGACGCCGATCGCTTCGCCCAGTTCGGCCGCGGCGAGCGCGGCGAGGTCCTCGTCGTCGCGCTGCAGGATCGCCACCTCGCCGATCCGGCCGATGGAGCACCGGACGACGTGCACCGGCGCGTACCCGGTGAGGTGCGGCCACTTGATCGTGGAGAACGTGGCCGCCTTGACCGCCTTCCCGTCCACCGCCGGAACCAGGTAGCCGCTGCGCCGCTGGTCCGGGTTCTGCTGCTGGAAGAGGGCCTCCGCACGGAAGGCGAGTGTGATGATGGCCATGCCCGCGTACGGGATCTCGGTGAGCCCCTGGGAGGCCGCCGCCGCCGTTCCGGCGAGCAGGCGGGCGGCGGGCGCGGCCGGGACGGCGAGGATGACCGCGTCCGCTTGCAGGTACTCCGGATCGGCGGCCGAGCCGACGACCAGCCGCCAGCCGGCCTGGGTGCGGGCCAGGTCGCGGACCATCGCGCCGGTGCGCACGTCGGCGCCGGAGGCCTTGGCCAGCGCTTCGGGCAGCGAGCCGAGGCCGGTGGCGAGCGTCACGAACACCGGCCGCGGCGGTTGCGGGCCGGGCGCGGCTGGGCGCGGCGGGATCAGCGAGGCGGCGGCCTCGGTCAGCGACGGGTACTTCCGCGCGGCCGCGGCGAGCGGAGCGAGCGTGGCGCGGAAGGACAGTTCGTCGCTGCGGCCCGCGTACACGCCGCCGAGCAGCGGGTCGACGAGCCGGTCCACGACCTCGCCGCCGAGGCGGCTGCCGATGTACCCCGCGACGGAAACGTCTTCGGCTGGCAGCGGCGGGTGCTCTTCCCGCCGGGCGCGTGAGACGCCCTCCGCGGAGACCACGCCCGTGCCGGCCAGCTCGCCGACGTCGGCGGGCACGCCCATGAACTGGCGGCGCGGCAGCGGGCGCATCGCGCCCCGGGTGAAAATGGCGGACGACGTGGTGCCCGCCGGCACGAGGTCAGCCCCAAGGCCTGTTGCTGTTATCAGATCGGTGCCCTCGGGACGCCGGGCGAGCATGGCTTCCGCGCCCTCGTCCATCGGGACCCCCGCGACCTCGCTCGCGGACAGCTTGCCGCCCAGTCGGGACGACCCCTCAAGGACGGTGACCCGCACGGGCTCGCCGGCGAGGAAGAACGCCGCCGCCAGGCCAGAGATCCCGCCGCCGATGATCACCACGTGCGGGGTTGCGCCTGTCGACATGTTCCTAAGCCTACGGTCCGCGGCCGTCATAGCAGCGGGATCACGTCCATCAGCGAGTGCACCACAGGGAAGTCCGAACGGGGCAGGCGTTCTTCCACGTCGGGGCGGACCATCTGGACCGCTTTCACGCCGGCCGCCCGGGCGCCCGCGCAGTAGGACGGCTGGTCGTCCACCATGAGGGCGTCCGCCGGCGCCACGTCCAGGTCGCTGAGGGCGCGGTGGTAGATCTCTGGCGACGGCTTCACCGCGGCGACCTCACACGACAAGATGACCGCGTCCGCCAGCGAGGCGACGCCCAGGTCGTTCAGCAGCTGTCTTGTGTGCTCTGAGCAGTTGCTGACGAGCGCGATCCAGATACCGCGGGCCCGCAGCTCGGTGAGGAACGGAATCGTGTCGTCGTACAGCCGGGCGTGCGCGGCCAGCAGCTCGGTATCCATCTCGGCGAGACCGGCGACCAGATCCGGTCGCGGGTCGATCCCGCTGGCCCGCAGCAGCCGCGCGAATGATTCCTCCACCGACAGCAAGCCGAGGTCGCGTTCGGTGTGCTGCCGGTTCCACTCCGCGTACCAACCGGCGGCGTCCGCGCCGGCCAGCGCCGTCAGCTCCCGCGTGCGCGCGTGAAAGCCGGAGTCGAGGATCGTGTCGTACACGTCGATGAGGCATGCCCTGGCCACGAAGTCAGTCCTGCCGGAGCCGGGCGCGGAGCTTGCTGAACTCGTCGCCGCCGAAGCCGTGGCCGGCGAGCCAGCCGGCGATGCCGCCGTAGCGGGCGTTCAGCTGGCGCAAGAACGCCTCCATCGTCTCCGGCCGCGGCAGGTGGGCGCTCACCGGCTTGCCGTTGAGGTCGTCGGCGTAGGTCCGTGACTTGCGCAACCGCCCGATGATCGCGTCCATCCGGTCGGCGGTCGCCGTGTAGTCGGCCACTATGGCCTCGGAGCGAACCCCGGCGACGGCGAGCGCCATGGCGGTGATCACCCCGGTCCGGTCCTTGCCCGCGGCGCAGTGCACGATCGCCGCGCCTTCGGAGTTCGTGATGGAGCGCAGCGCGCCGGTGACCTCTCCGGGGCGGTCCTCCAGGTAGCCCAGGTAGTGCCCGCAGGTGATGTCCTCCGGGTAGCGCGCCCGGTCCTGCTCGATCTTCTTGACCAGCAGCGCCTCGGCGACCGCGTCGGTGCGGGAGCCCAGTTCGGGCAGCACCGGGTGGTGCACGTACCGCACGCCCGGCACCGCCTCCAGCGGTGCCGGGCCCTCGGTCTCCAGCTCGCCGGTGGTGCGCAGGTCGACCACCGTGGTCACGCCGATGCCGTCGACAAGCGTCGTGATGTCCGACGGGGACAGGTCCTGGAGGTTGTCCGAGCGCAGCAGCCTGCCGTAAGCGGTCTGCTGACCATCCTCGGTAGGCAGTCCGCCCAGGTCGCGAACGTTGACAGCACCCTCGAGATCGATCCACGCCATGTCCCCATTGTCCCAGTAACGGGCAAGTGCCTGGACCCTCGCACCGCGAAGCACAGGTAAACATCGCGAAGCACAGGTGAGCATTGTCAGCGGCCGAGGTAGGCGAGGACGGCCAGGACCCGGCGGTTGTCGTCGTCGGAGGGCTGCAGGTCCAGCTTGGTGAAGATCGCCGCGGTGTGCTTGGCGACCGCGCGTTCGGTGATGAACAGGCGCTGGGCGATGGCGGCGTTGGACCGGCCTTCGGCCATCAGCTCGAGGACCTCGCGCTCGCGGGGGCTCAGCCGGGCCAGCGGCTCCTCCTTCGCGTTGCGGGCAAGCAGCCGGGCGATCACCTCGGGATCCATCGCGGTGCCGCCGTCCGCGACCCGCTTGACCGCGTCGGTGAACTGGGCGCCGTCGAACACCCGGTCCTTGAGCAGGTAGCCCACGGCGCCCGCGCCGTCGGCGAGCAGCTCGCGGGCGTATAGCTGCTCGACGTACTGCGACAGCACGAGGATGGGCAGGCCGGGAACCTCTTTCCTGGCCGCCAGGGCTGCCCGTAGCCCTTCGTCGGTGAACGACGGCGGGAGCCGCACGTCCACCACGGCGACGTCCGGGCGGTGCGAGCGCACCGCGGCGAGAAAGCCCTCCCCCGTGTCGACCGCGGCGGCGACCTCGAAGCCGTACGCGTCGAGCAGCCGGATCAGCCCGTCGCGGAGCAGGAACAGGTCCTCGGCTATAACAACGCGCACGGCAATTCCATGGTGATCACGGTGGGGCCGCCGGCCGGGCTGCTGACCGCGAGCACGCCGTCGAAGGCGGCCAGCCTGCGCTCTATCCCGCGCAACCCGGTGCCGCGGGCCGGATTCGCGCCGCCGGCGCCGTCGTCGGCGACGCTGATCCGCAGCGCGCCCTCCCAATGTCGCAGGTCTACCTCGGCGCCGGACGCGCCCGCGTGCTTGGCCACGTTGGCCAGCAGCTCGTTCACCGCGAAGTAGGCGGCGGACTCCACGGGAGCCGGCGCGCGTCCCGGTAGCTCGCCGGTCACCCGTACCCGCAGCGGGCCGTCAAGCGCCAGCGCGCGAATCGCGTCCACAAGGCCGCGGTCGGCGAGCACCGGCGGGTGGATGCCGCGGACCAGGTCGCGGAGTTCCGCGAGGGCCTTCGCCGACGCGTCGCGGGCCTCGTAAAGCAGGGCGCGCGCGGCCTTCGGGTCGGTGTCGATCAGCCGCCCGGCCGCGTCGAGCGTGAGGCCCATCGCGACCAGCCGGGCCTGCGCACCGTCGTGCAGGTCTCGCTCGATCCGGCGCAGCTCGGCCGCCCCGGTGTCGAGCGTCTCTTCCCGGGTCCTGGCCAGGTGCATGACGCGCATCTCGAGCTTCGCCTGCTCGGACGGCTCCAGGATCAGCTTGGCGAACCCGGCGTAGCCGCGGAGCAGCAGCGGCGCGGCCCACAGCCCGACCGCCATGAAGGCCACGCCGATGATGAAAAGCACGGGCTTGGTATTGCCGGGGAAGGCGGCCGGCGGAACGGCGCGGGTAAAGGTGGGCAAGAGGAAATACACGCCCACCGTCACCAGCGTGGCCGGCGCGAGCAGCAGGACCGGGCCGGCGCAGGCGCTCACCACCATCCACAGCATGTCCCGCCACGTCCCCGGGTCCCCGAGCAGCCAGCCCATCCGCTGCTGGTAATCGGGCCGCATGGCACCTGCCAGCCGACTGGGATGGGTCGCGGGCGGAGGCTGCCGGTACGCGGCGGCGATGGGCACACCGCACCACTGTCCCGCGAGCCGCCTGGTCAGCACCGCCAGCCGGCGGATGGCGAGCAGCACGCCGGGCACGAGAAACCGGATAGCGACCAGGCCGATCACGATCGCTATCACGTCCCGTTCGGTGTCCATCTGCACCGGGCCAGGGGACTGGATAAGCTGTCCGACGCCCAGCACGGTGAGCACAAGCGCCCCGGCCGGAATGATCAGCAGCACCAGCCCGGCGAGCATCAGCCCGAAGAACGCCAGCCCCCGGACGACCGCGGGTACGCTGCCACCGATACCGGACCTGGCACTCATGACTGACCTCCTTCGCGCCGACGGAACCAGTCTGCCCGGCTGGGGGCGGAGTCCGCAGTGTCGCCGGGACCCGGACCCGGGGTGTACTTAGGTCTACCCGGGAACGCCGCTCAGCTATCTGTCGCGTCCCGTAGCCCGTTTCTACGGTAACGAGCCATGAACGTCATCGAGTCCCGCGGGCTCGGCAGGCGATACCGCGGAAATGGGCGCTGGGATCAGCGGCGCGCCGAAGACCGCCGCGAGCTGGAAACCGGGACGTTCCGGTTCGCCTGGACGCAAGGGGCCGGGCGGACCCGCTGGGTGATCAGCACGCTGGTGCTGCCCGGTGCGCTTGTCACCGCGGCGACCGGGGCGTTCACCGCGATCTTCTACTGGTACTTCCGTCCGTTCCTCGCGGACGGGCAGGTCAGCGAGATGCTGCCGCTAGCGTTCGCGCTGCTTGGGGTGGCCTTCGCGGCCTGGACGCTGCTGGCCTTCGCGCTGGCCGCGTTCACCGGGGCGGTCTTCCGGCGCACACTTACAGGGTTGTACTGCCCAGGGCCCTGTTCCCTTCCCTATACCCATCGGGGGTATCCGGGGAAAGGTGATGTCATGATCACGAGTCGTTACCTGCGAATAGAACGCGTCGGTT